>JAAUXU010182620.1_pt1 | contig 39450 bp, 35 predicted proteins | sample 7278151 | NCBI WGS metagenome assembly JAAUXU01 (sample SAMN14350113, study PRJNA611818) | marine sediment metagenome | isolation source: surface marine sediment (1.8m) | place: French Polynesia: Moorea | collected 2018-08 | reverse complement strand
CCCTTGTTGTGGAAGTCACTGAAAACCGAATTGATAAAGGAGCGAATGAAGTTAACAGATGATGGCAAAACTGCACTCCGAAATGTGAAGCCGCTACAGCTTTGCTAAACTTTGCCATTGTTCCCGAATCCCCCCCCCCCCCACCCTGGGGATTCCGCCAGAGTGCGCGGATCCGCAAAACATCTTTTTTTTCTGTCCGCAGCGCCTTGACCCCTTCACACCGTGGAGAAAGTCTGCAAGCACCAATTGTTGGAGGTGTGTCTGCAGAAGGAACTTGCGGATTTTGACTCTTGCAACCGTTTGACTTGCGTATTTATTTATCTTTCTCCATCACTTATGCAAGGACAGGGATGCATGAAACTCCTCTAACGCAAACTTTCGTCCGACCTTGCTAAATATGGCTAAAAGAAAATAATTTTTCGCGGTTGCAAAATCAACCCCCAAGAATTAGATCTTCATTGATAATTGGGCGATTGAGTTTCTGACAGCCAAATAAACATTGGCAGTTTCTTTCTTTCTCTCCTACTTCTGGCCAACGGCGGAGTTTTACTTTCCCATATATCGATCACGTGGGCCCAACACACTTTTGACCCCCTAAGGCGTGGAAAACAGTGGAATTATTAATTTGGAGCGTCGTGCACACAATGGCACAGCAGAAGCGCCCGTGGTTTCGGTGCCAAAATGCCAAATGTGTGAGTGAGAGAAAGAGAGAGAGAGAGAGAACAACGCTGCAATATCTTTAAGCATGCCAAAATTGGACGCCGACTGCAGCCAGACCACCTGCTCGTGCATGTGCGTGCGTGCGCGCGCGTGTGTCATATCACCTATGCCAATACAGCAAAGTTCGGTGCGCGCACGCACGCGCGCGCGCTCTCGCGCCAGAAGTGGCGGGGGGAGGACGAGGCCTGCGTCTTCTTCGTCGTCTTCAGTCGCCCTCTGGCACCGGTGGTGTTGAGATCTGTTCTGCTGTTGGAGCTGCCACATTGGTCCTCTTTTTGGCAGGTCTCGAATGATGCAGTGACTTTACCGGGATCGAGAGGAAGAAGAAGGAGACACAAAAAGTCTGCACGATGTCTCTGGTGCAGTCGCCGCTGTCGTTGCTGCTGCTGTCGTTGCTGGTCTTGGTCAGCAGGCCGGCGAGCTGCTCCACGATCGCGCTGGTGGAGGAGGGCGTCTACTCAAGGGTCACGGTCAGGATCTCAGAGGAAGTTCCCAGGCAGTTCTGTTCCCAGATCGTACAAAAAGTCAAGGTAAGTGATCATTTCTTTTCGGTCAAATCCTTTTTGTCAAAAAAGTCCAAGTTTCTTTTCATTCTTCCTTTAAACTTGTGACAGAATCGAGGGAAGATTCCCCCACCGCCCCTTTGAATGCGTATCACGCCATCTCGCACAGGGTGTCACAAAAAACCTGCCCGGCTCTGATCGAGAAAATAAGAAACCATGCCAGATTGGCAATTTTGCTGCATATGCTGCTCTGCATATGCTGCTCTGCAAATGTGCCAATGACGTCAAAAAATGTGCCAGAAGGTCTACGCGAGTGCCAAAATGCCAACAAAAGTCCTCTCTCTTTTGCAACCCACCCTGTACGCACAATACTCTTGAAATCAAATAAGCCAATCTGTGCACTGGACTTGAATGGGTCTTTTTCCCAAAGGATTTTTCTCACGCTCTTTCGGTGAAAATCCAGCCCACCCGTGTGGCTGCAGGGGGGGGGAGGGTAAGGGGTAAAGGGGGGGGGGAGCTAATAGGGGCCTCCTCATATTCATTGACCTGAGTCCATAATTCATGAACGGCGCGCGCATAAGTCACAAACATGCACAAGAAAACTCTTCTCTCTGTGTGTGCATAGAGCTATTAAAATGCAGTAGACTCCGGGTCCTAAAACCTCCTCCGGGCTAAAACTCTCTTCTTTCCCTCATATTTTCGAGACTTTTTTTTCCTTTGCCATATTTTTTGTGAGTGCGTCGAGATATGAGTGAGACGTGGAGAGATTCATCATGGCCAACGAGGCCAACGAGGTCTCTTCCTCCTCCAGGGTGTGCGAAGCAGAGAAGACAAATGTTGTCTTTGTCAGTGTCCAATCAAACTATTCTTGGGGTCAAATTCAAGCCCAAGGAGAGTTTATTGAAGGCAAGGCAAACATCTTCTCCTCCCCTCCTTTCATGCAAAAGATCCTTTGTTGCGGCGAAAATTCCAAAGATGTCGACTCGTCTTTTTCAACCTTTTGTTTCACCGGCGTCTGCCCAATAAGTTATTGTGAGGCGAGAGAAAAGAGGAGCCTCGGGGCTGTTTTTTCAACCCGTGTGTGGATTCGGGGTTTAATCAAAGGGGGAGGGAGGGACGCGCGGAGGGAGGGGAGGGGGGACAAGATTCCCGCGTGTCCAACAACATCTTCTGCCGGCTGAACTCCTTCTCCCAGCTGGACTCCTTCTCCGAGCAGGACTCCTCCTCCTTCAAATTGTCCACGGATCCACGCACTCCGGAGGAATGGGATGGAGGGCTGTCTCCCCCATCCCACCACCAGTGCTCATGTATGGGAAGTCCTGCAGTCGTTAAGGTAGTCCCCACTTGACTGTCCAAACACCTCAATGGGGGAGGCCCCCATCCAGTCTCCCCCCCCCCTCCTCATTGAACCGTGACTGCTGCTGCTGTCTAATTACTGGGCTCTCTGCATTCAATGTGTCCCTACCATTACATGGAAGGGGGGGGGGGAAGAGAGGGGGGTTATTAATGTTCCTCCTAAAGCACCTTCGATTATAGCCTCTTATTTCAATTACAGACAAAAATCTGAGTGAGAAGTTGAAGCAGAGAGTGCGTTAAGTTGTCCATACTTGCGTGCAAGGAGGGGGGTTGAGCTTGCCTTGATCCTGTCCAAGTGTTCATGAGGAAGGGAAAATGATGTGTGAAGCAAACAGACAGATAATGATCTCTCAATGGGCATGTTTGAGCCCCCTCTTTTTGCCCATTTTTTGCCCACTGATGATGACCAAGTCGTAATCCATCAGCTGTTCGTGTCTGATAGAGAAAAGCGATCAGCATTACAAAGTGGCCCCAAGATGAGAGAGAGACCTTGCGATGATGGCTTCAGAAATAACATCCCTCCTCCTCAGCCCGCCCCTGCTATTAACAATGAAACAGTATTAAAGCCAGCCCTGGGAGCGAAGAAGTGTGCGCTGTAATGCACGCACGCACACACGGCCGCGCGCACGCACTCGCGGACAGACACGTAGGCAATTTTTCTTCACCGGGGGGAACTTTCTAGTGCGTCGTCGCCGGATTGGGCGCCCTGGGTCGATTGGGCGCCTTCGCGCCGCGCCGTGTGTGTGGCAAAGAAGAGAAAAGGGCCCCGGTGTGGCTTGTCGGCGCGCCTCACACGGTGCTGGGCCCTGGTCAACTTCTCCTTCATGGCAATTTTGCTTTGGGGCCCATCACAGTCTTGGGCTTCTCCCTCCACTCACAAAAATATTCCCGCTAAAGAGAGATTAATGAGGGAAACGACGACGTCGTCGTCGTCGTCGTCGTCGTTCTCAGCCCCTCTCAAACCTCCCACCTCGATGCACGCTGTCTACAGGGTGCCGAGGGACGAGTGGGAACTTTCCTCACTCATCTACCGGGTGGACGGAAAGACGTTTCCAGCATGCAACATCAGGGTTTGGTCATTGAAAATGCACTCCTGGTGGGTGATCAAGGTCTTCGGGGACCTCCTGCAGGAGGTCGTCGAGGCTGAGGCCGCCGCTATTGACCAAAGTGCCAGTGTAGCTCATATTCTAGGCAATCATTCTCGAAAGTTCCACTACAATCAGTGAATCAGCACCATTTCCAAGTCGAGACCTTTCCGCTCAGCCTGCATCTTTTATCGATCGATAAGAGTAACTTTCTTGAACAACACTGAAACACGTCAGCCGCTGTTGTGAGACATGACTTGCTTCTCCGGCCCGCCGTGCTGACGCCGGCGTCGTCGTCACAATCTCGCCTGCTGGAACGCGGGCGCGGTGATGAAGGTCCGTCACGGGTGCCTCGTGCTCACACAAGCATTTGTGGGGCCTCGCACGGCCCAGTCAGTGGTTGCCTTTAAAGGGCCTTTGAAGGCAGGATCCGGTCCCTGCATTTGTATGCAGTGGGTTTTTTTAATTACAATATTATGCATTGACCCCGTTACATTTTTGGGTTGTGTGTTAGAACTCTGGCGACTGTTAGAAACAGGAAAATGTAACTTTGCTTCTACGAAGTCCAAATTTGGACTTTTGAAAGGAGCAAAAAAAAAGGGTTGTTGTGACGGTCTTCGATGAATAAATGTTTCTATTGAGGCTCCTTGGATCAGCTCCAGGAGGACTCTTCTCTTCGAGTCCGCCTTTGTGAGGCCGCAGCCCATTTTTGGGTGGCCCCACCAAAACTGTCTTTGACGGCGGCCCCATTTTCCACCAGGACCCTGGTAGGCATCGAGGCTCCCGCCCGGCGTCAGCTGACCCCGGTCTTCCACCCGGTGGACAAGTGGACCGACTAATTCTCGCTCATATCGTCGCTCTAATTGTGGGGGAAATGAGACTTCCCAGGCTGTCCGCGTATCTGTCTGGCCGAGTCATTCCGCGTGCATGATTCTTGGGCGCGCTTTTCCAGAGATATCAAAGTCTCTCTCTCACGCGGAATCGATATCTTGACCGCTTACATGAGCAGATATGAGGGCTGCCAAAGGGCGCGTTTGAACGGGCGGAACTCCCCAGACTGCGCCTACTTTCTTTCCGTCTTTCTCGCCAGTGCAAGCGCGGCTTCAACCGGCTCAGTCAAAATAGTCCTGAGTCACTGGACTGGCAACATCAACCCAGATCTCGGCCACTGGGGCAGAAACGAGACGCTCCTTTAAGGGCGCGTCTGCACTGGCACAATTCCACTGCTGTTCTCGTTGACGTCGTCGTCGTCCTCGGCGGCGGCGGCTTCCACATCACCCTCATTGATCTACGTACGTGAGGACCTCACACTCCAATGACTGCAGTGTTTTTCTCTCTCTCCCCCACATTGCTTCATACGCTCTTTTTGTGCTTTTTTTCTCGCCCAAAACCGTGTGAGCAGCCAAGAGTGCCACACTTCTCGTAGTGCACTTTTTCTCCTGGCTCACGTCTCGGACCTCACGTGACTTTCGGTCGCCACCGCCGCACAGGAAGAAGAAGAAGAAGAAGAAGAATCGTGACTGCCTAATGTCTTGTACCCCCCCTGTTTTTCCCCTCCCCTTTCGTGGCGATTGACTTGAAAGTCATCCCCCCCCCCCCAAAAAAAAGAAGAGGCAAAAAATTCTTGGGAAATTATTTATGTGTGTGAGTACAAGAACTTGTACATGACTTCGAAAATTTGGCAATTTTCGCTGGGAAAATTGCAGACTTTTCAAGGTGATTCCTACTCGTCCAGACAACAGAGAACAGAGGTCTGGAGGAGTCTTTTATTTTTTCTTTCGGCCCAGTCCTGAATACGTCAAGATTGTTGACAAGTGGGAGGAGGAGGAGGAGGGGGGGAAGAGACAGAAAGTAAAAAAAAGTCGGAGCTTTGGAGCATAGAGATCAGTGGAATTCTCGCTCAATCAGACGTCTCCTTCATCGGGAACGATTTTTCCGCCCCGTCCATATCTGTTCTGGAATTTTAGGTGAATTTCTGGAGCTGAAGCAGCGTCAAAACAGGCATTTTTATGTATTCATTGTGAGACGTCACTCAAGATTCCTGCACCGAGATGCAAGAGAGGTCACAACAAAGTGCATTTCACGTCTGAGGACTTCTTTGCTCTACACTAAGGACGTTGTTGTTGAAGCGCTTAAGAGAAGAAAAAAAGAACCACCAGGATTTCCGGAATTCTAACGCTTTGAAGCGTCCATCATTTCTTCATGAAAAACGGTTGGTTTTACCGAGGAATTCGGGAATTCCGGCCACAGGTTTTTTTATTCTTCTTCCAGCGTGGCTTTAATGCTGAATGAAGCATTGGGATTGACTCAAGTTTAATCCGTGAGGAGGAGAAGAAAAAGAAGGGGTTGAACAACAAAAAAAGCCGCCAGGTTAAACCTTCCATAGGCACCGTTGACTTCTCTCGATTGAATTTTCTTATGTGGGCAGCAGTGGGGTAAAAATCTGATAGAGATCGATCGAGGAATGTCAAAATCAGACAAGGCAGAGTCAAAGCCCAGAGATTTTTGCCTCCAGCTACTCTCGAGGGCTGGTCTAAACAGCTGGCAATTTTTGCTGCTCACCCTGTATGCGGATGTGTCTGTGTCTGCTGCGACACCCTGTACGCAGTACGTGCGGCATGCGCAGCTTTGAGGCGTGAAGAAGAAAATCAGGCCGGCTCCTTCTCTGTGCGGAGAAGAAGACAATGCAAATATGCATGCAAATTCGTGAGAGCCACGCCTTGGAAGGCGCGAGCACGCCTTGATTGTTGTATTCGATGAGTGATGTCAGATGATCTCTCTGATGCCGCTTAAGTCTTTGGCTGTGTCATGCTCGTGGTCTCGTTTATGTCAAGCCACCAAAACATGCATAAAAGCGGCTTTGACTCGACCAGACACTGAGGAAGGACCGAGCACCGGCTTAAGCACACTTGACACAATTGATTCAACCAAAGAAATCGCGCCAGCCTCTTTGTTTGACTGGATTTGTAGTACACAACCGTAATGTACAAGCATTGGAAAATTTATAAGTGCTTTAGCTCCTGCTGTGTAGACATAATTTTCTGCAGCACTGGATGGCTACAAATTGTGGGCTTATTAGAACAAGAAATGTGGCTCACAATAACGATTCAAAGCTTGAGCTATGCAAAGCTGTGCCCTTTTCAGAACATTGAGTGGCCACCCTGCTCGCCAGACTCAAATGTGCTTGATTGTTCATTCCGGGGGCCTCAGGCCTAAGCTCATCTCCTTCTAGGCCCACAACACGGTTAGAGGTCAGGCACATTGTTCAAGAAGTAGCCGCTGCCGGTCTTTCACCAGAAACTGTGCTGTATTGGAGAGAAAACGTTTATAATTCACCCTGTGCAAACGAGTGTAGTTAGTTCTTGTATGCGTAGTTTAGTTCTTGTATGTGTAGTTTAGTCTTGTATGTGTAGTTTAGTTCTTGTATGTGTAGTTTAGTCTTGCATGTGTAGTTTAGTTCTTGTATGCGTAGTTTAGTTCTTGTATGTGTGGTTTAGTCTTGCGTGCATAGTTAGATCTTGTATGTACAGTTAGTGCTGGTGTTCAGTTAGTTCTGTTCTTGTGCCTGTCGATAGTTCTTGTGTGTAGTTAATTGTTATGTGTTGAGCTAGTTGTTGCGATGCATTTGTGTGTCTGGTGCTTCTGCGAGTCGTCGTGTGTGTAATTCTTGTGTGGGTAGTGCTTGAACTTGACACAATGAACGATTCTTAATAATGATACCCCAAAATTGCAGCCACGCAGACGTTCCCTTGTGTAAGGAAGTCTTGTTGGACGTTATACGTCACTCATGAATATGATGCTTTATTTGTGTGCGCCTTTGTCATTGTTTTTTTTCTCTCTCTCTCCGTGTGTGAGTGCGTTCAGGCTATCTCGGTCGTCATCTCGTTGTGCCCTTTGAAGACGTTGCCCATTACTTTTTGAGAGCCCCAAACCCCTTCTTAACATGCGTCCTGGCATTTACATTTTGGGCATTATGGGCGCAGCAAGGGGCAAACCGAGACTGGCAGGAGAATAAAGAGTCCCGGAGCTCTAATAGTAGCTCTTAAGGCGCGATCACACGTTACAACAACAAGATCTATTCACTCTTGAAATATGGCTGAAAAAAGAAAAGATCTGGTGAGGAAAAAAATTGCCGCATTTTTTCTGCAAAAAAAAGAACAGTAGCCGTTTTTTTTCTCCAGGCTGAGCAGTCCCTAAGAGCTTAGGAGCAGTACTAAAGTCTGGCCTGTCATGTCACACAGAGTAGTAGTAAGAAGGGCATCAAAATCTTTTTTTTATGACATCAAATTGCCAGATTTAAGCAGCTCAGCAAGAGAGATCAGGAATTGCTGAGAGCTCATCTTAAGACACCCTGTAAGCGAGCAACAGCGGCCTCGGACGGGAGGGAGGAAAAACAAGGGGGAGGCTGAAGAGGCAAAAGAGATTAACGATGTCAGTTCCCAATTTTTTCCGCGGTAGGGACGAAAATTCTTGTTTGTGCCGCATTTTTTTCTCTCCCCTCCCTGTCTTTTCCCATTTTTCTCCCTCTTTCCTTCGCCCGCCCCCCCCCTGGGCTCGGCCTCGCCCGGCCCGGCGTTCAACGCTGAGGCCGTCGAGGTCCTCGACACGCAGCAACTTGATGCTTCGGATGGAGGCTCGAGAAAACATTCGAATCTGCGCGGAGGACACAGGATTCTGTCTGTGGCCGGCTGTCGAGGTCCTCGGGCGTGCTGCAAGTTTGTTCTTTTCGAGGCTGCTTATAACAGCGGCCTCTGGCTTCTACTGCGAGTGGAGGATTATGGTAAACTTTATGCAGAATGCACTTGGCTCTTAGAACTGTACTGACAGCTGTTGCACTGCCCACACAGCCGACCAGACGGGTACATCTTGTCGGCCTTCGCCCAGGTCTCCTCCACCTTGAACGGCACAAAAGCAAATGCGGCCAGACTTTTTTCACCCTCTGCCATAGTTTTCACTCATACCTAAAGCAACTATGTCACATGACTTTGGCAGAAGATGCTGAGGCTGCTGCTGCTACAAGCGGAGAACACTTCTTTGAGTGCTCAAGTGCGTGGGGACCTGAACATCCTGCCACTTCTGCCATGAACGATGCTTCCAGCGTCAGAGTTTCCTGCTCTCGGAAAGCAGAAGACGGACTTTGTCTCGTTTTCAATCTTTGAATGCTCCTCCGTCAGCCGGAACATTGCCGAAGCCTCCGCCGTCGGGTTCCTCTGGAAGGTGGAGACCGGCAAGCAGGCAGGCACGCGGGCTTGAGGCATTAAGCCATTAAGACCTATTAAGAAGCGCGTCCTAACTCGCGTCTTCCTGAGGACTCGTCATTAACGACAGGTGCGCGTAAGGTACTGTTAGGGTGCAGTTGCACAGGCAGACTTTTCTTCCCCGCTGCGGAGGCATCGGGAATTCTGTGCCAGGTTGGACGCGCCTTCAAAGACGTTGCGTATTTCTCCTGGAAAATTGCAGCGGTGCAGGATGGTGATGACGACGACGACGACGAGGAGGAGGAGGATGCTTTTCTGCACGTGCAAACACGTACTACACGTGCGTAAGGGGTCGTGTGTGTCATAAGGAACAAACCTATTGGGACTCACTCACCATAAAGTCTCAGCAGTCATATCTCTCTTCAAGCAGGCTCATGCGTGCTCACCAGAGGGGGGTATCCAGCCCAGTAACCCCCTTCCACTTCTTCACTCGTTTACCCCTTCACGAGAACGCCCGTTTCTTCTCTCATGCATAAAAGGTTAAGGGAGATGGAGGGAAAAAAAGCCAACAAAATCTTCTGCCCATTTAAAGCTTGAACAATGAGCGAGCAATAAAAAGAGGAGACCCAAAAGTTGTTCTCGCCCACGAGCGCGTGATTGTTTCTGATGCGGCTATAAACATCTTCCTCCTCTTTCATTTTTTGGGCGCGCGCGCGCTCACACATATTATTTTCACCAGAACAATTTGTCCGCGCCAACTACAGTGTGAGCCACAAAAGGGCCGCCCCTGGCAAGCTGGCCAATATCGTATGAGGGAGAGAGCCGATTAGCTGCGCCTCCAGTGAAGCCACTGCTCTTGGCACGCGCAGTGGGAGCCTCAAAAAGTAGGGCCGTCCCGGTTGGCTTTGTTCTTTGCACCTCATGCGACCTCTGCTGCCCTAAATGGAGACCTTAACCTCTTCAACCCTTCCAATTTCACGCCCATTTTGCCGTCCTCTCGAGCGCTATATGAAAATGCCCAGAATAAAATATGTGAGCATTAAGTGAGCTTTCGTTATGCAGGACCTGATGACCTCGACCTCGGAGCGCCTGTTTGAAGCCACGGATGGCAGCGCCAGGTTCGAGGACGTCTGGCTGACGTTGCCCGAGTCGTGCGCCGCCGCAGCGGCCAAAAACGCCAGCCGCGGCGGCTCCGCCACGACCACGACGACGCTGGTCAACGGGGCCGACTTCGAGGTGACCGCACCGCACCCGCTCTTTGGCGCGCGCCGCCCGCATGCGTCACAGTTCGCCCAATGCGGGGCAACGTCCAGCCTCAGGCGCAGCAGCAGCGCGGCCGCCACCGTCAAGATGCCCTACACCATGATGGTGGCCACCGGCGGCGCCACGCTGAGGCAGGACGAGGAGGAGAGCAACCGGCAACTGAAGCTAGCAGGTGAGTGACTGCGGTCAGTTGAAGTGGCTCACTGGTTGGCCTCGACAAATGAATAGAACTCGATCAAGTCATTTGGAGGTCGGTCCCGGAGTGGCCTCAGGGCTGTCCAGGACAGAGGCACGACATGGGGAGAGCTGACCCAGGTCCCGTCGGGCCAGTCTGAGGCCGCTCAAGGCCGCTCAAGGCCGCTCAAGGCCGAAGGAAGGAGGAACTACTGACGAGACCCTTTTCTCTCTTATTCATAAGACTCATTGTAGAAAGTGTTCCTCAGTCAACCGCGTCTTTTCCCTTTGTTTACCCGCCTGGAGTCAGATTTTTGTCCCGTGCGAGATGATCTCGCCAGATTAGACACGCCAAATTTCTTTTTTCCCTCTCCTGAGCAGGCCTTAAGAGTGCTCGGACCCTCTGTCAAAATACAATGAGTGAGGGGAGCAAAATATTCGTGAATCGCCAGCGCGGAAACAGAAGAGGCCAAATGACTTGTCAGTATTGATTTGACATGGGCGATTCGCTCAGAGGCATCTCCTCCTCCTCCTCCTCCTCCCCGGTGCTGCCGTGTGAGCCGCACAGAACCCGCCCGGCACGGAACTGATCGTTCTCGTCGGCGCACACGACCGTCTCGGGGGTGTTGACAAGAAAACGAGGTGATGTCGGACAAGGAGTGATGCTCTCACCTGCTCTGGACGCCCGAGGAGTCGGGCTGCGGCTTCGGGACGGCGAAACGTGATGCGGACTCAATGAGCCGGACCAAAGTCTGGTCAGATCGGAAGATACGGCCAGAGTGACGAGTGCTCACTCTGTTCGGTGGCAACTCTGCTGTGGACTCACAGAAGCTTGGGCATTGACGCTGCACATCATGGCCACAATGTCTGTCTCATGTCAATGCCCTAGGCAGTGCGGGACTGGACTACGGGGTGGTTCACAATGAGCTCACTTCATCGATGGATGCTTACAGCAATGCATGCCTTAATTAAGTTGGCTAACTACGTTAAAAGCGATTAGTGCGGCTAAAACTGCATGTTATGAAAGAAAACATAGAAGATCACTCGGATGAACTTTTTAAAGTGACTTGGTCAAAAAAGTGTAGCTTGGAAGATGTTACAAGCGGCAGTTACTGTGCCAGCCAGGAAAGAAATCTATGATGAAGTCTGTTTTCAATGCTGGGATATTGTTCAGTCCACATGCATAGGTCTATGCAATATACCTACTGCCACCTGCTCTGATTCTACAGCAGCTGGCGCTTCTGAAATATACAAGAGAAACTTCTGCAGCATACAGTATACTGTCGAAGTATCTGGTACAATATATACGTCCTAGTGTGCGTACAATATCTGCATTTATGGCGCATCTGTTGCGCACCTCCTTGGTGTAAGTAGGTATGTAAGTTTAAAGGCCACCAGTATTGAGTTCTGCTGTCAGAGTGCAGTTGACCCTCCTGCTTTGGATTGTTGACTTCTTCAAGAGCAAAGTCAGCCTCACTCAGAAGTGTCCAAACAGCCTCATAAGAGACAAACTTTGCCTTGCGTCACTGTCAATATTGCTTCAAATAATAGAGCCAAGTTTTCCAAGGGAAGCCGATTTAGAGCCTCCCTGTACAGGCCGACGCAGTCTCGTTGTGCTGGCTCAGTCTCCACACCATGCAGATCATCCAAAACTTGGTCAAGTGCGACATCTTCGGCCCATTCATCTGGGCCTCTGGTCCACAGCGTTTAAATCAGCCACTCACTGCTTTGGACGTCGCCGAGGAAAATCCGGCTGCTAAATTTCTGAACCACTCTGTCTCATTGTTCTCGGCTACCGCATCAACCTTTTTGACAAAAAAAGCTCCATTCAAAAAAACCAAAATCTGGCAAACTGCGTCGTCGAATTAAACGTGGCCCACCTGTTGTCTTCTTCACCTGCTGTCGCTCAAACTCGACGGGACCAGAAAAGTCTGGATCCGGAGAGAAAACTGGCAAAATTTATTGCAAAAAGAGATGCGTGGAAGGAGAGGGGAAAAAGCTCCCCTCTGCTGATAGATTTGATCTTCTTCTCGTCACTCTGCAATTTGGCGATGAGGAAATGCATGATGAAACCAGCTGTGGAAAATCTGAGGAGAGGCTGGAAAAAGAGTCTTGTCAGAGCTTTGGCAGAACCTCTGATTTGACCCCTGAGATGCGAGGCTCACATCGGTGATGAGAAGATCTTTTTCAACTTTGCTGGCACCAGCAACAAAAAGTCGACTCTTATGTGCAAACAAAGATTGACTCAGCCACTGATTTTCTCTCCATTCTTTGCAGGACTTCGAGTATTTCAAGAGTTCGTCCGGAGTCGATTCGGGGTCTTCCTTGAACAGGGCTTGAGAGGAGATCAGAGATTCCCCGAATTCTACGAGGACGACCAAGGACAATGGAGGAGGAACAGAGGCTGCAACTTCACAGACTTGGTAAGAAAACTTGGCCAGAAGTCAGAGGGAGACCAAGGTGGCTGAGCAAAAGACACACCCTGTAGCTCAGTCTCGGTCAGGTTTTGTGGGCAACAAGTGCTCCCTGACGCCTGTCTGAGACACCCTGTAGCTCCGTCCCGGTCATGTTGGGGAATTGGCGAGGAGAACTTGCTCGTCAGACGTCTTCCTTTGACACCCTGTAACTTTGCTTCTCCTTGAGCAACGAGGCTGGATAATTTTTTTTTTCTGCCAAAGATCCTTTTTTGACAGAGAGAAATGGGAGAGTCTGTTTTTCCGGTCTTTAGCGAATCATTCCGACCATTTGAGTCCGAATTCTCCGTCTGATGGAGGCCGACGGAGGAGGCAAAAAGGGTGAAACCAAAGGGCGCCTTTAGACTGGCCAAATCCGCCCGTGCCGGGACGCAACTCGTCCTCTTCCCCGCTGGAGCCCGGGTTGTGTCCGTGCAAACGCGCCCTCAAAAAATGACCAGTTTCTTCTGCTGCGTCCGTCCGCATTTCTCTCGTCCCGCTCGACCGTTTTGTCACTGTCAATGCAGCTTTTCTGTTATTAAGAGCAGCATCACTGCCATTTCGACAGGTGACGCGCGGCAGGATCGTCTTGGCACCACTTGGCGAGTGTTGGACTGTGCCAAAAAGTGCCAAAACCAGGCCCAGTCACCTTCGGTCGTTTCCGGCAGTCAGAGATTCCAGTGCCAAGCACAGGAAGGAGATCTGCGGGGGGAATCCCCAGGGTGGGGGGAATTGGGGAAAGATGGCAAAGTGTAGCACCAGCACAGAAACATTTCCAAGTCTCTCTCACCTCCACAAATCATTGAGAAAGAGCAAATTGTATTATTATCATATGTTAAAAACACAAGTTGGAAAGAAATCATGGAGATTAAACCCGCTCGAGTTCCCCCGGTGTTGATTCAACTATTTCACCCCACGTTTTGAGACCCTATCTTTCTCCCCCTTCACGCACCTGGACGAGTTCAAGCTCTTGAAGTCATTGTACTGGAGAAACTTGCCAGAAATTGCTCATCTTCTTCATACGCAACAATCAAGTGGAGAAGAATGAGCAGCAGCAAAGACATCTTTTTCTCCCTCTGGTATCAATTTGGCCTTAAATTATATTTTTTCCCCTCGCTTTCTGCATGTCAAAGTTCCTCTTGCGTGCGTTTGGATCATGTCAAAACTGTCTCATGCTTCTCTGCGCATTCTCAGAACGAAAAAGAAGCCCCTGTTAACTCCTGGCAAGTGTTTTTGCGCAGGGGGTGAAGAAAAAAAAGGGGGGGGGGAAGAGAATTATGCAAGCATGCGAAGAAAACTCGTTCTTGCTGCTTGGCTTACTCAGAAATGAGAAAATTCAGGGCAGGAGTGATAGAATTAAGGTGAAAAAAAAACCAAACCTCATTTGCAGGAGAAACTTGGATTTCCCAGACAAGACTTAAAGAGAAGAAAAGACTCCTGAGGGCACCCAGGCAACGCCCTAAGACACTCTCACTCTCGTAAGCAACAGGGTGGGCAAAAAGAACCGCAGCCGGCCTCTCTTGTCTCATTTTCGCGGTTTCACCCGGTGCGAATTGTTGTTGTCGCGAATTCAAAGTCAAGCGGCGTTGAAATCACCAAGCAGAGACGACGACGTCTTTAAAGAGGGGGGGGGGCATTAAGAAAAAATTAAGAAGGGGGGGGGGGAGTGGAGGCGTCATCTCCTTATGATCTAAGTCACCCTTCTCCTCCGCGCGCGCGAGAGAGGGGGGGTAACTGTCCCTGTCCTCTGACACCGGCACGTATGACCTTATCTGCAGTTGCGTCAAAAAGGAGGCCGTCGCGCTCTCGTTTACCAAAGTCAGCGAAATTGCGCCGGTGAAGACGCGCCCCAAGACCCATCAGGGCAGCCAGGTGTGCCTAATTTTATTCCACTCCCACGCGCACAAGTTTCACCTGTGAATTTAAGTCAAATAAAGCTCTGCTTTTGCTGCGAGGTCCTTAATTGCCCTCTTTTTTTCTGCCTCTGAGCTAAGGAAATTCGGTACCAGCTCTATAAATCTCTTCTGGGAAAAGACACTAAAGATCTGGGAGGAGACAATCAAAACAAAAAAGAGACTCCGAAGGAAATAGAGCGACGGACAAATAAGACTTTTGCCTGGTAATTCCTATTATGCATTTGCCTCCAGCACCTTTCTTGTATGAATGAATAAAGAAATTCTTCTCTCTCTTTTGGCCCCCTAAGAGTTGGAGTGAGCGTGTGAGTGAAAAAAAAATACCTCCTCCTCCCCCCCTCATGATGCTTTTTGGTGAGTCACACTGTGCCCCCTGAGAACTTCTCTGGAGCCACCGCAGAAGTGAGAAAAATCCTTTTATTTTTTCGAATTAGCCTGCGGGAATCATCAATCCCCTTCTCTCCCCCTGCCCCTGCCCTCCCCGCGCGCTCACGTATGGAACAATATGGCCGCTTCTGTCTCTGTTCTCTCTCGCACTGATTTATTTACCGCGAAATTCGACTCGGTCAGATTTCTCACGTGGCAAAAAGCCTAAAAAAAAAAGATTCGACTCGGCCGCTCTCATTTCCCCAAATTTACTGGGAGAAGAGAAAGGCCTGGAAAGGCCTTCTTTGTTGAGGGAGCGCTTAAACGGGGCCATTTTCCACAGCGGCGGAGAAAGCGCCCCTTTTTCTGAGAGGGAAGCAAAAAAGCTGCCAAGCTCAAGTGCGACTTCAAACTCCAAAAGGTGCAATTGTTGCTCCCCCTTCTACTTCTTCTCTAGCCCGGGGGCAGCTGAATTTTAGTGCCAGAAGTTTGTTGGCTTCTGGCTACAAAAGCCGGACACGCGCGCGCGCGCACGCACGCACGCACGCACGCACGCAGAGAGAGAGAGAGAGAGTGAAAAATCACACACGTGCGCAGCGCAAATTTCCTCTCCCCCCCACAAAATTCGGGAAATTGCGCTATAAAGTGGACAGCACAAAAGAGGCCTCCTCGACCTAGATCTCGTCATTATCGGAAGAAGCTGTTTTCAGTTGGTTCCTCTGTCCAGCAGATAAATTTGGTGAATCTAAAGCTAAGTCATTTTAGTGTGTGAAGGCCTAAATTTTGCTGCATCCGCAATTTTCTCTTCAAGACACGCTAGAAGAGGTCTTTTGTCTCTGAAGGAGCAATAGGGAGAAGTTAATAACTTACGCTTTCTTCACGATTCTCGGCCAGACAGTGATGGTCTCTTCCTTCTGTTCGCTTTCAGGTGGGAGTCTGCGCCGCCTCCGACGGCTACAACACCGATGCCCCCACCAAGCAGAACCTCCTGTGCGACGGCAGGTCCGCCGTGGACGTCATCAGGCAGAGTCCGGACCTGAGACGCAAGAAGAGAAGGAAGTTTGGCGTCAATCTTGCCGCCAAGGATCACAAGAAGGATTCGGCCCCGTGGGTGCCGAACTTTCGCGTGCTGGCGCAGAACAGGGCCAAGATGAGGGTGGTACTGGCGCTAGATACGTCCCAGCGCGTCGGGGCGGGATGGCTCGGCGCCAGGGATGCCATATTCCGCCTGCTGGAGCACATGCAGGACTCGATCGAGTTCGGCGTCGTCACGTTCGACGCCTCGGGCGCGCGCGTAGCCGCGCCGCCCACCGGCGTGCGCCGGGACAACCGGGCAGGACTTCTGGGCCGGGTGCCTCACAGGCTCTCCGCCGATCGCGCCGGCTGCGCCGCCTGCGCCATGGAGAAGGCGCTGGGAATGGCGCAGAGTGACGGCGGCGTCGTCATCATGGTCTCCGGCTCGCCCATGGAGGACAAGCGCTTGAGGGCGCTGATCAGGAACGTCAGAGAGACCGCGACCCCGGTCTTCCACGTCGCTTTTAATGCGGACAGCGCCGCGCCGGCCGGCATCGTGCGCTATGGCCGTCAGTTTTTGATCCCGGCGGCAGGCGAGACCTCCTCTGTGCTCAGGAAACTCTCGAAGATCTTCTTGAACATCTTGGGCCTGGTCGGCGGTCCGGATATCTGGCAGAGTCACCGGAGCGCCATGATCTGGAAAGGCCGTGAGATCCGCGGTACCTTCAGGGTGGAAGAATCCCTACGCGCCAATCTCTGGATCGTCCTGACCAGCGAGTTCAAGGAGGACGTGGAGTCATTTGAGATCACGAGTCCATCAGGCATCAGGTGAGTGAGGCCAAAATCGTCGAACCTTTGAGCCAAACCTCATTCAGGAATAGCACGTGTTTGTAGAAAATCAAACTAAGTGAAACTTCTTCTTCTCCTTCTGCAGGAGGACCTTCCCCAAATACGAACACGGCATCGTCTACTTTGCCTTGAGCGGCCTGAGCGAGTCCGGGATCTGGAGCTACGTGGCCACGCTGCATCACAGTGTGCACAATGGAGCCCCCGTCACGGTCGAGGTGTTTGGAGAACCTAACGAGGCTGCCTCAGAGCCTGTGGATCTCCGCACCTGGACCAACGTCCCCTTGAACGGCACCGCATCCACCTCGGTCATCATCTACGCCTCCGTCGTCAAGGGCAAGAGCATCCCCGTGCTCAACGCCAACGTCGTGGCCACCATCACCAAGCCAGGATCCATCAAGCCTGTGGAAATTCACCTGAAAGACAATGGTTCCGGGTACCCGGACGTCACCACAGGGGATGGCATCTACAGCGCCTACCTCACACATTACAGTTCTGAACCAGGTGAGTGCGTGATCCTGTCAGTGATCAGGTGCCAACTTACTTAACTATCCACGTATTCTGTACAGGATTCTACGGACTGAGCGTGAGGGCCTCCGACGGCGAGGGGCGAGCTCACCACGCCTCCAAGCCCTTTGGCACCAATACCGACGACGACTCAATCTGCTGCGGCAGCCAACTTCCCCAGCCCTTCACCATCCCCACCCAACCCTTCAACAGGTACGTGGTGGGTGAGGACTTCTACGTGGCCAAGGGTGTCCAGTACTTCATCAGGGATGGCGGCGAGCCCCGGATGAGGGACGTCTTTCCGCCCTCCCGGGTGACAGATCTCCATGTGGGCAACTACATCAATGGATCGCTCTACGCCACGTTGGTGTGGACTGCCCCAGGAGGAGACCTGGATGCTGGAGCAGCTGATAGATACGAGCTGCGCTGCTACACCAAGCGCTCCGGCCCGACCGAGTTGACCTTCTCCTCCAACGGCATCCCGGTGCATGAGAGCTTGTTGCCGAGGCCAGGTCGATATGGGCAGAGGCAGGAGGCCACAGTCAGTCTGCCGTGGGCCAACGAGATGTTCTTCTACGCCATTGTGGCTGTGGATGCGACTGGGAACCGCGGGAGGGTGTCCAACTTGGCCTCTGCCTTTGTTATTGAAGTGACCACAACCACCCAGATGGAGATGACCTTTCAGGTGGTTAACAACTCGAGTCTGAGCAGCGAGGAGCTCTTGAGTAGCTCCTTGGACAGGGAGACCATGTTGTACCTGGTGGCCGCGGGAATCGTGGCCTTCATCCTCGTGCTCAGCCTGCTCTTCTTCGCCGCCGTCTGCCGCGCCAAGAAGCGGCAGGAGGCCTTCGAGGACGCCGCGCCCAACGCCAACAACAACCGCGCCAGCAGCAGCTCAACCACGACCTCCGAATTGTCAGAGAAGCCCATAGACGTGTGGAAGACTGGAACCGATGACTTTGGCCTTTTTGTCAGCTCAGGCCACGCCTCCTGGCCCTACGCCACGTCTGCCGCGTACGGCCAGCCAATCAGCCTGACCACCCCCAGTCTGGGCGGGCCCACGAGTCTGCTCACCATACAGCAGATGACGACGACGGCAGCGTTGCCGCCGCCGCCCCCGCCACCTTCGACGTCGCAGCCGGGCGGCTTAGCCGACCCTCCCCGCCCTATTATGGGCCTGTCGGCTGCCGAACCGCACTCCTCCTCCGTGGTGGGCGTGCCGGACCCTGCCCACTTCGCTTCGTCTTCCAGCAACTCCAGCAATTCGCCTGTGCACCAAGAGAGTCAGTCCTGGCTCCACCAGACGAGAGCACCCAAGAAGAACGCCGCCGCCTTCACCGACTGCTCGGACTCGGACCACGAGGACAAGAACGTGTACAACGTGCCCAGCTCGCGGGTGACGCGCAGAGACGACAAGTTCTCGTCTTGCCGGGAGGCCAAATTCCCATCCAGGAGAGCTTCTTCTTCGGCCTCGTCCAAGAGAGTCTCCAATGCCTCCGACTTTTGCGGTCTCTCAGCTGCTGAGCGGAAGAGAAGACAAGAGTCTTTAGTGTAAAAGATGATCATCATTCATTCACTTGCCATTTATTCTAGTCAATTCTGTTTTTGGTCGTTCTTTTCAAAGAATAAAAAGTTTGCAGACCTCGAAATTTCGCCGACTTCACCTCTGGCTGCGCAATAACTCAATCAATTGGCTCGATTCTTGTGCCAAAGAAATTTCATTCAGGCCAAAAAAGGCATTGATCAATGTTCTCTGCTCCTCCCCATTCATGCTTATGGGCAGATGACGAATGGGTTTTCTGCCCATTCCTCAATTATGCAGCAAAACCGACGCCTTTCATCAAATTGAGACGGATCCGCAGAGGAAGAGGATTTTCCACTTTCTCGCATTGTGGCGCAAACTTTTCCCGCAGTTTTTTCCCCTCCCCCTCCAAGGAGAAGACGACGACGACGACGACGGCGACGACGACGACGACGGCGACGACGACGACGACGAAGACGACGAAGAAGAGATGGGTGGAGAAGGAGGAGGAGGAGGAGGAGGAGGCCTGACCTGGGCTATTCGTCTTTGAGCGCGCGAGCGCGCGTGCACACACACGCACAGGCATCAGCGTGCTCTGTGTGCGCGTGTAAACTACGTGTGCACATAGTCAATTTCTCTCCGGCCATATATTATTGCAGGTGGCCCCTTAAATTCCTGCAAAGAACGCGCGTTCGCTGCGCTTGCAGACCTTGTCCGCGTGTGCAATGCTTCAAAACGCCTCCTCAGGGAGCAGCGACGCTGTCACGTTCGGGGACACCAACGCGGACGACCCGGACGACGAGGGAGGCAGGCCCGGCCCGCAGGCCCCGGTTTGTTGACGTCGCCCATTCAATGAAGAGACGTCCAAGGAATTCTTGTCCACACACACGCAGCAAAATGGCCACGCAGAGAAATTCTTCTCTGGATTTTCTTCTTAGTCAGCAAAAGCCCCAAGAAATGTGAGCTGCCCCATGCATCATGGGCAGCCAGAGGAACGAGCAGAATCTCTCACGATTTCGCCCATCTTTTGGGCGTTGACATCATTGAGCGGCGCCCAAAAGTTGCTTCTTCTTCCACTCCAGGCGCGATCGCGTGCACGGATGTCGTAAATCTTGCCCAATTTTTCCTCTTCCCCCCCCAAAGCATTGGTCATTCTCGCACCTCTTCTTTAAACCCATTTTTCCTCTCTCTTCACTGGCCAATTTTCGCCCGTCCGCCCATTTTTCCTCTCTCCGGATTTGGCAGCAGAAGCCCCCCCAAAATACACGTACCCATTTTTTTTACCTGCAAAAAAAAAAAAAATGCGCGCGCGCGAAAAACGTGTCACAAATGCTTCTACTCAAGTGCTTAAAGGAGGCAAAAATCCAGGTACGACGCGCAGGTGAATTCGGGGTATCCTCGAAGAGTTGGGTGTTGCTCCTCCGGTCTCCGAGGCGGTTGCGTGTGGGTAAAAGTCCTGCTCCCCCTCCTGCTGCCTGGTATGAGTCTCTCAGGTGGTCCTCATGGGTCCTCTCAGCCATTCTTCTTTTTACTCCTCCTTAACGTGTGTCAAACGACTAACGAGGATAAAAGCGAGGAAGGAGGAATTCGTCACGCAATCGCCGTTTTCTCCCGTGCCACCCTGTAGCTTGCAGGCGCGCTTCGCCACCACCCTGTAGCAGCCGGGACCCCCATCAAGCGAGTGGCGTTTATTCATTATGACTCAGTTGTCACGCCAAATTAGAAAACATTTCCGAGTGTCAGCTACAATTTCCCGGATGTCAGGATCGCAAATCTTATTCATCTCCTGTCTTGTTAGCGTCTGGAGGCCTCACAGACTTTTTGGGCGCCTCCACAGAGACACTTTTGGGCGGCCCAAAACTTGCCTCATTTCTGGGCAAGAGGACGAAAGTCCCATCACACACGTGTGATTGGAAGAGGAAGAAAAAAATCTAGTCAATTTGCGTGGAAAGTTCTTTTTCCACGTGCGGGGCAAGGGGAGAATGGGAAATGAACTTTCCCACATTTGCATTTTCAAACTCCGCCAGGGCCAAAACGGGGGGGGGGATAAATCAAGTTTTTTGTGTCCAACTCTTTGGCGAGAATTTTAGTGCTTAAATGTTCTCTCTCTTCTTCAGGCCATACCTGACTGGAGGGGTGAGGGGTGAGAAAGTGAGGGGGAAGGGGGAAGCACCCCCCAGTGGAGCCCTTCTCTACCGGCCACCCTGTTTTCACCTCAGCAAGGGACTTTTGCGACAAAATGGGCGCGATTCTTGCGTTCATTGTATGCAAAAAGGCGTCGAGCGCACAAATCAATGCTGGGCGAAGGGGGGGGGGAAATGCACTTGTCTGACCGAGTGAGGCTTCTAAGCTGCCTCGAGCATGCGAAGAAGACTTTTGTCGCTGATTTTGTGCCAGGAAGGTTGAATTTTCGCAACTTCTCGTTTGTTCCCCACTCCGCTAGACACTTACACGTACTCACTCACAGGTGCACACGTGACCCACTTCAGCCCACGCCCCAATTGATTTGAGGGGGCTAAGAGATCTTACCCCCCCCCCCCTAATGGGTCGTTGTCAACCCCAAAATCGCTCTCATCCATCTCAATATGTATGTGTGCTCAGTGGAAATGAGGACGATTAATTTTACCTGAAATCATCGCCATTGTTTTGTTTTGTCTGATCGGGATTGCATTTGGGGACGTGTGAGCCTGGAAGAACGCAGATCCGGCTTTTTTCAGGCCTCGCACGGTGTAAAAGATCCGCCAGCGTCTTCTGCTATGGTGACCATTTAGTTTATAGCATTGCTGCATGCTCGTCCCAAATATAGTGTTATCAGTGGAGGTCGGGAATTTTAGGTGAATCATTTTGTCATCTGGCAACTCTTCGTCTAGACATCATTTTGCAACAATTAGCTCGTCACAGGTTGTTTTTCAGCGCACCTTTCCGGCCCAAATCCCCAGTCTTGCCCTCAACATCGTGCCCAAGACTGTTGGAGTTGCCACCCAAAATTCCGGGGTCCAGTTATCATGCGTGCTCACAGGGTGGCTGCGTTACCCACTTCATATCAGCTGGGACTTCCCCCAGAGAGATCACCCATAAAGGGGGGATTAAGGGGCCCATTTCTGGGATTTACATTTAAGATGCAGGCAAATGGGCAGATACAGGGTGGTATAAGAGATAAGGCACACTCATATAATCTCGATTGCTATTCGCACTCTCTCTCCCTCTCTCCGGGATCTTTTAGGGCCGGGTTCGGCCTGGGCAGCTGCTGTCGGAGACGCCCCGGGTCCCCCCTCCTCTCCCCTTGGCCCGGTCAAACGCGGCCTTAAGTGAAAATCCACTCCAGCTGGACACGAAACGTTTATTGGGGAAGCTTCTTTCTCTAAAGAGGCTCTGACAAATTGAGAACTGCCAGAAGATTCACTTAGCAGGGGAATCTCTGATATCTGTGCAAGGAGCAGCGATAAAATCGTCTCCGCTGACCTCAAACTTCTGGTGGAAAATTGAAAAAAAAAAAAAGTCAAAGGAGGCGAATTCGATCTCAAACTAAGTGAGGATCTTATCGATCTCATCTCGATCCTGTTCTTTTATTTTTTCCAGGACAAAAGAAATAAAAAACGTGGGAAGTCTCGGTCGACTTTTTTGAGAGACTCCCCAATTTCTGTGATGATGGGGAGAATGTTAATGGGCTGAAGAATGATGAATAAAAAAAAACACCTAATTTTTATATGAAACCAGACCTTGCAAAAGAAAATCTGGCGATTTCACGCCTTGTCGCAAAATCCTTTGACCCAAACGCGGGCTTTTTTTCACTCTCCGGCCGAAATTCTCCTCGCTGTCACAAGAGTGAGAGGCAGACTGAGCATTGTCAGCTGTTCGGGGCCTCTTTGAGGGCCTTTTGGGGCCTCCGCGTGTCACAATAGCTGGAGAAATGTAACAATCTCGTGTCAATCTGCGGATGAACTTGTCATTTCTTCACTTCCTGGAGCTCAGATCTCTGATAATTGCCTGCAAATTGGCTGAGGGGCCTATTAGAAGGGCCTCCACTCGACGGGCCTTGTCTGTGGGCCTCCTTCTTTATTCGTTTCTGCAAAAAGCCACACTTTCTCTCTCTGTCCTCCAAACAATGAAGACATTCACTTCCCCTCATCATTGCTGAGAGAAATAAGATGACTTCTCAGTAATGAAGAGGACAACAAAGAAGGCCCCGAACAACTGTTCACCAATGTGACCAATGCTGTTTCATCCTCGGTGCTGAGAGTCACAAATTGCGCTGACTGGGGCTGATTTGGGGCCTAGTTGAGGCCTAGTTGAGGCCCACTCAAACGGTGGTTGCAAAAAAAAAGAAGAAAGGAAAAATGTCAAGTGCATTTAAGTGAACATTCTTAATTGGTCATCAATTCCCACTTGAGAGCTTTGCTGTGAGGCCCAAAAATGGTTCAAGCCTTCACATCCAATCGCAAATCTGGACTCTTTTCAATGATCTCTTCTGTGACGAAGTATTTGTCTGACCGAGAAGAGCAGAGTTGCTTTTCACTGGTCCTCGACACTTTTTTCTTCTTCTCCACCAGAAATGCTTGAGGAAACAAAAGGATCGGAGGTTTTTCTTTTGGCAAACTTGCAAATTTCTGGCACAAACAGCGGGGAAATGACTAAATCACTGCAGTGATGACTGTGGAAGGAGGGGAGAAAAAGAAAGGGGGACGAAAAGAGTGCAAAAAAGCTAAATTTGGAAATAATTTTGACCTCTGACTCTAAATAAATATGTAGAAAGCGAATTTTTGGGGGAAATATCTGTGAACTGGTGTGCGTCACTGGAAGCAGCTACAGGGTGCGTCAGCAGCAGATCTTGCTCGCTGCCTCTTCTGTGACCCAGGGAGGCTTCTTCTTCTTTTTGGCCCGGGTAAACGCGTCCTCAGAATAGCAATAGAAAAGTCAGCTTTGCGATTGCAATTCTGATAGCGGCCATTCAGAGATTTCCTTGCGAATTTCGCGCATTCGTGCGTGAAAGTGTTATTTCCTGCGCTGATGCAGAGCAGTGAGGAGAGAGGGCGCGCTGGCACTGGCACGTTGGGCCGTCCTCGTCCGTGGCCTCGGCGGCGGGCGAGTCCGCCATGGTGGACGCGGCCTCACAGGCCGAGATCGTGCACTTTTTCTGCACTTCATTGCCTTTGCCGATCACGCGTGCAGCAAAACCTTTCACGCGCGCACTCATGGGAAAATTGGGCATGCGAGCGCCTCCTCCTCCTCCCCGAAATCGTGCTTTTTATGCCTCATATTGTCAGGATGGCCCTCAATTAGCCCTGACCCCTGGCGCCGATCGCCAGTGTGAAGCCCTGAATGTGTGCGAGGCTGCGCGCGCGCGCGTGCGGCTGAAGCCCTGTGTGTGTGATTGGCACATTGGCATTGGAATGCGATTAAAAAAGGCTCGTGCGCTATTGTTTCTGCTGGTGCAAAAAAACACTATCATTATTATTTTTGCATGGCGATTGTTGCCAAATTAATTGAAGTGTGTGTTTGTTTTGCGGTTCTGTCTGTGCGTGCGCAGAGAGAAAGGGCAGAATTGGGACGTGGTTGAAGAAAACGTTGTTATTCTTCATTTGCTTTCGTGTCGAACGATCAGAAAATAGATTCAATGCGTGTAAAAAGAATGAAAAAAAAATAGATTGCTCGGATTTTCCCCCCCGGAATTTTTCGTCACGCTTTGGCGGAAAAATTCCTGCATGAAATATTCCTTTTTTTTGTTCTGCTCCCTTCCAAAATGAGGGAAGGGAGGGGCGGATGACGAATATTGCAACAAGTAGCGGCTTCGGCGGCTGCAGATTCACCCTCTGTGACACACGCGCACGCGCGCACGGCCTCTGTGCTGCTCACTGCACGCGCGCACGCGCCTGCTTGTTTACGGCACACGCACACGCAGCCTCTTCTGGCGGAAAAAAAAAATTAAAAAAAATTTTTAAAGGGGCGTTTCCGCTTCGCATACATTGCACAGGTGAACACACAACAGGTTCGGAGGCGTCTTGGAATAATAAAAACATGGCGAATATGGATTCGCTCATGCGTGATAACAGGAGGGAACAATGGCCTGCCACGTTCTTAACCCCCCCCCCCCCTCTTATTTGGGAAATGACAAACAAGAAAACTTTTTTAAAGATGTTTTCTTCGGGCGTGGCCCCAACTCCTGCCTAAGGAAGGGTTCTACAGGGTGGAGAGAAAATGTAGGCCTTGGCAGATTCCGCCAAATTTCTGTCCAAATAAGCGCATCTTTAAAAAAGGTCTCTCAGACTTCAGCAGAGCTTACAACGATTTCGTTCATCTCCCATAAGTTCGATAGCCGAGTTTTGCGCCCGGCTGAAATCGAGGTTGCGAGAGAAGAGAGCTCATCTTTCCGGGCCGGCCAGACAAATCGTCACGCTTGGGAGACGACGACTTGACATAATTTTGAGTTGACAAAGAATTTAAGCGAAGAAAGAAAAAAAAATCCGCCATCTGCGCCGCGAGAAAAAAAAAGTTGTGTAAGCGCAAACAAAGCTCATTGAAGAAAGAAGGCAACAAATGTTGCCCTCGCTTTGACGATGAAGAATTGGGCAGCCCAAAAATTAGTCACACTTTTTGGGCGGCATCAAAAAAGCCCAAAAGGGTTAATGGCGCTAACACCGAGCTCGTCAATGCTCTCATAATCCGGGTGAAGTCGGGGTACCAGCCAGTGGGTGGGTGGTTGGGTGTGGGCGAAGGAGGGCGGGTGAGGGTGCTTCAGGCCCTTTCCGGACGTGGCCCCCCTTCCCCCCTTGGCGTCAAGCATGGCCAGAAGCTTCATTTCGCCGTCTGTGCCCACAGGGGTAAAGGAGAACACAATAGGTGACAAAAAGAGGACGTGTGGGGGGGGGATAGAGAAAAACAAACGTTGATATTAGTATCATTATCACATAGCATTATGCTATTTATATAATAAAACAACATTGTGTTGAGGAGACCTCGAGGCCAATTTGCTCCACCACCAGATGAGAATTAGCAGCCGGAAGAAGTAAAAATAAATACACTCTTTTCCTACAACTCATGGAAAATAATTTCGCAGATAGACTTATAGGCTATCATCGTGTTCTCCTCCTGCTTCGTCATCCCCAAACTTTTGTCTCGATCAAATAACAGCGTGTAATCGATAGCCCAAAAGAGACCGAACAAGCGTTTCATGGACCTCAACAGGGAGGAACAGGGTTGCCAGGAACATTGGCGCTCACAAACAGTGCTGTCTGGCCGAGTCTGTTGAACGGGAACTTGTGTTTGTTCGTCGGAAAGTTGGGTCCCGTCTAACTTTCCGTAAGAAAGTTTTGTCTGGTCGAGTTATTTCAACATAAAGTTATGTCTGGCCGAGGCTGTTCTTAGGTAAGATGAGTGCGGACTAACTTTATATCAGAAAGTTATGTCTGGGCAAGTTGATGTATAAACGATATACGTATACTATATACGTTTACGTATAAAGGATGTGTTAGGACTAACTTCTTATGATTAAGTTATGTGTACGGGAGTTTGTTTAAAGGAAAGATGTGTCTGGACTAACTTTATATGAGAAAGTTATCTCTAGTGGAGGCTGTTCTTAGGTAAGATTTGTCTGGACTAACTTTACGTACGAAAGTTGTGTCTGGGCGAGTGATTTGAACAGAAACTTATGTCTGGCCGAGGCTGTTCATAAGAATGATGCGTCTGGTGGAAGATGTCGCAAATTTATGACCCATTTCGTATAAGGATGAGAGGGAGAAAATCTTTGCCTCGACCAGACAGATTTGGCAAGAAAATCGCCACTCGCGCGTTTGCCCACGAGTCGTCAGCGTTGTTCTTCTCCTTCCCCAAGTTCTGAGGCAGTTTCACAACTTTGTGTCTGATGCCGGGTTTTTTCTCGCCCTCTCTGCGATCCGAGGCCATTCCGAGGTCACTGCAGGAGTGCCAAACGTTGGCTCAGAAGTGTTGGCGGCCTCGGAGGCCTTCGCGGCGGCCTCTGAGTCTCGTTCTGCCCTTGTTTTATGAGATTTTCTCTCCACACGTGAGAGCAACAATCGATGAAAGGAGCGAAGAAGCGTTTTTTCTCTGCAGGAATCCCCAATCCTCCTCGGTCTAATGGACCTCGAGAGTCTTCGAGACCCCCTTCGTCATCTCGGTGGGGGGAATTTTGCCCCACTCAAAAGATGGGGAAACAAAGACGAGGAGAAAAATGTAATCATTCTTCTTCTTCCCTTAACAGTTTTATATATTCCCAAAGCTCCTTTAAAGGCTTCGCGGCCTTGAATCCAAGTCAGTCATCAGTCAAGAGCGCGAGCAAATAAAAATGCGCCTGATTAAATCGTAGGAGCCGCAAATTGGAATTGAATCTGAAACAATCTGCGCGCGCACACGCGAGAATAATCGATGAGATCAATCATCGGAGCCTCTGCTCTGCTCAGCTCTGCTCTGCTCTGCTCAGCGCAGCCTCTGCACGGCCTCTCATCTGCTCAGCCTCCTGCTGGGATTTGGCTGATGTGGCAAAGTCTGAAATGAAAGAGAAGAAGAAGAAAAGGCTAATTTACAGCATTGGAATTTTATGGGGAAAGAAGTGAGTTTGAATTTTTTGGAGCCAGGGACGTGTGTAGGATGGATGCACACCAGATCTTCAGAGTTGCCACCTGTAACCTGGGCTGCTGCCCTCGAATCGACACGGGGCTGAAAAGGCAGCAAAGTCACCCTCCATTCAGACCAGATCCACGTTCCGCTGAAGAGGCAGGGAAGGCCCAATGGGGCCCCTCAGGCCCGCTCTGCCTCTCAGGTGGCGGGAAAGTTGGTGGTGCAGATCGAACCCACTCGAAGCCACGCGCTGGCGCACGGGGAGGCGGGGTGGGGGTCCAACTTGACCAGGATGTCCGGGATCTCGCTGGAGATCTTGTCGAGTGCTCCTTGCTCTTCGAGGCCTGGGTGAACTCGGCCTGGTGCTGCTCCTGCTGTTGTTCGAGGCGTTCATGGAGTGGTTTTTGTTGCAACGGGACTCGACAACAACGGACCAAGTTGCACCCAGACGCGCTGCTCTGCATCCGGATGAGGCACCAGAATGTGGCTCCCCTCACCCGGTCGACCCCGACGAGACAGGTGAGACGCGCGGAAGCTCCGCCCGACGCGGACCGAACCGAGGAGATGAGCCCGAACGCCACCCGACCCTTGCTTCCCCAGGTCCCCTTGTTGCTCCTGATTGACCGAGTGGCGACTCCGGCCAGCGTCCCGGATGCCCACGGCCAAGTCGTCTCAGGTTTGGTCCACCACCCTGTACACAGCCCGGGTGTGGAGGAACCCGATCGTGACTTCTCCCTGTTGCCTTCTGGGAATGTTGAATGGGCAGCAGCTGTGCTTGAAAGTGGGAACATCGACTCTTTGGGGTGGTCATTTAGCCCGAATTCGCTGCCCTCGGGGCTCTCACGCCCACCCAATATTTTGGGGCTTTTCTCTCCTCGCCTGGATGGCCAAGAAATAAAGCACGACCGGGGGTGAAATTAGACGGGAATTTCCCACTTTTTCAGCTCTTTCAGTTTTCCCGAAAAAAAAAAAAACTTGGCAATTCACGCTGTAGAAAACAAGTAATTGCTACTGCTTGGAGAGGAGAGAGAAGAAGCAGTTGACGAAGAACTTCTAAGAGGCGATCTTCAGAAAGATTCTTGTTGTTGTTTTTCCACGACGTCCTTGGATTCCCAAGAAAGTTTTGGCGCAAATCGATTATTTTCCATTTAGGACGGCACACAGAGAGACAGAGGGGGGAAATGCCCGATTCCCAAGGGGGATTCTTCAAGGGCTGATTTATCAATTGCCTTCGCATGACTTGGAAAAAGTTCCCCACTTTGCCGAAGACTTCTTAAAAGGCTCACAGGGGGAAAAAAAGGGGGGGCTCGAACAAAATTTTTTAAAAGGTTTTTTCTTTCAATTAAGTCAGGACTTCTCTCCCTTCCTCTCCTCGTCCCCGCGTGTGCGTACGTATGAGCTCCTGTCCTGAGAGGGAGTAAAAAAAACGAATTCCTGTCTGGCAGAAGGGGGGGGGGGAAACGCTTCTTACCCCTAATTGTTCACACTCTGAAGTCTCTAATGGGCGACTTTGTTGAAGCCACCGCAAAAAAGAGAAGCTTCAATTAACAAACTAATTGGAACCAACGGCTTTTTCGCTCAATCCATTTCCAGTCGGGCTTAAAAACACTTTTAGGTCGCGTCAACACGAGCAAAAATCCGGAGTTCACATTCAACAAGAAACACTTTTATAGTTCGACCTAAGTCTAAGCAAAAGTCTCGCGCGTCTAAAGGGGGAGGAAACACACTTAGGGCGCGTGTGCACTAGTTAAAAGGTCTCCAGCATCCAGGGTGAACATAGCCCACTTAGGGTGCGTGTGCACTAGACAAAGTCTGAATGCAACTCACTTAGGGTCCATGTACACGAGTTAAAAGGTCTCTAGCATCCAGGATGAACGCAACTCACTTAGGGTGCGTGTGCACTAGGCAAAGTCCGTAAAGGAGTCGTCTTAGGGCGCGTGCACACCAGAGAATTGTGGCGCTGAGAAGATGGAACTGAACTGGTTCCAGTCCGTTGTGTGAGGTGTTGGCCACGAGGAAGGACTATGATGACTCCCTTAGGGCGCGTTCGCACGAGCCAAATTTCTCTCGAGGGCCCTTCAGAAAATATGGTAATTCGCATGCGACCTGAATGGAGAAATCAAGTTTGTGTGAGGAATTCCAAATGAATTGATTTCCCAGATAATCCTCGCAGATGCTGAATCGTAATGGGATTTGTGTCTTTACCATTTTATTGAGCTGAAGAATTTATTGTTTTCCGGGCACGAGACTCAAATGACCCGAAACTCGGGCAGGGGTTGTTGTTGTTGTTGTTGGCGGCGGCGGCGGCGCCGTCGTTGTTCTCGTGGCTGCTGTTGTTGCTGCTGCAGCTGGACATGCAAGCAGTGAATGAGCCTGACTCGAATGAGTCCTTGGTGAAATATCACCCTTTATTGTGCGTGTGAGATTTCGGAGATTGCGTCGTTTGGGTCAGATCTTGAGCCCCGGACAGGTCGACTGCAGCTGCACCACCCTGTACGGGCGTGCATGCACTGGCAGCAGCTGCGCCACCACCCCGTACACGTACGTCTGCCTGGTGACTGTTGCGCCACCCTGTTTCCAGGCCTCGCCGACCCACTGACAGATGGACCCCTTTTAGGGCACCCTGTAGCAATCAAATTAGGACGGAGTCGGACTTCCTTTTTTTACGCGTGTGTTTACACGCGCAAAAAATGGGTAGTTCACACTGGAGAAAAATGTGCTTTCAATTACCCCCAAGAGGGATTCAATCTCTTTTATTGCCGCAGTCGTCGAGGCCGCTCAAAAGTCCCTGCCCATAAAGGAGGAGAAGGGGGGGGGGAAATTTTGGGCATTCGACCCCCAAGATGAAATATTGTCCCCAATCAAGGTGGTTTTTTTCCCCTCTGTCTACCCAAAAGTGGACACATTCTTCTGTAATCACGATTCTCACTCAATCTGAGCCCGAAATCTCCGCGAAAATTGCTCGGAATTCCCGAGTTTCTCCCCAGACACAGAAGAGTGCCTATGAAAAGCCGCGCTTACAATATCCTTTTTTGCCGCTTGCGTGACTGCGCCTTCAGCAAAAACTTGCTGTTTTGACCGGGCTGGAACCGTTTCATCAATCACTTCCTGCATAATGCACACACAGATTTATTCTGCTTCTATTCTCTCTGCCTCTTTTTTTGCCTCACACAGTTTCCTCCACGTTTTTTGCTGCTCTTCGTTCTCTGGAGCCAAGAATTCATCGCTCTCCTAAGCAGTGTTTTCAAGTAGGATTTCAGCAATGCTTAAAAAGTCCGTCCAAAGCCTGTGAATACACAGAAAATTGAAAATATGCGATAAAATATTCGAAACATAAGACCTGTCACGATTTTTCGCACCCCGCGTCGAAATTGAAAAAAAAAATCTGGGCAGATGTTGGAAAAATCTCTCTTTCTTCTTCCCCAAAGGATTTTGGAGATTTGATCTCTTTGTTTCCAATTATTTCTCTCGTCGGAGAGGAAAAAACGCTTGTTTAGATAGGAGCCATCGATAAGACAACAATTTTCAATTTGTCGCTTTTTTTTTTCTTTTTTGCCAGTCTAAATTTGGCGCATAATCGATCACTTGGGATCGACGGAGTTGTTGTTGTTGTTGTTGCTGCTGCTGCTGCTGCTTCAGGCACACTGGTGTTGTGACACGGCCCCACTTGAGCATTGGGTGAGTGACAAAACTGGTTCCTGCTCCCAGGACAGACAGGGTGGCCAAAGAAGTGCTGCTCAAATGGTTTTATTGGCTAACACCTTCCCGATGAGATGTTTGACATGTGTCACATGTGCAGGGGCAGCGGCTTCAGGGACAGGGCAGAGGCTGTGCAGGTACTCCTCCATGGTGATGGGGTTTTGGTTGAGCGTGGAGCCGAACTCCCAGAAGGTCTCCAGCTGACATTGGGAGCAGGGGGACAAAGCCAAAGAGGGTCAATTTCAATGAATCTGGTCACAATACTGACATTCCTCCATTCTGTAGACATGACACAAAAGCCTCATACACAGATTCACTCCAAGTGACCTTCGACAGCCTTGACCACACAGTCAAAATGCCAGCTGAACACCTTCCAGGAGTTCTGCCTCTGTGCTTAACTAAAACCCCATCACCATGGAGGAGTACCTGCACAGCCTCCTGCCCTGTCCCTGAAGCTGCTGGCCCTGCACATGTGACACATGTCGAACATCTCATCGGGAAGGTGTTAGCCAATAAAACCATCCTTGTTTTTCTTGCCATACCCTTCTTGGGCACCCTGTGGACGCCACCAGTGGCAACTCTTTTTTTGTCAAGTGTAAGCGCGACTTCACAGATCCCCAAAAGGAACTCCCTCTCGCCTTCCTCGTCTGTTTTCACAGGTCGAGGGTTGTTAGGAAAATTTCAACAATCATTTTTGAGTGCAGAAGCGACAGCTGCTGAATTCCTCGTTTGTTAGTTCAATTCCTTTCGACCTCAACGATTTTCAGGCATTTTTCTTGATCGAAATCAACGGATTTTTGCCATTGGAAACGCGACCCTAATGAAGACGGCACCAATTAATGCACATTTCCTCTCCCCCCCCCCCAAACACCAGGATGAGGTTGCTAAAAGGAAGAAGAGAAGCCGCGCTCACACTTGACAAATTGAGCAAATTTCACGCTGCTGCCCCTTCCAATCTGGGGGAGGACTGAGGGGGGAGCAGAACAAAAAAGTACCTGTCGAACCGCGCCTTAAGGAAGCTCTTCCTCCCCCCTCCGGTCATTGCTCGGTCCTCTAAACTTCCTCCCATTGACTTTTTTCTGCCGAATCATTTTATTTCATTGCCTTTCGTCTATCTTTACAGTTAATTCATGACTTTTGGCCAATCAGAAGCAAATGAATGGGGCTTTTTTATATTCATTTCCGCCACACAACATACTTAAAGGAGAGAGAGACGTTTCCCCCCCTCTCTAATACAGTGCCCATTTTTACTGAAAATGAGCGGACATTTTGGGCACCCTTGGCAGAAGGGTTGAATTGGCCTCCCGCAGCTCCAGCACTGCTTCCCTCACACTCCAGAGTGAGATGTCAATGAAATGACCAATGACCTCTCTGCCCTTGGACAGAGTTGGTTGGTGGTGCCTTAAAAAGGGCTACAGGGTGAGCACAGGAAAAGCGAGCGATTGGACAATCGAGACCAACCCCTTCCTGTCAGTCCAGACCCATCGATCAAGAGGAAGAGAAATATGGGTGGACAGAGACAAGACTTGGGGCTGACTCGGCCAAACAGACTCGGCACGTCTGGCCGAGCTCGGCCTCTTAAGGTCGGGTTGACCTCTTCACCCCTCCAACTGTGCGCACGTCGGCCCGGCCTTCAGCGCCTCCACCGGTCGGATTTCAGCAATGAAACGCTTGACTGCGGCGAGAAGAAGTAAAATGAAAATCAGTAATGCGAACCTTTCTCCCCCCCCCCGTTAAATCCATGTGGGGTTCCTCCCCTTCCCCCCCCTTGTCTCCCCCAGGCGAAAACTCTGCCAAATCTCTTTCAGTCGGACGCGATCTTGATGGCGGCGGCCGCGGCGGCGGCGGCGGAGGCGGCGGCGGCCAAATAAAGAGCTTCTCCCGCTGTCAACCCTGTCATAACGGAGAGAAACGCACTTTTGTCCCGGAATTAGGGAAATTTCATGGCAGAGTGACCATCAAGTGAGACCGAAATCGCTTCCTCATTCCTCTGGCTCGGGCGGCGGCGACCACACCGGGACGCCCGGTCAATCCGGACTCTCCGGGACGAATCCCTGCCTGCGGCTGGCTCTGATTTGCTCGTCGATTCAGTCCGTGTCTGGACCACCTTTTTCTCGCCCTCTCCTTTGCCTCCAACTTGGACTTGACGAAGTTTTTCCACTGGAGATAACGACTCCGGAGCTTTTGCATCCACATTGGGATTCGGGAACCGGTCGCAAATGAGAGAGAGAAGAAGAATCGAGTTTAATAAAGCATCCGGGCAATTTCTGGCATCTTCTTTCTTCTACCAAATACTCTCTCTCTCTCACACACACGCACACGAGACTCTGCACACACACACACACGCGCGCGCACGCACCAGCTCTGAACGGCACACACAAGCTTTGAACTGCACACCAGCTCTGGACTAGACACACGCACAAGCTTTGAACTACGCACACGCACACCACCTCTGCACCACTCACAAGCTCTGCACACGCGCGCATCTGCGCTGCACCCAAACACGCACGCACACACAAAGTGACGATGCGTGAAAGTCTTCGTCTCGGCATTTCAGACCCCTTAAGCATTCCCAGATAAGATTTCTTCAACATTAAAAAGAAAGAAAGAAAAATCCCAAGGAGGCTCTTTAAAAAAGTTTGATATCACCGAGCTGACAAAGATCTCGGCCAGACAAAAGCTGCAGACGACTCGAGTCGGAAGGAGACGCTGCAGTGGACAAAGGCGAGCACCAAGCGGCCACGACCGCGACACAATCGACGATTGTCTGGCCGAGGAGGCAACTTTGATGTCCATCGTTGCGGCCTTATAATAAAAATGACTATGAAGCGTTTAAAGTTTCTTAAGCGGCCTTTGATTCGGTGTCGTGTGACTCGTTGAGGGCGCAGTTAAACGTGCTCAATTTCAAGTACTTCTCTTCCCAAAGAGAACCGCAAACACGGAAAGTTCCTGCCCCGTGACTCACCGGGATGGACGTCGATTCATTGCACATACAGGGTGGACCAAGAAAGGCTCTCCAGAACAAGGTGGTGGCGGAACAACAGACCTCTCATGAACCACCCGGTTCCCAGCCGAGATAAAACGCCATTCCCCACTGGGGAGAGACCAGATCAAACCTGGTTTTTTCTCAGCCACCCTGTTCCAAGCTGAGCAGGAGCAGAAAAATAAAGGGTTTGGAAGCGTGAGGAAGATGAAGAATCTGTCTGGACACGTTAGAAACCTGTGCCAAGACAATTATGTGGTCTCACTCGACTCCAGCTGAGCAAGCCCGATTGCATATGAAATTCAGGGCGCTTCGGGCCGAAGTTTTAGGCGAAAAAGCGCATAAATAAAGGAGGACGAGGAAAGAGAATCATCCCAAAAGTGTCGTAGGACAAATTGATGCCCACATTTTGTACCCCGTCTGGGCAAATATGTGAAGATCAACTAAAATGTCGACTCCTGGAGTAGATTATTGTTATTCCTTTTTGTCGGTTGAGACCTCCTTGGAAGATCGGGGCACCAAATGTTTCTTTCCTCTCAATGGAAGCTGCAATATTCGGACTTTGACAAAAAAAAAAGAATACCGAATGACCCTAAAGTAGTCAGACAGATAAAACTGCCAAGAATTTTTATGAGAAGGCACGGACGGGCGGAATTTTAGGCGAAACGTGTACCCGGACAGACCCGGATTAGTCGGTGAACAGCCTAAGATTCCGGACAAGCTGCACTTGGAGGCACGATGACCTTGGTTGGGCGCCTTTTTGGGGGGTGCCCAAGAAATGCATATTGCTCGCGCTCTTAATTGCCTCCATCCACTTTTATTGGGCTTCCAATGGGAGGGAAGGAAAAAGCAACTGAGACACAACCCTGGTGTCTCCCAAATAAACTGCCTCATTTTTTACCTGCCACTCAATGCTGGGAGTGAAAAAAGCTCATTTTCAGCTGCCCAATTTATGTACTGACTTTGGGCAGCCATGACTCGTACATCTGGAACTTGTCTCACATGTGCGCACCCTCCCTCCACCCCCTGTAAGTCTCCCCTCCACCCCTTGTTGGGACACCAGATCAGATTTTTTTTTTGCTCTGACCGTTGTCTCGCTCATTACTTCGTGTCAGTCCTTGCCCAATTTTCCACCATTTTCTCTTCTGGGAAGAAAAACCCCCAAAGATCAGATCGATCTGGGTGTTTATGATGTCCTAGGAAGAGAGAAGAGGTGGGAAAATTGCCCGGAAATTGTGTCAAAAATCCTCGCCGCCCATTTTATTCCCTCCGAGCCGGAGAAAAACAAAATGGGCGAGCAAAAAGAGACCCAAAGAGCAGTGGAAAACTCAATTTGACAGCTGTTTCCAGACAAATACGAACTTTTTCTTTTGCTCTCTCTCTTTTCCCCCCACCCACAGATGTGAGAATTTCAATGATCGATGAGCGGATCGAGATTTTGCCACCTTTCTCCTCACCCAAAAGGTGAAAATGGCCACTGAGTGATTGGGGTATGGAATAAAAAAAATGGGTCATGGGAGTCCAAGCGATCGAGCCATCATCATCCATCTACACATCATTAGAACGCGCGCGCACGTGGTGATGACTGAAGTGAGGTGAGTGACAAAAAAAATGGGCACCCCACACACATTGAGACTCAATCTTGAGGCAGCCCTTGAAAAGTCAAATTGGACAAGCGAAAAGAAGGCCCTGGAAGAGGGAGGAAGGGAGAAAAAGGCCTCCAGACTCTCTCTCTTCTCCCATTTTAGGTGTCTGCGATTTCGCAACCTTTCTTCTGTCGTGAAATATGAGTCCGTTTATGGGCAGCCCAGGGTTTTTTCACGGCCCATTTGTCACCGCCGAGCGGTGGAAATCAACACCACGCTGAATGCCTTGAATTTAGGGACATGAACCTGCCTCCGACCTGGCCAAACCCCCAAAAATGAGCATGCCCCAAAAATGGCTCAACCGACAGAGTCATCACTGGGCTCAATTTCAGGGCGAGACAATTGATTTCTCACGCTCGCGTTTTCTCCTCAATGAAATTCAAAGATTGCCTTTTGGTCAAGGAGTCTTTTGAGGTCCCACCCAAATGAATCAATTTTCCGCCAAGATGCTTTTCATCAGCACAGGAAATGAAATTTTTCTCTACTTTGAATTGAAGAAAAGAAAAAAAAGCCTTTCTCATTGTCTCCTCCGGGATTTTTGACTCCGGGTCGTGGGACTGACCGGGTTTTTATTGCCAAGTCGTGAGAAAGAAGGAAAAAACTTGCCAAATGCTGAAAAGAAGAAAGAAAAATACTCATCTGTGGCAATATTGGACAATACCCGGAGTCGCCCTTTATGCAGCCCATTCTTCCCTGGAGGGGGGAAGCTGTGATTTCTCACCCCCGCCGCGTCCTCGGGAAGGAAAAAAAAACCTCTTGACGTGATACTTATGTGAGTTTAGAAAGTAAGTTTAGGAGAGACGCCTCCTATATTATTCTGCCTGAGCTTCAAGTACTCTGGTGAGCTCCAAAAGAGGAATTCCATCCGATTAAGATTGCTATCAGAATCAGGAGGACCAGAGTTGACACGCTTTTGTCTGGCCGAGAGACGCAGCAGCCCAAGCGTCTCACACGATGTGGATTCTTTGCCGCTCACACTGTAGACACTTTTTTTTTTCGTTCTCTCGTCAAATAGGTGAATCTCCAAACGCAGGTAGGCTTTTTTCCTCCAGTTTTCGTTGCTCCACGCGAGGAATTCATTCATGCACGAAGGAGGGGGGGGGGGGGGATGAGGGCGAGAGAACCCACCCGTAACCCTTTCCCTCTGACTGGCAACCCTTCTCTCCGGGCTTGAATTAATGAGTTCTGCTGCCCCGTGCTCCAAATGGTTATGGCCACGATGGAGCAGAAGAAGAAGGAGGAAAACGCCTGCTGATGCTGATGTTGCCCACCTATATATTTTTTTTCTTCAGGCACGAGCGAAGGAGGAGGAGGAGAAAAAATATGGTCTTAAATTACAAGCCCGAGATTTCCCCAGTCTCTCCTCCTTCCTCATACTTTCCCTAACGGTTTTTGACAAACGCTCGTTCTCTTTTAGAGAGATTAAATCATTTTCAGCTGTGTCAAAGCGCAGATTTTCGTTGCTCACCCACTGACGAGGAAGGGGGGGGGGAAGAAGAATCGTGCAATACCCGCAAATGAGGGCCAGGGTTGCCAGAGGGGGGTGGCAGGCAGATTCAGGGAGTGCCACTGATCTGGCAACAGGTCGAAGTCCTTGTCCTCGCCACACTCTTAGCAACTCTGGTGGGAGACGGGTCGAGCTCGACCTCCTTCCAAGTCCAATGAACCCTGCAGGCCCACGACCTTGCTCATATTTCTGCTTGGCCACTAAAGCGGCCACCCCTGGACGAAGGCCAACAGCTCAGCACTAAGTAGCTCAGCTGAACTCATCTCAGCTGTCAGGGTTGTACCATAAATAGGAGATGAGGCAGAGCGAGTGCGTCAATCGCATCAGTAACTCCACAGGGCCTCTTTGCTCTCCAGGCTGACGAAGAAGCACCGACCAATGTCGGACACCGCGGCAACAAGTCTGTCAAGCGTCAGAGCCGACCTGACATCGCACTCAAGCACATCGATGAAGATGCTCAGGGTGTGAAGGAAGAGAGTGAAAGTTGACACACACAGCGCGCGCGCGCACAGCAATCACGTCCAATTGAGCTGGGTGCAGCGTCAGGTCTGGAAATACCCCCATGGCCAAGCTGAGCGAGAAGCAGCACAACGACGACTGCGACAAATAACACAACATTGCATGCAGAGCACCAATTCAACTACGTGTACACGCGAAAAGAAGGGCTAGAGGATGCGTAGGACTACAGGGTGGGCCCAGACCCAATGACGAACCAACTGTAGCAATCAAAGTCCAGAGTGACTTAAACAAATCATTTTCAATTTGTTCCAAGCCGACGCCTGTTCTTTCGGCCTCAGAAGCCAGACTCTGAAGCTTCCTTTGAGCATGACGAGTGTCTAACACTTGACTTGGGTCACCCTGTACACACATCACTTATACAACAATATTCATGGAGCCCTGAAGTGAAAACTTGTCCAAGCACCTGAAGTGTCTGGAATTGAAGCCAAGCTGACTGACTCCAGCAGTCTTTGAAGCATTTTTGTTTGTCTGTCTATGCTGCCCAAGCTCTGACACCCGGTGGGGAGCAGAATTTGGGCGCTCTCTGCTCATTTTGTGCGCCCAGGAGGAGGCTTCTTCTTCAACCGTCCGACAGCTTTTGGGGCTTGCACTTTCAGGCACTACTAAGCCCACAACAATAACACTCAGCAGAAATAGTTATCGCGTCCAAATGCACTTATGCAACTGTCAGAATGGGCAGTGCAACCTAAGAGAAAGCGGGAGGGGGAGGAAGACTCAAAAACTTTTGAGCAGGCATTTATTGGGTTGGCGCACACAAACACAGACAGACAGAGGGGGAAAAAACATTGCTGTCGTTTTTTTGGGGTGGGTGGATGGGTGGGGGAGACGCACGACGATGGCGAGATGGCCGCGGGCGCGCGTCGTCTCCTTGCCGCGCGTGATGATGAGCGAGTCCTTGACACTCGCGGAGGGCAAGAAATGCGCTAAGAAATCAATGAACGTTTTTGCTTATTACGTGATGTATGCATTCACGCAATTTTTCGCCCGCCTCAATTCATAACTCTGGGGGTCTCAAACCCTGACCTCACCCCCTTCCTCAACAATGACACACACACACACACACACACGCGGACGCACGAACACAAGCACTGTCATAGACACAGTGTGCAATACACAGGCAAGAGGTGAACAGGGACGTGAACCACTCACACACACCAGCTCTGCAATACACACGCATAGGTACAAGCGCCACAATACGCACTCAAGCTCACACTGCAATGCAGGCTCTGAAATAAACATACACACGAATCTTTTAATGCACACATGGATAGATATCAAGCTCTATAAAACACACACATGTACATCTAGCTCTACACATGTACATCTAGCTCTGTAATGCGCACATGCATAGATATGTCAAGCTCTGTAATACACAGAGGTAAAGATATCAAGCTCTGTAATACAAGCACATGAACATCAAGCTCTGTAATACACACACCTATAGATATCGAGCTCTGTAATACAAGCACATGAACATCAAGCTCTGTAATACACACACCTATAGATATCAAGCTCTGTAATACAAGCACATGAACATCAAGCTCTGTAATACACACACCTATAGATATCAAGCTCTGTAATACAAGCACATGAACATCAAGCTCT
>JAAUXU010010420.1_pt1 | contig 39473 bp, 36 predicted proteins | sample 7278151 | NCBI WGS metagenome assembly JAAUXU01 (sample SAMN14350113, study PRJNA611818) | marine sediment metagenome | isolation source: surface marine sediment (1.8m) | place: French Polynesia: Moorea | collected 2018-08 | reverse complement strand
CAAAAAACACATCGTAGCACTAAATAAGCTGGAAAGGTTGAGAGACCTCCCTCTCCATTCACAACACAACATGACAACGAGCAGGTCCAAGACCTTATCAAAGACAGATCTCTTGTCCTGGCGCAATGACGCCATCATCCGTGCCTTCGAGAGGAATATCGCCACCTCTGACATTGAGCACATCTTCGATGTGACGCAATGTCAGGTGCAGAGGCTCCAAGCTCGGTGGCTTTCCAGCTTATGTAGTGCTACGATGTGTTTTTTGGGTGCCGCACTGAAGGGGCTGGGGGAGTTGGGGGGGGGGGGCTGGGGGGCGGGAGTCACCCAGAAAATTTCAGCCACTTTCACTTTCATTTGGTGGTCAGAAACATCAAAATTCGGTTGCATCCAGCACAGGGGTCATATCAACTAATGACATTGTCAGTGCTCTGGTGCCTTAACAAACAGTCAAAACTTGACAAAATTGCAGGATCTCATGTCCCACACTCTCAGTCACACATTCCACAGCAAAAGTCAACGTTACAATTATCTCACTAAGAGTATTGCATCGATATGTACCAAGGGACATTATTTACGCCAAGCACTGTATATGTTGTATATCCAGGCTGCAAGAGGAGCTAGCGCCATCTACTCCGCTTTTGTGTTCCGCCGCATCCTGCAGAAGCAGGAGACGTCGCCCGTGCTCCTGCGGAATATGGTGCCGTTGTGCTCCAGGCAGTACGACCGGATGTTCAACACCACCAGGTATCTGGGTGACTTTTGTCCGTCGATCATGTGCAAGGGGTTGACCACTTCTTCGTGCCGTTACGTGCAGGGTACCCGGGGAAGAGAGTGACACGCTCGTCCACCTGGACGACTCCACTCACATCGTCGTCATCCACAAGGGCAGATACTTCAGGATGGGCTGCTACTCCAACGGCCGGCTGCTCCAACCGACGGAGCTGCAAATGTGACTTGAATGGCTTCAACGTAGTAGACCAACTACTGAAATGCTATTTGTTTCTATTCCTAAAGAAAGCTTCAGGCTATACTCGACGACTCTTCCAAGCCCGACGACGGCGAGGAGATCCTGGCCGTGATGACCGCCTCCGACCGGACAGAGTGGGCCAAGTTCAGGACCAAGTACCTTAAGTCCGGGCCGACCTTGTCCTCCATCGCCAACAAAGCCTCGCTGGCAGAGGTCGAATCGGCAGCTTTCGTCGTCGCCCTGGACGACCGGCCGTTCTTTTACGACGAGGTCAGGACGACTTTGAACTCCACTCAGTCATAACAACCTCAACTGTGACTGCACTTTTAGGCGAACTCCTCGAAGCTGGACGAGTCTGCCAAGGCGGTGTTCCACGGCCGCGGCTGCGACCGCTGGTTCGACAAGTCCTTCTGCCTGGTGGTGGGGACCAACGGCAAGCTGGGCCTCAACGTGGAGCACTCTTGGTAATCACGGGATCAAGGCAGACTTGATCACCGTGGCCGAGCATTGGAGAAATGAGCTGTTCTTCTTCTTCATATCTGAGAGTCAACCAGCTCAAAGTAGTCACCCCGAACGGTTTGATTCGTACGAGGAGGTTATTCTTAAAGAGAAAGAGCCAATTTTTGCTGAAAAAATTGCTCACTTTTTACTTGGTGTATATGAAAGTTTTTCTTATAGACAGGATTCTTTAACAAAGGATTCCTACAGAGAGAATTCTTATGCCGGCAGTTGTTAAACAGAGGATTGCGACCCAGAATATTCTTATAGAAATGTTCCACTCTTCTGGCCAAATTGGATCTGTGTTCCAGAACACTTCCATTGGAACGTTCGTGTTGTGCGATGCATTTTTTAGTCGTTGCTCTGGCCTCGTGCAAACGCTTGGCTGAAACCCATACATTTTATCATTTTCGGTGGCTCGTATGATGTATGCATCTGCCCGCCCTCCCCGAGCCACGTTATGGCTTGGAGTCGCATACATTATGGAGAAAAAGCGCTACCACACGCACAAAAAAATGGAAGTTGCACTCAGTTCAAGCACTTTTTTCTTTATTTTTTTCAAATCAGCTAATGCAGACGTTTTGTTTCACTTCAGGGCTGACGCGCCCATCATAGGTCATTTTTGGGAGTTCATCCATGGCAATGAACTGAATCTCAAGTATGACTCCAGCGGAAACTGCGAGGGTTCAGTGGAGAGGACGCCGGCCAAGCCCAAGAAGTTGAGATGGAGTCTCAACCAGGAAGCTGTCGCAACTTTACAGGCAAACATGGGGGTACGAAACTCGGAAACCGAATAAATGTGCGCTACATAAGTAGAAAGCACACTTACATAACAAATATTCAAATGTGCATACACCGGGTGATTCAGCTCTGATGGGATCTGTGTAAACACAGATTAAATTTTAGTTATGACAATTTGGAGTTAGGCCAAGGTTACGGGGTAAAATAATTTATAATGGGAATTTAATGCTGCACCAACTTTTACAAGAGCGCTTCACAGCAGATTCATTTATCGTAGAATTTATGTGCAAGACTTTAGTGAATCTTTTGTTATGGTGTTAAGTTGACACCCAAACAGCCACACCCAACCCAGTTCTCATGCTAGTAACAGCTGACGAATGCTTTCAAACTGTTGTCTTCATGGACACCTCCAGGCATATGGTAAAAGCACACAATTGTATTATATATGCATAATCAACGTTTCAGTCAGTGGAAAGGAGAATTGCCGACTTGGACCTCCACATCCTGAAGTTTGATGATTTTGGCCAGAAACTCATCAAGAAATTTAACTGTTCTCCGGACTCATTTGTGCAGGTAATTAAAACGCTGAGATACAAAGACTCTACCCATCCTACCCTGGGCATATGGTGCAGAAACAATGGATAGGGTGTCATATGTGGACCTATTGCAAATGTTGGGCTCCCACTTATTTCCCTAATGTGGCATAGATTCCAGAAGTTTTTCATTCTTACAGCATCTACAGGGTGGAGACGCAAAAATGGGATTTTTCCTTCTGATATCTTAACTAATTAATAAGTCATTTTTGAATGACCTTTAATAATTATGTTGGAGCATAACGTGTTTCTTCGGCTCTGGATCCCAGTCACTGTCACTATCTTACCAGCAGGAGCTTGAATGCAGCTGTGGGTCCATGATGTGCAAATGTATATAAAAACATTTTGCATTGTGGAGATTGCTCGTATGTGCCTTTTCCATTGCATTGTCATCTATGGAGTCTTCACAGAACCTCGTGTTCTGTTGCCAGACCATTTGACATGGTTTCAAGGCCATGACGGGCCCTAAAGGGCACGTTTCAGCGGTCTACACACCCTTTTAGGTTTACATACCGTTTTAGGACACCCTGTATGACCAGACAGCGCATTCTTACGCACAATATCCTTCCAGCTCGCTCTCCAACTTGCCTATCGCCGCGACGCCGGCCGGTTCTGCCTGACGTACGAGGCGTGCATGACACGCCTCTTCAGGGAGGGGCGCACAGAGACGGTCAGGCCGTGCACAGTCGAAGCAGCCTCGTGGGCAATCGCCATGGACAACGCCAACGTCTCGGTAAACAGAGTACAGGGTGGAGCTGAAAACCCTCACCTTGGCTATCTAATCATATACATCTGATTGCTGTAGAAGCACTTTTAGGCTCGGTCCAGGGGATGTCAAGCTCGACGGGGCACTGACAGACCGAGGACGGGGAGGAGGTTGGGGTGGGGGATGATCCGACAGCTTTTATTTAAATCCGACATTGTACATGAAGGGCTTCTTGGTGAAAATAATGCTCATAGTTTATCATTGCATTTTAAGTTATGCATGTTCTGGTCGCAACGTTATGTTTCAATCTGGCCACCCCCAAGTGTACTTTTTAAGTTGTTACTTTACAAAACTGAAAAAGCAACAAATAATCTTCTGAAAAAAGTGACCGGATTCAAACACCTGACGTACTGAATAGAAAGTGCCTTCACTCTAATGCACTTTTGTAGACACCCAGTTCTGTAGTGATTAAACAGGGCCAGTGGCACTCCACGCCCTACTTGGGGTTTCGAAGGGCGTTGGCGACCCTCGTGTTTAGGGGGTTGGGGATCAGGTTGGGGTTGGGGATCCCACCGTCATCGAGGTCCGAGGGCTGTAAAAATAAAAAAAAGCTGTGCTGTTTGCACTTTTTGCTGCCCCAAATTTTCTCTGCCCTCCACACATGACTTCGTGTATGGTGTCTTAGGGCACAAATCGGCTGAAAAACTTATACGCCCCATTTTGCCTACGTCACGCCCGACTTGTGTTGTAAAGGACTTCTTTCCCCTTCACTCTCGGTGCATAAAAAATGGAGAAAGTGACGTCATAACTATATATTGCATCGGTATAAAGTAGGGCTTTATTGTGATCTTAGTCAATTTGAGGCCTTGTAGTGCCCAGGGCAGACGGGGTCAGCAGTACGAGAATTGTGCATTGGCCTGGCCTGCTCTTCTCCCTCTTCATGCTGCAGTCACCAAAATCAGACTATAAGGCTTTATTATAGCAAGATTTTCCCGGCTATAAAGTGGTTTAAAGTACAAATAGCTCTTACACTCTCTACTCCCAGACGAAATGACAGCAAAGTTGAGCCGAGATTTTGGCATCCAGTACTTTACACGTGTTTTTTGGCACTTTGCCTCGCGCTCCAGTAGCAGTCGAGCTGCAAAGCAGCATTTACCCACCCGCTGAGAGTAAATAAAACTGGCGAGTAAACGGAAAATGCGATGTTAATGGAGTTAACTGAGGGATCTCTCGGCAAAAGAAGCAGCTCGAGGCCTTTGTTTATTTTCTGACGGATCTCTTTTACACCGGCACGGGGAGGAGGCAGCAATTTTGAGCTTGTGAGGAGTTTATTCTTATAGGGCTTCCACTGCAATGGTTGTACGAGAGTGAAACGGGGATGAATTAATCGGTGCAGTAAAATTTCACGGTGTGCAGTACCAATGCTTGCTATGCTGTAAATTTGCTCACTGGACAGGTAATCTTCTCATTGTGGAGTAGAAGATGGGGATGATACTCAGTGCACAGTTAATTTTCTTACTGTGCAGTAACTTTTCGTACTGTGGAAGGATCAGGATCTATGTTGGCATGAAGGGACAGGAAAGCTTCCATCAATGAACAATGCTTTTGAAAGCATCAATTCCATCCTCAAGAGTCACTGCTCTTTTTGTGATTTTTTGCTCATGTTGAAGTTCTTGGATCTGCTCCTCCATGGTTCCAACGACTGACCCTGTGAGAGGGTGGTCTTAATCCCTCTGAGGCCCTCAGTGAGCATCATATTCTTTGCATAGACCTCTGGACTGATGCTCCCATCAGAATGTACCTCTGTTCCCAGACAAGGATGAGTCACAATGTATGAGTGGCAAGTCCAGTAAACCTATGCTTCATGGCTTTTCTGTCACTGAAGCTCTGGATGCCTTCTGCTGAGTCTTCTAGGAGGCCATAAATAGAATGACTGGGAATAGTTTTGTCAATGGAGTCAGCAGTTTCTGGTGGTAGCCCTGGGCAGAGACAACCTGTACGTGTTGTGTCTACCTGAAAAAAAAGTCTGCCATCACTCCATTGGGTTGTGCATCCCCTGTGGGCTTTGTCCCACACCATCATCAGCCAAAGCCAAGACTTTCGGAGTGAAAAGAAAGTCAGGTCGTCCTGCCAAAGCTCATCTTGCTCTCATTGTTCAATGAATATTTAGCTTAGGTTAGCACTTGTTTTATGGTGTATGTTACTGTCAGTGAATGTTTTGTGGTGTAGGAAATTTCACTGTACAGTTGTCACTGTTAGGTACTTCACTTCTTTTTATCTTAATTACCATGCAGTGGGCACTCATACAGCAGTATATAATTTTATTGCACAAGGCAATGCATCTTACCAAACAGTGAGTAATGTAACTTCCATTGGAACTGTGCGCCAAGTTATTTTGAGGCACGCATGAGTACACCCAGAGTGAGAGATCTCTGGAAGAATCGGGCAGGGACCTTTTAAACGTACAGTGAGGCTACTCTGACAACCTCGTGTAAGGGAGGTGACCTAAAAGTGCTTGGGTAAAGGAAGAAGAGTATAACACAAGTCTCAGATTTCATTAAATAATCTCTCCTCATTCAAAAAATCAAGGTTGCCATCAGACAAGGCTTTCCCAACAGTTGAAAAGGTCCTGCTGTTTGAGCTCCACCCTGTACGCTCCAATTTCCGATTGCAGGCCCAGGAGAAAATATCACTGATGCGCAAGGCGTCCGATATGCACGGGAATCTGATCAAGGACGCCATGACCGGCAAGGGGGTCGACAGACACCTCTTCTGTCTGTACGTCGTCTCCAGGTACCTGGAGCTGGAGTCACCGTTTCTAAAGGTGGGCACCGACAACAAACAGTCATCAGCACATTTGTCAACTTTAGTGTTTTGGGGCGAGAAAATTGGCATTAAATGGTACAAGCCTCATTTTTTTTTTTTAAAAAAAAAAAAAAAGCACCAAAAAACCAGGGTTTTTTTTTAGGCACTTTCAACTCAAAGTTAGGGGGTGAATCACCTCAGAAGGGCAATCCAGTCAAAAGTTATGGCTGAAAAAAGGAATGTGCACTGCACTCACTACATACATGTCTATTTTGCAGTGAAACTTTGAGTTAAGGGTGCCCATGGTAAATAACTTTCGAAACCAACATATTTTTAGTTAAGTACTCGACTCGGTACCCAGGTGATCACTTCTCGTATGGACGGACACCGGATAAAAACGAAGCAAAAGGGTCATAAAGAACCATACAGTACAGTACACCATAAAAGTTGGAATATGTACTGTACAATGCTATAGTACACTCACATTCTCATTCTCACAAACACAAAGAAAATTCGCAAGCACTTTGAGGCGTTCTGCCATACCTAAAATTGACGAATTTTGAATAAGTATGGCTTTGTAAGCCCAAATCGAATTTTCAAGTAAAAGCTCCTCCAGCTGCCACGTCCAGGTTTGATATAAAAAAATTCTTTCTTGATCATTCTCAGCCTCATTTGTGTCACAATTGGCTTAAAAAGTCAGCCAGACGTGTCCCGTTTATATGTTTTTATACCACAGAATGTTCTACGTACGAATGACCGCTTATTACGCCTGCACATCTCAATGAGCCCGATTTCCCCTGATGGTTACACATGGAGGGGCTTCTTCTGCACACTATTTTTGCGACTTCACTTAGGCCCAAAGCTTCAATTTTGCAAGCGTGTTGCTGACTGAATTCTTATTTTTTCTAACTTTTTAGTAAAAATGCTTCTTTGTCTCCTTACGCAGAAAGTTCTGAGCGAGCCTTGGAAGTTGTCTACCTCACAAACCGCCGTCAGGGGCGAGTACTTCAACTTGGAGGAGCACCCCGAACTGATGTCGGCCGGCGGAGGCTTCGGGCCCGTGGCCGACGACGGCTACGGCGTCTCGTACTTGTTCGCCGGCGATGACGTCATCTTCTTCCACACGTCGGCCAAGAAGTCTTCGAAGGAAACGGTCAGTATGTGTGCGTTCTGATTTTCTGTTCTTTCTTCAAGCCTTTCCTCTGGTTGCAGAATTCCAAGAGATTCGTGGGTGAAATCAAGAAGGCTCTGGGTGACATAAAGACTTTATTGCTCGATGAATCGTCCGAGTGAGATGAAAGTGCAGTCATAATGTAATCTACCTTGTAAGGGGGTGAACACTCAATTCTTGGAAGCTCTGAACAAAATTCCTTTGTAAGATTCAAACGAAAGAAACTACGACATTTGTCAGGTGTGGCAAAAATTCATTAATTCTGTTTCTATGATTGATTTCAAGTTGTCTAATGCATCTGTTGCGATCGTTTTGAGGACACAGCTGGTCCCTGGTGTGGAAGATCTGGCACTTTTGACTAAAGTGCGATCAAAAAGACTGAGTTGCTTCCTCCCCCACTTTTGGTATTTCTCAGATGAAAGTACACAAGTCAAGTCTGACTTGGTCTATGCCCAGTGTACAGACACTTTCATGGTTGTGTAATGCAATGCAGATGTACAGGTCGTCTCAGTCTAGTTGTGGTCTCATCGTTGGGCCAAGATTTCCTAAAATGTATATGTGTGTTTCCTGTGCTAGATTCGTACGTATTTCTGAAGTGTTTTTTTTCCGCAATAAATATTTGCTGCAGTCAGCATTGCCGAGGTCAGCGGTGAAGACATCGTGGGATGAATTGGATGCGGGAGATATTTCGTCTTTGCCAACAAGATGTTTATGGTGTTTCATCACGAATGCACAAGTCTGGTGCTGCAACCGAACAGATCAGGCCCTTTCAAGCCCATGATTTTGTTCGGGCTCGGAACGATGCTGAAATAAAGACACTTTGGCCATGATTCTTCCAACCTTCTACGGTCCCGTCATAGCTGAATGGAGCCGAAAACCACTGAGACACGCTGTATTTCATTACTGGGCCGCCCAATCTCGTGCCTTTGAGTGATGCGCAGTGATTTCGAGATTCCATTTGAGGCCACAGCGATGGGCCCATTCATGCACTTCGAGCTAAAGTGAAGATGACTTTATCTAGCTCGCAGAGTAGTTTTTTTCCGTGCAATCTGCCAAAACCTTGAGGACTTTTCAGGCAAAAAGAACTCTTTGATCTGCGATTAGATGAGGAGCAAGAACACACTGAGCCAAGTGCCCAGATGTCCTGCACTGTAGCAGTATTTTGCAGAAGTTCGTCTCGTTCGTCCCGCGCGAGGAGGAAGATCTTTCTGAGATTTCAGTGTTCAACCGTCACTGCAGACTTCAGCCTACATAAAATCTACAGTGGACTCCGCGACACCCTCGAGACAGGGCCAAAAACTGTCGCTATAACCTAGTCTTGTTGCACAATCCGGCAGCCAAGCAGGGTATGTCAAGAAACGGATGCAAACGATCAACAACTCTATTACAGACTGCCAAAGAAACCATTTCCAACTGTGTTGAGTCTTATACATTTTTTAATCCTTTCAGGCACACTGTCCGACATATCGGGAGAAATCTCTGACCACACATAAATTTTACCTGTATATCAAAGCAACAAGGATAGCATCAATTTATTGACGTGCTGTACTAGATCGTGTGAAGGCTCCATGCATGATCATGTACTTATTAAGGCACATTCGAGAAATCTGCAAAATATTCCTACATTCATCTACATGTCATTGACCCTCTGCCATCCCTAAACTCCAGCTGTTACGATTGTAACTGGGACCCCAGAGTCAACCAAGGCTGGAGCCAGAGAGAAACATTATGTTTTCAACACAATTACTTACACCAAAGAATTACTTATTGATCAGTTAAGACAACAGTTGGGAAATTTCCATTTTGTTTCCTGCATCCTGTACGTAAAAAGAGCCTAGCAAAATCTGTCACCATTACCGGGGTGTCAACAGGTGGTTTAGTAACCCTATGTAGGGGAATAAATATTGTTTAAATCAATCATTTGCCTGCAGCGCATAACTTTAAAAAAAAGTTAGTCAATACTAGAATGGCAGCAAGAATTGATTTTTCTCATGGGCGATGACGGGGAAGATTTTCGACAATGCTGTTGAGTTGAGCAAGGCTGGCCGAGCCCGAGACAGACATCAGTTCTGCGAAAAAAAAAAACACATAGAAAACGCTGTTTTTTATCCTAAAACATATATATCTTAAGCGGCTCAAATTCCTCTACAAAGAGCCGAGTGTGTGTTTTACACGCTCAAGTTATCACATCATCATCATACTGGCTTCAAACAGTTGGTGACTTACACAGGGTGACCAATAAATTCTGCTACGTGGCTTCTAGTCAGCAACGCCCTGAAAATTTGTACTGGGCTCATTCTGCGTACATGCAAAGTTGCACCGCAGTTTGGAGGCCCTGAAGTCCTCCAAGGCCATGGAGCAGGGGGGAGTTTAACATAGTGCAGGCTTTATCATTGATGTCTGGACTGTGTCATTCAGGCCCCTTTTAACGAGTCTGGTTACAAAGTTTCTCTTTGATATCTACGGAATGAGCAGCATTCAAAATATTAAATTTTTTGTATAAAAGGTCTTGTCGCGTGAAACCAATTGAATATGCAGCACATTTCATTGTCCACCCTGTACAACTGTCTGTAACAGTATTGACATTAACAGTCCAGAAGTCCTTTCTACAGAAGGATTATGGCAGACAGACACTGTGCGTGCTGAACGAATCGAACTCACGCAGACACTTGCTATTTGTTAACCAGAACTCATTGGGTCACCCTGTACGACAGTGTTTGATGTTGTTACTCTTTGGAGAGAGCTGCTTCGCTCACCTTCTTGATGCGCATTCGAGGAATGATCGCTCGAGGTCGGGTGTGTGAAGCGAGCGTTAGTCAGGATGACACCGCCGACGCCGACGCCAAGGCCAACGCCCACGCCCACGCCCACGCCAACGCCGCTTTTTTCGTCTTCGACGCTCTGGGAAAGAAGAAGAAGAAGGCGCTGATGAGGTAGTAGAACGGTCTCTCTACCTAACTGCGACCCATATTTGTTCTATTTTGCTCATACGAGGTATATTCCTTTATTATTCAGTACAAGCTGTGAGGTGAGAAGTCAGCTGCGTTGTTCTCGTCACTTTGAGCTTGTCATTGGTGACGTCAGCATGAAACAGTGGAAATATTTTAACATTTGAAATTTTCAATTTTTTTTCCGTATGCTTACAGATTGTCTCAGTTTAGTTGTTTCGTGCTTACTCGATTTATATTATGGGACTTAGAACCTTGAAAGTTTGTGACCAGGTGCTGCAATCATCTTGTTTGCGGTAGTATTACACTTTAGCCCAGGTAATAGTAAAGATACAGTAGAGATGAGGTCACAATCAAGGCCAGGCGACAGTTGAGACGAGATCACTGTCAAGGCCAGGTCATTGTTAGGACTACACAGATCACTCTCAAGATGAGGTCACTGTCAAGATGAGGTCACTGTCAAGACGAGGTCACTGTCAAGACGAGGTCACTGTCAGGGCGAGGTCACTGTCAAGACTAGACCATTTTCCAGATCAGTGCCACGACCTTATCGCTGCTGAGACAAGATTACACCTCAGGCCAACATCAATTCAGACCAAGTTACAATTATGTCCAGCAACAGTTCAGTCAATTCTCACTTGTATCCCTGCTAAACATCCTTCTCTCTATCTTATTATGAAAAATTTAAACATAGTCTCCAGCAAGCAACAAACACTCTTTTCCCTGGTCTTCCATAAATCATGGCTGCCACTGCATAAAAACTGAGTCTCTTTTTTCACAATACACTCTTGTCGTTTTCCAAAAAGCACTGTTTTTCATTGTCGTCTCGTAAAATGTGACATCTTTCATGATGGGCGTTGTAAAAAGTGCAATAGAAGATGTATTAATTATGGCTTTGTCCGAGTTGTTGCAGGATTGACTATGGTTTGATTGCTGCACCAGCAGCACTCATTTTCACTCCTCTTGTGTACGCGTGCAGTACTAATAAATTTAGTACTGTGCTATGCTCAGACGCAGCACAAAGTGTTTAGACTGTTGGCAAGTCCGCGTCATGCGATCTCACTCGCTCAGACAATCACAGAGCTCCACATGCAGTTCTCTGTACTTGGCGTGACCTCCGCAGTCCCACCTGTTGCTGGTCATGACTGTGACCTGGTCTTTTTTTTTGAAGATGCTTCAATGAATATTACGCAGTGATTCAATTCATTCTGAATTGCAAGTCCCTTGCAATCACTGATCATCCATGACTGAGGAAGATTTCTCTTGCTGTTTCATCTTGCCTTTGCCATTCAATAACTGTTCCGCTACAATTTTGTCCAACTCTTAATCTCTACCACATTTGTGTTGGCCTCTTTATGGCATCTAAATTCTTTGTAGGCTTTCACCTAAAATCCTGAGCTCCAACAAGAACCCAAAGTGCCCAATTTTCCGCCGCGTATAAACTGTTTTCACTTACAAGTTGTGCTGTTGACCCCTCTTGACTCTATCTCTGTTGGCATTTGGTCATAACGCTGACAGGACTTTGGCACCGTCTGCAGTCGTCACAGCTGCGTCTGACTTGGTGCGGAAACACCCCAGTCCTGATGTATGCGGTCGTCACAAATTTAAATACACTTGTTGAGAGTGAAGTTAGGCAAAGTTACTTTCACTATCTTGCATGCAGCCGTTGTGCTTTTCCCCTTAAGGCGTGACAATTTGTCTCTCCGAAGGTGCCAAAAAAAAAATTCAGTCCCTCCAGGGGATAACTTTTCTTGCTTCTCGATGCTTCCCCCCCTCCTTTCCCCTAAATACTGTTGCAAGTACTGCTCTGCAGTACTCGAGTACTTACTGTAAGCCAGCGGGGCGGTGTGAGTCGGCAGAAATAAAAAAAGTTAGACATTTAGACGTTATTTTACCTGCGCAACTGTCGCAATTTCCTCCCTACCTTTTCTCTCTCTGTGCTCTTGCTCTCCCACTCGGTGACCTCGCCCTCGTTTCGCCTGCTTTCGCGCAACAAAGCCTCGAGAGACTCGATGTAGCAGATCGCATTTCGCAAGATTTCCACCTGATCACAGAGAGCATTTTGGGGCTTTAATATCAGTGGGCCTTGGCTTTTTCTGAGTGCAAACAACGACTGGGGGTCACACCTTGGGCAGGCGCTGGCTGGCGTTCACGCTCGAGGTGGAGGAGGCCGGCGTGGTCGTCTGCTGGCGGAGCATCTCGAAGGCCTCGTTCACCTGCAACATGAAGGGAAGGAAAGAAGATCAGCCCACAGGAGTCGGAGCTGGTGTATTGAGCTGCGAAACTTTGCCGCGGGCGGACTGGGCTAAAATTTTATGGGAACCCAAATTTTGGCAACTTTGAGCAAGGCAACAGCTCTGGATGGCGTTCAAGTTGGGGCACAGTAGGGACTTGGAGCAGTTACGCATGTTTTCGAGGCTCAATAGTTGGACGTCTGAACATCACTTTGTTTGAGTTATGACCAGACCACAGAAGTTTAAGTGGGGACCTCCGAGAAATATTGATTAAGCAGAAAAAATTGAGTGCAAACCCGCAAAAGTGCAAAAATTTTGAGAAATTTTGAAAGAAATGGCACATCGCAGAACAGTGAAGAAGCTAGAAAAATGTAACTTCCATCTCCTAAATCTCTCACTTAAAATCTTGAAGTCATAATGCTTTTTTTTCACAAGTGACACACCTGAGATCTGGTGTCAATAAGAAGAGACTTGAAGGAAAAAGTGTCCTCTTTCATGTCCGTGGCAGGGATGTTGGACACAAGTTTGATCTTTGCGAAGCTGCGCAAGTCGGCAAAAGCTGTGCCAGCGGTTATTTTCGCAGCGTGGAAATTTTCGCGTGCCAGCAAATCTCTGTGTTGGCCACAGCGGACGCGGTCAAGTTCCTCGGCCCAGTTGAGAGCGTGCAGAGCCCAAAGCACGCGAAGTTAAAAAGACGCCAAATTCCCCTTACTCGACCAAGCGCGAAAATTAAATCGCGCGAAAATAACCGCCTTCACAGTGTAGTCGACGTTGGGTTGTGTCAACTCCTTTGTTGCTGGCGAAGAGTTGACAAAATAGAGTGGCAGCCCTTAAACTTCTGTACTATTATATGTTACAGAACGATGTATCCAGCTGACGAGAGTAGCCGAAGCACTTGGCAGGAAATTGAAAAAGTCTATAATTTTCACTTGCTTCACCTTTATATGCAATGTTACTAAAGGTATTACGTGCATTGGGCAAAGAAGCATCCAACAAACACTCAGTGACTGCAGCTCCAAAGTGTTGCTGCTACAGGGAGGCACTGAGTGGTGGTCAGAGGTGTTGCTACAGGCTCAAGTCAGGTTGTCCATGTCCAAACGTTGCCACAGCTCCAATGTCAATTGTCAGCTGACCTCTCGGAGGTGTTTGGGTAGTGCCAACCATGGTCTACTTTTCTGTCAGATCATAAAGAGGAGGCGAGGTCAAAATTTTGGGATTTGACTGAGTGCATCATAGGTTTGTTACCTAATGCCCAATGGTGAAGATGCAGTCAAATGGTTCACAAAAATGCCAAGTTTTCAACCCAATGGTTTTTAAAACATAAGTGCAAGGTGCTCATAATGTGACAGCCCTGTGGCATAGCTGTAAACACTTAACTCTTAATTTCATTTGACTACAGAGCTTCAGTTTTGCCGCTAGAGACTAACTGAGCAGGTCCACATCAAACTAGTAACGTTGACCTAACATCCTTGTGTCTGAAAAACATTGAAAAGTCGTTATGTTTTCATTCCATTTTATTTGAAGGTGAATTCAAGTGAATTCTTGCCACAAATCGAGGATGCTACAAGAGATTAGAAAAATGACCTCGTCCAATACAGAGGTTGACAAAGTAGCGCTTTTCAAAAGAGTACAAACGAAATGAATGAAAAGTGGAGAATCTGACGTAAAAGATCACATTTTGCCTCCAGAGCAGAAAGAATCTTGGACTTGTTGAACGCAGCAGCTGCCAATTTTTTCCCCCATAAAAGGCAGCGGTAAAATCTTTCGTAGAGTAAAAAAAAAGTTGACAACATCGAGTGTGTCTTCCTGGCAACGTTTCCAACATTGGATGGGTTTTACTACTGTGAGCCAAGTGTCACTCCACAGAAAAAGTCCCCCAAATCGCACTTTGACTGCACAAGTCTGAAAATCATTCCAAATGAAAGGCCCCATTTTCGAAAAGCCAGCGCTACAACGTGTCCGACAGCCTCGACCTCATCAACCTCAACTGTCAGCTGTAGGTCCGGGGCAATGATGAAGAGCCGATTCATCCCGGTGGCCTCCGGAGCCTCTGCTCCTGGCCCTGATTGTGTTCTCAAAGAGGTTGAGTCTGTTGTCTGCACTGGAGCAGGTCCAATTTCTACGTTGAAGTCGGTCTACGTTTTGCCACGGCTGTGATTTTAAGACTTGGCCAAACAAACCTCCCCAAGTTGGTGGCATCTCCTTACCTTCCTGAGCCTCTTCCTCTCCCTGAGCGTGGCCGCGTATCTCCTGTCCACCCGGACCGTGCGGCGCTTACAGGTTTTGCACGCCCAAACAAGGCAAGGCCGCTGCTGGCCTCCATAGCTGCATGAGCCGCGCGAAGGCTGCAGACAAAGGAGACACACACACATTGTTATTTCTCGGCAAACAAAAGGCTGCCACAGATGGAAGATCTCTTAACTCACGTCAGCAAAGGCTCTGAGGATGCGCTCGTCTTCAGAAGTTGCGACGCCAAAGTGGTCGACGGAGGGCGTGGAGGACGACGGGCACTCCTCCTCGGTGAGACGATCGTGCATCGTCATGGTTGCGGCCTCAACTTCTCTGATTAAAGTTGCTACATTAGGAAAGTGCGACACACGCAGAGGGAAGAAGGGTGAGGTAACCAAGTATCATCAAGGGGAAATTTCTCTTTCCCAGTGCTTTGTGGTGGCAACAGTGACTTTTCTTGGCAACACCTCTTACCTAAGTACTTTGTATCAGTATTAACTCATACATGCGGGCTCGCTGCCCGCACCTGTGGCAGGCCTGGATGACGTTTGATTGGTCAGGGCGGAACTCCAGGGTGTCCAGCTTGGCATGCATGCACATGTGCCATGTCAATATTGTTGAAAGGTAGTACTGTGTGTACACAGCCGTGCTGCGACTGCGTCATCCAGGCCTAATGAATCTGAGACTTATTACGTCACATTAATAAACCCCGATCAAACCAAGGCGTTGACGAATTAAACTGTGTAAAGCAGTGAAGCAGTGAGAACTTTGCTCTGGATTCTTTACTGTTGGTCATCTTATGACACGCACACGTCAAGCATGTCCGAAGCTTTGAGAGACTTGACACTACAGGGAGTTCAGACGCCAGCTTCTCCTCCGACTTCCTCTTCTCCTCGCACCCTGTTGGTTTCGTTAATTAATCAAAGGTCTTTTTGTAGCAGAGGCCGCCAGGGACAGGATCAAAGGGTTACAAAGTTCTCCAGAATTTTTCTCTCTGAATCTTGGCAACTTTGTCCAATTCAGAGTTGGCAATCGTGTGCAACGCCCGAGATGGCAGTGAAACGATGTGCAAGTTGCAAATAATGAGCGTGTTGACTTCTTGAACTGCACGTGCCATCCGTGGATGGAGGGGGTGGGGGGTCCGCACTCCACTGGTGATGGATGGAGCTCAGACAGGTCAACACCAGATATTTGTCTGCCACATGACCAGAAGCAATGCAGAGGGAATTCCCGCCAAACTTTGAGCCTCTGGATGGACATCACCCGGCTGCTACTTACTTCTTTCTCTTCCTCCACGTCTTCAGAGGCCAAAGCTTGGCTCCAGACTGTTCATTGACAGCCCCCAGAACCACAGTGGCCAAATTACAGTGACCGAGAACGAGTGGTCAAGCCAGGCCAGGCAGCTTCCGTCCAGACACGAGCGAAAAGAAACTTTGACTACATCTTCTTCGTCAGATGGCTTTTGCAGAGATTCTTCTTCGCTTTTCTCCTCCGGAGAGTCAAAACATCCCACCCGCCGCGCCGCGCACGCACTCACGCACGCGCGCGCGCACGCACGAACGAAGTGTGAACAACGAGGAGGGAGGGGCGAAGAAAAATCGCCGCCGTTGCCGCCGTTGCCGCCGTCGCCGTCGTCGCCGCCGAGCGCGACGAACGCATCGATGGCAATTAAGCAGGGGGGGGGGGAAACCCTCGGTGAAATATTTGGCATCTTTCACATCAGTGAGAATTAACGGTTGCATCCGAAGCTGGAGGCAAAAAGACAACAAAGCAGTGCAGAATTGATGACCCCCGAAACTTCACTGCTTTCTCCCTCACATTGGTCATTTTCCGCCAAAGTGCGCACGACATCGAGTCCAAAAGCGACTTTCCCCACCCCAGAAGAAAGAAAGGAGAGTCTGAACGACTCGAGTCCAAGTTGAACACGTCCCTTGCATGAAGTCTGAGCACAGCAGAAGCGCGTAAGTGACGGCAGAAAGAATGCCCATTAATATTTCCCTCTCACCAGCAGCAAAAGGTGGGGAAGCTCATCCATTACCGCGGCTAAAAGTCTTTTTCCCTCCTCTCTCTCTGCTCCAGCAGCGACGTCCTAAAGAAATGAGGGGGGCTTAGGGGATACAATTTGAGAAAATAAAATCCGAAGAGGTTGAAATGTCTGTAGCAGCACTTTTCTGGGGGAGGGAATGCGTTCAGTTTCGCTCTTACCAAGCAGGGAGAAGATACGGCAGCAAATGAACAAGATGGGTTGGACATGGCAAAAAAAAGCCGCCAATAAAACAACTTGGAATGGGTGAAACTTTTTTTTTTTACGTGTAGCAATCTCGTTGCAAGAGGAAGGTTTTCTCCTGCATAGCATAAGTTTCTCGAGCAGTCACATTTGTCAGCGTTGCCAGGGCCTGAGTGAGAATCGGTGCCAAACAGGGTGCCAACTTGAGCGAAGAGGCACAACGACACTGGGGCCTTCACCGCAACCGAAGTCGACTGGATGCCAAGCACCACAAGCATTGAGGCCAAATGTGCCAAACAAAACGCTCCATTGCCGAAGATTGGCCGCAGCACTTTCGATCCTATGAATCCTACTTTGTAGGGTCGGGCGGGGAAAATGGCCTTTTTGTCAGATTTAGATGTCACCCGACTGAGTTTTACTGAGAATAACTACTTTTTAAAATGATGATAAAGTATCCAAGACTCAAAAAAGAGGCTTGTCCGATTTTCTGCACAACTCTGTCCAAGCAAGCTCTATCTCAAAATTTCGACCCACTGACTGCAATGCAGCTGAAGAATAGGCGATCTTGTGGTGAAGCATTTTCGCAATTGTGACTTCCTTTCGTTTTTCGATTGTTTGGGGTTGGAAATTCCCAGTCCACGTCATTATCGGTAAAACTCACCTGGGTGAAGTCGAGGTGGTTCAGAGATCGTGCCAATTGGCAAAAAGTGCATGATTGAGTTGGAAGGCAGCGTTGCCAACCTCTGTGCATGGTATGCCAAAGACCTTGGAAAAATGCCAGTTTTGTCCAGTCTGGCATTGAAGCGTGTCCGTTGGCAACACTGGCCCGTCATTTTTACAGGGTGGGATTAGAGAGAGAGAGAGAGAGAGAGAGAGAGAGAGAGATTTTCTACAATATTGTCGATATATGTATATATGCACACACAGCAAAGTCTCGATTTGATAGAGCTTGATTTCTTGGCATATCCGCGAAACTCTTCCCAAATGCAGTGCAAATCCCCCCATTCTTTATATCATAAAGGTCGATTGTATCGTCTCCTTGCAACTGACGGACGAGGCCAGGAAATGGAGGCTTCACTGTCGCATGCACTCGATGAATTTGCATATTCAATTTCGCAATAACTTGGAAGGATTTCAAGTCCTGGAAGACCGAGGAGGAAGAAGGAAAGAAGTGCCAGAAGTGAACTCTCCTTGCGCATTCCAGACATCGATCCCTAGGGAGCGTCAAAAGTCACGACCGTTTCCGACAAAGATTTCAAAACAACCGTAACAGCAACGAGGTCTTCTTAGTAGGGGAGGACGACGAAAAAAGATGTTTTCGCGCAACAGAACAACTTTAAGAGGAGGAAGAGAGGAGAAAAATGAGATCTTATCACCAAAACCAACGACAATTTCACACGCAATGAATTTAACCGAGTCCAGGTCTGTCTACTTTTCCGGGGTGTGAGTGAAAAGCAACAACAGTGGATACCTGATTTTTGCCACTTTTGCTAAACTTTGTTCTGTGACAATTTTCAATTTTGGCCAAACTATCGACTTCTCACCGATTGATTCTTACAATGAGGTAGGTCCTGGGCTGAAACAAAAGCACTGAAGTGTGATCACGCACGGAGACGAGTGCTGAGTGGCATCGCCGAAAAGGTGAATCCGAAATCGAATGGTGAATTTGACGCCTTTGGAGGCAAATCTGATCCGAATCCGATTCAAATCGAGTCCCACTCGAGTCTTTGTAAGTGAACAGGGCTGAAATGAGGAGAAGAAGTGCAAAACTGAACTCCCCTGGACGTCTTTGGAGGCAAATCTGATCCGAATCCGATTCAAATCGAGTCCCACTCGAGTCTTTGCAAGTGAATAGGGATGAAAATGAGGAGAAGAAGTGCAAAGTTGAACCTGAACCCGCTTCGATGTCTGTGGACGCAACTCTGATCTGAATGTAGTCGAGTCCCACTCGAATCTTTGTAAATGGACGTGGGTGAAGTGAAGAGAACAAGGGCAGAATTCAGCCAGCCTCCGGCATCTCAAAAGATGTTTTCTCTGCCAAATCTGCCCAACGTCACAGCTGCCTGCCCGCCTCTGCACCGACATTGGACAGAAATTCAAATTGCCCCGTGTTTTCGTGCTCATCCTGAGATCCAAATCCGTGACTCTGGACTCGAGTCCTCAGCACTACGACTCTGACTGAATTTGGCAGAGATTCAAATCAGATTCGAATCATGATTCGAGTCATACCCAGCACTAACTGCATACTTCGTTAGAGCCGGGGGAGTCATAAAAAGAGGGAGCGGATGGAGTTGTCCCCTCCAGAAACTTCACTCTTTTTTGGCCAATTTCCCCCGTGTTTCCCCTAATTGAGACAAATTTAAGCAGCAACGCGAGGATAAGAAGACAGACAGACAGAAAAGTACAGTCGAAGCTGGATTATCGACTTATCACGTACAGGGTGACTTCGCGGCATTGTTGAGTGAAAATATATGTATGTATAATTCGTGCGAGCCAATTTCTGAGAGCTTTCAGGTTTGTTACGACACCAAATTAAGGCAGCATAAGTGATTTGAACAGGTGCCCATCATGATGTTATGTTAACCTGTGCTCTTTTCACAGCATCGAGCCATCAACGCGGCGCTTCAGTGTGCTTGACTGCTCATTCTGGGGCCTCAGGCCTCAACTCCTAGGCCTACAACTCTTCAAGTCTGGCAGAAAAGCATGCAGCTGCTGCCCTCTTGAGATGGGCACTGGTTCAAATCAATCACAACAGGAGTTTTAGCAATGTTCTAAAGTTTACCGGTGCATAAGAATCACCCCGTAGCAATGCCATAGTTTTTGCCTGCAGACTCATTTTCTTGCTTGCCCATAACGTAAAGAAGCTCGTATAATCTCAGTACGACGTCCACGACACAATCGCTAAGGGTCATTCAGTTTGCAAACTCGAGTTTCGCCAAAAACTCAAATTCGGACATTTATTCGAATATCCGAGTTAAATCTGACCGAAGTCGAGGATCGAATCGTACTCGCCCAAACTGAATATTCCCAGTTGCGGCATGGAAATATGGAGATTCGACTGCGTAAGGAATGACACACACACACACACAGGGTTTCTTAGGAGTCTCATGCAAAGCAGTTTATTCAGTATACGTCAAAGATCACAATATAGGTTTTGTTATTCTTCTCTTCGCACAACGCACGCAAGAAAATCTCGTCGTATGTAGTATACAGTGAGTCGAAAAAAATATATGTGTGTGTGTAACAACAGAATACAGGTGTGAAGAAGACTGATGACAAAAAGTAAAGTCCCGGGTTTTTTGGGCTTTCATTTTTTCGAAAAAACTTTTCTTTCTGTCCCTCATTTTTGGAAAGTTGTTTTCGTTTGGTAACGGCAAAAATTCCTTTGCAATGGAGGTTTCTTCGTCCACATTTTTTGTTACACATAATGATAATAATAAATAATGACATAAACGAGGGCAAGCGCAGCTTTCGTCGTGGCATCTTTGTCGTGCCTAAATTTTCTCACACATCTTTTTGTCTTGCCGAGCGCGCGAGCGAGAGCGAGAGAGAAAGAAAAAGAAGTCATGACCGTTGTCGTCATCATCATTACGAAACAAAGACACTAATTAAGTCAGTAATTATGCACTGCCAATTGGTACAGAGGACAATGTCTTCTTCTGTTTCTTCCTTCATAATCGGCTCTTCAGTTGCATTGTAATAATAATAATAACACGTACGTGTACTTGTATCTTGTTCCGTCTAATACAGTTTTCCGCGCATGCAAAAATCGCCTGTTTCATATGTTTCTTGTTAGAAATATGTGAAAAAGAAAAGCAGTCTGTACCTCAAGCGTCCACAGATTGCCTATACGTATGTTACACACATTATACAGTTAGTTCATATAGTTCATACACCGCTGGAAGTGAGGGTTGGGGGGGGGAGGACAAAGATGTGGGTGACAAGGCCAGGATGAAGAATCTTTTTTAAAACTGGAGGGGGGGGGGTGAACTGAACTAAATGGAAGTAACCAGCTGCGTTCTCCTCCGTTTTATCCGAACTTTTTTTGCGCATTGCAACAGTTCTTTCTAAAGGAAGTTCCTAAAAAGTTGTCAACCTGCCGTGGGCATCGTGGCGCGTCCAGTCTCGTTCACGGCTTTCACCTATTGACTTTCTAAAAGTGTATTCAATATAAAAACTATCTTGATGCATGCGCGTGCCTTTCATATTTTTACAGACGCGCCCCAAGAAACTGAACCAAAAAACGAAATGTTCCTTATTTTTCTTTTCTTTTCATGGTCCGAGTTCGCTGTCGGCGCAGTTCATGTACTCGTACATGGCCATCTGACACATGGGCATGGGGGACTTGGTGGTGGAGAAGGACACGCACATATCGTATATGGGAAGTAGTAGCAAGTAGTGGACGATAACGAAATGCACGTAGGCACGCGTAAGAAAGTGATAGATGATGCATTTGTGTATGTGTGTGTAATAGAGAGCTTTTGTGTGGATGTGTGTGTGTAGTGCAGAGCTTGTCTGTCCGTGTGTGCATGTGTGTAGTACAGAGCTTGCGTTATACGGAAAGCAAAAAGGAAAAGAAAACCAAGGCTTCGCTGTGCAATAAAGGAAGGTCTCTTCTCTGTGTATCCACGCGTGCACGCGTAGTTCTACATATACGCTTGGGGGACGTGAGAGGACACACAAAAACTTTCTCCCTTGGGCATCGAAAGGAAGAGAGAAAAGGATTCCTCACACCACAAATAAAAGGTATTACGACAGTAGGTAAATACAACCTTTCCCTCGCGATTATACGTTGTATATACGTATGTACGTGTGTGTGTGGGTGTGTGTAGCCAGAAAACCGTTGGTGAGAGGAACAAGAGAGAGAGAGAGAGAGAGAGAGATGCACACCTAGTACATTTAAGTTAACGTCGTCATAACATTTGGGAAGACTTCTTTTGTGTACGGATGAAGCAAGGAGATGCAAAAACTCATTCTCATGCAGATGATGATAGTAATAATGAGTTGCTCTTGTAAAGCCCCGCGCTTGTTTGTCCCCGTCATAAATTACACTGAGAGAAGAAAGTAAGAAAGGTGATGAAGCCTCGTGATGCATTGGACCTCCATACAGTTCACATTAAAGTAGCAGTACTGAAAAGTTTTTTTAACCCTTCTCTTCTTTTTCTTTGAGACAAGTTGTGATAATGATGACTTTTTTGGGTTTTTCTCTGTCACAATCACCTCCTTCTTTTTGAGCATGTCTGTGGGGGGGGTTTGTTTGTTTGTTTGTGTGTCTGTTTGTCTAACTGACTGGCTGGCTTGGCTGGCTGGCTTGACTGGACTGGGCCCACTGGGTTATTCAGGATGCAGGTAGACAAGGTCGTCCACTTCGTCTTCGCTGAGATGCTGGTAGATGATCCAGTACATCAGCTGGAAGCAGGTGAAGGTAACTGGAAAGATGACTCGGCTGTACTTGTCAATGTCCGACGCCGTCATCCCGAACATCTTGTTGAGCTCCTTCATGTCACACTCTGGATTGGGAGGCGGCAGGGCCGGAGGCGGGCCGGGTGGAGGCGGCGGACCCGGAGGAGGTGGCGGCGGGCAAGGAACATGAGGCTGCTGCGTTATCGGATGCCCGTAGTGTCCACCTCCTCCACCTCCTCCTCCGCCGCCGCCGCCGCTGCCGCCCCCACCGCCACCTCCTCCTCCTGGCTCGTCCTCGAATCCCCGAGGTCGTCCTCGCTGCTGCATCTCTTGCGGCGTCGGCGGAAGTCCCCTGTGATGCATGGCCGCGTACTTGCCGCCCCCATCGTGGTGGGCGTACCTGCTTATGGTGTTTTCCCTGCTGCCGCCCTTGCAATGCATCTTGGGGTCGTGAACCTTGAAGTGAACGGTCTGAAATGCGAGAACAGAGAGAGGTCGTCCGAGAAAAGAGGGAACAAAGCAACTGGAAAGAAGGAAACTGGAGAGAGAGAGAAAGAGAAAGAGGGAGAGAAAGAGAGAGAAAGAGAGAGAGAAAGAGAGAAAGAAAGAGAAAGAGAGATAGAGATAGATAGAGAGAGAGATAGACAGATAGACAGATAGACAGATAGATAGATAGGTAGATAGATAGATAGAGAGAGAGAGAGAGAGAGAGAGAGATGAAATGGACAGGCAGAGAAAGTGCAGCAGCGACTCTCTGGTCCTACAAGAACAACTACCATTTCTTAACGTCAAACATGATACCTGCGCCAAAAAAGGTAGACATTTAGCAGGATGGGTGTGAGGGAGGTGATGGTGGACATGTAGAAGTGAGTTGGGGGTTGGGGCGCTGGGAGGGTTGATGGAGATGGTTGGACCTAAAATCAACTACTACATTATCAAACGTTGTCGTCTTCAATACTTGAGGAGAGTCTACTACTTGTGGACTCTAACGAAGTATGCAGTTAGTGCTGGGTATAAATCGAATCATAATTTGACTCAGATTCGAATCTTTGCCAGGTTCATCCAGAGTCATTGTTTGAAAAAGTCACGAAATTTGGATCTGAAGTCAAGGGTTATATCTCAGGGGGGGGGTGACCTTGAAAGTACTTGGCAATTTGAATTTCTTCCCAAGATCATTGAGGAGGCAGGCAGGCGGCAGTGACTTTGGGCAGATTTGGCAGAGAAACATTGTTCAGGGTTCACGTTCAATTTCGCACTTCTTCTCCTCATTTCAGCCCTGTTCACTTACAAAGACTCGAGTGGGACTCGATTTGAATCGGATCAGATTTGCCTCCAAAGATATTAAAGGGACTCAGTGACATTCATCATTCGATTTCGGATTCACCTTTTGAGTGATTCCACCCAACACTAGTGTCTACTTCCGTGAGAATCCCCCCTTCGGCTTGCCCGTCGTTTGAAGGTGCTGTGCTATATATATCGTGTTTATTCTTTGTACGTACATCAAAGTACAGAGTAAAAGTTGGTCGACCCGAGAGCTACCGTGGATCCTCCCCCCCCCGGTTTTTCCGTAGCAAAAAATAAAAAAAAGATCAATGTCAATGGAAGAGATATCACAGCAAAGAGGGTGGAAGAATGAGAAGGAAATAAGAAAGCATTTGAAGGAAAAAAGATGACCGCCGGCTATACTTTTCTTGTATTGTCCAACATCTATCTTATAGTGTGTATGTGTGTGGGCGTGCGTGCGTGTGTGTGACACTTTTCCAATGAGGCTGCCTTGAAAAAGAATGACCTCAAGCTGCTTCTCCTCTGATGGTGAACGTGCTCATGGAGAAGCAGCTCACATACATACTTACTACATACACATACATACGTACATTTTTTTTATAAAATACGCCGTGCTTAAGCAAGTGCTCTGGACGTACGAACGGGACGCTTTCTCTGTATCTGTTGCATGCGTTCTACTATACACACATATATACGTAGGTATATGTATATATGTGTCATACGTTCAGTAGTGGTCTTGTAAAAGTGAATGGAACGGAGGAACGAGCTACTTAGGCACAGAGCGGTGATGGGGTTTTTTTTGAGGGGGGGGTGAGCGCACACGTCGTTCAGAGCGCGCTCAGACACATGCTGAACAGAAAGAGAGAGAGAGAGAGTTTTGTGTGAATATGACTAAGGTTGGGTTGGGTGGGGAAGAGAGAAATGTTTGTCATTGAGCAGCTCTTCTGGGGATTGGATTGACTTGGCATTCTTGGTTCTTCTTCTTCACTGGTGGCTTCCTCGTCCTGGACTGGGTTGTTGTTATGCAGAAAATAGTTGCTGATGTTGCAAAAAAAACCCAAAAAAACACAGAGTTCAGAAGAGAGGCCTGTTGAGTCATCAGTCTCTTGGGCAATAGCTATGATTCTCTCTCCCTTTTTTTCTCTCTCTTAATCTTCTGCGCGCACCCAAGTCAACTTGTATTTGTTGTGGTCCCTTTCCTTCTCCTCCTCCTTGTCCTTGTTGACGTCGTCGTCCTTGCTGACGTCGTCCTCGCCGTCCACCGGTCAGTCCGAGTGTAATAGCACCAGGTCGCTGGCAATCTCGTCACTAACGTGGAGGTAGATGATCCAGTACATCAGATTGAAGCAGATGAACGAGATGGGGAAGAAGATCCGCGAGTACTTGTCAATGTCTGACGGCGCTATCCCCAGCATCTTCTGCAGGTTCTTGCGGCACTGGATCTGGTGCAGCTGCTGCTGTTGCCCCAGTCGGGGCTGCGGCAGCAGTTGCTGCATCTGGAGATGCTGTGGCTGTTGGAGCGGCTGTTGTGAGAGGTACTGCGGTCCACCATGCTGCTGCTGCGGCGGAGGCGGCTGGTGGTGGTGGTAGTAGTAGTAGTCTTGCTGATATCGTCCCCTGACTGCAGACGACGGAGGTCTTTGGTGATGCAGATGCAGGGGACTCCCATGCTCTTGCTGGTGTAGCTGTTGCTGCTGTTGGGCGGCTCCCGCGGTCAGACGAATGGACTTGCTTGCGTGGTCATGCATGTTTAGGCGGACCTCCTGCAAAGGCAAAAGAGGGCGGGAAATGCAACAAGCAACATATTTTAAAGTGGGATGAAAGCCTCAGTCAGTTGAGGGGTTCTTGGTTGGGCAAACCGTAGACTCGCTGTGGCAGAGTCGTGACAGCGGACGTAATGTACGCATCAGTCATGAGAAAAGAAACAAAGCCAAGTTTGGTTTCTGCTGCAGCGTCAGGTCTCTTCTCGAGAAAAAGAAAGAAAAAAGAAGTACGTAGGAGTTATGAAGAGAGAGAGAGAGAGAGAGAGAGATTCTCCACCAGACAGAATTGTTCAGTATGGAAGTCGTGTTTCGTATGGAGAAGTGTCTCGATAATCATGGCGAGGCCACCACATTGTAATCAGTTCTTGAAAGGGAAAAAGAGAGAGAGCCCTAAGTACTTTGAAGAAAGTCTCCTCCACCTTAACTATATGCATACTTAGTTGAGCCCCAGCTTAAAACTTTCCCAAAAATGCGTAGAAGGAGGCCTTTTTTCTCTCTGTTACACGAGGAGAAACATGTGTAAGTCGTTGTGGACCTCACTGCTCACCTTCCAACAACGTTCAGTCGCTCTTGTACTGTACTGTAATGGTACGTACAAATGCTGCGAGTTACGCACAAGACTTGGTAGCACAGGGTGTCCTGGAGATGTGGCAACTTTGGGCCTCACCTTTCATTTCTCTCAGTTTCTACTTACTCTTGGAATTTCTGTGATGCTTTGGCATCTGGACTCGCAGTCAGTGGCTCCAACACGGCCTCGATCACTAAGTCCTGAATGACTTGCGCACATTTTTTAAAAAAATAAATGGCGGGAGAGAGCGCAAACTTGTCAGGAGGGTTTTTTTTCGAGGTCCTCCGGTTTTCTAGGGGAGGCCCTCAGCTCTCATCTCCTCATCCTTTTGCCTCGAAGAAACTGGCAGCCATTTTCAGCAACTTTTGTGAGTGCCTCTCTAAGTTCTCTCTTATGCGCCAACTTAACTATTCATTTGAATTATACGCCTACTGACACCGCGAGAAAGCCAAGAGTCTGTACGTTGATAGTGTGAGGAGAAAGAATTGCTGAGATCCAGTGTGAGAGAGAGATGTGTGGTGGCTCAAAATCTGCAGCGTCTCTAGGACACCCTGTATGTACGAATATTTGGCATAGACGTAGATGTATGCTCAGTCGGAGAAGATGGCTACGTATTCCACATTGCGCATTCTACGGAAAAGGAAAGCATACTCATATCTTATGTAAACATGAGTCAGAAAGTCAGCCAAGACAGGCATGCAATCGGGAACGGGGGGGAGGCGGTTTATGGACAGAGACAGAGAGAAAAAAAATTGGAGAGACACCCTGTTGTTTTCTGTTTTACCGAGGAAATGTCGTGGACACCGTTGGCGGACTTACCCACGTCCGCCATGTCGTAGTCGTTGTAGATGATGGAGTCGGGATAGTTTTCTCTTTCTGGCGGCTACTTTCAACGCTCATGACAAAACAGTGCCGTGATGGAGGGGGAGGGGGGGATCAGGAAAAGAGTGACTGAGCAGGGATTAAGGCTATCCTGACGGCCAAGAGTCACTGCAATGGCCTTGGAATGGACTTCTGCAGCTCGCTGTAATGCAGGGGTGATCTTATCTTGTGACGCACAGCCAAGCTACTGGAAGCAGAGTCAGGAGAGGCCGCATTGAGGCCATCATTATGCTGATGGAGGCTACGTCGAGGCCTAAAATGTAGATTTTCTGGTACGTAAATAACGTGGCTTAAATGTCAATTTTTTAAACACATAAGCCTATATCAAGGTCTACGATGTCGGTTTGCTAGAACATAGATAAGGCCACATCGCGGTTGAATATGTCAATTGTGTAATATCGGGCTAGGCTAGGTGCTTTTTATGACATTTTTTTGACCTGTTTTTTTTTGGCCTTTGGCCAAAATACTTTGATTTTTCTAAAAACACTTTGTTTCTAACGGCCAGTTTTACGGGCACTTCTCACTCAACGTTGACAACAAGGTCAAACCCTTATGCTGTGAACTCTGCTACAGAACATAAGTGTGATCCCATAGTGAGGAAAAATGATTGGTCCCCGCTGCTAACTGCACCCGGAAGCTCAGCTTGAACCCCACTTGGTCCGTCGACAGCGCCCATCTCGCGCGTTGCATGCCGTCAGTGCATCTTCTGGATCTCCATCCCCATCATTTACAGCCCTGCTCTTTTATAGATCATCTTTCTCTTCTCCTCCTCCTGCCTCTCGTGCAGGCTGCACCCTGACAGTTGGCTCAGTCAGCGTTGACCGTTGAAGAAATATTTCCTTCCTTCTGTTGTTGCCATCACTTTCAGGCGGAAAATAAGTTGCTGCAACAGCAGCAACAGCAAAAAGTCTTACAGCCTCCTCCCCCCCTCACATCAACAATGTGTGCACGTGCATTCTCATCCCCAGCCTCTCTCTGGGGTGCGTGAGTGTTTGCCAATGAGCCTCCTCCTCTTTCATGCTTAAGGGTGTTTGTACTGAAGGTGCATTTTCCCCAGGCCTTTTTTGCAGGAGAAACCTCTTTTTGCTCTCTGCTACACGACGGCAATGCCAAGGCCACAAGAGGACAATGTAGCATTTAGCACTGAATAACATGACGGGAATTCGCCTTTTTCTGCCAACTGCATGCAAACTTTTGACCTCCGCTGTGCACAGGTGAGGTTAAGTTTGCCTACACTTGGGAAGAAAACCTTTCAATCAGTGTCATGGCATAAGAAAGGCCTAGTGCTGGACTGAGTGAGGAGAAGTCAAAATCGAGTCGAGTCGAGATAGGCCAAAACACGGCTCAAATCGATTTTGACTTGGGTCCAGCCTGATTCAACTTCCACCACGAGTCAATGCTATTAACTCGTGTTGGGTCGAGTCACAGGGCAAATCAAATACGAGTCGAGTCAGAGCAAAATAATACTCGAATAGAGTTAAAGTTGACTTGACTCCACCACTAATACGAGGACCACGTGGGGGGAGGGGGGGAGGTTAAAGAGCACTGAATAAGGTTGGTACAAAGGCTGTACAGGGTGGACCCCAAGGAGACTTGTCTTCCACCTCGGATGGAGTCCACTCTGTATCGACACAGTACCCACAATCTATAAGATATCACTCTATCTTTTATTTAAGGATCAGGGTGTCTCATGTAGAAAGCGCGTGGTCAAGTACATGTCCATGAACCGCTCCGATCGCACAGGCAGCGAAGTGTGTTGCAGCAGTGCCACGTACGTACGTGCCGTGTAACTTGTGGACAAAGGGCGAGGTGTGGGTTCGAGGTTCGGGGTTCGAGCACGTAGTACTGCAACCTCCGGCGTAAGGCAAAACCCAGCAGTAATGTCACTTGGTGAGTACGCTCTGACACTTAACGCGCACACACACTACCGAGCACTCTTGTAGGAGTAGATTCCCTGGAAATATAACAGGGCTTGCTTTGCTTTGCGTAGCTTTGCGTAGCTTTGCATTGCGTTGTATTGCTCTGCATTGCTTTGTATTGCTTTGCATAGCTTTGCAAAGCTTTGCTTTTGCATAGTTTTGCTTTTGCACAGCTTTGCAAAGCTTTGCTTTTGCATTGCTTTGCATTGCTTTGCATTGCTTTGCATTGCTTTGCATTGCTTTGCATTGCTTTGCATTGCGTTGCATTGCGTTGCATTGCTTTGCATTGCTTTGCATTGCGTTGCATTGCTTTGCATTGCTTTGCATTGCGTTGCATTGCGTTGCCTTGCGTTGCTTTGCCTTGCGTTGCATTGCTTTGCATTGCTTCGCATTGCTTCGCATTGCTTTGCATTGTTTTGCTTTGCTTCACTTTATTTTACGTTACTTTGCTTTGCTACTTTGCTTGCTTCCTTTGCTTCGCTTTGCTTCACTTTATTTTACTTTTATTTGCCTGCTTGCTTTTTGGCCTTCCTCGCATCCAGCACTAGAGATGAAGGCTGGGACATGCAGGAGTGTCTTTTGCTTGTCTGTGTGTGTATCGGAGGAAAATGTGTTCGTTGTACACAGTTATATGGTATTAGAGGCACAAATGTCAAACAATACGTACGTGTTTGAGAGTGTTTCTGACAGTGTAATAGAAAGGCAACAACTCACACATACTGAAGATGGAATATTCGAGAAAAGGGTTTAGGGGATAGTGAAAACGGGGTAAAGAGACACAGATAGAGAGAGAAAGGGGTTGAGGGAAGGGGGTAAATTCGTGGACAGGAAAAGATAGCACAGAGACAGGAGCCACTAGAGAGGGACGAATTGGATCCAGAAGACCTCGAAGAAGAATTACATTGAGAAAAGAATTTCCACTCTTCATCACATTAGTAACTGTTTGTGGCACCAGGCAATTACCCTTTTTTGAGTTCTTCTCTCCCCTTTTCCCCTCCCTTACCGTCTGCTTTGGCAACCCGTGGTGATCTGGTCCGCCGTCGCCAAGTGCCGCTGCCGCGCTCAGCGCCTCGTTCTTCTTCTGCTCGGCCATCTTCTGCAGCGCCAGGAACCTGTTCTTGCGCATCTGGATCCGCTTGGCCATGTAGCCCACGCTGGCGTATTCTAGTGACACGCACATTGATGAGGGAAAGAAGAGAAGAAATGGATGGTCAAACCTGGTGCATGTGATATTATGATGACAGTTTTGCCACTGAGCAATTTTCTGCTCGTCAAAAATCTCGCTCAGGTGATGGCAAAAAGTCTGGTCAAGTCTGGCATTTATGATGTATTGACTCTGGTTAACAATTAACAATGACTTCGTATTTCAATACGTGGAAGCTTGAAGATGTTGACGAGTCCTTGACCAAAAACCGGTATAAAAATTTTCGCAAAAAGAATTGTCGCAGAATTTTAGTAAGGCTTTTGGGTATGCGAACCATCCGCAAATCGTCGGCAGTTCGTGGTCAAGGACCGTGGGGTGTCTCTCTCTGTCTGTCCAGCTTTTGCGCGGCCGTAATATGTAATATACGTGTATATGTATGCTAGCAGAGGTATCCGGCCGTCCCTGGACTGTTGTGAGACCCGCCCCGATCTTGCCCACCAGGAGGAGGTTCTGGTCACAAGTGGTCACTACTGGCCACAAATGGCCACAACCGGCCGAAGCAGCTGTGACAGCCAAACTTTATCATTATGCGCTAAAGCAACAGAGGACGTCAGTACATAACTGGCGGTGTTGACGGACCCACACACGAAGTGGCTACTACTGCATTACATTAAGTTAGTGTCATATTAAACTAGTTCGAAAAGGTGCTTTTTCTGGAGATTCATACTTTTCCAACCTGGGCTTTTGGCATAGATTCATCTAAAGAGGATTTTACTAAAAGGGCACATGCTATCCGCACTTTTAATTTGAATTTTAAGTGCAGTAGCACAGTGTATACAACTGCGTGGATTTGCAACTTCGAGAATGCTGAGTTATAACAATGTCTGTGACATTTTAGATGCTAATAGTCTTTGCGAACTTGATTTGATGGTCGCAATCACCAGTTCTTAACGGTGTCTGCCATTACTTAAATTTCTGGTAAGAAAAAGGTCAAATTTTGGATTGCTTTTTTGAATGTGTGGTTGTTGGCCAAATGTCCGAGCATCCAGAGCAACTTGATCGTAACATTTCAGTTGATAGTGGCCAAATGTGTCACACCTATGATAAGTCTTACATCCTTGATACATTTTGCTGCAGACCGAACGTTTTCATTTGTGCGAGGTCTGGCTGCTCTGATAATTGAGAGCTTTCATTGTTGTTATTATTGTTCTGCAGGGGTGGCGGAGGTTTGGGTGGGTGAGGTGAGGTAAGCAGTGGCTGCCCCATAATAACGCATGAGCGTCGGTCATTTTGGGGCACATTCGTTCCACCCACTGAGGCCAATCCTACTCACCCCACACAGAGAGAAAGAAGGGACAGATATTACATTCGTGATAAATTGTCTGGGCAGGCAGCTTGCCTGAACTGCAGTCACTGTAATAGTAATGGCTGCTGCCTTACATACACACACAGTAAAAGCACACACGTGTGCACGCTGGGAGAAATAGAAAAAAGAAGAAGAGGAAGAAAAAGAAATATCCTTCTGAAGTCGCACTCACACGCATCCCCAGGCTTGAGTGAGGAGGAATACATAAGAGGAAAGAATATGAGACTTGAAGGGATATAATTTTCCATCCATGTCCTCTCTCGAGGTCTGTCTCTCCTCCCGTGAGATGTGTGGACTTCCCCACAATTCAGACTAGTCCATTACGATCCTTTTTTTTTATTTTATCATGGCGGGAAAAGGAAACGAGCGGAAAAGGAAAGAGGGATGGTAACTTGCGCTGTGCCCTCCGGCCCTCAGCAGATTCGTCCTGAGCGGAATAAATAATCTTTCATGGGCTGCTCTGCTGCGTGTGTGCAGTGCGCAGGAGGTACAGGGTGGACTAGGGACACTTGTGAAGCCAAGTTGCAAACACTTCCCTACACCCGGACTGCACTGAGTGCGTCACGCCAGACTAGGCCATGACCAGTTTGAATTTGCCGCCACTTTGCAGAGCCCTTGTCGAGTGCAACAACCAGGTCGTCATCCAATTGGACCAAGTTGTCTGCTCAAGGCAGATGAGGATCGGCAACATGGGCCGGAAGTACCTTGCGGGCTCCATCCATCATGCATTAATTGCAGCATCTCTCATACATTTAATCAGTGACTGCCCTTGTCCGATGTTACTGCACAACTCCACGCAGACCTTGACCACTGTGGACCTGGTGTGACGTCACTTGTGACGAACCCTACACCACTTGTCATACCGCGTACGTATGCAGCAAGAGGTCAAAAGAAAAGCAAACAATCTGGTCACGTAGGCCTGCATGAGTGTGCTAAATACGTATTGCATTGGTTGGGCCATAGCTGAACATCACAGCAGAGGGCAAACATGTGCTTTTCTTCCTCCGGTGTGTGCAAACTTTTCACCTCAACCGCACAAGTGCTAAAAACAAACCCGGGGGGGTTGGGGGGTTGGTGGACAAAATCGATAGCTCTTCCGCCTCCACGACCATGAACACGTGCGCGGACGCGCTGGACCCTGGCTTATGCGCCTTCTCTGTCCCTCGTATGTACAGCGTGTAGCAAATGTGCACCCTTGTAAGCTTTGCATTTACGGCACATACGTACACGCAGGCTTGGACCTCGTGCTTGTGACGCAGTGCCTGGGGGACTCGTTCCGCGACACTGCCAGTCCGTATCAAGCCAAGTCTGCATCTTTGCAACAATTTACTTGTAGAAAACAGCAGCAAGAACAACAAGGATAACAATAATCATAATAATAATAACAACAGAGCTTTGCAACACAACAGGGCCTTGCAAACAAAACCCGCAGAGTTTCGCAAAATAACCGAATTCTGCAAAATAATACAGCTGTTGCAAGGCTCCGACAGTGCCAATGTGCATGCAAATGGTACCATATAAATTTTGATTAACCGTACACACTTTGTACCTGCATGACAGAGTGGAGACTTAATTCTGCAGTACAGTCTCATTAGGATTGAAGCCTACGACCATTTCCAAAATCCATTCCTTTGTCCTCACTCAAGCATGGTCCTGGCGGACACCACGGACCAACTTGGGCCGTTGTTCCAAATCGGAGGATTTCACAGAGACTTGCGAACGGATCTTCTAATAGACTTAACCCAAGTCGCTCTCATCTCCAAAGGAGTAACTACGGAACACTTGAAGGGGGGGGGGAGGGGTTCCTTAGTGGGGTCCAAAAGCTTTTCTTTCACTTGATCTTCTTTTCGTCAGCTAAAATCGAGAGTCTACAATGCCTGCAAATTCTTCGCGTCACCGAAAAAGTCATAAAAAGTACTTTTCCTTTAAAGAAACCACATTTTGGCACGTTTTTCACGCAGATTTCAGATTGTGGATGTCACGTTTCAATGAAAATTGTCTTGTGAATTTACTGTGCTGTGTAGAAGATGGGCGCGCAAAAAAAAACTTCGAAAAAAATGGGGCTTTTTTCCACTTTTGAGGCAGCACCGTCGTTTCAGATCAAACATCGACGCTGTCCTCGTGAAAGTCAGTGCGTAAAAGAGACTATTCATTCAAAAAAATTGAAGTGAACTTTTATGGTCCTGCTTTATTGGTCTGACTCCGAAACTGCTTGGCAGTTCGGCTTAAACAGTCAGTTTCAGGCCATGAGGAATCAGACAAACAAGCGAGACAATAAAAAACTTTGATTTTTTTTAAATGCCGTTTTCATACGCCAAACGACTTTTTCTCTATGACAATTCTGTTCCACATGAAATCATGCAGGCTTTATTGCATGACAACTCTGTTCTACATAAAATTTGCATTTCCTCCCAAATGGATGAAATAGTAGTGATATAATAGTTTTTAGTCACATTCTGGTACTGGTGGTACTGCAGTAACAGCGGATGCTACTGTGGTCGCAGTGCTAACTTTTGTCACAGTCTTCTAAACACTAGGGTTCCCAAGTTACGTAAATTGGTAGAAAAAAATGATTACAGAAGAGTAAAATGAGGACAGAGAAGTAAGATGAGGACAATAAAGTCCTTTCTTGAAAGAAATTTCATGACAAAAAAGTCGCTTAGCATCAGAAAAATAGTTTACTAGTTTTTTTTTCGAACAAATTTTCATATCTTCCTCACCCAGCAGTGACGCAAAGACCATGAAGAAGCAGGCGCCCAGGTAGACGTCTATCGACTTGACGTAGGAGATCTTTGGCAGGGCAGCGTTCGTCGACGCCATGAGCGTGGTCATGGTGAGCACAGTGGTGACCCCGAGACCCACCCTGGCTGGAGTGGCTCCTCTGTTCAGCCAGAATGACACCCACGATATGATGACAATTAGACTAGACGGGATGTAGATCTGGAAGCCAAAGAGGGCAAAGGAGGTCGTGCGTAGAAGTCACTTTTGGACCAGCTTCTGGCTACCTGGATCAGATAATATCCCATTGATCGGACGAACTGGATCTCACAAGCCAGTCTGGAGTAGTTGCCTGCGGAAGGACAAATTGGAACGTGATCTTCATATGTATGCATTAATATTCACATATGTGGCAGACGCCGGTTACTGTGAGTGACCTGAACTGGAACACTCCTGACGTGAGTCCATCTTTTAAGGCATCATTCACTGAATGACTAGATCCCCTAGAGGTGGATCAAGCCGCCAAAACCTCAGGCCCGACTAAGATTGAGCTTTGACCTTTTCAGCCCCAGCTAGCTCACGGGGCTTTGGCTATTTCTTTCTTTTGTTGTAGTGAGCAAGTCAAAAATTTCAAATGAGCCTCAAACTGCCTACTTAAGAGAGCATGAATGCCGTTGGGTCGGGCAGCCTGGTGGGCCTGTCAGACCAAGTGGGCCCACCTTCTGCTAGTGCCATGAAAAGAAAAAAGAAGCAGACCAAGTCGAATGAGCTGAGCCAGGATCTTTTCAAGCTTTTTTCTTTCCTTTTCTCCATCCTCCAGCCACGAGCAGCCAAAGTCGTCGAGCTTTTTCGAGCCGAGTCAAAAGCTCGCTCCACTTCCAGCCTCACTTGATGTCAAAACAATGTTACTTCCGGACTTTTTTGCTTCGTCGACGAAAACGTTTGGATCAACCATGGACTTGCTCGTGTCTCCCAGCCAATGGGACTTGTGACCAGAATGTGTTACCTGCAAGCGCCCAATGGACGCAGTGAAAGCACTCGTTCATGACAGCAACCGGCGTCCACTGTAAGCCTGGTGAAGTACCTGTGGACAATGACGCCTCTATCGTCTTTTGCCTGTGGCCAAGCACCTTGAACTGGGGCAATGAAACGTCGCTGGAGATTTGAACTGAGTCTAGACCGTCGTTCCACTCGTAGCGAATATCACTCATGGTGTAACCAACTGAAATGTGTTGCGTGGAGACGAGATGAAGGGAGGCAAAGAAGGGCCGTGGAGACACTGCTCATGTTCAAGTGACGAAAGGGTCATATTGTAGTTATACTCACAGCTCTCGATTTCTATATAGCACAACTGCCTATCCATAGGAAAATACTGCAGGTTCATCGGACACGACGCCGTGATGGTCAGCCTGAAAAGCAAAGGAGCAAAAAAAAACCCACATTAAGTCTCGATTGGTGGCAAACTCACTGTTGTTTCATTTAATTTGGCTAAGTTTTTAGCAAAAGTGTTTTTTTTGCCAGGTTGGTCGGACCTTCCCCAATTAATAAGAGCTGAATTCTACTGTGTAATCTACGGACATGCGAGGTGTTGGACTGATGAACGACCCTGTAAGGTGTGCAACTCTTAGTAGTGCGTCCGACGGCACTCCTGCATGCAAACATAAGGAGGCAACGTCTAAATGCTGATGATACAGGGTGGTGCCATGCAACACTGAGGAGACCTTGAACAACATCTCCTCAGTCCCACCCTGTAGGTTCATGTTCCTTGTTTGTACATACAGTTGTGTAACTAAGCGAGAGAAAGTGAGAGAGAGAGAGAACACAATTGTACATTGAAGCTGCAGAAGGGTCACTCTGTCATCCATACTGCAGTCAAGCTAGTTGGAGGGGGAGGGGACGTTGTTGGTTTAACTCTCCTTATTCACTCCAGCAACTAGGAAGAAGAAGAAAAGGAGGGAGAACTCGACCTCCTCGTAAGTATTGCCTTTGACCTTTCTTTACACGTGTACCTGCAGTACAATGTGGTAGAAGTAGCAGCAGGGCCTGGTACAGTAGTAGCAGTAGTACGAGAGAGAGAGAGAGAGAGAAGAAAAACACTAAAGATAACGTCAGAGCAGCAATGAACACACTAAATGAGTTTCGTTAGTTGTGTACGCTCGCCCAGAGCACGCGGGCACGCGCGCGCGTGCGCACTCTCGCTTACTCTATCTTGGAGAGGAAAATAGACATGAAGCAAGGAGATAGCATGGGTCGAAAGGAGGGAGAAAAAGGCCAAACAGCAAGGCCAAAAGGCCCCGGGCACAAGTGAGCTGGCGAATTGAAGGCAGAGTCGATATATCGGCGTTGGCGGACGTCGTCTCCTCTTCGTTTCTTCGTTTTCTGCTCAAGCCTCCCCCCTTCTTCTTCTACATGAGCGTACACACACACATGCACACACCCAGTCTGTTCTGAAAGAAAAGAGAAGGGGGGGGGAGGGGGGAATCCCCCTGGCGGAGTACGACAACAACAGATTTGAGGCCGGTTGAAGCGACCTTCGTGACTCCAGCAAGTGTCAGTTTGTGCTGAGGTCGTTAACACGGTTGCCCTCACACTCACACACGCACGTTCTCTAGTCTAGTAGTCCATGCATGTTGTGCACCCTACTGAGGACAAGACAGCAGACCCTTTAATGGTGTGGCAAACTGGAAAAAGAAAAAACGAACACATGAGCGTCAAAAGCAGCAGAAGCAGCAGCAGAAGCAGCACCAAAACGAGCGTCACGATCACATTCTGCGTTGGATGACACATGACAGGAGCTGGCACAGATCAGATCCGTCCTCCTTTGAGACAGCACAAGGTATAGACAGACCAATGGACAGGGGGCCGGAGGGAAGGGGGGGGGGAATGACTCTTGGACAGGTCAGGGTGGTATCAAGAATATGCTGTACATGTTATATGAAGTATCTGCGTGTGTGTGCCGTTGTCAGGTACAATATGCCACTGTATGGAGTATAGAGTGTCCAAGAGTGTGTACTGTCTGTTCTGATTTTATCGCGTATAGCACATCCAAAGTGTGTAGAGGCCCAGATTGGTATTTTAAACAATTTTTTGCATACGATGGAATAGGTAAAACCACAGTGGCTGGAAGTAGTTGGGGTTGAGATGGTTATTGTGACCATAACCATATACCAAATCACATAGATAGTCCAGTAGTTATAAGTGACAGAAAGCAACAAGGCAACGGAACAAGTTATCTCAACATGACTCAGGCGTTGTCAACATTTGCATTGGGCGCTTTGGCAGCCAACACATTGGTCACAATAACCCTCCTCAATTCCACTTGCACTTTTTTCCAACTGCGTGCCCGAGAGAGCGACTTTTGGGACACCCGGTAGAGTGGTAAGAAGAGACATAGCCCAGTTTTGGGGCACGTGCAATCCAGGATGAACGAGGGTCTCTGCCACGCTTTGCATGTGGTGCTAGAGAGACCAAGATTTAGTACCTCTGTGCGTGTGTGTGTGTGTGTGTGTGTGTGTTGGAGAGTATTATAGAAATTTGGGGGGCACTGGATGTCCGGGTCGGGCTTGAGGGTCTGGGTGGGTCGGGGTTGGCATACAGTAAGTTCCTGGACCATGCACGCCTCTGCATGCTTCTTGGCACAGTCGCACATAACAGCAACCATAAAGATGATGGCCACAACGACGACGATGGTGACCAAACAAGGACGACAACAATGGATGCTCGAGCAGCAGCTGCTGGAGAGGGTGATCTTGCAGCAGGTAAGGAGAAGGACATGGAGGGCCCTCACCTAATGCTTCGGAGAATCTCTCCAGTGTGAAGTATTCGCAGGAACTGATTCTCAGTCGTGGCCTTGTGAAAGTAAGCTGTCTTCTCATTGACGAAGAAGGTGTCCGGCACCCAGATGAGTTGGATGTACTCAGCCCCCACCACCAGCTTCTCCAGCCCGGGCCGCTTGGCGAACGAGAGCCGCGGGTCTCGCCAAAACTGGCGGAAGTACATGTCAAGCGTGAAGTCCTAGACGGAAGTGGAAAAAACCTTGCATTATCTCGACACTTTCTTCCACTGTTGTTTGTTTTTGACAACACTGAATGCAGTAGATATAAGGACACACACGACGAGGCAGCATCTCGCAGATGGTTGGTCCACTCCTTACTAGACTGCGTTCTCTCCATGCAGACAGTGAATGATTAAAGGAAAAAAGGCAAAAAAGAATGTAAGCAACAGAGCATGCAAAGATGAATCCGACATGCTTCTTACAGTAGTAGCAGCAGCAGAAGAAGTGGTAATGTATATGCCCCAAATTCTGCTATTAAGGATAAAGTTTGGCTGTTTAAGAGCGCTACCTGCAGGTATGGAAGAGAAAATTTATTACCTACGCGTAAGAAGATCCGACCTTTTCACTTGCACAGTGTAGATTGTTTTATTCTTGCCTGTCCCTGAACTCACCTAATACTTCTTAAAATTTCCCCAGTGTGCAAAATTCTCAAGAATTGATTATCTGTCGTGGCATCATGAAAATAAGCCGTCTTTTCATTGACAAAGAAGGTGTCTGGCACCCAGATGAGCTTTATGTACTCGGCGCCGACAACCAGTTTCTTGAGACCAGCTACTTCAAAAGAGAGTCGTGGATCACGCCAAAACTGGCGGAAGTACATGTCCAGCGTGAAGTCCTGTAAAAGGATTCATATCACTGACGCTATCGAGGATACATCATAGGTCTGACTCACTTCAAAAAGTTAGTAACTTTGACAGGGTGGCCAATAAATTCTGCTACGTGGCTTCAAGTTGACGACACCTTGAAAACAAGGAAATTTGCGCTGGGCTCATTCTGCGTACATGCAAACTTGCACCGCAGTTCGGAGGCCCTGAAGTCCGCCAAGGCAATGGAGTGGAGGGAGTTTAACATACTGCAGGGGTTGTCATGGATGTCTGGACTGTGTCATTCAGGCCATTTTTTTACGAGTCTGATTACAAAGTTTCTCGTTGAGCAACATTCCTATTATTGAATATAATTTGTTTAAAAGGCCTTGTCAAGTGAAACCGATTGAACGTGTACCAGATCTCATTGGTCACCCTGTACAACAGTGTGTTTGGGTGTGTGTGTGTGTGTGTGCATGTGTATACTGACTTATATAGTGCATCAGGATCACGGTAGTCAGACATTGTGCATGCAGTACAAGTCAAACTTACATTGCCATGTTTTTCCTTTACTCAAATATCATGATTGCACGTATGAATAAGTATATGTACAGCAGACTAGCTGAAAGGAGTTATTTGAAGGTATCACGTACCTGGAACATGTTGTGT
>JAAUXU010072899.1_pt1 | contig 39480 bp, 39 predicted proteins | sample 7278151 | NCBI WGS metagenome assembly JAAUXU01 (sample SAMN14350113, study PRJNA611818) | marine sediment metagenome | isolation source: surface marine sediment (1.8m) | place: French Polynesia: Moorea | collected 2018-08 | reverse complement strand
GTCGGTAAGAACTGTGTCGGTAAGAACTGTGTCGGTAAGAACTGTGTCGGTAAGAACTGTGTCGGTAAGAACTGTGTCGGTAAGAACTGTGTCGGTAGGGATTGTGTCAAACTGTCGTTAAACCTGTCTTTAGAGTCGAATTTTCCGGCTGCAATTTGGTAGTCTAGCATGTAACAAAAAACGAATGGTACCCTTACAAGGACTTTCCAATTCCTCCTATGGGTCATCTAGACTTTTTTGATGCTTTGTTTGGTTTACAGCAAACTTCAGGTTCACCACTGAGAGATGACAGTGCCATGAAAACATGGCATTCCAGCTTGCTCTCGTGGAAACGAATGCTCTCAGCGTCTAGAGAGCCTTGGGTAAAACCTGGCTGAACTAGAAACTAGCTCTGTGTGTTAAGCAGCAGGGAATTTGGAATTCGGCAGGATAGCAGAAGCTGAAATTACGGCCGAAATCACTATTTGGTCGACCGCTAGAATTTAGCAACGTCACGAAGGGGACTCTAGGCCAACTCCCGAAGGCGTCCCGTTTATCCGAGTTCCACCGCACATACGTGCGTGCATCAAAACGTGGTACACTGCTGGTGGGTAGAAGGGCCACTTCGATGGAGCTCACAAATTTGGCATGGTTCCGACTTTTTACTACATAAATTACCTCAAATACGTATAGTGACATTTTCACTGGTTGTTGTAGTGACAATTTTAGTGGCGAAGTCAGCATAAAACTGCGCGTTTTTGAACGTTTGTTGCAAAACACAAGGGTTTACCTTTTTAGTTGCCGTCAAAAAGCAGGTATCTTTCCTGAAAAACGACTTCAAAATAGACTGTTTCATACTGACGTAACTGCTTTTTTGACTTCTCAGTTAATTTAAACGAAAGTAGCATTTCCGTGGGAAATCAAGACTCTTTTCCAGGCCCTGCAAGCAGACACGATATCCAAGTTTGCAGTAAAGGCCTCCATCTCTTGTCTGTGTGAGGCCAATTTACATGATACGACCCTCTATCATATTATGGCGAATATACTGACAATTTTGCTTGGTCTCGAGAGCGTCACCAAAACTGGGTAGCACTGCCTATATTACCCAATCTTTCTTTATTACCTAATCTATTCTTTCTTTGAGATATCTTCTCTGTGTTTTAGTCATAAATGGCCCTCTTGTTGGCATCAAAACACACCCGCCATCACCAAACCCAGTCAGAATCTTGTTGACATATGTGCCCATGACGCTACTGATGACCCATCAACCTCAGTGACAGGACTTCCCGGGAACCCCAGCGTTATCGCCGTGCAGTGTTATACGATGCAATTGGGTATTGTACCTTGTACCGAGCGAGGCATATAAGTACGTATATGAATATGCCCGAGTGTACACCTGCAAAGCATTATTGTTCACTCTTCTGCATTTGCTCTACTGCATCATCGCCAGGCTTGGTGTGCTTGTCTCTTCCAACAGCGGCTGTCGCATAATTCTCTGCAACCTTTGGTGCGGCCCTCTTAAAAGCACTGGCCTCAACACAGAGAACGCGGCACACCCTGGAGTGCTCTGAACAGCTTCGAAATGAAGTTTGTCTATGCACACATGCGCACATCTGTCCTGTTTGAGGAAGCAAAATGAAAATATAAAACAATCCCAAGCGGAGGAAAATTTAACATACTTGCTTGTGTAAGTCCTCGAGGTCATCCATTAACTCGGGCATACACACGAAAATAGCTAAGAGTCAGAAAGGTGAAAATTGCCTTTCAGGAATGTCCCATTTGTGCTTCTTTTCACTCTCACGGTGCCTGCACACGAGTATAATGGGCCAATGGAGAGTTATACGGATTTCGCAATAATCTTCTTCTTCCACTTTTCCAATTGTTGGCAATTTTCGATAGCTTTGCAATTACTGAAACCGCAGACGCTGGCGAGACGACATATTTACATGCCTACTGGGTGTGCCACTTGCTGTCTCCCTACTAAAATGGCGGGATACTTTAAACCAAAGGGGCTAAGACGGGTTCCGAGAGCTACAAGAAACTCCAATATGCAGAGGCTTGCCCAAAAGGGAGGGATTTTATGAGTACTTTCTATTCAGGTGGCCCTTTGCTCTCCATATTGTTACATTTGGATGTTTTGTCGGGGGTTGCTCTTCTTGCAAATAGCAGCTTGACTGTTGTTCATGTACTAGTACCGTGTGAACTATATTAAATGAGACCGAAGTCATGACTTTTAAAGGACAAAAGGCATCCCGTTGACCTGAGGTCATGAAACTAGTTCATTTCAAGTGTTCATTGTGAGAAATTTTTCCGAAATAAACGTGACTTTTCATGTGGTCAGAAGAAAATTTTTACGAATGGAAGTTATTCCTTATGAGATATTCTCAAGTAATACTCATGTGCTCAGTTAGAGTCTTGGATGAGACTCGGAGGGGGTCAATGCAGCACTTATGTGCTACACAAAGTGCCGTCCATAGTGCACTTTACGTAAAAGCGCTACGGGGTCTGAAGTTTTCGTTAAAACTATGATTTTCTGAAGTTCAGTCTCCATTTCTCTTGTTCCTGCGGCTCATCGGGCACGAACGTACGTACCGTTATACTGTTCATAACAAACTGCGTCCGTAGAAGCCAAGACTCAGCCTGCCTCGCGCAGAAAAATGCATGTGGTAAGAACACAACTGAGTTGGGATGCTACATTTTTCTATTCGTGGCCTTCCTCCTCTAACTAACATCTGTGTGCAGTCAGCGTTATTATTAGGCCTTTCGTTTCAACGTTTTTCCCGTAAAACGTATGCATATGGCATGAGGTTGAGTGAGGTTCATAATTCACATCAAATGCTCGTCTTCTCCACTGAGGAAAGCAATGAATTTATTTTTATGCTTACTAAAAACCTGCTTCTTATGGCTACAAAGGGAAATTGTGTTCACTCATAAATTCTCCTGAAGAAAACCATTTTTTCCCTCAATATTTAGCACGGAGTTTGAAAGAGCAAAATCTGAGCTTTCAAGTGGCACGGAAGCATTAAATCTCTTGTCCTATGATGACATGACATGAATTGCACTGAACAAAGAGCAATCGGTTGTACGTACAGTGTGCTGTACACTGTGTTCTGCACTGCACGGTACGGAACCGTGCTACGCGTGGCACCAATGTTTTTTTTGTTTCATTCGTCCTCATGATAATCCGGCAACAACAACAGGTTTCTTACAAACTGATACAGTTGACAAGCACTCCAGCGAGGCCCATTTCTGCTCTCACGTCTGCCACGTCCTCGAGGAGAGAGACATGGTGATGCGCCCCAGCCACCCAGAGCCACCCAATATGTGTGTGTGTGTGTGAGAGAGAGAGAGAGCAAGAGTGTGGTGTCCGTATCCATTGAGAGTCACCTCTTGGGCGCAGTTAGAAAAGTGTGCACACGCGACGTAAAAATGGTCGTCGTGACATGGCCTCTCTGTGTATACAGAACACGCTCGTTCGAGGCAAGTTCTCTTATGTTTGTGACATCTTGTCCAATCCAGTTCCGTCGCTGCTTTTGTGGAGTTGCCCGCTGCCTAAGCGATCCCAATGTAGAAAAGTACAGAACAGACTTATTTTATACGACGTTATCGTACAGCACCACTTCATGCCCGATGTTGGACTCTGGAGCGCGAGGACGCGGGTGAAGATGGGGGTGGGGGATTTACCGAGGATTGTCAGGGCCCTAGAGCTGCAGAATCCAAAAGATTGTCTTTACAAGAATGTTTGTAGTTTCACGCTGCTTACGTAATGACCCCTTTTTGAGGAACAGTCTAATTGTCATTGCACACAGTATGCCTTTTCGGCTCATCTAGCCAGGCAGCCAGGCATGCTTAACATGGTTTAAAGTGCTTCTTTGCACCAGAGAAAAAACTAAGCAAGTAAAGTAAAAAAGCGGCGTCAAGTACAGTACGGGACTGTGTATGCCACGTATCAATAGGAAACCACGGAATTTTTGGCTTTTCTAAGGGAAGCTTTTGACCAGCCTATTGCGTGCTCTCTAGTGCAAGCAGCAGTTTCAGCTTTGTAGTGAATGCATCCATCGTATTTGAAGAAGGTACAAGTGTGGTCTGGCACGATGCTTCAATTGAAGTCAAAAGCTTCGTAGTTACAAAGAGCGACTGAGTAACGGTTCCATAATTGCAATTTTCCCATGCGAACGAATGAATTGGCAACGATAGGATGTCGGCCACATGTCTGGAACGAAATCAGCCTAAATTTTGCTTTCCCGACATCCTCATGAGCTAATTTTGGAGGTGGAGGGAGAAAGTTGACTCACTCGGAGCTTTCAGGAGCTAACAAAAAAAAGTCAGGCCTTACTGAAAGCTGAAGTTTGGTTGATTTGGCGTAGTAACGAACTTGAAGTGCCTCATGCAGCTTTTATACTGTAACAGCTTATTGAGGAGGAAGATAAAAGGTTCTAACTTCGTGATATCTTTTTTTTTAGGAGTAGCACGTATCCCATACAGGTATATATCACCTAGAAAGCCTGTGTGTGTGTGTGTGTGTGTGTGTGTGTGTGTGTGTGTGTGTCTTTCGATGTGTGAGCAACCTCGCCCGGCTGTGATCAATGCGTGGCAGTGTGTCATAATTCAACAGGTCTTGACTGCGGCGTCTACAACGAGTAACATAAGATTGCGATACTACTAAAGTACATGCGTGTCAGGCTTTGAGCTCCTCGTAGCGAGGTCTAATGGCCCAAAGACACGTTGAGCAAGTACAGAGCAGAACGCCAGGGACGACATGATGCCGATAGCTCTGTGCTGCAAAAGTGTTGCAAGGTAGCCGATGACCAAACTGGCCAGATTCAATATCAAGAGCGGCCAATTTACGAAGAGACAAGATTTTCAAAATTGCCAAAGACTAAGTAAGAGGTTCGGTCATTGTGTAGCCATATGACTGCACAAATCCAAAAATTCTTACGGCCAAACTTGTTCGAAAAGAGCCAGATTTGAGTTTCTGGCCTCAAATGGGGCCAATCTGGCAACAATCTTTAGTGGGACTCATACATGAGAGGTTGTTCAGAAATGAGACTGCCTTCCAATCCTGTGCTTGTTATAGGTAACCCTGAATAACCAGGCCAGCAGCATTTGTACATTTCCCCTGAGGTGAAGCAGTGAAGAATGAATACCTTCTTTGATTGCTAAGACCAAAGTTACATCCGAAAGAAAAAAGTTCCGAAGTTTTCGTACTAACGTCATATAATGCGTACAAGGTATATTATGCACCGTACTACAGGTACCACATGTGCGTGTTGCTTATTGTTGATGTACGTGAGTACGTTGCTATACCTTATGACCCCTTGGCAGCTACTCAATATCAACTTCAGCTCGCTTTATTAAGCGGTAGACATCAAATGTGTCCTACATTCTACTCACAGTCACAGTTGTCACAGGAAAATAAGAAAAATGGATGTTGAACTTTAGACTGCACCGCCGAACAACTCTGACATCTCTTTTCTGGCACTTGTTCATAAAATGTAGTTGACATTATGTACGTGTGTTCATCCATGAAAATGTCCGATGGGTATAACAAAGAAGAGCCTGGGCGGAGAGAATTGCAGCGAGTTTAACCGGAGAAGGAGAACAATGGGGGTGATCAAGGCCACAAGGCCACTGGGGAAACTTACGTGGGTCCCGACGTGGTGTTAGAAGAAAACTGCAAGGAGTGAAGGAGTTTTTCTTGACTCATGCAGTATGTACATTGTAGTACGTATATAAAGTGAGGAAAAAAATGCCTTGACATCAGATTTTGTCCTTTTCATCGTCTCGTGTGCACCACGCACGCACAGACGGTGGAGAGGACCTTGGCGTCCTGACCGCGGGTCACAAAGTGGTTGCATCCTGTGAATAATGCATAAGGATATGTCCGAAAGTTTTCATATAACAAGACTTGACCCCCATCCTGTCAGATTAAAAGAGAATTTAAAAAGGTGCCTTCAGCAAAGAAAATATTGTGCAGTACGTCGAGGGGGTAAAAAAAAGGCCACAACTCCAGGGAAATACTGCAAGTCGAAATCCCAAGGAAACCGACGTGATTACTCAAAGTCTTCGATCGGCATCGGCGGTGCAGAAATTTCCCCTCGCGTCGTGAGTTTGTGGGCATTTTGTGCGCAGCAGTAGCGGCAGCAGCAGCGCGGTGCAATGCATCAAAGTCTGATCCAAACACTGCCACAGGAGGCAATCAGCAGAGGCCTTTTCAATTCCCGGGCGGTGGCGCAGTAGATGCCGCCGCCGCAGCAGCCGCAGCCGCTGTCTCAGCCGCCGCAGCCGCCCGCAGTGCTTTTCTACGTTGCAGATCTCGCGCGTGACGGACCCGGAAGGTACACTTTACTGTACACTTCTGTTCCAAGGACGACGTTCCTCGATAGCCTCTCCCCAACAACTTAGTCAGACCTCACCTAACCCAAGCGGGTTTACTCAAGAGGGGTAATGCTGCACGTACGTTTTCGTATGCATGCGTACAGTGTATACGCATGCGTTGAATCGTGCCTACAGTGTTCAATAATGTAAGGGTAACAACCCGAACCCATCGTTTTGGGCAGAGCTTTATTGCACGTCTATTGCAACGCCCCCCCCCCCCCTGCTGCATCGGGAAAGCGAGGACTTTTGCGCGTTCATCATTGGCAAAAAGAGAGAACTGAGCTGGAATAAAAAAAAGTGAAGAAAACGGGTGTGTCAGCGGTAAAAACGCGTTCATTTCCTCTCCGAGGCACCGACAGAGGCCTACGTAGGCCTGTCTATCAATCATGGCCTTTTGAATAGGTAGCAAGACTACACATATTTATATAGCTGATATATGTATTTTTCCGCACCACGGTGGCAAAGCATTGACGGCCCCTTGAGAGAACAATCGCTGTGAGGCAGAAAAGTTTATCATCGGTGCTATCTGCTGCTGTTGCCGTTGCTGCTGCTGCTGTTCCGGTACTCACTCGTTCTACTCGTTATAACATCAGTGCGCGACTTCCCCGAGCCGTGCACGAAAACACTTGTGCATGTGCGCGTCGCCGTCGTCGTCGGCGGCGGCGGCAGCGGCAGCGGCAGCGGCAGCGGCGGCAGTGGCCGCGGCGGCGGCGGCGGCGGCGGCGGCGGCGGCCCCGGCCTTGCCAGAAGGAAAAAGGCAGGAAAAAACGACGGAGGCCAACCTGGACGAGATTGGTGAATGGAGAGCACGAGGGAGATGAGCTCTAGAGTCTGCTCTTGCCCCCGCCCTTGCTCTAGTGCTGTCAGGCGCCGACGCTCGTGTCTGCCTGCCTGCTCGCCAGCCTGTCCGGCGAGTCTGGCAGGCTGCGAGTCCGCAAGTGAACTCCGCACATGAGGGAAGAGAAAGCAAGTATCTAAGCTCGCTCTCTCCCTTTTCCCAGCCCTTTCACCTGCATGGAAAGCTGCTCACAACAACCCCTCTATTTTCCAGACTGCGTTCAGCCCAAGTGCTGGTTGTTCTCTAGAGAAAAAGCAACAACTCTGTCTCGCTCTCACTCGCTCGCTCGCTCGCTCCAGTGACGAGCGCGCTCGCACCTTCATGTAAGAATATGAGGAAAGGGCATAGGGAAAGTAGTACAACGTACTAGCACTAGTGGGACTACTACTTGTCCGGGCCGTGCTACTGTGCGTACATGCTCGTCCTCATCGTCTTGGGAGACTCGCACGCAGCGCACGCACATATGTAGAGAGAGAACTCGCTCTCTCTCGAATGCGTGTGCGTGTGTGAGTGCATGAGTCCGACGGGCACGCCTTCGCCATTTTGGAATCAATACTACGGTCTTGTCTTTTTCTCTCCCTAGAGCAAGTCGAGAGAGAGTGCGCGCTCTGGGTATTGTGGAGAGCCGTCGTCGTCATCGTTGTCTTCGACGGACGGACGGGCAGGCGGTTGCCCGGACGGACCCCACTTCTCCGCCGTGGAGGCGGCGACGACGACGGCGCTGGAAAGAGAGAGTAACTGTGTGCGTGGGCTGTGTAGAAGAAAGAGGCACCAGTGACGAGGCAGAGACCATCGGGGCTGCTCCAAACTCCAAGTGCCCTCTTGCCATCGTGGGGCCTTCCGAGTAAGGAGGAGGACCGGAGGAAGGAAGGCAGGAAGGAAGGCTGGTTGGCTGTGAGTGAGGATCATAGAGGCAAGGAGATCATGCCTCGAGGAGAAGAAGAAAAATGACTCGGGTGCGCGACCGGTCTCACGACCAAGAGCCGAAGACCGAAGTCGCAGCAGCAGCAGCAGCAGCAACCGTCGAGGTTAGGCATCTGAGCCTGACGAGTGCGTCGTCGGTGTTGGCGCCGTGGTGGTGGTGAAAGAGACTCCGGTGCTTCACGCTCCCTCTTTCCCACTTTAGCACCCCTTTTCCCCCTTACCCGTGCACGTATATAGAAGGGGTTGCGGCGAGCACCGCGCCCCTTCCGCTGTTGCTGTGCCAAAATAGCCCCTCCTTCGTCTTTTTTTCATTGACGTGAACCCCGGATGGACTTGTGTGGCAAGATGGGCTGCGCAATGTCCGCCGAGGAGCGGGCTTCGCGCGCCAGAAGCAAGCAGATCGAAAAGAATCTCAAGGAGGACGGCATCCAGGCGGCCAAAGACATCAAGCTGCTGCTTCTCGGTGAGAGAGAAAGCTAAATAAACATGATAGCAGGACTAGAGCCTAACGTAGCGAGCCGCCTCAGTCCTCGCCGTCACCGCCATCGTCACCCCCACGGCTACAGCCGCCGCAGCCGCCGCAGCCGCCGCAGCCGCCGCAGCCGCCGCAGCCGCCGCTGCTTTCCAAAGAAGAAGGGAGAGAAGTGGGCGCTGCTGCTGGTAGAGACAGCATGCAATAGGAGTAGAAGTAGTCTTCATCCACTGTATCAGGCCGTATATCAGTCACGCGATAAAGAAGGGTGCATAAATATGAGAGGACCTCCCGATATCAGTACTTGGGGACCCTGGTTATGCGCAATTCACACTTGCTCCAATGTCGGAAATGCAAGAGGGCGTCGGCGACGGCGACGGCGGCGACGGCGACAGCGACGGCGACGGCGACGGCGACAGAGACCAATTTTCCATCTGTTCAAGTGTTCGCTTACGCGAGCGCGCGTGCATGAGTTCTCCAGAAAAGACACTTGTTTCGTCGGCTCCAAATTTACTGGATCCCTAACTGATGTACCGGTGGCCAAGTACTTACGAACATGTATACCTCAGTACCATTCTCAAGTTCCCTAAACCAGGTACTAGCAAGGCGAGAGAGCCCATGGGAGAGAAAGTAAAGGTTGTTCGATAAGCGACACTTATCCTGCATGTGACGAAAAAAAACAGCCATGAATCACTACTTAAAAGACATCGTGGTGGCGGCATACACGAAAGTACATACGCACTTTGTACTCACGGAAAGGCCAACAAGGCTGGGTTGCTCTAGGGGCAAGGCTGCGGATATTAAAGGAAATGCCATTTAAGTGCACGCGTACAGCAGTGGGCTCACATAATGTTATATAGCATATACAAACCGTCGAGTTAGGAGTTCGTCAGGACGACAGAAAGGTTCATTGGTTCATACATCAAACTCCGGGTCGTTCTTTCTACGTAGAGCATTTAGGCGTTAGTTGGCTGTCTCAGGCCATCTAACACATCCAGCTGCCGCTTGACAACTGTTCCTGAAGGTATCGCAATGCATTGTGCTATTTTTGTTCAAAGCTATGAATGCCTTTAGGCGAGAATAAGACGATTGCCGAGCCGCATGCACATGAACGACTGCAGACATGTAGCGCACCTCACGAATGCTACATAAATAGCATAGGAGTCGCGATGCGCGGATGATTGCATTGGGCAGCAAGGCCACTTACACGTACAACTTACAGTCTTTTAAATCGTTCATTTGTCTAGGTGTGAGCAAGCGGCAGAAAGCACCAAGCGTTTTATTCTTGTATTACTAAGCTCTGCTTTTATTCAAAGAGCTGTTTAGTTTCGAACTATCTTCTCCTCTGCTGGGGAAGTAATCGCAGAGCTTCTTCTCTGTTCAATCAACTGCGACTCTGGGGTATCGCATATATTTGAGCAATTCCAATCCAGTTCACGCTTCATAAAGATAGATTTTCCTGCGGCAGCTCAGTGAGCACCATGAGCAGATTTAGCTGAACTGTCAAAAACCGTCACTCACGACGTTAAGAATATCAACAGGTAGCATTTACTTAGTCGAGCTTGCCCTCCAGGCTAGTACGTGGACGTCAGTCATCTTTAAGATTAACCTTGGATCAGAGACTTTCTGCGTTATCGCATGGGCACCTATTTTGCTAGGTGTTGCGGTTCACCTACACAAGATCACAATATCATTATCGCACGTTATCGGTGTGTGCTGTACACACTTAACTTATAATGACGCATACAATACTGCGCAGTGTCCAAATGCGTGTTGTGTGAGTCATGAAAAGTTATTACATGTAACAGTACTGGGTGCGGAAAAAAAGTCCGAGGGAGATTAACTCTTTGCCCGTATGTACGTACGTTCGCACAGTATGTACAATATGTGTAGTATGCTCACTTCATGACATCTTCCAGGTTTAGGGCACGGCTGCACCCAGCGCTATAGTAGTACGGGTCCACTTTTGCCACTCCATAACAATGCGCCATTCGTAAAAGGAACCAGCTGCCTGCGACGAAGCCAAGGCTTTCTCATACAAACGCACGCTCTCTTTACTAGCTTTTCTTCTTATCTTACTTTCCATCAGCACTTCCACTACGTCGAAACAAAGACTAACAGTACGTAGAAGTGTGCAAGGCATAGAAAGGCCTACTGCTCTGCCATTCATAATAAGGTAGAGAAGGGGCTTCTGTCTACTAATACCTCACCCAAGTAACGATGGCAAATAAGGAAGTTTCGTTGGTCCGATCCTGATCACAGTTTTGCCATGAAGGTACTGAGTACCACGCGAGTTTGAGTCCTGTTGTGTTGGAGAACTAATGCATGAATGAAACGCTGCATCCGGTGCCTGACTTATAAATACCCCCTAAGCGATATGCTATTCAGTGCCTTCCTGCCAACTCTGCCTTAGTGCACACGCGTACACAAACAAGCATGTGTTATTGAGACGACCAAAAAGGGCTTGCTGGCAAATTTGCACTTGAGAAAATGCATCTCAGCTATTCTTTAGGCACTGATCGGTAGAGTAGAGTTTTCCTCCTAGCTGGGAGATCGTGAGAAAAGCCTTTTGCTTATTTGCAAAATGTAGCAATCTACAATTTTGGCATAACTTTGCAAAAGCGAAACTTTTTCGCATTAATTAGCAGATGGAAGCACATTCCTCATGTGTCTTTTTTTCCATGTGTCATATGCCGTCGACACACTCGCGCACGTGAGAAGGGCCATCATTTTTATCTGGGCGCGACGACGGACCTCACGTTGCTCTCGCGTCACTCGTGCTAAGTGCTGTACATGGGGTCAACGAAATTATTCCATTTCCCCACTGCTGCAGCTACCTTAATGATGACTTGATGTGCTGTACCATCATACGTTTCTCGGTAGGCAGATTAGCCCAAGTCACACGCCAAATTTACGTCAGTGTGGGCTGCTACCTTCTTGATACCTTCTAAGGTACCACTGGTTCCTGCACCACGCACCCATAGTACTCCTTGGGTTGGCATTACCTACCTGCTACATGCCGTGTAGTGATAGACCAGAAACGGATTAACGTTACATACTGTCGGAGGCAGCAGAAGCCTTTGTTGTAGGTACACTCACTATTGGTAGAACGATCTGCAGAACACACGCACGCGCACTCGCCGGGGAGGCAGAGCGACTGACTGGTACCCCCACTAACTTATTTATCATGAGAAAGGCTCTTTGTAAGTCACTTCGTGTGGGCAAGTCAAACTTCGATATAAAGTTCTATAATTTGTCGCTTTCCTTCTTTTTCGCCCAAGCAAATACGAAGTTCGTAAGACTGCAATATGGAGACAGACGGAGAGGGGAAAGCGAGATATTTAAATATTAATCTTGTATAAGGTACTAGAGTCTTGTATTAGGTACTAGAGTGTACGTGATCCGCCTGCGCTGTCATCTTATGTACCGTTAGTAGGAACTACTGCTGTGTACCTGTTTACCTTCTGAAAGTGTCTACTCCAACTGAAAAGTGTGCGTTAATAATGGGCGTTCTTCATCTTTTCAGGTGCTGGTGAATCTGGAAAAAGCACCATCGTGAAGCAAATGAAGTAAGTCGTGGGCGTTAGTACCGGGTCTGCAAGAATTAGCTTCAATGGACAATGCTGTGTTTCTCCACAGCTCGAACATTATATTGAGTGACATTGATGCCCACAGAAAACTAATCTTGTCGCGACTATGACATTATAAGCAAAGCAGTATTTACTCATGACAGGAGCGAAAACAAAAACAAGTCAGCTATTACTGGCTGGTTCTTTTTCTCTGCCAGAACAGACATGCAGAGCCTTGGGGAACAGAATCAGCTTGAAGTGGAGATTCTAAACTACATTAGCATCAACTTTTTGAAGTATGGAACAACAGAAGTCAATGTTACACAGCAATTTTAACATGTCTGTGCAGTCCAAAACAGTTGCAACTTGATATAGCATTTTTTTCCATCACCAGGTAAAATGCTACACGGCATATCAGGATCCGTTATATCGAGATTTGACTGCATGGCAGAGAGAGCCACAAGAGTTGCGAGAGCGAGAATCTCGATCTCGCTGCGCCTGCATTTCTCGTACTGTTTCGGAAAGTTGTGCGATGAAGAAATTGAACGACTGCACGCACAGACATTCAACAATTCCTTATTAACGTTGATTTCTTAGGGAAGGTAGACAAAAAGAGGGTTTGCGCAGATGAACTTTGGTATCTCCACCTCATGCTGATGACTGTTCATGTTTTCATTGGCAGTAAGAAGAACCTCGCAACCCCTCCCAGACCAACTTCATCCAGCCCTTTTGACGACAGTGAGACAAGTAATGAGACGTGAAATCACGTTTCGAGAGTAAAATTTCCTTCGAGTTACGTACGAGGTCTCTACTTGTTGCTCAGGTTGCTCCTGCGTAACATTTCTGCAAAAAATTACAAATGCGTCTCACTTTGTGTATATACTGTACGTATGTGTGACTCACACGTGTTGCGTCGAGCACGTTATTATGTGGGTTTGAGCGACCAAATAGCTTGCTCAGGTTTCTTTTCTGCTTTCTGTTTTTGGGTAGTTGCCTTTGTCACCCGTCGGGTGAAGTCCCATCATCATAAATTGCCTTTCCGGTGACCCATTAAGCCGATTTCGCAACCCCCCTCCATTTCAGAGGGCTTTAGGCTCGCGCAAAAAGAAAGGCGCTTTCGTGCACAGAGAAAAGAGATTTCAAAGTGGTCTTAGTGTTTGTACAGGTGAACGAGAAAGGCAGGTTTGGTTAGGTTAGGCCCCCTTCTTCTTCTCTCTTTGAGCTCGTATGTGCCTTAATGTTTTCCATGGATAACTCTTCTACCAGCACACGAGCAAGTACATATTGAAAGGCAGGGAGGGAAGGTGAAGACGGCGATAGCAAGGTGAATAGCACATTTCAGGAAGTCACTGCACTTTGGCACTGCACCCACGTTCGTGCTGCGCGTCGGTGTCGTCTCACTTTGACTTTCTTTCTACCTGGTCATGTTGACGTGTCACATCCTTGAACTGCCAAACGTTGGCGGCCAATGTCACATGTTTATGCGGCCACCAACGTTTCCCCCGTCATCACCGTCTGCTTTTCCCAGTCATGGTGCGTGAGGATGAATTGCGTGAGAAGATGTGATGATGTGCATACAATGACGACGGTACATGAAATAGACGGCAGTAACCCTAAAATGAAATGAGGATTCCCGATGCTTCTTGTGCACTTTAAGGTTAACAGTAAGGGGCAGAAGTGGTATTTTTCTGGCAAAGGGAGACAAGGACGGCCTTTTTGGAAAAGGAAGAGCATGAGACTTCCAGCAGCCAAGTGAGCCTTGTGACAGCAAAAGAAATCCCTGTTGGCATGAACAAACCACAGCAAGAAGTCCAAAGATTCATTCATACAGTGGAATGACAACGTTGATTCATTCCGAGAATCGTTTATTCTTGCTAAGAAGTTCCACTATTGACCTCGATCCAGCCCCACCGTATCTACCGTGTCTACAAGGCTAAGACGATAAACTGGGAATCAGCTGCAGTGTGTCCAGCACGCAGACCACTGGTGGAGCGGGTACGAGGCATGTCCTCTGTCCACATGTTGGCGAAGAAGAGGATGGTTTCCCTTCATGTTTCGACAATTCACCCTTTTTGCTACAAGTCTAAAAGAAATGTCCCCGCCAACTCCTCAAGATCCACACAAAGGCCTCAAGGGCACTTTCAACTTACCTGCCAGACTACCATACAGGCTTTTGGTAAAACTTTATGTGCAGGGTTGGAATTTGGTCTCGATGACGGCTTCCCCAGCCTCTTGGCCGACATTTTAAAGCTGTGAACGTGCTGCACAGTAGTGCAATTTGAGCTGGAGAAAACTCCAAAGCCAATGCCCATGTCAGAAAACTGTAGAACTGCTGCTTTCTACACAGAGGGCTTTCATCCGCTGACCCCACATCATGTTTCAGTTTACCCATTGTATCGAGGCCATGCTGATGCTTACTAATGACGTCCTCAGAAGACTTGCAAACTGCGTGACTAGAGGGACTCATTCACATGATGTCACTCACATCAGCGTCCAGCTGTGCTCACTGCTGCTATGGCCCTGTCTCGATAGCTCCTCCTGACTGTTGTCCTCTTGCTTCAGGGGACACGACCTTGAGCGAGGATATTTCTTTTGGCTGGTGCTCCCACCTCAAAGCAACCTACAGAGTTGGACAAACCTGTGAGACTAATTCCAGATGGGCCCAAATTCGGCGTGGGGCCAAATTCGGCATGGGTCCCGGCATTTTACCTGAGTCTGATCAGAGTAGCTGCCCTCCTAAGGGGATATCTAAGGGATCCCCTTCAGCACCACAAAATTCCAAAACACCTATTTTGAATCAAAAAAATTTACTAAAGAAATCCTCATAGTGTCCCCCAAAATGAGGGGACGGATGGGGTCAGCTATCGAGCTTAGAATACTCTGGATAGAATGTTTCAGCTATTAACTTTTTCGGCCATGCCCACCCTTGGCACTTTCCCGCAACTTGCGAACAATTGCACAACCAGTGTAAGATATTCAGCCTGGGCCGATGTCCCCCCTGTCCTCTCGCCCGCAGTCTATGCTGCAGAATACGCCGCCACTTAAGTACCCTCCCACCCCCATTTATCAAAAGACATTTTGGCCCAATAGTCACGGTCCCTCAGAGTGCATTGCCAATAAATAAATTGGTCATCACTGCGTCTGAACAAGTTGCCCATAACGCAACTCCAGTTATGATAGCATAACTGATGTTAAAAAGGTCATGGACTGTGCGTGAGTTTCTGTTCTGTCGGAAAGTTCATCCGAGCAACACTTGGTGGTAAATGCAGAAAAGTTGTATAGAACATAAAAAAGGGCATTTTGTGCCATTTTGGTGCAACTTCGAAGCAGTTAGCAAGTGAAGAGCTTGAATTGCTCGTCCTCCTGTGACCGCCTCCTCATTTCAGTAAGCCCGTTTGATATTCCCATGGCTCGGGCCCCTAAAATACCGGCCAACCTCATACAGTACACATCTCCAGACTACGGTTAGAACGAGAGATGCGCAGTCAAGAGGAGCAGAAACAGTACAGCAGTACTTGGGTAAAACATTACCTAAAACTGAGAGAAGACATTGCGTGTGACTCCCTCGTCTCTCTATTCAGTGGTCGTGGATCAGGACCAGTTCTGTATTTCTTTCCCCGTACGCACCCTGATCAAAGTGGGCGCAGTTCATTGTGATCGACCTTGGAAGTATGCGACTCTTGCATAAGCATGCAAGGGATTCTGTTGTGCGATCCGACGTGTAAACGCAAGGTGCAAGTCCATGACGCACGAATCGTGCGGCACGATGCCAGAAAGCCTTCTTTTCAACTGCCGGATGACCAAGATTTCCATCCTTTGCACTATGTGGTTGCTTGTGCGTAGAGAGCGTCTACTCGCAGTGTTAGTTGAGTACAGCGTTATGCTGGATACCACGTAGGTTCCTGGCAGCCAGAGTCTGCAAATGTAAAGATGCCTGTCAACAGTGCGTCTGCAATTGTGCATCTCTCCCATTCACACGCAGACGCGTTGGTGCGCTCAGTTATTGGTGCACATCGTGTGCATCCGGTTCACGTGCTGATACCAGAGTCCTTTGCCGCTGCATTACGATGGCAGAGTGTTCGAGTGCTGGAGAAAACTTTGTACATGCATATGATGATGAGTGAAAGAAGGAAGACGGCCAGACAAGGTGCATCTACAGAGCTGAGAATAGCAGTCACCGTCACTTCTGCAGAGGAGCAGTCCAACCCTGGCAATACAATGCGTCAGGGTGGATTTCTATCAACCCTCCTGCAAGATGAAAGGGTGAACTTGCTGCGCTGTGCCTAAAGTTCTTGGAGGATCGTGGAAGAGGAAACATAAATCAGCAATCCATTCTAAAAATCAGTGACAAAGTACTGAAAGTTGTACGCGTGGATGCATGACCTGCTTTCAAGTAAAGCAGGCCGGCTAGTCAGGCCAGGCTGGCTCTATACTTTCCAGCCCACCAGAGGCCTGATTCGTTGGTTGGTCGGTGTACTTGCAACTGGCCAAGGTGGTGTGCGAAATGTATGTGAGTGATAGAGTTGCCAGGAAGATACAAAAAGTCTGGATTTCGTCTCTGTCAGTAAGATGGCTACGGTTGGCAGTTTCCGCAAAACTGGTGTTAAAAATACTCTTTGGCATATTGTGTTGGGACTTGTATGTTTTCTTCAGGATATTTTTTGAGACCAGTTTGGCACATTTTCCTGGTCAGGGCCTGCCGACTCTGGTGAGGGCACCATATACTCTTGCCACTCCTTTCCTCCTTGCCTCGAGGTTTCTCGTACCACAAGTAAAAGATGTATTACCCTGGGACACGCTACGTGAAAAAGTTTTGTTCGTGTGGTGCTGTCATGAGGAACTTCTCTACTATGCTCCAATTTCTTGAACGACCTTGCCGGGGACATGACGCCCGAGGCCGAGGCCGTGGTGGACGCCTTCGCCATCACCGTCATGCCTGTCATCACCGCCATCTCATCATTGTCCCCTGTTGACAGATCAAGACTGACACCATAGAGGTTAAAGGTCCAATGAATATGTAAACAGTGCGGGGGTATGACAACTCCAGACACTGTTTCTCCCTACAGCCAGGCCTCTAATCACTGTGGGAGTTGGAATGGTGCAACATAAGTAACACAAAGAAAAAGGAGAGTGTTAAGAAGAATGAGGAAAAGGGGACTGAATGTAAAGAAATGTAAAGCAGGGATCTTGAAAAAGTGACATCGTATAAGTGAAGACGAGTCATCTTATCTGAAGCGATATCATATCGTAATGCAGATTGAATGCAGGTCGTGGAATGGATGCCAAACGTACGCATTGACAAAAAAAGTACAAGGGCAGTAGGAGTGTACCTTCTAACCTCAACTTAGAAGGGAAGTTGTAAAAAAGCTATGAGAAGCAGCAGGCAGTCAGCCCCAGATAGGTTGGTGATTTCTTCCTGATGCAATGGATGTACGAGCCTCAGTCAGCTTGCAGGAAGAAGGTGGCAAAATGTTGACCACTGTTGCAGCACAAGATAGGAAGCCAGTCACCTTGGTTGATGGTTCCACAAATTTGTGGTTGGATGAAGGAGCGGCAAGTACCATCCACTTGGCAGAAGAACTCTAACTGAAATCCACTTAGCTCTACTGTTCCTACGAGAGAGGAAAGGTAGCACTCGAGGCTGAACTTTCCAAAGCAAAGATGGCAGCAATGGTAACAGACATTAGAAACTTATATCAAGCTACCCACTTCCCCAAGCCATTCAAGGTCTTACGGCCAAGGTGTTTTGCAGAACGGAATATTCAGAAGGGAGCAAAGTGCAGACCATCAGCGTGTAACCGAAGAAGCAACCGAAGACTTAGTTGCGCCAACAACTTGCTGAGATGTGACTCCCCGTGATCCGCAGTTTCCAAAAAGTAAGCTTGGGGAGCAAGCAGAAAGTGTAAGAGGCCATGAAGAAGGTCAAAACATGCCATTGCTGATTGCAATGCTAGGAATCCAGGAAGACAGGCTGCATGCACGAAGCTAGAAGAGGCTGGGTCTTCTCTGTGGGTTTTTCTTTGATAACAAAATGGCAAAGAGGTCACTCCCCTAGCCAACACCAAGTCCTCAGGCTGTAGAGCTTCAGAGGTTGATGGAGTTGTCAATCAAGGCCAGTGGCTGAGATCCTATCTATTGATGGCTCTCTGACGTCGAGGAAACTTCAAAGAGTTGTCAAAGGTTGCTCTCAGCCATTTGATTGTGCAGGGGACCTCTGTACCAGCAGAAAGAGTATTTAGTGGGGATGCCAAAAAATATTGTAAATATCAAGGGAAGCGGTCGGTGTAAAAGCCGTGGCTGCATCTTAATTTCATACTAAGTAGTGCGGAGAATATTTCAATATCGAAATACGGCTGTGTTGGGGTCACATTGATAAATTAATCTGCTACATTGATCTCTGGTTGAGATCAGACGTACTGCGGATCCCGAAAAGATCATGTTACAGTAACTAAAAAAAGGCCTTGCAAAGGTGACTCTGAAATCCTATTACAACCGAGAGGTTGGTCAAGACAGAATTATACATTTTGTTTGCCCCCGGGGCTTCTAAACAAAAAGCATGAAAAAGGTTTTGATGACCTACTTAAATTTTCGTTTTTATTTTGTAGTTTATAAGCAATGCTAATGTACCAAGGGCGTCATATTATCTTGTGCATTTAAAGCAGAAGAATTGAACATAACATATTCGCAGTTGAGACCAAGGCCACATTTACACGGTTTCTTATTGAAAAGAATTGTGAGGATCAATTTTCTGTAATTTCTCAAGAGCTCCTCCATCAGCCATAATTGCAGGCTCCACCCTCCTCATAGATACACCGCTGCAGTCCACAATATCCTTGTCTGAGCCATTGTATATGTCCATACCAGAGGACTTCAGGGCCTCGACATAGCTGTGGGGGCTCACACAAGCCTCAATTTCCACACTCTAAAGTCCGAGACACACAGGGTGGGACCACATTGTCTTCAACCAGAATCCCCTAGACCCCAATTTTTCGCATAGTACACTCGTGCTATCTTGCTACTGTGACTACTTTCCCGTCTTGTGTGTAGATGTATCTGGAAGGACCATAGTTTATGGGTGGCCCAGGATCGAGCAGGGATGTCGTGAGATGCGTCCATTGTGCAATTTATTCCAATCATCTGGAACTTTGAGCAGCCGACGAATCCGACCATTGGATCAGCACCCACAGGCCTCAAGGATCCAGCGCGATTAGGAGGATATGTAGCAACCAAGATGCCTGTTAACATGTGAAAGTGTTCTTTGTCCGAAAAAACCGCGACACATCCGTCTTTGCCTTCCTTAAGAAAATCAAGGGTCTTCCTGGACCAATCCAGTCGTTTTTTGTTGCTGTGGCCGGGGTTGTCAGCACCTGGACCCTTGTCTGTCAGACTCCATCAGCCGCAGATTCGTCTTCACTAAGTCCCTCAGCGTTTTTTTAGACAAACTGTGGTCTCTTGCAAGCTTGCAGATGCTTCTATTTGGAGCAGATGCCTCGCTTGATGCAGCTATGGATCTCACTGATTTTCTCTACAGTACTAGCTGAACGTGGCTTACCCGGGCTGAGCACTTTTTGTAGTCTCCAGTCTCCTCATATAGGCAATTGATCTCTCTCGCAATGTTGCAAAGGATGATGAGGCATTGAGCAATCCCTGTCACTATATCCCCAGCAAAGATCTGCCCTACCACTCTCTGGCTTAGCTCAGACATCTGAATATTGTGCCCATGGGGGATAATATTCGGAAAAAGCAATTAGCACGAAATGCAGAGGCGACCTCTCAGAACTCCTCGCAGCAATGTTGATTTCAAAGTTGCTCTTGTACTCGTTTACCGAGGTCCGAAAGGCACGAACACGATAGCATGACTCACCAGGTACATACTTGGATTTGTTCAGCTTGCTGCACACAAGCATATTTCCAAGATCTACTGCTCAGTCGTACCACACCCAAAAAGTAATGTCACTGCATCCAGCTCCTGAATACAATGGGGCTGATTGTTTTACAGTGCAAACTACTTTTTGGGCAAACGGATAAGTGGGAGACCTGCATAATTAGTGAAAATGTTCAATTCCTCAAGCCATTTATAACATCCTTCATAAAAATTATATGATCGGGGTTGGGGCACACAAACCCAGTTCACTGTCAAATTTTGCTTCATAGTTCATTTCCCATCATCCCAACTGGATGTTATTATGATTCCTATGCTCCTGAGGGATATAAGGCTCTCGTTTTTAGCATGAAATGGTTGGTATTCTGCTTCCTAACCAGAAAAGACTGATTAAGCCCTTGTGGATGCCTTTGGTGTGATGCACAAACAAGCTAGCTAGTGAGAGAGGGCGGGAAGTTTGAACTTCGGTCAGTTGGTGGCCCCGCTTTATTGGCCAAAAAATGCTGTTCTGATGTTGGCCATTGAAGCGGGTTCCCCTCTATCGCTCCGTGCTGTTCCGTTCAGCAGGATGTCATGAAGTTTACGAGGGTCCTGGTCTTCTGGTCCCACAACTGGGAGAACCGCGGGCGTAGTAGGTCTGGGTCTGTCCCCGTCGTGGGTTTTCACGTTGTTCTGGTCAGGCCAATCTCCCAGTTTGAACAAACCGCAGTCTGGTTTTAGAACGAGCGACGGAGCTGACTTCGAAAACAGTGTAGGGTGTGACGAGCCCAGCTTTTATACTGGTTGGCACCATGTGCATGCATTGCGTAGGTGCTACCACTATGGCTGTCCATAAAGGTAAGATAAAAAGCGGTGACGAGGTAGTTGCGGTGGATTGAAGATGATTATTTACTAGAGGGGAGGGGAGCGAGAGCAGCACAACCGAGAAAAACTGTCGTGACTGCATGAAGTATGCACGTATGAAGATGTTTCCTCCGGTGTGTGGACTGTAACATGGGGAGATATGTAGATGTGAGCTCATGTATGCATTGTTTTCCAGGATCATTCACGAGAGCGGCTTCACCTCCGAGGACTTCAAGCAGTATCGTCCTGTGGTTTACAGCAACACCATTCAATCCTTGGTCGCCATTCTCAGGGCCATGCCGAACCTTGGTGTCACGTTCGCCAACACAGACAGAGACGTGAGTTATTGCGACAGCGTAGACGAAACTGAGGTACTCCTTGTGGTGCCAAATCCCTTACAAACATGTTAATGGAACCCATTCTTCTTGTGCGTACTGTGCACGCAGAAAAGTTATGCTACGTAGACTTCTTTGGGACGGTACCAACGGCATGGCACCATATGCATGCATAAACTGTGCTCAGGTATGCTACTGCAGACATTGGACAGAGGTAACAGTAAAGGTCGGATTGACTGGGTACCGTCTACTCATGGATGGAAAAAGACGACGCTAAAGTTGACATTCTACGTACGATTCAGGTCTTTACACGAGAATACCTTGTTCTGCAGTCTTAGAACATAAGATTTCGCATTGGGCTGCGTTCATCATCCTTATTCTTCAAAGATTCTTCCTGTCCTTGGAGGGCTTTTTTTTCATTTTTTACAAACAATGTTTGTTTGTCCTTTTACTACTGGATTTCGGAAGCCGACAGCATAAAACAGCTAATGGAAAGATTAACACAGAGCCGAAGTCGTTCGCTTGGACTCTGCGAAACTGAGCAGCTCAAGTAGAGCAAATGTCGTTTATTCCAAACCGGCTTTGACCTGCTATGTGTGTTCGTATGTGTCACGCAGCGGTGCGTACAGTATTAGTGTACAGTAGACGAAGCAGAGCAGTACGTACGCAATACAAGTGCAAGTGCAGGCAGGCATGTGCAGCAAAGAACTTCCGTAAATGAGTATTTACCTGACATGCACTGTAAGCTAAGACCTTTTGTTGCTGACTAGGTCGATGCCAAGATGGTAATGGATGTGGTCTCTCGTATGGAAGACACTGAGCCCTTCTCAGAGGAGCTCCTGGCGGGGATGCAGAGGCTATGGGCTGACGGCGGCGTGCAGGAGTGCTTCTCCAGATCAAACGAGTATCAACTCAACGACTCTGCCAAGTAGTGAGTATCATGGACGGAATGCAACGCTGTGATACGTCCCGAGTACATGCGTACGTCTACTACACTGCGTGAATTATTTTACTGCACACACTGTACCACTGTTCACTACTGTGAATGTGAAGTTTGCGTACGTATGCACAGTCTAGACTATGGACTACCTGTGCTGTCCTCTCCCGTCCGATGTCCTCTTCCTTAGTCTTAGGTCCGCCTCATGCTGTTCCTCTCGTTCTCCCTCATGCTCCTGACCATCTCCCCTCTGATCCCCTCCTGCTGATCGGACATTTTTGTGACTCTCACTGAACGAACGACATAAGCTGCGTTAATGCCCGCCTGTACTACTTAATGTGTCCCAATGTGTGCGCTTCGACCCTTCACACTGCGAGACAATATCTCTGTAAGCTAACTCAGGTGTATGCAGGCAGGGCGGGGGAAGGCGAGATTAGTGGTATTGGCAAAACAGCTTTTTCCGAAGCGCTTGAGAAAGCCTTTCTCGTTCTTCCCATGGAATGTTAACGCTGAGAAAAGGCTTCTTTCTAAATAACCTGGATGTCTACAGTAAGTACATCTTCCTTTCACAACTACATACAGTGGGGCCCAATTTACTTAGTGCGGTCTACTTCTAAATAAGTTTATCGGACAGAAATATTCAGAATGGCATCGAAGAGTACATTTCTTTACCTAGCGGCAGCATTAGCACACACTCCAGCGGATAGTTGATAGAAATGCTTCTACGGTATGAAGCATAAAAATGTAAAGTTTGTGTCGCAACAGTTACGTACGACTTTGAAGAAGAAGAGAAGTCTACTTGCCTACTACTGAGGGGCAGCGCGGTATCGAACATAAGAGCATATCGTGCTAAAGTCATCCATTGCTCCAACGCTCGCTCAGGATGGTCACAAAGAACAGTGTAAAAATTGCCATCGTCGTTTATAAGTTGGTCCCCACTGTTCTGTGATGTGCCGGGTGCACACTTATAATTCGCGGCACAGCAGAACGTTCGCGCTGCAAAGATGTCATTTTAGTCCTGGGCTTTGTTTAAAGGAGTCATTCTGAGAAAAACGAAGCATAGCTGACTCCGCATTGCTCACAAGAGTTACAGCTATGCTTCGTTTTAGCAGCATCTTTCTTAACCCCCCCCTCCCCGCATCATCTTTCAGCCATGCTATGTGCATTAGCTTTACGTTGGATGCAAACAATTGTAAGCGGAGTAGTTGCTCGGCTAGTCAATGTTCCCGATCAGAAGTCGTCTAAACACTTTTTGAGAGAATCTGTACAGCTTGAATGCACCACAGCGCACTGCACGACTCTTACTTGCGTATAGTACGTTTGTTCCACTGTGTAAGTGATTGTGTGTCAGCAGCTCCTCACCCTTCCTCACCCCTATCTCCCATCCCACAGTTCAGCTTTTTTTACCCTGCTAGAAGATGCTATAGTGGGTACACAAATAGCCCACCCTCTCCCTCGGGCGGGACCTGAAGGGACTCTGCGGTGTCAGGAAGTTGCATCTGCGGGGACAGACGAAACAAACGCAAATGCAAAGAAATAGGAGAAAAAGGAAGTGTGGAAAGAAGGAAGGACTCGAGTGACTCTAGACTTACTGATCTTAAACGCACTTGTAATATAAACTTCAGTTTTGAGTGAATGACATAGCCTCAATGCAACTCTACAGAACTCGTCTTGCTAACCTCCGTCCACTCGTCCTATGCTAGTACGGATGCATGCGTACAGTGCACGTAGATGCGGAAAGTGCGCGCGTGTTGACTCGATTTCGAACAGACACACACTGATGACGTACACAAAGAATAATAACAGTAACGCTTCTTACAGTCCTAGGTGATTCAAGTCTTTGTCAGCATGCATGGTAATAAGTAACTTTCTTTGGACAGCTTCTTGGACGGTCTAAAACGCCTGGGGTCCAAGGACTACCAACCTACGGAACAGGATATCCTCCGCACCAGGGTCAAAACCACCGGTATCGTAGAGGTTCACTTCTCCTTCAAGAACCTAAACTTCAAGTAAGTTTCAAGATGTGATGCCTGGAATTCTTTTACTTTTGAAGTCGAGATAGGAAGAATTTTTTATTGTTATGCGGTACCTCACATCCATCCACCACCAGTGCATATTTGACAGGGTGGACAAGAAAGAATTGCAAGTTAGCATGGTTTCGGAATCTCTGACTACTTGGTTGCAAGTCCTCTCGTTAATTGTCAAGCGCCCGATGTCGCCTTCCAACGCCGATAAAGTGCTAGTAAGACTTTCATCTGTGATGGCGTGTTCTTAACACACTGTAGGAAATCGTGTTATTTCTTTGCTTGTTGGCTTCCTGTCAACTCTCTGCCGAGGACGTCCGCGCAGTCTCGCAATCATAGCTAGGGATGCTCAAAATGTACATATTAAATTGCTTGGAGCAGTTGCAATTGTGCAGCAAAGCATGGAAGAAAAGACAAGAAATGTGAAAATGAAATGTAAGTTACATGCATACAGGGTCCGCCGCAACAGTTCTGCGCCAGTTCTATGTGGTTCAGGAGGGAGGGGCCAGGTTGACAAATATAGCGGTACACACGGTACACCCAACGTAGTTAAACTGACCAGCCATATAGATGTAGATTTAAACTGAGATGCTGTAATGTCACTTTGTTTTTCCCTCCTGCTTAAACCAACCGATGTGAGAACTTGAAAAGTGGTTAAATATTCAATTAAACAAAAATATTCAAATGATGGCACAATTTTGCAAAAAGGTGGAAAGGGGGCCAATTGTGCAACAAATTTGCCATGCATCCTTTAAGCACGCATGCATATGTCATAACTGGTTCTAGACGCGTGTGAGCGAGATCGCGCAAGTCATACGTGCTCGAGTCCCATTACATCGAAAACGGGCCTGTAAGGGATTGAACGGAATGCCATATTGGGCACTAGCCCAGGTATCCGGCGTTGCTCGGGTAATAATAGAACTACGCTATAAAATATGAGCCCGTGTGCTGTTGTAACCTCGAATGCGACCTCCAACAACCTCCTAGGTCACTTCTGACCTCATTTGATCCTCCGTTTAAGAGGGTGCTTCTGGAGGTCTATTTAGTAATTTTTTTTACTTGAGGTTTCTTTCACCCCTGAAGTGCTGTTATGAGATTTGGGTTATTAAGGTGGGACCACCACTTGAGGGACCGGTTGACCTGACCCATGAAACATACTGCGCCAATGCCAAATTTGGACCCCGTCGATGGTCGTAAACAGACGCAGGAAGTGAATTTTAAAAATTACGTTGTAGATACTCAGTCACAGCCTCCCTCCATCGACTTTTCTTGCTCTGCTCTGCATCCGGCGAGTGCTGCAGTGCGCATTTACCGTAGGTCCGGTACAGTAGGAGTACAATGTCTTGAACAGGAAAACAGGCAGTTCTTTTTGTTGATAAAGCCCTCCTGAATGAAAAGTGTCAGAAACAGGACGATTACTCCGAGAGAGCCAGAGGGACATCCCATTTCCCCTACTTAGTTCGAGCAAAAGCAGTGTATGTCCTCACGGGTACGTCTGTGAGCTCCTCTAAGACCCATTGGATAAGTGTGTGGTCGATGGTCAGTCTCTCTTTCCACTCAAAGAGAGAAGGGAGAAATATGAAAGTCTCTTCTTCTTCTGCTTCTTCTACCTTTTCTTGCGACCTTCAGTTCATCTCAGGATTCGTCCTTCTTCTTCGTGGCTAAGATGAAAAGTGGCTCTTTAGGTCGTCCACCCCCTTGAGCATCTCTCACACGCGTGGACGGATTGTACGTCTGTCACTTGGCGTATGCGTAGTGCGTGCGTGTGTGTGTGTGCGCGCTCGTTTGTGAGCGTACCAAGTCCAACTTTGGTTGCTCGTTCATCTGTGCCTCGATGGGGGGACAAGAAAAATCTACATCGTTTGCGGATCAGACAAGTATTCATCCTCCTCTTATCCCTCATTCCCCGAGATGTCATCTGCCGTTGAGCCAGCGCCAGAACCGTAGCACCTCTTCTGTGATCATACGAGCACATACTGCCGAGCAAAGACAAAAATCTCGGTCAAGTAGGATGTCCCCAAGGATGAGACCTGAAAAGGTAGAAATCAAGGGCGTCTCTAGATATTCTTCCCCATTCCCTAGAGATAGTGCCGCCATCTTTTTTAGATGGTTGAGTCAGGCGGAAAAGTGGTGGAAAGCAAGTGTGACGAAAGCATTCACTTTCAGCGTAGGCGGCGGTCTGTCGTGCTGGACGACCCCTTAAGAGGAATTTTGAGTGCATGCAGCAGTTCATATGAATAGTACGGACCTTTCGTTATGAATGCACATGATAAATTTGACTAGGGCAAGCAGTTCGAGCATTAAGAGTTGCTGAAAAAGGCTCCGTTGTTGCTACTGCCCCCAATGGTACGAAGGCTTCACAGCTTTCTTTTTCCCTCCTCGCTGTCCTGCACAGAGGGAAGACAAGATGGATGTTTACGTCAAACGTGAGGCAACTGCGTGAACTTGAGCCTCAGCGTGGCAGGCAGGCACTCGGGTGTTCCTTCATGTGTGCCAACTTCACATAACAGCATATGTTATTCGGTGCACGCCTACGTACATACATACTAGAGTGCTGCATATTTAAAGGGGACATACCGTAGCGTAAAAGAGAAAGTCGGTAATCTTGCCTTTTAGACAATAGCAGATAGCAGCTTGGTGGAGCAGGGGCAGAGGGTGCTATAATAGCAGTACGCATGCGGTGGAGTTAGCGAGACAGCAGCAGAATTTGGTAACCTTTTCGTCAAGTTTGCTGGTACAGGCTGGTCACAGCCTGGTCACAATGCGTTCTTTTCTGAAAGGGCAACATTGCATGAGAGACGAGAGAGAAACAGGGATAAAAATACTTCGTCGGAGCCGTATTCTTCTTCCATGCCTTCATCGATAATGGAAAGGGTGAATAGACGATCAAAAATCGTGGAGCTTCGTGACGCCTCAGGGCTGCGCTCAGGTGTACACCTGTATACGGAATGCGGACAGGGAATTCGCCACCTTAAATGATGTTATTACAGTCAATAACAGGGACAAAGACGTCACCCATAGCACGTGTAGGTTCGACAGTAAACATTACAGGCATCTTTGTTCAAGGCGACCACAAGCAGTAGTAATAATAGATTCGACACCGTGCCGAAAACCCAAACAAGCACGAAGAACTTGTACAAGGTCAAGGACAGAGCACCCTTGAGTCATGTAGCCTTAGATTGCGCATTAACTCATGAAGGACATTGCAGCTCTTCTCACGAAATATTTCATCGACTGAATTTAAGTCAGGAGAACTTGGAGGCCAGGTTTTCTTGTCCCACAAATTGAGGAAGTTGTTCTTCAGTCACTGCTGAGTCATCTTTGGCCTGTCCGTTGGAAAACATAAAGACTGGCAGCAGCAACCTCCCCACACCCAGGGCTTCACCTTGTTGTACTACAAAAGCTCCAGATGCCCATTGATATTGACCTTGTCGCCTCGAAGATTCAGACATTGGCATCACTGGTGCTGCTCATGATCCCAAAAGCCAGAGTGATACCAACGTTCTTGATGCGGTAGACAGAGCGGACACTATCAGAGTTGGAGGCCAGCCACCCGTCGCGGTGCCTGTTTGTGTTCCCGTCCACCTTAAAGATCTTATAATGCGTAATAAAACGGATCTGACCTGCAGAAGCTGTTTTTAGTTTGCTGAGGAGATGCTTGGACGTCATGAGCCCCTTCTCCTCCATGGCTATGGTGAGGAAGTGAAGGACTGTACTCGCAAAGTGCAAGATTTAGGTATGAGGGGCCTCACAGATGTATCAAAGGACATATCAATGGCTGTCTTTATCTCTCCAATAAAGCTTTCGGGCTTCCCCTTGTTGACTGGGGACAGCAAGAACCTTTGCTGCAACAGTTCCAGGGATTTTTTAAATACGCTTCACTACATCCCAGATAATGCTCCAGGGGAACTTGGTTGCCTGACAGCCTCTAGCAGAGCTGCCTACGCCGTAGAGTTCGATGATGGTATTGCGTAGGATCTTCTCTACGCTGGCAACCGCACTACTGCCACAACAAAAATAATTTAGTACTTCTTAGTCCACGGATTCCGCGTCCGCACTCTGTATGCATGCATGCATCAACATACACGCACGTACTTTCTTGCATGTTACGGTCCGGCCTATGTGCGTATGCGACGTCTGCAGTGAATTGCTCTTATGTATGCTTACCGCAGCGTACGCACACGAATGAGCACCTCTTATCGAGACTGTTTTACGTTTATATGCTCTTTGCTAGATCTTCATGCGAAAAGGCTCATTCACCGAGAGCCTTAGTACCAATTGCTCGAATATTCCACTAGTGGAAGATAGAACCACAAGCGAGAATTAGGAATTTACAAGGAATGAGAAAAGTACGCTTTCGGTACAACAAAGTACGTACCATGCATATTGGACGTCAAGGTCTCTCCCGATGTACGCTTATGTGTATCCTTTTCACTAGGTCAAAAATAAAGATTTTGGAACTTGACTGAGTGCGTTTTAGGTTTGTTACCTCCTCCCAAGTAAAGAAGACGCAATCAAATGGTTTTTTGACTACGGTCCAAGAAATGACCCCCCCTCTCTCATGATACTTTTATGTACCCCTGGACTACATAACTGTATTGCCAAAGAGCTTTAACAGTAAATGAAGCACGCAGAAAGGAGGCTCAAGACGTTATATTTCTTCGTTCCGCATGACCAAAGTGAATTCAAGTGGAGTCTTGCAGCAAGTGTAGCACGCAGAAAAACATTAAAAAAATGACCCAGCCTAGTGCGTGTGTACGTATATGTGTCAACCTTAAAAATGGGCTTGAGCTTTTAAGCCGTTTCCTTGATGAGTCTTATTCCTGCCTCCTGACAGGCTCTTCGATGTCGGCGGCCAACGGTCTGAGAGGAAGAAGTGGATCCACTGCTTTGAGGACGTCACGGCCATCATCTTTTGTGTTGCCATGTCAGAGTATGACCAGGTGCTGCACGAGGACGAGACGACTGTAAGTCACCAAGATCTTGATCAACTTTGCCCCGGTCGTATTCACCAGTCTCTCTTACAGAACCGCATGCAAGAGAGCCTGAAGCTGTTTGACTCGATATGCAACAATAAGTGGTTCGGCGACACGTCCATAATTCTATTTCTGAACAAGAAAGATCTCTTCGAGGAAAAAATTCTGCGATCTCCCCTCACGATATGCTTTCCTGAATATGCAGGTGAGTCTCGAGCATACAAAGGTCTTTCTTCTCCTGCCACTTCTACATACAATATGATACGGATGAGAGGAAAAAGTGTGCACACGAGGAGGGAGAAAGCAAGGATAAAAAAGGAAAATGTGATCGATACTTTTACACAGGCAACAAACACTTGTGAATGTCGGCGCATCACGCAGTCACGCACCTGGTTTCTACGTAGCAAAACAATTGCTCGGCTACTGTGCAACTGAACGACACTGACAAAGTGGTAAACTCGCTGCTGCAGCATTCTCGATGATATCTTTTATATCTGTCACTCGCGTCTAACATCGGTAGTCAGACCTGGAGAAGATAAGAGTCTCCCTGCCCTAACATACACGTAGAACATACCTTCTGTGTTCTGTAAGTACAGCAACGGTAGTCGACGTAGTGCTTTTATGATAATATATGCGTAATTTGCACGTGTCACGTACGTTCGTGCGCATGCACTGTACCAACAACTATCACATGCGTCCACCGGGCATGTCTTTCACCCTTGATCCCACTGCTAGCAGCGACAATGTCGGTCTCATCTCTGCCGCTCCCCTTGGATCCCTGGGCCTCCTTGGGGATGTGGCCCTTGGGACCTATTTTATTAAAACATAGTAGACATGGGACAGCAACATGAGTAGTAGGTTACTCTGTCCTTGAAGACTTGCAAGAGCACCCGAGTGTATTTTCTCTTCACCCTGTCCATTGTAGGGGCGCAAGAGTACGGCGAAGCTGCCGCGTACATCCAGGCTCAGTTCGAGGCGAAGAACAAGTCCACGACGAAGGAGATCTACTGCCACATGACCTGCGCCACCGACACCCAGAACGTGCAGTTCGTCTTCGATGCTGTCACGGACGTCATCATCGCAAACAATCTCAGGGGGTGTGGACTCTACTAGAAAGCATGGAGAATGAACGGGGGTGAGTAGTAGCTTGGACGTCTGTCGGAGGTCATATCTTTCTCTCACCTGCTCATATGTATACTTCGAACTGCCGTATTCACTGAAGGCTTTTTTTTCTTCTTCGCAGACAGTACAAAACATACGCAGTACATAAGCTGAGTCATACGTGACCTGACGAGCGCAATAACAAAAAAATGACAAAAATCTGTCGTTAAAAAAACAAGGCACGCACAAAGAAACAAAATAAGACAAAAAAGGCAGGTCCGTCGAAGACAAATATATAGGGGTAGAAAAATCTGAGGAAGCTTTGAGCTCATCTGACTGTACGAAGCTTCCCGTGTTCATGGAGCCATTTTCCCCCGGCGATTGCATGCAATAGTATGCGTTTGGTCACCCGGTAAAAAGGACCATCTACGACAGTCGCCATTAGTCGTCTACAGTGCGACAGAGCAGACAAGAGCACTGCTTCCTTGAGGGGAAACTGGGAGAAAGTCGACGAGAGGAAGTACGCCCGTCTGCACCAGACGGGTCCCTTCACAGATCAAAGCCCCTTCTCCCAGGCCTACCATGTACAACAACGTGTGCAGTTCATTTTTTCTTTCTCTTTTCTTTCCTTCCAACTCGTACATGGACGTCCTGTTGCTGTAGAAAGTATGCATGTATTGCTGTGGGTGTACTACACGCAGTTGCCCTCCACGAGTAGCATGGTCATGCCGAAGCAGTGTCCTTTACCTGGGGACAAAGCTGCTTTGCAGGTGAGGACGACGACTGACAAACTACGTGCATTTGGTACCAATCTGATCAGAGGCACTTTCGAATTTCAGAGTAATGACAAAAAGTCTCGGAAGAGCTGACTCAATAGTCAGCAGTTCTTCAGTCACATGGCACAGTCATATTGATTGGGACAAAAGTTTTCGAGAAGAAATGGTACACTCAGCGTAGTGCAAGGTTTTAGGCACACTGTAGCCCCGGTATTGCCATTATAAAGACTGTTGTAGCAGCAGTGGCACCGTTTGCTGCTGCTTTGGAAAGAGGAAATTGCGGCTCAGCATGGTGATGGACGAGCAAACTTCCTCCAAATGAGATAGGGTAAAAAACTGTTCACTGGCCTACGTACTCGACTGGTCTTGGCTGCATCCTTACGCTGAATAGCAGTGGATTTCAGGTACCACATAAGCACTGTAGGCACATGGGGACAAAAAGACCGCTCAACCATTCCAGGGACCTTCCTTTGACTTGACGCCAGATGGTCGGTGAACTGTCTCATCTTATGTACTGGGAATAGAAAATATAAAACACATTCACGTCCCACAAGCACTGCAGCGTGTTCGGCCATTCCTAAAATTAACTTCATAGTCATGTTAGACTAAACTGAACTAGTGTATCTTCCTTTTTTTCTAGGAAAGCTTGAGTTCCTCTTTAAGAAAATGACGGATATGAGTGGTACTGTTCTGTCAGCATACAGGGTCCTCGTGCAAAGCGCTTACATCTGCATTGTCGGGAAATTTAAATTTACTGCATATTCAATTAATTCAAATTTCCCGACAATGCAGATTTAAGCGCTTTGCACGAGGACACTGTATACGTTACAGGCCGAGGTGTCCAGAGTTGCACAGGTTAAGACCGAACTAAAATCTATAAAGCGCTATTATGTCTCTCTGTCTGTCTCACCCTCCGCCCCATCCACGAGCTCTGCATCGTCTGCACATCCTGAGTCGCCCATACGCCCAATCCTCCCTGTTTTTTCCAAGTCCATACTTGGCTTTGTTTCTTGAAACGGGGTGATCTGAGCTAGTGACCTTACGTGTTGGCCAAAAAACGAGCCAAAAAAACCACTTTCTTAATTACTCTCTTCCTTTTTGTGCTGGCAGAGGTCACCTGGCCACAAGGGACTCCGCCTCTCTTGATCGGGGCCTCTTCTTCTGTCTCCTGCTCTTACCATAGGTAGCTTCTGATTAATAGCTACTCCACAGCTGGTTCCCAAAAGGCTAATTGCTACCTGCTGGGAGTATAGCTAACTTATCCATGACTCATGTATTGCATGCAACTTCGGACCTCAATTTTGCCCTTGAAACGGTCTGGAATTGCAGATCCAGGCCCTTCATTGCACGGCGCGTGAATAGTAGTGCTGTCGACCAAGTTCGGGGACGATCGGCCCCGCGGTTGGAGTGCCAACCTCGTGACAGACTCACAGACATCCATCCAGCCGTAACGCTTTACAGATGGAAGATGGAAGACATGGATAACGCACTGAGAACAGATGTTACGAAGGCGTGAGAGAAGGCTATGGCTGTCTGAAGCAGTCACCTTCGTGACTCATTGTATGGGCAATATAGAAATGTTGTAAACTACATATACATGTCATATTTCTCTTTTCAGCCCATGGCTTTGAGCACAAAAGCTGCAAACCACACACATTCCAAGAAAGAAGAAAACTTCGGCACAAACAGTTTAAAAGTAAACCTATGATGAATTCCACCTATGTGCAGTACATCCAATTTTTCTCCTCATTCCTTTTTTTGGAGAGGAGAGAACAACTTCCTCCCAACTTGAGTTAAGTTTTTTTTCACTATAACTTACATCTCTCCCCTTTCCTACCCGACAAAACTTCTTCACCTGACTAAACACAAAAGGGAGTTATCGGAAAAAAGCCCTTGATCCCAACAAGGATAGATGCTCATCAGCATCCTTTCTCGTAAAACAGCTCTCTTTTCCACTTCTCGTTTTTTTGTCATCATGTCTGGCAGAATTTCTCTCCGTTCTCTTTCACCCCTTGTACGAACCATGAGTACGGGTACTGTACAGTACTTTAAGCTTCATAACATCAGTGCGTGCAACATCAAGAAGGAAAGCAAGGCACAAAGACCGTTGATTGATATTCTAACGAAACAAAACTGCATCAAAGAGAAAGAGAGAGGGGTCCACCACACCACTTATGATGTCTACGTACACAACTATACTACTCTTCTGTATGTGTGTGCAGTATTCTGCAACTTTGATAGTCCCTTGAGATGAAAAAAGTTTTGCCCAGCCTGCATGTTCTCAAGCTGCAGCCAGCTCTTTCTTCCTCTCTCTCTCTCTCTGAAGGGGTATTTTTTAAAAAAGAAGCCTTTTTGCAATTTGCCATGGAATAAAGATGTATAAATGGCCCTTCACGATGTTCGCAGAAGCCCCAACGCGAAGAAGCATCATCAGCAGGGGGTTTCTTTCCGACCCGATGCCATGCGTCCCCACACCCACCCACCCCATACTTTGAAGAATCACACAAAGCATGTGTTTGAACTACTACGCAGAGGTGCAATGCTTAACATCGGCATTTATACCGAAGCAACAATTATATACGTGTTAGAATCAGTACGCATGTACTTACACACACATACAACTACTATAGGATATTTTGAATCACATGATCCCCAGTACTATGAGCAAGACCAGCCGCTAACATCTGGTGGTGATGAGCAGGGCATCAGTCATGACTAGTTACACTTTTCGTTGCATCAGTCAAATGAACTTTCGTTCCTTCCTCCGTGCTTCACTAAATGTAAGGTGCGTGTCAACCAGAGGTCTCTCATTGCCTTCTTCTTCTTGCACTTTATTACTGACAGCTTCTCACAGAGCTATATTTAGATTTAGGAGGAGTTGCATCTCAAAAGTTGCATCTTTCATTGTCGTGTATTCCTCCTGAAGAGACAGTTTCTTTTTGAAAGAAATAAAGAGAGAGAGAAAGAAAGAAAGAAAGAAAGAAAGGAAGAAAGAAAGAAAATCTCCCGCAGTCATGTCAGGCTCGTGTAGAGGTAGGTATCGCCGTGCCGGACGGATGGATGGATGCCTGCCCTAATGCTTTTCGATTGAGCTCAGCTTAGCTTCTGCCAATGGATCTTCTCTCTATCTCGGTGGCAGTGGGAAATCTTAATTGCCGTGCAAACTTTTCGTTTCGATGCGAACTACTTGTAACTAGTTACGCTCATGCCCTACCGATGAGTAGGGGTGATCATTAACGAGGCAAAGATATACAGGCATTACTATTACTATTATTAATTTTATCACTATTACTGTGCTATCTATATATTTGAGTTCTGATTGTGCAAGAGCCTTTTGTCTTGGCGACTTCTTAAGGACCTGAGGTTGTCAAAGTCGACTGGATCTTGCAAAAAAAAGTAAGAGATGAGATTTGTAACCAGTCCTATTCGTTGTTTTTCGTGCTATGTAAGTGAATAAACAATAGAGAGATTGGAACGCCGCTTGTTTTATTCGAAGATCGTACATACGTCCGTACACGCACCCATAGGTACATAGGCATAGGTTTTCATACCGTACGTTAAACATACTCACGCGCGGGGAGTCGCGGAATGTTTCACCGGTTAGAGAAGTGTGTTACTGTTACGCACGGTATAAATCAGCGCGTCCTTTGGCATGAATGAAAAGTATAAAAGAAGAAATTCCTCCTTACTCATTTTCAAAAATTCCGGCAAAAATTCACATAAAAATCTCAGTATTAAAAATGTGAGGGAAGAAAAAGCATATAAGGGCGACGACATAAGCATTGGGACGACGTACACGCAAACGTACCCCGTTTGCGTCCTTTAGTGTACTACGTTATGTAGTACATTCACGTGTACTACAACCATACAGGGTGTCCGTCAGTTTGTGGAAAATTCTAACTGCCCTGTGCTGCATTGAGTAGGCCAAGACTTGGGGTGTCACGCGCACCATCTTGCGGGAAATTGTCCCCAGGCTTTGCAACACCCTGTATTTTTGTCCCTGTGCGCTGATGAACCAGCAAACTGTCCCTTTCTGAGAGCTTCTCCTCTCTGACGAAATCCAGGATGGCCACTTTGAACACTTTCTGCGACAAAAGCAGAGGCAAAAATTCGTGATGGCCGCAGCCGCCGCGACCCTGAAAGCAGCGGTCGGGGTTGACCATGACGAGTTGGACGTGGACTCGCTTTTGAGAGAGAAATGGCCGCTCCTGGTGCGTGATTTGTTGATACCTTAAGATGTGTGTACTAGGCACGAATGCAAAGTAAGACTTTAAAGTATGACCTGACTACATAAAGCTAAAGAAAATTTCCAGCAAAATGATGTAGCCAAGCATTGCTCATGCGGAGCGAAGAGGGGTGCAAAATTTTACACAAACTGACGGACACCTTGTTCACAGTCTGTCTCATAAAGGACAACGAACGTTGAAACGTTACAAACGTTGATATCTCAGGAGGCCAGGAGTCAGGAGGGCGACAGAGGTGTGCTTCGCATCAAAGGAATTCTCCGATTCTCAAGTTTTTGCACGCTTTGGAATTTTGAAAGTTGACAATGTCACTGCTACCATTTTCACCATTTACATCATACGTTTTTTCTCTACACAGGGGCGCATCAAATCAATTGTGCATACACAGGAATCCCAAAGTCTTGAAGATCTCAAAGAAAAATTACAGATGCTATTCAGGCCATCACTGTAGCTACTCTGGAGAAGGCGATGTTGGAAGGAATTGAGATAGAGATTGCCGGAAGTCATTGCCACACATGGACAACAGACTAAAGTTAAAAGTGATGACAGTGACGCAAAAACTTTTGTAATCTGTAATCACATAAAAAATTGATCATAAACAGGCTTCAAAAACTGACAATTTTTGCCTGAGGCACCTTGTGTTTGACTGACACCATTTGATGCCATGGGCAATGTGTCGGGCTGATGGATCAGGCTGACGAAAAGTCAGACGGATCTTGCGGTTGTTTTTATCATTCATAAGGATCCAATGTCAGATCGCATGGTTCTGACATCAGATTGGCCAGTGATATCACAGATCGCTTGTACCATGAAATTGGCATCACTTCAGAATCAATACACTTTATTCAGTCTGGTCAATGTGATGGCAGAAGCAGTCCGTGATGAGATCACATACTGCTGTGTACCTGCTGAAGCCAGTGAGGGTGGACAGTATACTAGATTAGTTTAGTCTAACACCTCCCTGGCAGGTGATCATCAGCATGTGACCATCAACAGGATCAAGATCAGGTGAAACGTCAACAAGAAGTGTCAATGGGGGCTTTGTCAAAACCAGCCTGACCTTTAAATATTGAGGATCCATCGGCCCGACGGATCGTTCTGGAGAGGGCATGACACATGAGACGTATACACATAAATCATACATGGTAGCTTCTTGCAAAAGGTCCAATTTTGAAAAAAAAAGTTGGCAGTAGCACTGGCAAAATTGGTCCTATTTTCAAAATTGCAAAACGTGCAAAAACTTGAGAATCAGAGAATTCTTTTGATATGAAACATGCCTTTGCATCCCTCTTGGTTGCCGAGATATCAACGTTTGTGAAGGGTCACTCCTCCGTGGAACAGTCTCTATGTTCTACCGAATGTGTTTTTGTCGAAGTTTGGAGGGTTTTTTTGCGACCACAATGTTTTGTGCTTATCAACCTATATCACAGCGGCAGGCAACTTGTTCCATGAAATGGTTCCCCACAATCATTCTGTACTCTTGATCTTAAAGATCCACGGAGAAGAACTGAGATGTGAGGATATCAGATGACCTGAGAACTGTTCCGAACCATCGAATTAACATCGCCTGCTCTTTTTCCATGTAATAACGCACTGACCGTAAGTATTGGTCTGAACCGTTTTGGACTGAAGTCTGGATGCTGTTCATATGTGCTTTTTGTTCCCTCACTTTTTTTAGTACTCACATTTTTCATGAGAAATTTTTCCCAGATATTCTGGAGTGAGCAAGGAAGATTTTTTTATTTTTTTCTCATTTCAAAGAATGCACTGACTTGAACGGTGTGTAAAAGAGGTATTGTTCTCTGACCATCCGAATAATTTCGCCACTCAGTGTATACAGTCCGTGCCATAAGTAATTGCGTCGAGGTCGTGGCGTCACCTCATACGCACTTTCACAAGAAGCTACCATGCACTCAGAAGTAGCTAGGGATGCAGACCAGATCGGTGTTGAGGTCGTGATGTCCCGACGTCGTCGATGAGTTTTGTTTGCATGTCACCCACTCTTTTTGTAGCTTTACAGAACCTAGCAACTTCTCAACCCGAACACAGGGTTTTTGCGTGTCGGGCGGAGGGCCTGTGGAGTGCATCCCCCTGGAAATGGCTGGCCTCGGGGTCAGGATTCTTCCACGAAAATTTCTGGCAATTTCATCACCCCCTCAAAATGCCAAATTTCAACTCTGTTTGGCATACCCCCCCCCCTCTCCAGTTTACTTCATGTTGAGCACCGTAGCAACAAAATGGGCAGCCTTGACATTGAATCTCTGAACTCAACACTGAGCCCAAGTATCAAATCTATGTGTTCCACATCAAAATTCCACCTCAACACGTTTCAGTACAGCGTATGAGGTGATGTCATACTCGACGCAATTACTTACGGCAAGAACTGTCTGTACAAAGGTCAGCGCCGCGTCAGCAAGCCCAGTGACAAGTAAAAGAACTCTGTTCTCTGCTCAGCTTCCATCCGGTGCCAAGTGGTGCCAAGCGCGCAAAGATGCATTTTCAGTGTCATGTAATAGGTGCCAAAAACCACTGTCATCCTCGTCGTCTTGTGTCAGTGCCACTCGTGGAAACCACTGAGAAAGGTGACGAGCACAGTTTTCCACGTACACATGCAGCAGTCACGGTAAGAAGCCAGCGTTCAGCTTTCTCCTCGACATCGGAGCTCCCATGACATCAGTGCGGTATGTTGCAGGTGCATCAAGACTCTGGAGAGGGAGGAGAAGACCCACATCTTGCACTTGGTACTGCGCTGTGCATGCGCAGCCACCTTGACGTAGGAAGACGTTGCCATGAGTAGCCGAGCTCATTCACCCTGGGCGTTGGTAAACACTGGCTCCTCCACTGCGTGGACAGACGATATTTCTTCACTTTGCCGGGGCCGCTTCGGGGAGAATAAAGCGGCGATATCTTTTCGCCTCTTTTCCTCATATTACCCGTGGCAGCAGCCATATGTGTTCAGGAGGGACCCGCCTCATTTCTTCTCCCCCATTGGCCCGTAAGGGGCCCCTACCAAGAAACCTTCTGTGCTCCCTCCTTTATCGCTCAGTTGCATACGTTCTCAACGTGCATAAAGCACCCATTCTCTCGCTAGAGGAAAGATGATACGAGGGAAGGAGTTTCATAAAAGAATAAGGGGCGGCAAGGGTCTTCCTTACTTCGTACGTAAGTATGAATGTGTGTACCTTTAGCCAAAACGGGGATGTTCTACAAAGGAATCACAGTGATGCTGGAGCAGATTACACGGCCTTTTTTCTCTTACACGTATGCACCGGCGGCTACATGTTACGCATGAAATATTGATGCGTACCCGTACTAAACACGACTGCCAAGACCTCATGCAGTCTAATGCCTCTCTCATCCTTCATGAGTCGGCAGAAATTGAGGGTCTCCTTTGTTGTTATTACCGTATTTTCCGCCGTATAAGACCCCGATTTTGCGCATGTTGTAAAGTCAACAGTAGCCATTTTGATCCAGTTTCCCCCCCTTGTAACCAGGTATGAGACGCTTCGAAAGGTGCGTCTTACACGACAAAGAATCGGGTAAGTTTGCAGAAGTAGCACTTTAAAGGAGAAAATCGGGTATCGGCTGCACTAAGTGCTGTTACCACGTCGACCGTAAATACAACAGAAGTCTCCGGTTATGGTCATCTCTGTGACTGTCATCATTCTTCCCAGTCCGGACTTTTTACCTACAAATGGAGGCGTTTTCAGCGGTTAAGTCATCAAATTCTGCTTGCAGTCATCGCTGGGAGAAATTAGAAGTTTCCGTTCTTGGAACCCAGACTTTCACTCCATTGTCCGCAATTGACTGGTTAATATGGGTAAGAGCAAGATTCTGACTAGGATTGCCAGTTGGTTGAGTCGAAGTCGGAAAACACGTTGCGTGGTTTTTTGCGGAAACTTAAAGGATGACCAAGCAAATTTCAGGATGAAATGATATTTTCACAGGAACAGCATAATTCATTGAAAATAAAGCAGATAATGGCATGGTAAATGACATATCAGTCATAATTCACCATGCCTACCATCCACATCCGCCACTGTATGCATCAACTGGTTGGGAATAAACTTGGTCAGCCTTTTCTACAGATGCAGATGTTGGTACACATTTACGTGATAGGTTCATGTTTGACTTTGCTCTCCAACATGAACTCTGATTGTAAAAAGTATCTTGTGGCCAATAGAGCAGGTGTGGTCAATCCT
>JAAUXU010124439.1_pt1 | contig 39563 bp, 30 predicted proteins | sample 7278151 | NCBI WGS metagenome assembly JAAUXU01 (sample SAMN14350113, study PRJNA611818) | marine sediment metagenome | isolation source: surface marine sediment (1.8m) | place: French Polynesia: Moorea | collected 2018-08 | reverse complement strand
TCACGATCCATCTTAGAAAATTTTATAGCACTACTCCTAGCACACGTTCAGGTTCAGGCTGACAAAGTTCATGTTGCCGTTTGTTAGCGATTTGCTGCACCACACTGTACATTTCGACTCGCTAGGTCATTCTTACGCTGAGAAAAAGTGGCGGAACGCGTTGCAGTGGAATGCCGTTTAGCGAACTTCCTCCACAGTGTTCACTTTCGATGCTGTTTCATTCCTCTTCAGTGACACTGAGGTACTTCTTTCACGTTAGAGGATCAACAGAGATGGAAAATCAGGACATAATGCAAAAGAAAAGTTGGTGTGCCACTTTAGCTTGTGGAACAGAGCATGGTCGTTGCAAGAAATCATTGTCCCAAACTTAAAGAGTGTAAATTTAGGTACGACAGAGATCTCTGATTCGAAGTCTGGCAGTACGATGAAATTGTGTTGCTGCTGGCATATGACTGCATAGAGAAGAAACGTCCACCAGAAAGCAGCAGTAGGCCAGGAGCGACATAAAGCGCACCCCAACCTTTCTGCCCGGCCTGAATAGGTCCATCACGGCCAATCCACGACCAAGCTGGCCATAGACCGCATGGTGACCGGGTCAACCATTTCCAGGGCTGTCAAGCATGACCTCATTTTCACCTGACGTTACTTAAAGCTCATCCACCACCTCCTGACTAAGCCAATGAGGAAAATGAGGATGGCGCATAGACAGAGGCTGTTCAGCAAGAGGATATTCGAGGTTCTTTAGTCATGAGGAGCTGTTCACTGGACAACACCTCGAGCCACCGAAATGAAAGGTGGAGAGACTTAGAGACTGTTCAAGCGTTTTTCGTTTAGGACAATTTACCTGCACGACCCTGTATGTTTGAAGTACTCATGCGATGAACTGCATGAATTTATCTTCTGCTGACAAAGCTCTTACCCAGTGTTTTGCAGAATTCAGCATAAAGTTTGTCGTTTCCGCAACCAATCGTCATCCATCCGTCCTTGACTGCGAAAGTTTGGTAAGGTACGATGCTTGCATGCTCGCTACCTAACCTCTGGGCCTCTTGACCGGCATTGATGTAGCTCGACGCAAGATTCACCTAAAACTTACAGCATCAGTCGCCTTAACAAAAAGTCAATGGCTTTGCTGATGCACGTACTAATGTGGCCACTTGCGTGGAAAGAAGGTTGCAATCGATCCTCTGTCCTCGCCCGGTTTCTTTCCTCTGCAGGAGGGCGGCCATTATAGCCCCGTGGGCATAGAGACCGGTGCAGACGTCGGTCAGGGCGACCCCAGCTTTGCAGGGAGGGCCATGTCGAGGTCCGGTGATGTGTAGCAAGCCGCCTGAACAGAAGGTACGCATATCGTAAGAGTACGCAAAAAAGGTCTGACACTTGATAACCTTGACTAGAACGTTTTCAGTTTTATGAAACTTGATGATATCCGCATGCCTATGAAACGATCACGCAAGCCAGATGCTGTTGTCTTGGGCCAACTTGGACTTATTCCTTTTACTCATCCAACAAATGCTTCTTCATCATCAGTCAAAAAAAGTCAGACCTCAAGAAAGTTTTAGAGATATTTTACGACGAATGAGAGAACAAAGAAATTTAATAAAAACTATAACGCTATGTATCGATAGGTTTAGTGCTCTTTGAAGACTTTCTTACACGAAAATTCAACCCCAAAACGGACGGTTGTCGACAGAAATTGCAGTAATCGAAAACGTCGCAGAAAACACAGCGAAATGATGATTGCTGCCATCAAATCAGGTTCGTCTTGCTAATCTCAAAGGTGAATGTTTATGCACATTTATATTCTTTTATTATATAAAGTGCAGGGGCCGTATTTACAAGTGATTATGTGTATGCATGTGTGCATGTGTCCGTCTCTCTCAACTACTCTCTGTCCAGCGCAAGAACTGAACAAAGAGTAGAGTAGAGGACAACAGTTAACCACAAAAATAGTCATAACTTTTCAGATTCGAAAGATATTTCAATTTTTTGCTCGGTGATTTCAATTCTTGAATTTTTGAATTTCTTGAATCACTCTTCAATTTTTGAACTCGAACAATCTGCTGGTGTTTCACGCACCTAAAGGCAAAATTAAACTGCAAAAAAACTTCTGTTCAGTTCTTGGGTTGGTTCTTCGTAAAATGTTCCTTTAGTATTTCACCAAAACTTCCGCGGTCCAATCTTTACTCATCATGTGTGGCGGCACCGTCACCATGACCCACCTAGTGACGCTGCAATGACGTCGTATCCGGGGCGCTGCGCATACGGCCCATCAGGGCCAAACCCGGTGATGGAGCAGTAGATCAGTCCTGGATTGGAGCCTGACAGAGCAGAGTAGCCAAGTCCCATGCTGTCAAGTTTACCTAGGTGAGGTGGTGGGGACTATGCATGCATACGTATCACCTAAATCTCACTGTCAATACTGTCAGCTGCTAGAGTGGCTACCTGGCAAGAAGTTCTCGACTAGGACGTCGCTGCATCGGGCCAGATCCTTGAGTAGTCCGAGGCCTAGAAGAATGCAAAATAAACTACTGTTCCTAAGCACGCACATCTGGCACACGTTCTCCAATGCTGTGGAGCTCGCGACCTCGGGCGAATTTGGTCGTTTCCTCGCACTCTGGCGCCAAAATGTGCAGTCACCTTTTTCCTTCTTGAAGTCAATGCAGACACTCTTCTTGTTCCTGTTAGTGGTGAGGAAGTAACAACTTTCTCGGTCCTCGTTACCGGGAGTCTCCAAGAAAGGCGGACCCCAGTAACGCGTGTCATCTCCTGCGTCCGAAATGAAACTGACGATCAAGAAGACAGTTTTGGAGACCTTTGCAGATCTGTCCCTTCATGGTAAAATTGCTTCTGCTGCCTTGGACACTAAGTCGAGATTCTTGGCTCGTGTGTCGGTCTTACTCCTATACTATAAAACACTTCACGATGAGCGAAGAAAAGTATGGAGGCTTTTCAACCACCTCTGCTGCTCGGATTCGCAGATTTTTGCGTATTTGTGGGCAATTTTTCATGAAGGTAATGCCTATTGACATCACGACTTTTCTCTTTCTCAGTAAACGTGCTTCTTGATTTCCTCAGTTTCCTTTCGTGTGCTCCACCTTGATGATCTCAGCGCCGAGGTCTCCCAAGATCATGGTACAGTACGGCCCCGCCAAGATGCGGGACAGATCCAGCACTCTCACGCCAGACAAGGGGCTGTGCAAGCTGTGAGAACTTCTTCGGGGTACACAATGTTGCTGAAAGAGGCGAATCTTGGCGTCGACCGATTTTAACACTTTCATTTTTTGTGTGTACGGGTGTTTGCAGGTCTTTGTAAAATTAAGAGTAAGTCCAATGTTCACTGGTAATTTGAACGACTGTAACGTACACAATCATGAACACAACAAATGCAGAACAGCTGACGCAAGAACAAGTTTATGTACTGTGCGTGCGCGTACTGATAAAACCTGTCGTAAAAAGGGAGTCAAAGTAGCAACGTCCCCTTGAGTGCCAGTCACTAATTGCTTAATTGCTTACCTATCGAAAGTAATTAATAGCTTTCCTATCTTACGTATGTTGCACGTTACCCATATGACAGAAACGTTCGATGAACAGGACTTAGAGCAACATTTATTGCACGTACGGTTATTTCCGTGTACATGCGCACTTCATGAGATGCCAGCCTGAAGGTTCGGAAGGTACGAACTTGCCGAATTTCTGCAGGAATTGACTGTAGCACTCGTCACATCATCTGCAGCATAATTGCCGTCATTCATCAATAAGTTCATACGCCTGAGTGACGCTCATGCAGTCACTACACAAAGGAAATTTACTCTCTCAGCTGGATAAAAGCTTGGAATTGCTCCGGATAGAAGATGATGCCTCCAACCGGCTCAAACTTTCGCTTGAAACCTGGTTTTGATCTGAGCTTGAAGTTCTGGAAGACTGTGGTGAAGAAGAGGTACGCCTCGGCCTTGCCCAGCACCTCCCCGATGCATCGTCGCCTTCCAACCCCGAAGAACATGGACTTCTCGTTGGGGCTGAACTCGCCGTTCAAGTCCAGGAAGCGCTCGGGAAAAAAATTGAGAGGATCGGGGAAGTTCTCGGGGTTGAGTAGGATGCCGCTATGTAGCACGACCAACTTGTGGGGGAAACATGAATTAGCAATGTTTCGTTGTATTGCACCATAACAGAAAGGTGAAACAAAACGTTATATAACTGTGGTGTCCCATAATGCGAAAGTATTGTTTCCTTACCTATGGGGGGAGGGGGGGGCAGGACTGTCCTTACGATTTTAGAGCAACGCATAACAATATTTTACGCGAAAATTCAAAAATTGCATTTTTAACCCCACGAAATTTCGAACTTTTACCATTAACGAAAAGGTGAACAACTAATGAGTCAAGTACAAACGCTTTCAAGAACCTGTAAAAAAAATTAATGTTATTTTCCTCTGAAAACTTTACCCGTTTTCTACGAACTCTTGAGACTAAAACGTACAAAAAGCTAGTAATTAATATTGCTACGTACAAAGTCAAAAACCCCAAAAGTAATTGGCATAACAAATGCATATTTCTGACTCATAAAATGGCTCTAGGAGAAAACAAATGCTATCCACAGAAAAAGCTAAAAGTTCATCCTCTTATTCTTTCATAAAAGAAGCGCTTGCACATTCTGAGTGAATGCAACACTTTCTAAGAGAATCTTTTCCACATCATGCTGTACTAGAGCCTTCAAGTTGGCGTTCATCTTGATGTTGACTTTTTAATCATTTTATTTTTAATAATTGGTGTTTACGTTAAAGAGGACGTTCATCTTCATTTTATGATATGGACGGTACTTGTGTACTCATAGAAGCAGCAATTTTGTTATATACCTGAGTTTCTTTAGGAAAGAAGTAGCCGTCGATAGTGACATCTCTGTCGTTGGAGTGCGGAAGGACAAAGTTGGTCATGGGCGAGAATCTCATGACTTCTTCGATGACAGCTTCGACATAGGGAGTGTTTGCTCTGTCAGACAGTTCTGGAGCTCGAGCGCCGATCTTGTCCCTGATCTCCAGATAGACTCGCTCTTGGACATCAGGGTTGGAAATCATAAAGTAAACTGCCCATTCCATGAAAGTGGACGATGTATCAGTTCCTGTCAAAGAGATCAAGAATTTTTGTACTGCACCCTGACTCCACCGCTTTCAACATGGTGTCACACCAGCAATGAAGAGATCCATGATGGAGCCAAAGAGGTGCTTCTGGCCCCTCTCGCCGTAGAATGTCGCAGACGATCGACCCTCCTTCTCGTTCTTGTCAATCTCAGCCATGAACCGGTCGATAACGTAACCGTCCTTGTTTGGCACCCCCTCACTGATCTCTTCCTCGATCCACTTCATCAGCGGCTTCACGTTGTCCACTATGTTACGCAGCCCCAAAAACCTGGCCAACGCCAGCAGGGTTGAGTTGTTGTTCGTCATCATGTAGTGCAAAGACGCTGGATTAAAGGATGTTTGAAACTTGACCATAGCTTCGATGATCTCGGTAAGTCTGGGATCAGTCTGCTTCGTGCTCTTGCCGGTGGATAGGCGCCAGAGGATGTTGTTCGCAGCGCGCAGGAACATCCCGTTGATCAGGATTGACTCCGATGCTGACGACACCAGTCGGCTGCGGAGGATATCGCAGAAGGAGTCGACCTCCTGCATGACGATCCCCTCCATAGCGCCTCCCTTCGCCATCCCGAGCCCGTGGAGGCTGCTGGACATGATCTGCTTGTTGTCTCGCCAGAGTTTCCCGTGCGTGAAAGCCAGCCCACTGGTATTTCCTTCTGGATCGATGAGTCTGGTGCCAGCCACACCTGGTTGGAAGGGCCGACCAAGAAATGCCTGGCGTACAAAACACGTTTAGATATAGTTGCCCGTATCTCGCTGATCTGGACATGTGCTACTGTGGGAATCATACGGTGGGATGTGTACAGTCATGGTGTCAAAAGTATTGCCGGTAACATTGAGGGATTTGCGAACCTTAACGACTATAATAATTAGCTTCGTCGAGGGGTCAGCACAACAATTATGGTACTAACATTCGTCAATTATATTCCAATAGTCCAGAGGGTCGCCACACATGGTGTGTTGATGTTCGTCTTATCAATTAGATTCATATTTAATTTTCAAGTGATCTTCTAGGAAAAGGTGAGAAAAAGATGCTCCTTAAGATCTTTTCATACTGGAATTATGACCTGGCCCATTTATACGAAGAGACCTTTGCCCTTGGACCTGATCCAGGGACTATTGTGGACATGCTACATGAACATGTGCTCCAACGGCAGGAAGATCTTGGACTTTCTGACCTTCTCCCTGAGGTTAGTCTCAGTATGGCGCTCCTTGACCTTCGTCAGAAAATTACTGGCCATGCAGGAATACCGAGGGCCTCGGAGATGGCCTTGTAGCCTTAGCTACACTCTTCAGAGTCCCTCTGAGTAACAATGCACATTCAAATGTCCATGCCGAGTTCTCTGGTCTTCTCCAAGGTGGCTCGTCGCCTTGACGACGAACGTTTTTCTGCCTGTCACTTCAGCACATGGTTCAGACGAACCTTGGTTGAATGTTTCTCTGGCAATGACTTGCTCACCACATTTATTTGTTATCAACTTTAGTGCAATTTTTCTCATCTTTCCTAGAAGGGTGCCAGTACAGTAGTTTTACACAGTTTTACAGTTATATTTTAAAGTCCTGTAAAACAGTAGTGATAGAAGTAGGTATATTATAAAAAGTGATGGTCATTGCTTTAGTCATGGAGTCACCCATGAAGGGTTTTTTTCATATATGGGGTCATAAGTATCAAGTCATCAAGGTCATATCTCAGGGTCAGGCCTCAAACCCCAGGTCATATTTTCAGAATTCCCGATATCGGTAAACATCCAGTATTTTCAGAGTCCACTGTACGAAATTGCTTGTGCCGACCACAAGGAGGCACCACACCCCGTTGCAGTTGCCCAAGGAGCAAGTTCAATGGATTCTTGAACAGTTGGAAGCAGTCATTTTCTCTCATGGGACTAAACATATTCTGCAAGGATTCGACCGGAAGAAGTGAATTTCAAACCGAGAAATCTTGCCGGTCCAGCAGTTCTGTACGCTGCAAGGTTATACCTGATGTAGCTCACCTCATGCCGGTGGATTTCCACAGCCAAGTCGTAGTCAGCGACCACAACTGTTGGAGTCGGTCCCAGGTCTAGTCTGAAGACGTCCCCGTACTGGCGCCGCATGCTCAACATCTTCGTTATGGGTCCTTCGGAGGCCAGCATGTAAGAATGTCCCACAAAAGGCAGACTTTGGGAGCCTTTGGGACCTGGGAAGTGATCCCAGCGAGCCAGGTGCCGCCGGCGTCTCCACACAAGAGTCGAGATCAAGAGCAGGGCGAAGAGCAGTAGGAAGGGAAACATCGCTGTGCCTCCACACATTCAATTGACGATGCGTGTTAAGCTAGTAGCAGCACGTAACTACGCTATATAAAGGGTGGCCCAGCAGATTTCATTGTGACCGGGCTGGTCAGGTCTATTCCATGGGATAACGAAGCGTGCCTACTCAAGCAGCTGTTATCGGGGCAAAATAGTGATGTGGCGCCCCTGGCTGAATTGTGAATCAAAATTCATCATTCAGCTCGTAATACATTGCTACCGAAATATGTGATTGTCTTGCACGTATCAACATCATGTAGGTCAGTTTTACTGCCTCGTCCAGACTCAACTTGGCTTTTTACTGTTTTCCGCTGTCCGTGATCCCCCGTCAACGGTTTCTTCCTGGTGTTGTGAGTGGATCTTCTGTGTTACTCCTTGGTCCATCCCTAAGAGGCTCCAGGCTGTGGTGGACCAGGATGTCAGGCAGATCTCAAAGGAGGATTACGACTGATATGCCATCAACCAAAATCTGGGCTATATTCCATAAATTTTGTTGTGGCTATGCATTAAATGTGTCGTGCTGAAATTTGCTGGGCCACTTTGTGACAACTGTATGAAGAAAAACAAGCTGCCAGCAGCCACTCTTTTGAAGTTCTTTTAGCAACAATAAAGTAATAACAAAAGTTGTACTCTGGTACATGTATGACGTTACTGCGTGTTGCCTTTAACCCCTTGTTTGTCCTCGAACGGTGCAGTCTTGTTGACCAAATCCGGATTTGAATGTGACTTTTCTTTCGCGGAAGAGACGTCAGTTGGAAAAAAGGACAAATTGGAAAAACGTGATGTAGTTTTTTCCATTTCTTAACGACGGAGGACGTCCTGAGCGGCCCATCCCACCTTCAGTTGACCCTAACCCAATTCAAGATCAGGGATGCAGCCTTTGTCTCCGTGATTCCGAGCCTGAACAGCGTTCAACTTGTCCAGAACAGCTGAACAGCTCCACTCGGTCCTGAACTTGTGTTCCTCAATCTGGATCCACTGTCAAACTCCATCCTCCCCAAAGCCAAGACGTTGAGAAATTTCTCGTCCTTCTTGCACCTGGGTCATTTGGTGCGTTTATTTTTGAAAAAAAAAATGCCCCAAACATGACTTTAGGGGGAAATTGACTATGGTCAGTGATGATGTAAAAACGTATTGTCAATGTGGTTCACGTTCAAATACGGACTCGAGTGCTGCGCAGGCGTCGAGCTTGGTGCTGCTGAATCGCGATGAGGACCTTTCTACGTATTGCACGTACAGAGGTCCAATTTAAGGAGGATCGCAATTTTTGTACAGTACTCGGTGGCCGCCCTGAGCGAGCCTCGGGGCGATGGACGATTTTACCACAAATGTTCAATTTCGCTCTAATCTCGAAGTCCCAAAGTGGAACTTTTTGTTCTTCTAAAAAGCGTGCGTAACTTTTGCTGCGCAAACTTTGCATCGATGCGTGATACCGCAAACGCGAAAAGACTTTCTGCAAGAAGATGTGCTGACTTTGCTTTTACGTGTAGAAAAGTACGCTTAGTTGTCATGTTTGAAGTTTCCAATCTCATAATGCGTAAAGTATACTTTTTAACCTTGAAAGGCGATCGTACTTTATAATAGTGGAACCCCACTGCTCCTTTCAGTGACGCGTGCCGAGCAAGTATTACTCGTTGCTATAGTTTTAAACAAATGGGGGTGTCAAAGCGTTCCTCCTTCCGAAGGCACAATTCGCAACATTTCGTGCAGTAAAGAGCAATTTATGTGATTGAAACGGCACAAATTTCCTTGACACGCATGGCTGAACTAATTACAATACAATTTGTACTTGCAAATCTACTGCTTTTTTAGGGCAAACTTCTGGTTGGGACAAGTGAAGCGTGTGACGTCTTCCAAGACGAAGACGAAGCCGACCAAAGAAGTCGATAAGAAAATCTAATATGACATATGAACAACATACCGTACGTACCTAACCCATTTGGGCGCTCTTTCACCCAGCTTTTTGGCCGCACTTCTAAATGAGCCTCGACCAAAACCCTGACTTTTGTTTGCTCGTACAGATATTGCTACAGGGTGATAATTCTGCCAGCCAAAAATTGCCACCGTTAGGCTGTTGCTAACTGTGCGCTCGCTGCCCACTGTAGTGTTGACTGCAAAGATCGCTCGTGTCAGCATGGCTGCTGGGACTGATTGTCTCAGGAGCGATCTCTGTCCAATCTGAGTGTCTTCAGACCCCGGAGACAGACAAACGTGTTTATATCTTCCTTGAGATTATCACACCACTGCAATAGCTGCAACACATCAACCGGTGCTTGACCCGGAATGGAACCGCCAATCAGTATCAATTGTCGACTCCACTGACTGCCGGAGGAGATCTTTTTCCGCCACACAGAAAGTTTGAAAGTTCGTTTTCGTGTCTGGAAAGAAGCGTTATTGGTGATTACGAATTAACATCACTCTAGTTCTACCCTTTTGCGGAAGTCGGGGTCGAGTCCTCGGTCATCTCCTGCCAGGTGTCCAAGTTCTGCCTCGCCATGTCCGTCTAGTCAAAATCGCAAGCCACTCTGTCGTGGGTTATGTGATCATGTCATTCTGGTTCTTGTGTTTTGTTCGGTAAATGATAAGGCCATTCCAAAAAAATCACACTCGCAATTGTTTCATCGCAATCAAAATCTGCCTTGTTGCCAACCCAAAAAGTATGTCCGAAGCGTGAATGTTGAGATTTTGTTGGGCGTCTCGCGGTAAGAGCTCGCTTATTCTTGGCGATGAATAGACTACATACAATTAGCACCTGTATCTGCCATTTATTCGCGGGTAACATCATCAAGGAATTGCACTATCTTTCGCGACAACTCGGGCCCATGCGTCTCCTGTAAGAAATGCCCTGCTCCACGAGCAATGTGAAAACGAGCTTGAGGCAACAAGTCCAAGAAGAACTTCTCATCCATGACGGGATCGCAGTCGCCCCACATCACGAGTGTCGGCCGAGCGCGCCAGCCGACACGCAGGAACCAGGCCGCCTCCGTCATGTGCGGGGCTACGGCGTCGTCGGGGAAGAGCGGCACGAGCAGAGGCCACTTGGCTGCGCCGCCGCGGTATGCCGCGGCAGGGAAGGGGGCGTCGTAGCCTCTGGAAATGTTCTTTGGTATCCCTGCCGCGAAGCGGAACACCCACCCGACCGGCATGAGCGTACCAAAGAGCCTCGTAAAGTTGCGCCACAGAAGGAAGCCCGCGGCCTTACGCAGGTCTATCTTTTTCCCCTCTGCGGTCGGCAAGGCCGTGTTCATGATGACCAGCTCCGAGAAGACCTTTGGGACGTCCTTGACGACGGATAGTCCGGTGAGTCCGCCCCAATCCTGGCACACCAAGGTGACGTTCGTTTCCAGGCGCAGGTGCTTGAGCAGCAACTTCACAGTACGCATGTGAAGCTCATGCGTGTAGTTGTCCGGAGAGGTGTACTTGTCTGAGCGGCCGAATCCAATGAAGTCTGGCGCAATGACTCTGTGGCCAGCTTGAACCAGTGGAGGGATCATTTTGCGATACAGAAAGGACCAGGACGGCTCTCCGTGGAGACACAAGATTGTCCTGCCCGATGAGCCATCTCCTTCGTCCACATAGTGAATCTAAGTAAGTGCAACAGTGTCTACATGCGTGTACGACATACCGTATGCATTAAAGGTGGACGCGTCCTTGTGCACATATTGCGTAACACTAAAATACATCATGACGCTTAGAGCACCTTAGAAGTGGTTCATCGGTGCTGTCTGTATCTCTCACCCGAGGCAAGTCTTCTGCAAGTTGGACGTAATTCTCTTTGAAGTTGTAGCCCAGCTTGTCGAGTCCTTCGAAGCACTCCTCGGGCGTCCTGACCACGAGAGGACCCCTTGTCGACGTCACTATGCGGATGAAGGGTTGCACGATGCTCTTGACGATGGTCAGGCAGTACAGCAACCACAGCACGGGCCCGTAGAGCACCCAGAAGACAAGTGGAGAGGCCTTTGTGGACATCGTTGCTACCACGGAATGCACTAGTTGCACAGGTCTAGGTGCTTAGGTTCATCCAGTGACTGTACGAGGAAATTCAGTGGTCTCAGCGAGACACTGTCAGTTTTGGTCCCCAAGTCGTGCACTGATCCAGGATTTTGTTATCTTCACGCGGGCAGCCGCCGTACCTATCTTACCCAATACAGTGAGGCAGCTCGTTGGGTCGTCTTGAGAGCATCACAAGCATGCACTTAATGCAGTGTGCTCGTTCTTGTATACGTGGACCGTGTGGACTCATCCAAGTTTGTCCCCTCAGCTGCCAATGAAAAACCTGATTTACAGCGTAAGAGAAAACTACTAAGACATGCGGGTCATTTGGAAGCTCCTACAAGCATTTAGCAACTCTCGCAATGTTTATCTCATCAAGCTTACGTGGACTTTCCTTTGAGCACGCAAAAACTCATGGACGGAGCCAAGTACTCAGAACCGACGCAGTGCGTGTATATCAATAACAGGATATATTTCCATTTCTGCGATTCGGATAAATTTACAAAATTGATATCGATCTGTCCACGGTTCCTTCTTCTTCACGTCATAGAAATGATGGTGATAGCAATACGCAGCAGTACTTGGTACAGTAGAAGCAATTACTGTGGCTCATTTGCTTACATTTGACAGCCTCATCTTTCGCTCTTCTTCCCAACACTTTCACACCAGTCAGGGAAAGGTAACAAAGAGAAGTGTTCATACAGTAAAAAGGCGAGAAAGTAAAAAGATACAGATACAAACAACTCCTTCACACTCAGAGCAACTACCACTTTATACATAACATCAAGCAAGCAACAGGATGGGCTCTGGCAGCACTTTTTTTATTTCTTCCCAAGAGCGATAGACGTTCAGCTTGTTCCAAGAAAAGTCCAAAAGTTTCTTCAGTCTGTTATTATTAACTTTGACACCTGAATGCCAAGGGTCTGTTTCGTGTAAAAAGGTTTCCTGTAACTGAGCTTCGCAGCTGCTGCTGCCGGCTTTTTTTTAAAGAGATTAAATCTCAAAATAATAATAAAAAAAGAAGTGGTGCATGAAGGACTCGTCGTGGGTCAAGTTTCATATCGATGTCTCTCGCAGCAAAGGTTTCTGAACAGAGATGAGAGAGAGCCTCAGTGATTATTATTATTGGTAATGCTACAGCATCATGTTGTTTTTTCATCTTTTACCCGTATCTTCGATTGAGAAAGGGACAGAGGGGAAAGGAAGAAATATAATATGGCTAAAAGTGCAAGTTGGCAGTCTTTGTCATGAACTCATCTGTCGTGGGAGCTTAATTGTGCTTGGGCAAACAGAGATGGCACAATTGAAATTGGACATACCGTTCAGTGAAGCATAGGTACGTACATTTAGTTCTGCGATAGCTTCTGGCCAGTTTTACTGAATGTTTCACTCTATGCGTGGCTTCGTTCCTGTGAAATTTTACAGTTACCTCGTGTAACTTGGAAACTATAACAAAAAATGCGGAAAACGAGTCGTTGAAGAAGGAGAAAAGGGTGAAAATGATCACGTTAAGCAAGGTAGCTCGCAGATCTGTCTTTCACATGCAAGGGCAGATCAGTCAGGCTTGCATGGACAGAAAAGAAACACATCTCTTTTAAATAACTTCCCCTCATAGTATTGTAGCAGAATGAAGCGGGATTTGGGATAAGTGGTATTTGCAGCAGCATCCATCCGTTACATTGTACGTATATCGGGTAAAGGCCGTAGTACTACATATATACTATATATGTAGCATATGTAGAATAGTAGTAGTATAGCTGGAAGTGTTTCTGCAGTCTTATCGTTTCAGAGAACAGGTCGATCGGCATGCGTATCGGTACAGTATGAATGAAGAGTTATTCCGTCCTGACCTCCCTCTTCCCCCTGGAGGTCTCGTTGGCCTCGTCCTCTTCGGAAATAGTTTTCCTCGCTTCTCTCTTTATTCCAAGGTCTGTGACAGTGGCTGCGGCGGAGGTCTCGCCGTTGGAGGCTGCTACTGAGACCGGGGTCGTCCTGATGGACATCTCTGACTTGAGTGCGAGAAGCTCGGCTTCCAGAGTGATCATGCGATCACGAAGATCCGCGGAGTCCTAGAAAGAAAGGTCGGCAATGCTAAGAAATGCACCTTCAAGCGGGTACTTGTCTTTTAGTAGGTCCTCACCCTTGACTTGGTGCTGGTGGGAGTGCCCGATCGATGCCTACTGTTGGACGACTTTGTTTCTTCCAGATCTCTCCGGTGTTGCTGCCGGTTGTTGTTGCCGTTGTTGGCACTCTGATTGTGACTACGGTGATGGTTGTTCATGAGCGCGGACGCGCTCACTGGAGACGGACTACGTCGAGAGTCCTTGCCAACATCTATAGCTACATCTTCACACACCGAACTTCGGTCGTCGCCACTAAAACTGCCACTTCTCTCCTTCTCTTCTATCACCCGGGCCGGACTCTTGAGATCCACCTTAGGCAAGGAGCTAAAGTTGCTGTTTCGCTGGGGCGTCTGCTGATGCTTCGTGATCACCCTGGCGGCCTCAGCACCAGCTGACAGCGAAGAAGAACCGTCTTCTTCATCTGCCTCATCTCCTTCTGCTGAATTTTTATCGTTGGGGATCTCGACGGGATCTCTGACGACGTCGCCGCTGCTGCCATGAGGCATAGCGGATGAGTCCTGACGGAGCAGCTCCCTCAGCTCCTCGCGTTTCTTTTGGAGCTCCAGTTCAGTGATGCGGAAGCGCTTTTGCAAAGTCACCAGCTCACCTGTAAGAAAATGAAGACATTATACCGACAACCCTAAACACGGACATCATAGCTTTCTTAAAACTTACCCATTGCCAGATCCCTATCAGATTCCGCCAGTGCCAACCTGGCCGTTAACCTCTCCAAAATCTTGAGGGTGCGCTCTCTCGCTATCGTGGAAGCTCCTTCCAATGCTTGACGGATTGCGTCGATGTCTCCAGCCAGAGAAGACTTGGAAGAGGAATGTTGATATTGAGGGTGACGACGGGCCGAAGAAGACGGGGCCTGAGGTTCCGGATCTCGCTGGGGCTGAGATGGCGGGTGCAGTGGCCGCGAATGCGGTGGCGGAGACGGCGAATGGCGGTGGCCAAAGCGACGATGGTTATCAAGACTACTCTCTTGAGCAAGACCTGGACAAAGCAGTCAGTGAGAAGATGCATGCACGTGTACGTACATAAGGAGTCACGAGCTACAAGTTGTCAATTGTCGTCTCTCTGAGTCATTCGTCAAAAGTCAAACCTATATGTACTGACCATGAGAAGCCGATGGCAGCCTCTGGCTGGGACTGAGATGCAAAGGGTGCTCCTGAGGCGATCCAGAAGAACCTTGGCCCCCAGAAGAGGCCGGACTAGACTTGAGGGACGAGCCGCTACGAGAAAGTCCAATGGCTCCCGAGGCGAAGCCAGCAGGCTGAGGCTGGGGCTGAGGTGACGCGCTAGATCGTCGGCGGTGATAGTTGTGGACCTGCGTGCACATAGATAAAAGGCAAGCATAAAATTAACGGGTTCTTACGCACATCTGCACGAAGTTTGTACACTTCGCTGACTGTATTCACCTGCTCTCGCTCCCGTCCGGCTGAGGGTGTCCTGTATGGTCCACCGTTAGTTCCGGCTGGACTTGAGTTGGGACTCTGGTGCGGACTGGACGAAACTGGAGGAACGGTGAAACCCGGTGGAAACACCGGAGTTTTGCCCTCCTAAGATTGAGCACGGGTCAGTATCGATACGTACATTGACCGACAGTCAGTCTCAGCTCACCTTGATGGCCTGAGCTATGCTAGCGGCCCACGCGGCTTTGCCGCCGCTCCCTCCAGCCGCCGCCGCCGTGGCCGCTGCCCACGAGCTGTAGAGCTTGTAGATGCTGTAGGGGTCGCCCGGGAATCCGAAAGGCGAGGGCGGAGGAACGGGCACCCCACCCGGTGGGGGCGGCTGCTGAGCTGCCGAACCCACTGGTGCAGCGGATGGTGCTGAACCAGGGGCGTAGTAGTCTGACTGTTCGCTAGAGTGTCGGGGCTTCTTGGGCAAGAACTGAGACGCATGATTGGGACTGGGCAGTGATGATGACGACGAAGAAGACTCAGCGCTCTGCAAGACAAGGTTTGGATTCTTGATAGGTGAACGTTTCTTTGGAGAATACGCTTTTATGCCGCGTGGTGGCGCAATGTAAAAAGACTTTATATGTTATGTTAGCGAAGTCGACCTTTAGGTCATGGAACGGTCATGAGTGCCGCGAATGGACAAGTTACATCTATGCACTTTCCTGCTTGTACTGCACTCCTCTGACTGAGCCTGCGTAACATCAACCATACATTCAGTCGAACGTGTTACTCATGACACTTGCGACAACCCGATTCCTGGGAGCCCCTTCTGACCCGCCTTATTGCGCAGCAGTTTCAAAAGAATCTATGAAACTTTGTGCGAACACTTTATCCCCCTCCCTTCTCCCCTAATCTACAGCCGATGAACATGTGACCTCTTTCTGATCGCTGACTGACATCCATCCATCTTTCTTTTTTTTGTCACGGCTTCCACCAGCATTTTTTTCCTCCTCGTCAGATTAATAAAAAGTGTTCGTACAAAGCCCGTGTCCAACACGAATAACAGTACGGTAATAGATTGGTGCATACGCAGCAGAGGGAGGCAGGAGAGCAGATGGCAGCAAAAAATGCAACCTTCAGACAAGCAAAAAAAAGTAATGTGGTCTCTTACTTTCATTTTCGTCTCTGGCGGACAGTTGATTGAGCCAGAGAAATGTGCTTCCAGTACAGAAATGTGGCCTTTAGTGACTGCTGGTCTAGGTGGATACAACACGAAAATCATTGCTGTTTATGCTCAGTCCGGCAGTTTCCTGTGGACGATGACAAATCCCTTCCTTTTCTCATTCCTCCCCCTTGACGTCAAATATTCGCATGCCAAATGCACTCCTCCTCTGAAGCTCCGCAGGACAGGACTGTTCTAGTAGCCCCCAAGAGGTCTTATGCTCGACCTGGAAACGATCCTCAAAGTTTCCTGTCTGCTGGATTCTTTCCATAGCTTCAAAGTGCAGGAATCGTGAGTTCTTCGGCTGGAGTCGAGAACTCCAATAATCCAATACTAAACGCGCAATCAACTTGTACCATGTTCAGCCCATAAAGGCGTTCATTGCAATGGCAGCAAGCTGCATTTTTATTTTTGCGACGAGGACATACAACAGATGACGGGGAGGAGGGGGAGAGGGAAAAAAATTCGATTTGGCTACTACACCAGACCATTGCATCAATGCAAGACTGGAGGGTGCAGTGACTCAACATGCTGCAAGACCCCAGGTTTCTCGTTTCAATCGATACTGCTGTATTGAGCAATGCACTCGTTAGCCTCCGACGGGGTGGGGTAAGTTGGAAGACCAATGCAGCAGTGTGCGCGCGTGCGTATGTACACACATGGCAGAAGAGCATGCACAGCAGTGAAAAGTACATACAACAGAGTACAACAAGAGAAAGCACCAGAGAAAGCAGGAGTTGGCGAGACTGCTTTTTTCTATGCTATTCCACTGGAGGGTGAAGGGAAAGAGGGTTGTGAAGGAGACTGAGTAAAAGAAGATCTCTCTAGCTGCATTTGAGGGCAAATGTGTGTGTGCGTGCGCGCGTGCGCCGACAGCTGAGCTAGGCTGGCTCTCAGCTGAGCTAGCCCGGCCTCTGCTAGCCCAGCCACTACAATGATCCCTCCCTCCCCCTGCTTTCATTCCGTGCGTCTGTGTCCTCGTTCGCCTCTCCCCTCTTCCCCTCCCCTAGGTGGCCTCATTTTTCCAGTATCTTGTTAGGTAAAAGTGCAGTGCGAGTAGAAGTTTTTACGACTTCCCGGGGTGACGAACATGTTACAGGCGGTGAGATCTCTTCTTCCACATCACGGACGAGGACTCCCGGATGCTTTGGTGTGGTCCTCACCTTCGTCGGCGTCCAAGAGCAGGATCAGCACACTGCACTTATCACTGCAAAGCTACCTCTCAGCGCTGCTCTCCTCCTCTTCCCCTTCCCTACCCCCTCAACTCCCCCTTCTAGCGCACGATCGATAGTTGCCCTACTTATGGCGACGGCGGCGGCGACGACGACGACGACGACGACGACGACGACGACGGCGGCGGCGACGACGACAACGGCGACTCCGACGGGTTTTTCAGCAGCGGATGTGTAAAAACTATATTTTAGCGTTCGGCGAAGGAGGAATAGTTTCTGACAGGCCGCTGCTGCTCAAACAGAAGGACAAAAAGAGTACGTTTGGAAAGCCCAGTACTTTCCACCCACGAACACGGACATTGCAAATCATCCCTGAAAGCACGCAATGTTTCTTCCTCCCCCTCTCCCTCCCCCCGTTGCATGCTGCACACCCCAGTAGACGGAAGCCCAAGAGGGGTGCATCCACGTCCATTCTTTACATCACCAATACGTAATCGGCGTCGTATTCATAGAAATGTTGCCCCTGGACCCCCCTTGTGAATAGCAATGATGCAGCCGTGACAGCACTTCGTGTCCCACTTGTTTCGCCTTGGCTTGGGTGCGTGCACGTGTGCTAATCAGAGGACAAACAGTTTGCCTGCCGGGTGTGAGAATCACGCACGTAACATGGCACAATGCGCTGCTTCTCTGCTGCTTCATTACTTGACTACGAGACTCCGGAATTGTAGGTAGAAAAAAGGAACCTACAAAAGGCTGTAATTCCTAAAATGGCATCAAACATTGACACATCGAGAAAGGAAAACTAGGCATTTTGCGCATGCAGAAAAATGCAATTTTTGCGCCCCTGCTGAGAACACTTCTCCTAAATCTCCGAGATCTACTTCTCATTACCCTGCCCGCCTGCCCACGCCCTTGATTGCACGCAGCGAGCTTCAATATGCAATAGCCATGTCATGGGGGGGGGGGGGACAACAATTGTCGTGCCCCTGCACAACTGCAGCCGGCACTCCCGCAGTCGGCAATCGTTATGCGCCAATGCAAACCTTAGAATTTGGCACTGAACAACGTCTCTCACCATGACTTAATAAGAGAGTTGTGCACCGCATGGCAGAACTTAAAGGGCATCATGGATCTTGGCTTTGAAATGAGACCGTGCGGTTGGATGTCGGTGATCCGTAAGCTGAGCTGGAGGCATCTCTGTCAGATGCGACAAGAAGACGACGACTGTGGCAGTCCCTCCCCCCCCCAAAAAAAATTGAAATATCTCACACAATTCGTCAGCCATAACTACTGAGTTCTTTTTTTTCTTCTCCGCATGACTAACCTACGTCGTCGTCAAGTGCATCTCTTCTGTTGGAGGCGGGGAGGAGGACCAAGTTAAGGTGCCAAGATTTTACACTGATCACAACAGTTGCAGCAACAAACTGAGACAGAGATGTTTTTCTCCTCGTCAAAGTCGCTCGATGTTGGTCTTCCCAAGGAAAACCAACTTGGAGCGCTCTGGAAACTTGGAGACCTGAGACACATCCTATTAAGACTGTGCAAACACATCGAGCACAAAAGTAAAGTAAAGCATCTTAATGAACCTTATAAAATCGCTTATTAAGGCTCGTTTTGACGTGCTAAGCACCTGGACTATCCAATGTCAGACCTCTGACTGACACCCTTTAATTCCTTAAGAAACAATAGTAGTCGCAACTCAAGCCGGGGTCGCATTTCTACCTCGACCAGGACTGTTTCTTGTGCTCCGCCAGACAAAGTCGGCCACCTTGCTAAAGCCTCACGCTGGCTCCAACCGCTCTTGTCCGGACCGATGGCAGAGTCAAGCGTCGATTTGACCAGCACAAATAATTATTGAAAGGTCTTCCTAAGATTGGCATGCCCGCATTTGGCAGGCAGAGCCGACGCAGGGACAATTTTGACCATAGCTGTACAACAATCCCGTCCGGGCTCAGGACGTGCGTACCGGACACAAAGACACCAATCGAGAGCGGCGACAAAAACAAATTGACGGGGTAACTGGCAAAAAAAAAACCCCGAAGAAGAAGCAAAGAAATCTGCCGATGAAGCGAAAGCTTCGAGTAAGAGTGAGCAAGAATAAAAAAAGGAATTCATGAGGGTCGCGATCACTTCTTGTCCTGTCCTTGGATGGAGATCAAGTCCTGTCTGCGTCTCGTTCATTGGGGCCCGTTGAAGTCGACTAAAGGCGCGCTCTCACAAGCCACAATTCGGGTGTTACTGTCAAGGCAGCCTTCACCACGGGATCCCGTGCGTGTCTGCCAGGTCCGATTTCTTCCCTTTAAGGCGCAAACAATTCTCTTGCATGACTCTTCGACCCTTCTCTTTTCTAGGGTGGGTTGAAATTTCCAGAGCCTCCTACTGTGACAGTCCTTATAAACCCCTCTTTTTGCTCGTCCGTGCCAAGTACTATAGAAAGAAGCAAAAAAAAAAGGCTTGGAGGGCCCGAGGAACAGACGAAACATTCCAGCACTGCCTCAGCAGCTTAGCGAATAAGAATTGACCGAAGTGGAGCAATGTAGCAAATGCCAGAGGATCAAGCTGGGATCCAAGAGTAATGCACACACGAGCACGATGTTGAGTACGAAATATGCACTGATTGTCCGTCAACCTGGAAACTGGACTAGACCGTTTATAGCTCGGTGGCCGGTCCTTTTTTTGCCTTCTTTTTCATTGGCGCTCCCGTCCATTGTTGCAAAAAAAAGGCGAACAAGACAAGGGTGGTAGTTTGGAGATGTGGCGTGACCGTGCACTTTTTTGCGGCCATCGTGCACTTCCCCCTGAAGGAACAAAAATCATAGCCCTGGGGTAGGAACCCCGTCCCCCCCCTCCCTTTGAGTCAGCCATACTTATCTGCCTTCCCTCCCCACGTTTTCTAACAGCGTGCGAAAATGAAACGACCGCAAATTCAGTAAGAACCGTTGATTGATTCGCAAGCACCGAAGCAATAAATTGCTACCCAACAGCAGCTAAATCGTTGCAGAGGACGCCGCCGCCGGCGCTGACGCTGCCGTCGTCCCTGTAGGTGGTGTCCCTAACCCTCTCGCTCTCCTTCTACCACCTGTGCTTCTCTGTCCCTTTCCCGGAGCTGCAGATGCCGACCGATCTTCGTCCTTTCTTCCCCCCTCCCTTAGGCAGACGAAATAACTCATGACTTTTGTTGCGCCAGCCACTTTTTGCGGCCACCGTAAGAAGAAGGAGAAGGCGAAGGGGGTAAAAAAGAGATGGAAAGCAAGGTTGCCAAATTTGTGTCCGTCCGCTTTAAAGCACAGTCTGGGCTGCAGTTGCGAATCGTGCTTGCGAATGTGACGCTTTTGATGTGGCAGCTGCAGCTCATCACGGCCAGACCGTGTGGGAGATGGTGCGCGTTCAAGTACACTGGAGAGGTCTGCCTGCACTGGAAGGCTGGCTGATCGACCACCGGAGGCTTGATGGAATTCAGACCTGACTCCCGGGTTCAGTCAGCCCCGGTTCTGCCACGGCCGCCCAAAGGAGGTCAACGAAAAGGCTGAGTGCGTGGTGGCAACTCTGTTCGTCCTTTAGAAGTTCGTTTTTTTGCAGGTGGGCAAAACTGCGGCTTGCCGCCGCTGCTGCTGCGTCGTCGGTCTCGCTTCGTACTACATACTAACCCCCTTCCCGCCCGGAGCCGCTGGCCTGCGTAGTATCAGACTGAAAAGAGCGAAATGTGTGGCACAAACGTATGCTGTGCACTGCTCAGGGACTACAGCACATACATACACACACGTGCACAAGACAGGGTTGAGACTAAGGGGGGTAGAGGCAGAGGAAGGGTGGGAGGGGAAGGAGGGAGGGGGAAGAGCCCAAGGTCTTCTTGGCAGTAACGTGGCACTTTTTACGTAAGGCCAGTCACGAAGAGACGATTTAAAATGCACTTTTTCTTGACAACGGAATTAAAAATTGGGAACCCACGTAAGTACCGTGCACGTTGAGGCTGTAACATGAGTGTCCCTCAAGATCGTCCCTTGCTGGGACTCTTTTTTTTTTTTCTGCCCTCCACTCAATGAGAAAACTTGCGGCAGTCATCAGGTTGCCGCAAGTAGAGTTTAGAGCAGAAGAATTACGTTTATGTTTTCATTCTCTCCATCTGACTCCTGCATGGCTGTGAAAGGTTAATCCTCCCATTTGTCTTCCATCAGAAGCAAATCAACATGACGAGTGATTAAAGTCTCGGCGACGGCAGTTGCTCCGGTAATAATGAGAGGCTAATGCAGAGGGGAAACGTAACGTAATCAGCTTAATTACCGATAAGAACGCTTCGCTCTCGACGAGAAAACAAAACCCTCGAAGGTACTTTGCGCGGTACTCGAGCCAAGTACTTCTTGGCCAACATCGCTCCTCCGTCCGCCACCCCTTGAGAAGACGAACGAACACACAGACAGTCCAAAACTGGCCAGAGCCCAGGCTTTTTCCTCCTCAACATCTGGCCCCTAAGTGTGCAAAGCAAATTCGAGTGAGTCAGGATCGTTACCCGGGCGTCCGAAGCCAGGCAATTCGCAATTTTTTGCCACGCTGGCGGAAAATAATGTTTGTGCGTGAAGAAGCCGTTTGTGGTCTAATTAGCGGAGCCAAAAAAAATGCTCCACACAGAACGAGGGCGCCGAGGAGAGCGAGACGAGCACGGACGAATGCAAAGCGTGAGAGACCCACGGAGTTCCCCAATAAAAGGAAATCCTCTGAGCAGCCAAAACAAAGATTTCAATGAAACGTTTGGCGGGAAAACAGGGTAGTCAGAATCATTTGGAGAAAGGGAACCATAAAGTCAGCCAATCGTAAAGCCAAACTTTTCCTCACAGTGCGTATGTTTACAGCTTCCAGAGCAAAATGCTCTTCTGCTGCTGAGGACGGCCTCGTGTTGGATGGCGAAATTGCTGCTCCTCAGAGCACGTGGCTTTTTATTTTTGGTTTGGCGCTTGTGGTCTTCCACAAGCGCCAAACCATGCACACGGTACAGTATTTTTGGCCATGCACACGGTACAGCATTTTTGGCCAGGCACACGGTAGAGCGTTTTTGGCCAGGCACACGGTACAGTATGTCCTCTTTTTTTCGGGAGCAACAACTAGTGTGAGTCGAGTTTGAGACGAACTGCAAGTTCTTCTTTCTCATCTCCAACCGCCGCCACAACCTTCACCACGTCTCCATGGACATGTGGAATGTACACGTCACGTGCAGTCCCTGCTACTTATGTCCATGTGCGGACGTACGTGTAATCTGTGACTTGAATAGGATAGCAAAGTCGAACACAAGACCAACTTTTGACGGATGGATGCAGATTTTTGCACTGCTCTGCAATTTTGGACAGGCCAAGTAGTGATGACTAACTATAGACTTGGCGTTCGTCAGCATGAGGGGAGGGAGGCCACCTCTGTGTGTGTGTGTACATATGTGCAAAAGTCTTGCGGGCCTGCAAAAGTGCACCGAGTCCGTTTTTCACCTCAGTCGGAGATGGATGCACTATTGCACTTTCTCCCCTTTGCTTCCTTCTTCCTGCCAATTGCATGCATGCACCACACCGGGTGCACGCAGGCAGACCCAAGACGCTGGCTGTCTGGGACGGCGCTGCCACCGCAGTCAGGAAGTGCATTTATGCAAATGAATATTGGTCCAGAAAGTTCTGCAATTTTGGCCAGGTTGGCTCGAGCAGAAAGAAAAAGAAAAGATTTCTTTGCACTGCCGCCAGGGACCTGGCCGGGACCTGGCAGGGTCTCGGCTGTGGAGGACTTTTTGAGGCGGACGGGACAAACTTTTCTGTTAGTGCGCAAAATCGTAGACGTGTTGAGAGAAGAGGGAGGAAGAAAAGTGCATCACTCATGACCTGATTTCGCAAACTCCATACAAGGGGGTTGAAGGCCGCGGCTGCGGCGAGACTGCTGCACTTCCCTCCGGCGGCCATGGGAAGTGGAAGTGATTTCGAAACGCTGCTTCAAGACCTGCACCACCTCCTCCTTCCTCCAACTGCACTGCTGCAAATCCTGGCAAATCACGCGCGTCGTGTGCGCCAATGACGCCGGAAGAAGACGGTGTCTCTCGGACATTGGCTCACACAACTGTCAGAGCAAAACAGACCGAACTGTTTCATGTGGCACAATTTGCAGCTTCCTACGCAAAATTATCCTAGGCAGGCTCTGCTTTGTGCGCGTCCCTTCTCGAATTCGCCATGGGGCTCCCGAAACGTCCAATTTCGCATTAATCCTTCCTTCCTTTTGCCCTTCGTGCGGAGAAAAAAGAGAAAAAAGCTGGCAGAAAATGCAATTATTGCTGGCGGCGGAAAATTGCCGGAGAAACGCGCAACTTTTTGGCTAATTCTGGAGTTCGTAATAGAAAAATCATAGACGTCACTGGCGTGCAGATTCAGCGCAGCAGATTCAGCGCACGCAGGTAAGTATACTTAATTACGTAGGTCGGTGCTGATAATTGCTGCCTGCAGAGAGCACGGAAACCGTTTCGCTCGTCACGTCCGTGCGACTCAGTCGGGGTTGGCGCAGACTTGGGAGAGGCTTTTTTTGGTCTCTCTTCCTGCTGTTTCATCGGCAGGAGTCGACTCGGATAAAACCGCACATGCTTTTACCGCTATCGATGCTCGGACAAAGTAGCGACTGATATCGATGGCGACGAATAAGGCAGAAGACCCGTGTAGCGACGCCGGATCGACGCCGGATCGACGCCGACGGAGGACTGGAAGATTTCTCTGGGTCGGCTGACACTTTGCCTACTTTGCACACGTGGCAAAAAAAAAAAAAGCAGATGGAGCCACAGACGCCATCGATCGCTCCTTAAGGGGGTAAAAAAACCCCGAAAACTCGTGCATTGAACCTGTGTTTACCTGCCAGCCTCAAAAAGTGTCTCTCCTGCTTCCATCAGCGGCAGGCAGAGAAAATGGAGAGCGTGACAAAAAAACGCGTCGAGACCTGAGCGAGTAAAATGTTTGTCTGAAGGCAGAAAAAGGATATAAAGAGAGAGAGAGACTCAAGATGTAGGCCAACTCCTCTGTCTTCCTCGTATTTCCTCCCACTTTGTTGAATAATAAATTGGATTCTGTCTCGCCAGGACTTAATGGAGAAGAAAAGTAGCGAGCACACACGGACGCCACGACATGAGACGCCAAATTTATAGCTTTCGGGGGGTTTAGCGCGAAATCAAGTTGGGGTTGCCTGGCAGAAGCTGTTGCTTCGCTTATCCCCTACTTTTCGCCTTGTAAACAGTAGCTGACTTTGGAGTGCACAGAAGACTCCGCCAGATGCCTCCTATCTCTCTCAGGTTCTGCCACACCAGCGTTAAATTCAATGTCTTCTTGGCATGCCACAAGTGCAAAGTCTCGACAAGTTTCGAGACTTGGAACTTTCGCCAGCTCCACAGCAAATCGTGTCAGAGGTGAGTTTCAGCGCTTCGCCAGACCTCAAATTTCGCTTCAAGTTGCATTTTTCTTCGTACTGCACTGGGGAGTGCAGGATGAGGAGGCAAAATCTGCCGATCCACTGATCCAGATGACGGCTGCAAGGTGGTGTGGTACACTCAGCGTGGGAGACGCCTGCATGCGCATTCACTGCGGGGCCTGGATGCGCAGGCCCAGTCAGTGCCTACTGTACCTAACCTCTGCTGTGTCCGTACTGCTGGCGCAGCAGACGAACGCAGACTAGTTCGACTGATTTGTTTGCGAAGGTAATATTTGCCAAGTTTTTTTGCGACTCCGGAGGCAGACAGGTCTTCCTCGCAGAAGAACTATAATACGTGGTAGGCAAAAATTTGCAAAAGAGATACACGCACAACGACCACCGAATCTGGTTATTAAAGTGCCAACTTACTGGAAAGAGAACTGAGCGAATTTTGCTTGTGTGAACTGTTGCCTAGTGGATCCATTGCCAATATCAAGCATGGCGGAGCAACCTTGTTCAAAGAAAATTGACTCAGAAGACCCAGTCAAGAGTTTTCTCTGTTGATTTTGTCAGTCCGAAACGTCCCATTCCCTCCCCCCGCCACTCGTTGACCCCTTCTATAGTTTGTTCAGACACCTCCTTTATCCACCTCTCCGCCCCCACCTCTTCCCTGGTGAGGACCTCCCCGTCCCTGCCCATCTTCCTTTATATTCTGTCCCATTGGGACGTTTCTTACGACTCACACTGTGCGCACAGTATTGTAGCGTGTCACAGCCGGCCGTCAGATGTTCGCGTCCTCTTCTACGTTCTAGCATATGAAGCACGCACACATTAGTAGTTTGCTAGAGTGGAATACGCTTCTAAATACTGATCGTCGCCTTCGTAAGTCACTTACCGTTTTCCTCTTGACGGGATGCTGTTGCTGATTCCCGTTGGCGCAGATGGCGGCGAACCGGGCCTTGAAGTCGGCGAACCTCCTGGCCATTTTGTCTTTCTCGACGCCTTCGGCGTAGCCTTCCCACAGGTGGAGGTAGGCGCGCCAGTTGGCTGAGTCGAAACCCCAATGACACGTGCGGCTCTCAAAGCTGCCACCCCCGCCTGCGCCACTGCCGCTGTGCGAGTGGCGCACGAACTGGCGCGGCGTGAAAAGTCCGCCGCATTCCTCACACTCGGCGCAACGAGCCTCTGGTCCGGTGGCGGCCTCGGGCAAGAGGACGCCGACGCAGCGGCGGCCGAAGCACTCGTGTTGCACCTTGACGCCGAAGGGCGAGGCCGCAAAGGCGGACCCTGCTGCGCGCGGTGGGTCGCGTTCAAGCAGAAAAGAGCACAGGCGCTCGGCGTCACTTTTGGTGATGAGTCCACAAGCATGCGCCGTAACGGGCAACACGCGTGACGTCTTCAGCGCGTCGAGCTGTCCTCGCGAGCAGTTGGTGCAGTAGATGCGCAAGCGGTCGCATGCTGTGTTGATCTCGGGAAAGCTGATGGGCTCTAGCACGGTGCAAAAGATCTGTTGCAGGCAAAGACGAGGCTCTCCGCCAACGATGAAAGCGGCGATGCGCTCCCCGCACAAGTCGGTCTCCACCAAATCGGCCGAGCCCGGGTCGCGGGACGACAAGATTGGCGTAGGCGCCGGCTGCGGAGGAACCGTCATCGGCAGGTCGTCGATGCTTGGGCGCTTGAACGTGGACGACGGTGAGCATATCGATGGCGAAGTCAGGCTCGGCGACCGCGAGTATTTGTGCTGATAAGAAATTGAAAGGTCAAGCGACGCTGACCTTAATATCTTCTCCTGACAGGATGTTACCTGATTGGACAGTCTTTCTAGGTTAATGACCGAGATGGGCCCTCTGGTCTGACCGTGGAGCTTCTGCTGCTCTGTAAGTTTCCTGATGGTGTCTCCACTCAAATGGCGTCCACTCTGCACACCATAGATGCCGACCGAAGAAGATCCACCGCTGCTGGCGGCCGCGGCTGCGGCGGCTGCGGCGGCTGCCGCAGCGTAATGCCGCTCGCCGCCGTAGCGGAGGTGGCGATGGTCAAGTGGAAAAGAGTGCCGTGCGTGTCCCATAGGCAAAGACCCTACGACTTTGTCTCCAGTGGGTCCAGCAGTTCCTAAGCCGTGATCCTCGATTCTGCAAAGATAGACCATGTGTGTGCAAAGGAGGGACAAGTATCGCGTGTCTTTTCCGATTGTACACATGTATGTGGGATACGCTTTACGCACCTCGAGAGAGTCACCATGCCGTTGCTCCTGCGGGGTTCTTCGTCTTTATTATTCTCCGGCGCTTTGGCCGAGGTCAACCTCTCCTCTTCGTCCACGTCCTTTCTGCCGCTGCCGAGGTCGCTGCCCGCGCCGGCACTTTCTTCCTCGTCCTCCTCCGTGGTCTTGGACAAGACGACATCGGGCGGTAACTTGTACGGCAACTGCTCCGCGGCCGGGGGTGGCGGCGGGGGCTTGAACTGATGCGGCTGCTCCAGCGTGGAGCCCGCGGGTCCAGTCAACGTCTGGCCCGCCGTGTCGAAGTATTTGTCCAGGATCTTCTTCATGGGGTGGTTGGGAGGAAACTCCTTGGACGGCCGGTGCATGCCGCGCTCGTCCGACGTCTGCTGCTTGGCGTCGGAGGACATGGCGATGTCGACTAACACTATCTGCACCTTGACGGAAGAAGAAGAAGAAACTCCCTTCTTCCTCCAACTGAGGTCACGTCGTGGCAGTCCGGAGGCATCTCTCTCGGGGTTGCTTCCGCTACGACGACTCCGGGCGGCTCTCCATGAATCCGGCACTTTCTCTCTGCGCCCGACGACGCCCCGGACGTCTCTTCCAAGAACGGTCGATGTCTGTCACGCCTCCTTCACTGCCCTGCACTGGTTGGCGAGACTGGCCTGACACAGGAGAGTGCGCGCGCTCACGCACTCGCGCGCGCGCACGTTTCACTTCTTCTTGTTCGGTGTTGGAATCGTCGGTCTGTGGTTCGTCTGGGTGCGCCGACCGACCAACAACTAGTGGCGTTGTCGAGTCTTCCTCCTTCGCTCTTGCCTCACTCCCTCCCAGACTCGTTCCTCGATCGCGCCGGCGGCCGTCGTCGCCGTCGTCGCCGCCGCCGCCGCCGCCGCCGCCGCCGCCGCCGCCGCCGCCGCCGCCGCCGCCGCCTCTAAAACAGCCGCCATGGCCGCCGCCGTCGCTGCATGCAATACGGCGAGCGAGGCGAAGAAGGCGCTGCCCTAAAACGACCTCGGTGCGTCGTCCCGACCGTCCGAGAGCGAGAGGGAGAGCGAGGCGCCCGCGCCCCAGAGGAGCGCCGGCGCCGGCGCAGACACACACAACTCCACGCAGGCGCAGGCCCGGTGCTACACACCGAGAGAGAGATGGCGCATGCTCTGGCGCACACAAACACGCGCAGCGCAGCAGCAGCAGACAGCGGGGTAGACGACGCCGGCACCACTAGTACTAACGGCCTGGAGAGGACGACGGCGGGCGGCTCCTTCCTCGCCACCCTCGCTAACATGTGCGTGCGCACGCGCAAATTCGACGAGCTGAGAGAGGAGAGAGAGTCTAGCCGCTCGCTTCACTTCCATCTTCTTGCCTCCTCTTCTACTTCTACTCCATGTACATACTGGACTGCTACGACAGCGCCTCTTAGCATGTGAGCAGCAGCCGCCAGATCAGTCAAGAGGGGGGGGAGGGAGGCAGCAAAAGCTTACGTATGATTGCGCATGACCTTATGGACGGGCGGAGAGCTACATACATAATACACGACCACGTACAAGGCTTAAGCCGTGCCGCTGGGAATCCGCCAGAGTGTGCGGATTGCCAAGAGGCACTCATTGGCACTCCGGTCACGAGTGCGATAGCGATACGTACTTGGAATGGCATCCCCTGCCTGGAATGCCATTTTTTTTACCTTCTGCCCGTCACGAAACCTCCTGAGCGGAATCCGCATGCAAAAGAAAGGCTTCCACACTCGTGCAAATTCCCATTGGCCAGCAGTGCGGCCTCCTCGTCGTCCCCCGGCCTGGTGATGCCGTAGTACAAGTTGCAGAAGGTGCGGGTGCGCGTGCGGGTGCGCACCCCGCATGCACTTTTCATCGATCGCCGACTCCAGGTGTATCTTTCTTATCTTCAAGTACTCTCACGTCCTTCTTGTTGTGCCCCATTTTGCCCCATTGTATACAGCGATCAGAGTGCAGATTGCACAGAGGCCAGCAAAAAAGAACAGTAGGGAGAAAGAGAGTTATGTGACTGCGCGAGGAAGAAGTGCAGAGCTGTCCTGTAGCAACCCTTGCTGCGTGCGTCGGTCGCGGAATGCCCATTCCTGGTTGGGCGCTTACTCGGCAAGACACAGAGACACTCTGAGATGGGCGCTCAATCTCACAGGCGTGCAAAACTTCGTTTTTCCCGCCCAAACGTCATAAACACATCAATTTTTATTTTGAGCAAGAGAACCCCCCTTGTACTTACACTCTTGCCCCATAAATAACTGAAGGGGCCAAGTTTCTCGGCGAATACATGCAATTTTTTTTAATTTTTTATTAGCGACACACGAGGAAGGGTTGGGCAGTAAATTCGTCCCCTCCTTTTAGCATTAGCGGCTTTGCCGCCAGACGCTGGCTGTTGTAAAAAAAAAAAAAAATCGCTCCCTTAACCGCTCCCCTCGTTTCCAGCCATGTCTAGATTTTGTGTCGGCTAAAAGCAGCAGGATGGCTACGAGCAGCAGCGGCAACAACCTTCCCTACGGCCCCGGGCTAAGAACTGCTACAGCCTCGTGAAAGAAAAAAGAGAGATGCTGCTCGTAGCAGGAGGTGGGGGCCAACTAAACGAGTGCGCCGGACAGCATTTGCCCGCGCGTCGAGGCCACATTGCTTTTGTATTGCTTTTATCGCCATCGGCATGTGTACACAACAGCAGACTGAGCGTGCAGCAGCGCAGTTGTGGACGTGTAGAGTTGCACACACGTGAGTGTACAGAAATTGAGTTGCATAGAGAGTTTTGCTGATGATTACGCACGCCCGCTAGCATTTCTCGTTTTCGCATTCCTCCCTCTTTTTTCACCGGTTTCGCCTCCCCCCCCGACCCCCCCGGCATTCCCCGCTCCCTCCCCATCCCCTCCCCTCCCGTTGAGCGCGTATGTGGCGTCACAGGCATGGAGGGGGAGGCAACACAAAGGCAAGCGGGGGGGGGGGGTGCAGCAATGAACGCAAAGCTCAACGTATATTTTAGCCGCCGCCGCCGCCGCCGCCGCCAATGCATGAAGCGCAAATTCAGTACTGACAGAGAGAATCTGCATGAGCAGTCTTTTCTTTCCAGGAAAAGCAGTCACACAAACTGTGCATGCATGTCTGCAATGCAGGGGGAGCTTCCACACCCTGACACACACACACACATGCATGCACAAACACACCCCTCATTGCTACTGAAGCCCAGCTGAGGCAACCCCCCCCCCTTCACTCATATGCTGTGTACAGCCTTTTGTACTGCTGCTGCATTGTCGTTATCGGTGGCTCTGCGACTTGCTGGGAGTGAGCTAAAGGCTATTGAAACTCATCTGATGTCCGAAATCGTGGCGGCTGCAAAGCATTACCCTTATGTATATGCAAGCATTGTTAGTCGGAAACTATAAACCGGCAACTGACAATGAGGCTTTGCGCAAATGTCCGACCGACGACAAAACTGTTGGCTTTTATGTGTAGTCCTAACTGATGTTGGTGGTACACGCAGCGGCCGAGCAGGAGTGTCTGCCCGCCACAGTGCAGTAGTGGTATCAAAGCGATCTCCATAAAAAGTTAGACTACTTCAGTTATATCAGGTTTCCTTTTCCTTCCCATTTATTTTCTTCCTCCCCATCGTTTTCTGGCGGGCGCCGCCGTGATGTGACGCGCTCCATTTGGTGGTGGTGGTTGTTGTTGCTGCTGCCGCGGCCGTGGCCGCCGCTGCTGCTGTTGACTGTGATGCATTCAGACATGGGTTGGGGGTTGCTCAAACTGCCTCTCCGTTTGCTGGATGACAACAAAATGCCCCCTCTTTCCATCAGCCGAGTTCGTTGGTTGGCGGGAGAATGAGTCGGAAGACGATGATGGAGCTAAAGCAAAAATGCCTCAACAACAGAAAATGGGCAATTCTGGCACTCAGGTGAGGAGACCAGTTTAATTCGGCGCAAAAAAGAAAAAATATCTCTTCATCGATACTTGTTTGATGGACAAATGTGGCGCAGACACCAGACAAAAGAATTTTTCCAGCTAGAAATTTCTCAAGACGTCTGGCTGCCACTGCCAAACCGGACACATTTTCTCCTGCGGGTTTTTCTGCTCTTTTGTCAGAATTGATCCCGCTCCACCAAAAATAAGAGGGTCAACGCTGAGACACAAAAGTGGCAACGTCTCTGTCGAAAAGCGGAGTCGGGAAAAACTTACTCTATGCATTGTCGCGCCTGCTCTTTTCCAGAACTTGCCAGAAGCTGTCTGGTTGCTGCACACCTGGGTAGTCTTGCCCGAGGTGTCAGCCCGACGTGCATATTGGCGTAACCCACATGCAGTAACTACAATCACGACAGCCACGTATGCGTCGTGGGGCGAATCGTGGTCATTCCCTGCTGATTGAGCAATCAGTTGGCAGTAAGTACACGTCCTTGATGGACGAGGGGAGCCAGAACAAGGAGACGTGGAGATTCAGAGCAAATGTTTGTCTCTTGGTACGGGGAGACTCAGACACAGGACAGGACTGCAGTAGCAGCTTCCTAAACGAAAATCCCTCCTCCCCTGAGAATTCAGCTGGACTAGACAATCGTTCTTCCTTTGCACGTGCAAAAATCTCCTCGCCGACTTCTCAATGCGATTTCACTTCAACTTTCGACCGAGCAAAGTGCACTTTCGTGGAAAAGAGCCCCCTCTCTTTTCAGAGGAGATCAGATCTGCCTGAGTTACTTTACAGCCCAGTCACTATTTGCACCTTCATCTATTGTCCTAAAGTTAGCGCTAAAAGAAGTGCTGCGGAATTAAAAAAGAAGCTTAAAAAGTGTTTACGCCGCACAAGTTACCAAAGTGTGTCAGACTACAGCAGTTGTCACACGCAGAACAGCAGTACGTACATGTTTCTGTAAGTATCCTCACGTGGGTAGTTGAAGGCGTGGTCGCGGTGCTGTCAACTTATCTTTGGTGCACACATTTGTTCTGCATGTGTCTTTCGTATCAATTCGCATGCGTACAGTAGTTGAACTTAATGTCTCGGAATCAAGCGGAGGACGAGGAACAGTCGGAAGTGACATCAGATCCGGGCAGAAGAGGCTGAGGGCAGTGTGGGGCGCCAAAAAATCCCCTGGAAGCTTTGCTTATACCGTATGATGCATGAGGGGACGTTGGTCGGTTATCTCACATGATTTTTTTTCATTCCTTCCCTGTGCAACTTGGCATTTCTCCCGCTGCTGGCGGCCAGGCTACCACCCTAAAATGGCTATGGGAGGGAGAAGAAGCCTTCTGTTACTTTCCGTACAATCCTTTGAAGGCTTGTTTGGTGCTGGAGGGAAGGAGGTCTGATAGGCCCACATCTCGCCCGCCGCCGCTGCCGCCGCCGCCGCCGCCGAGTGCACGGAGTCCCGTTACTCCTGGCAGACGTCTCAGCCGCAGGAAGCAGCTGATTTTTTTTTCTTCCGTCGTAGTTGAGAGAGAGTGAAGAGATCAATGCTAGCAGATGATGAAAGAGCAGCAGAATGCTTTATCTTTGCTGGCGTTCGGGGGGAGGGAGGAAAACAGCGAGGGGGGGAGGAATTGCCCACATATTCTGTACTTGAAGGGGCATTTGTAACTTGGTCGAGTGTCCGAAGTTGCACAATGGCCAGCCTGCCTGGTTCTGTGCAGTTACAGTGCCTTACAGCAGTTCACGCGTGGCACTGAAGTTTTAATGGCGCATACTAATTACAGTTCTGTCGGACGACAAAGCGAGTCCTAGGTGCTCACCCCGTATCTCAGTGCACGCCCTGAGAGTCGCCGAGGAGTAGGTAGACCCCCGTGTACACATGTGTTTGTGTGTCTACGTATTATACGCACACGCACTCATGCCCCCCCCCCCCTTCTTTCTCACATCGTAAATACTCAAGTTAGACGACAGACTAACGATTGACTAGCTGCGAAAACACGGCAGCCATTGTCGCTCCTTTCCAGCTTGGCCCACTTTTCACTCCTTGCTGGATAAAGTGGACTCTCCCTCGCCTTAACCGTACTCATGGACGTGTGTACCGCACGCCCGCGCGCACTCCTCAGAACCTACGTACACATGTGCATACGATGTCGATGCAATAGACGTGTTGAGTGTCGACAACGCCTGAGCAGCAGAGGACGAAATAGTCCCCGATCTCTTTCCACAGTCAGTGAGAGGGGTGAGACGAGTTTTTAGAGCACTGGGACGTCGTACGAGTTGATGTGGCTACGTCACCCAAGTTTCGGTGAGGGTTGGGTTTTATTTGTTGTTCAAGCAAGACGTTCGCAGCACGAGAAGCATTTCATTTGCTTGTTGTCTTTCCTCAGTGTGTCAGGAGGACGACGACGACGGGGACGACGGCGACGGCGAGGACGACGACGAGGACTCTCTCTTTCTCACTGCACTTCTTGCTTTTACCACATTTCCCCATAGAGACGAGAATGAAGAGAGAGAGAAAGCCCAGTCTAATCGATACCAACATGTCTGGACCGACCAGAAGCGTCTCCCCAATCCCAAAGCACGTTCACTCACCCAAGGAGAGGGAGAGGGATGAATGGGTTGCTACTTTACACGAACATATGTAGCATACCTGTTTTGGCTGAACAGCTAATGTTCATGAATGATACAGCACGACCCGCAGAGGCCGGTCTCTCATTCAGTGGCGCTCGGACGTATCGTCAGAGGCCTCGAACGCGTTCAGCAGCTCTGTACCGTATGTGATCGTGTGTGCGTGATTTTTCGCTGAGGTGGCGGGTTTTTTCTCTCTAGAGCTTCTCAGGCCCTCGGTCGCTTTCTCTTGTACTTCGGCATTTCCAATATTGCGTACTTTGCCTACGTGGGTTCTAGACTCGCTGGGAACATTTCTGCGACGCAGAAAGAAAGCCTCCTGAGCCTAGTACGAAGGAGTAGCTAGGTCATTTCAACCCGCTATCCTCACATGCTATAATCGATGATCCACTTGTGATAAGAAGTTTTGTCTAGTCAAATGACGACGAGCGCTGAATGAAACACCAAAGGAGGGACGACTTCCTGCCTGTCGGCCCGCCTGCCCGCCTGCCGGGCTGTCTGCCCGCCTGCCTCAGTTCTTAAAGAGAAGCTTGCTTCCATTTTCAACATGTTTTATGGAAGCATAAAACTGTTGACACCCTCTTCTTACCCTCAGCCCTTTCATGAACGTGCCCGTGTATGTGTCGAGCGTGATCTAAGCCAGCCTGGCAGACTACAGACACGTTGTCATGCACTGAAGGAGACGCAGCTGCCAAAAATCGAAGGAAGAACTACGAAAACTACGAATTTGAGTCACAATTTCACCCTTGTGCACGCATGCACACACGCATGCACATGTGTGCGCTTCACAGTTAAGAACATGTGTGTTGCATCGCAAACATCAGCCTGACTGAATTGCGATCTATCATTCGTGCATACGCTTATCAGGAGGAAATGCAAACTGCAAGCACGTACGGAAACAAGGCACGCTGCACCAGCAACGGTTCATGCACGCTGATTACGTGATATCTTAACGAATGAGAGAGATATACTCGAGTATGTACATTTTTGCCAATCTGCCGTCCTGGAGGTGCAGACACTATGATTCTCCGTCGTTTATTCTCTTTCCCCAGCAGGCAGCAGCCCTACCCTTCGGTCTACGACGACTGCGCACTGTACGAGGAGAGGCACTTCTGCAGCTTGTCTACCTCTCCGCCGCCAGCTTTGGCCTGGCCCGCCAGCATTTCGTTTCCCGTCACAGTTTTCTTTCCACGCGTCTCGTCACGCCTAACTGGATTTTCCTCACATGCCTCCTAATTCATCCATCCCTTCTTCCCTCCCCCCTCCCCGCCGCCGCCGCCGCCGTCGTCGTCGTCATCGCCGTCGCCGTCGCCGTCGTCGTCGTCGCCATCCCAGACAGAGCCGCCACCATGAACACGCACACGCGCACGCACGCCACCGCCACCGCAAAACGACGAAACGCTTAGTACATATCACAGCAGGAAACTGCAACAATAGTACGAAATAGTACTTAGGTAAGAAGTCCGCATGTAGCAGCAGCGCAGCAGAAGGTGGTGTACGTACGTACTTCGGACGTACCTGTGCATAGGTAAGAATACTTCGAAGCCAGCCCAAGTCTGAAGAGCGAATTGTTGCTCGTCGGCTGGAACTCCTGGCAGATTGAGAGCTTCAAGTCAAGTGTACAAGCTTTTATCGCATCTCACTCACGAACGTGCTCGACCATGTCAAGCAAACCAAACCTTTGACAAAATTAGAAGAAAGAACTATACGACAGCACCAGCTATGCCAGTTTTTGCCACCCAGTGCAGGACTGTCATTACGCGAATATCGAATGCTCTCCTCCACTTTTAGGGAAAGCATACTTCATGTCCGTCATAACGCAGACACATGCAGGAGGCGCGATGTTGAACGAGAGGAGCAGCGAGGGCGGCATCGGCGAGACAGGGCGAGAGAGGCCAGTCTGGCCTCGTGACGGAGCGAAACAGTTAGAACACAGCCCACGGAGGTCGCGACACAGCACGGCCAAGTCAGGAGATGAAAGATGGATGCATGCATACGTTCGCCCTGAGTGTGGTGTGCGTGGTTGCTCCCCGTTAAGGCCGGTTGCTCAGCCTCAAAGTGTTCCACAGCCCTTAACCACATCAAAGTAAAGTTGAGATCCGCACAAATAGACGAGGAGAAAGTACGTTGCAGAAGAGAGCACGTGATTCATGCCGGGTGAATGAATCTCATGTCTCTGCCCAGACGGTCTGCGTTATTGTTCCCGGTCTTCAAGCTGTTGTACAACTTTGTGGCGTGGGTGGGTGGAAAGGTGAGTGGGTCTCGTTTCCACCTGCGTGCGTGCAATTAAAGCAATTTGCTTCCTCTCATGATTTACGATACACATGGCGGACAAAATTCTCTTGAGGCCTACTTACAGCACAACGCAGGTGGCACCTCTCGCCGTCGACATTGGGCATACTTTCCCTCTAGCCACGTCTGGCAGAACACGCGGAGAGAGAGAGAGAGAGATTACTGTGTGCGTGTGCTGCGCTTGTGAGAGAGCTTAGGCGACACGTCATTTATTTCCCCTGCTACGGCAGTCTGCTGTGGCCAGGAGGAGTCTGTCTGCTCTATCTCTCTCCGCACTGCGTGCTGGCGAGTGCGTGTGTGAGCGCCCTTGTGTGTGTGCGTGTGCGCGTGTGAGCGCCCTTGTGTGTGCGAGCGTGTGTGAATCAGTGAGGAGTTATCGAAGCAGAACACTCCCTCGCGGAATTAGTTCATTGTACTTTCAGAGCCGGGCATGTGGTGCAAAGAGAAGACTATGTATCTTTCATACCTATATATGATAGGAAAGACGACATAGGCAAAGGGTTCTCTCTCCAGAGACAGGAAAGGGTTATCCGTCTTATTAAAGGTCCCCGGGTTCCACAGATTCGTCGGTAAAAGATGGCATGACGACCTGACCGAAGCGAGTGGAACGCTCGTTCCCGTCCGTCCACGCAGTGGTCTCGTGTTGCTACTTCGACTACCTGAAGCTGAAGCCTCCACCACTTTCCTTCCTCCGACACGAGCAGCAGCTGGAGTGGGGCCTCTCCGTCTCTCCCACCCACATGGACGCGCAGACGCACACGTACATATATGTAGTTCTGCACGAAGTACAACTTGTGTGCGAGACAGACTGCTACATACGTACGTACCAAGGGGGCGGCTGGAGGAGTGCAGTCTTCTTCTTCTTCTTCCTGCCTTGGATCGATGGCACCGGGCGGCTTCGCCAGTCTTTGTTCGGTGGGCCCAGCGAGTCGGGGCGAACGAACGGACGGGTCTACTACTTTTTCTCCCTCACCCCCCCCCTTCTCTCCTCCCTTGGCCGGAGGAATGAGCAAAAGAGGGGGTGAAAGAGAAGGTTTTCTTCGTCCTGGCGGACAACATGTGAAACTTGTGGCGGAAGGAAAGGGGGGAGAAAAAATCCATAGGAAGGGGGAAGGAGAGAGTGCTTTTCTTCTTGCAGGTCATACCGACTGTGCTGCATGCGCTACGTAGCCAGCACAATGGAGGCCAGGCTGGAGAGAGAGAGAGGGTTGGAGTAAGAATGTGGGTTAGTGCTGAGTTGTACGTACGCTCTGCTGTAGCAGAAGCTCCACACACAGATCGCCGCCTCATGGCCGCAGACACTCCTCTTATAGCTACGTGATTGCGTAGAGAGTAGAAACCGAAAAGTGCCCCTTTTTTGCCCACCTCCGAGAGAGAGATTTATCAGAGGGTTTGCAAAAAGACAACAACTATGTGCTTGGTAATTCGGCACTGGGCGAGTGCGCAGGCGTACATGGATGGAGCAAGTTCTTACATTGCTCGCTGGCGTTCTTGCTTCTCGTGGACAAGGGCATTCTTTTTGTCCAAAATTATGAGACTGACGATATCAGCGGGCAAAAAGACTCCTTCGACGATAAAAGCTCTCTTAGGCGGACAATGTGCGAACCGCCTTGATTTAGTGCACCAGCTTATGAGAGGCATGGAAGGAAAAAAAGATTGACAGGCGCAGGTAGAAGCAGACCTGGCGGGCTTTTTTACCCCTTTCGCCATCGGCCGAGACCCTGGCACAGCAGTCAGACAGATAGAGTTAAAGAGAGGGTTTGTTAACGCTTATGCCTCCTGTAAGGGCGCGTCCACACGCGTCAACTTGCGTATTTCACGCATGCTTAACGTCACGTGTACCGCCTACTACGCCAGCGACGCAACCTCTAGGAAGACAAAACCTGGATCCTATTAAGTGACCATTACAGTTGTCCTGAGCTATCACTGTAGACAGACACACCTATGGGTGGTGGAGGGACACGGCAGGAGGACTCACACTGGACTGGACTTCACTTATCCTTGATACCCACGATACGTCAACATGCGTACTCATGCATACGAATTTCTCTTTCAGTGTCGCATGAATTCACCAGACATTTCCAAGGCATTTGTCACAAGTGTTGTGTGTGCACATGAGGCGGCGTTGTTGTGCAAACTTTTTTAAGAGGAGGAAAACTTCTCAGGAAGTGGCCAAAAGTGTCGATTGTCTGAATAAAAGATCTAAGGCTTCCTTTATACGGAGCATTTTACTATAAAAAACGGTTTCAGGGCCATGGGTTCCTATTTAGCGAAAGTTTCGATTTTCCGAGTTAACAATAGTCGCCTGTTGCTGTACACATTTACAACCTAGTTGGTACAAGTCGTTTGCTTCTCTTTCTACTGCATGACATCGTCTGTCCCCTTTGCAAGGGTTCCTTTTCACGTACACATTCATGCATAGTACATATGTCAGCCCCATGCATGGAGACCTGCTGGAAAGTTGGACTCCTGCCCGACAGGAGTGAAATTTTTCCCTTCAACGCAATACATGTCATTGTGCTTGTATACAAAAAAAAGACGCAGTCATGTCCGTGTGTACGTCGGTATCGTTGCTACGTGGAAAAAAACCCCAAGTTACTTATTACGCGTACTACGTGAGTTGCGCTAGCTAGGTTGGGTGGGCTCTTCAAACCAGTCACGCCAAAGAAGTGTGACAAGATGGAAATGATTCAGCAGATTCTTCGGTGAAATTGTCGGTATTTTTGCACAGAACACAGACTTCGTGGCTGCAGAAAGAAAGGACGTGCGTGTTAGCGCTAGACGTGAACTGCATCGTGTGTATAGTCGCAGTTCTGCTACCCTTTGCTGAATTTGCAATATCTAGAGACTTGGATTATGCTTACGTTCAGGAAGGAGTACGTAGAAGCTTTTCGTGGGACATTGACCAGGAACTTAGGAGACGTTCTTTATTTTTCGGTCAAGACCCACTTATGCCGTGCACACATGCTAAATCATGTATGTACAAAAGCGTATCAGCTGTGTACTCAGTTTACCGAAGAGATTAAAAGCAGCTTCAGGTATTCCAGGACGTACCTTTGTTGCCATTCAAGCGAAATGTGCACAACGTCTACTTGCAATTTTGGCAACTCTGCCGAGGAAATGCATTTGCGAAAACGTCGCTTGCGGCAATTTTTGCCACAGTCAGAGACCAAAGAGGGAACAAAGGAATTCGTCTCTCCCTCTCCTGGCTGTGATGATAGGGGCGACTGGCAAAAAATTTGCACTCTTGCCCTGCCTGCCTCATCGGCGCTGCTGCTGCTGCGGCGGGCTGGCCTTGGACGAGGAGAGGAGGTTTGCAAAAATGAATTGCCATGCGCGCATGCGTGACGGGGAGACACAAGTGCATGCGAACACGGAAATCTAAAGAGGGATTCTGGAAAGAACGCCCCATGTTCGTGACTTTAACTACTACGACTACTGCGCGTAGTAGAGAAGGGTAGACCGGCTTCTTGTGCACGTGCACGCGCACGACGTCTCATACTTAAGCGAGTGACGTGCGTGCGTCTGTGTGGCCAGATCGTATCTGTGGGGCCGAACCTGGCATAGGGAAGGGTGTCGTAGTAGGTGTCGCTGTCTATGCAAGGTAGGGAGGTCCGACCCCACTGCGTTATTCTCCTCAACGGGTGAGACCGGGAAGAGATGAGTTTATTCAGCAAAGATCTTTGCTCTCTGATTTGACTGATGATGGCGTGGTGAAGGTGGCATGGTGAAGTGGGGTAACGTGTCTGGGGGGGGGGGGGGGGGGGGGGGGGGGGG
>JAAUXU010039912.1_pt1 | contig 39570 bp, 52 predicted proteins | sample 7278151 | NCBI WGS metagenome assembly JAAUXU01 (sample SAMN14350113, study PRJNA611818) | marine sediment metagenome | isolation source: surface marine sediment (1.8m) | place: French Polynesia: Moorea | collected 2018-08 | reverse complement strand
TGATTGCTATGTAGGTGTAAAGAAAAATGCGTTATGAGTGCGACAAGTATAGTGCACGTTGTGAGAAAACAGACCAATGCATTGAATAGAACATTGTGCAAACATATTTAGTACTGGCGTGGAGATTCTTGACACAGAATTTGGCTTCAGGATCAGTCCGAGAAGGTTCCGTAATCTGTCTCAGAGTGTGCATCATAGTCGGCCCCGACGGCTCCGTGTCCCTTTTTATCAAGACGTGGGGGGGACCCTGGGGGACCTCCGGAGGAGGGAGAGGTCCTTCTAGAACTTTCCACTTCTCTTCTGCCCAACAACGGGGAGCCACTGGATCCCTCCAGACCTGTTGCCTTCTCCCCTTGCAGAACCTTGGGCAGGTAAATGTAATCGTTCGTGTCCACGTCGTCCTTGATGTAGGTGACCTCCTTGTACTTGATGGGGCTAATTTTCTTACACGTTTCCCTCCACAGCTGGTTTGAGGAGACGATGAGAGACACTAGAAAAAGGCCGCTCATGACCTTCGTCATCGTGGTCAGGTGACTCAAGCCTCCTGACCTATCATGCGAATAAGAACGAGTCAAGAGTTAGAAGCGTAGTTAACACAAACCGTTAGTCTATAGCACGTACCTGATTAGGATGAATACAGTAGTGAAGAACTGCAGCACCACAACGGAAAGGATGACGAACGATATAGCTGTGCTGTGAACGCGTTGGTTGATCTTGCTCGGCTTGTACGCGTAGAGCAAGTTGTGTCTGTCCACGTAGTACTTGGTGAGAAAGTAGAGCGCTCCAAACGGCGTGATCAGCGGACACGACAACGAATACATCATGGTCATGCAGAAGATGAGCATCAATCGCGCGTAGTGCTCGCCGAAGCGGAACTCGTACTTGATGGCGTTGCGGATGGACGGCGTGTCCGCCACAGAGCGGGACAGACATGTCTAAAAAACGATTTTATGATTATGTGTTTCCGTATTTAACGAGACATGAAGGAAGAGTGCACAATTAGGTTATGCATAGTATACTTATACGATAAAAGCACTCATGTATACCTTATGGACACACCCCTCAGACACTCCGGGATTACAATTACTTTGTGTGCTATTACACATTTCTCCGCCTAATCTAAATGTGTTCGTGTGTCTCTCCCGAGTGACTAACGACATGTCAGGATATGGAACTGTTAAAGCAGCGTCCACCAGCACGATGTCGACATGTCAAAGTTCTGAACAGCCCAACCATGGCAACGAAGATGAAGACGTTAGTGTCTTTACTGATAACGTCGTCTTCACAACGACTGACCTAGCCAAAGCAGTCATTTTTGGAGTGTTTCTGGTACCAATCCGACTTGCACTCTTGGTATTTTTGTTGACACTGTCCAATGTGCTGACCAACATAATCCTGTGGAACATGTCGGACGAGGATCTCACGTCTAGACCACTTACAGGCTGGAGACAAACTCTGGCCACCGGCCACATCTACCTCTCGAGGAGCTTCGCATGTTTAGCGGGAATAAAGCTGACCATTGTAGGAGAGCAAGCAACGCGTAAGGAAGCGCCGATAATTGTCTTTGCACCCCACGCGTCACTCCTGGACGCCATGATGCCACCACTGATCGGCACTTCAGGCATTACAAGACACCAGACAATGGAAATCCCGGGTGGATTCGGCAATATTGCAAAGGTTCTGCAGAGCTATTTTGTAGACAGGGGTAGCTCCCGGTCCAAAGAGGAAGCGCTAAAATTTATCAAGTATCGCGCTCTCTCCCCTATGGATTGGAGCCAAGTCATGGTCTATCCGGAGGGAACTACAACCAATGGCACGAAGCTGATCCACTTTAAGAGAGGAGCCTTCGTTCCCGGCGTCCCTGTGCAGCCGCTTCTCTGCAGATTCCCCGGCAAGGGGCGCGTCAATCTGTTGACTGACGTCTTCATCCGCCGTCACTCCCCTGTAGCCATGGCCTGCATGATGCTGTCGCGACCAGTCACTCACATTGAAGTAGAATTTCTTCCCGTCTACTATCCTAACGAGGATGAACGACGGGATCCTCGCCTGTATGCTCACAATGTCCAATCACTGATGGCAAAGAAATTGGGGATTCCGGCCACCGAGATCAGGTTCGAGAAGATGTACAAGTGGTACTTCAAAGAGATGGATACACAAAAGATCTCATGACCGCGTGAAAAGTCCTCTATGCACAGGATGTGATTTACTTAGCTTTACCCGACCTGCTATTGAAGTGCTGTACGAGGGGAGCCTCTGGCAAAAAGTTCAGAACATTTGTAAGAGTTCGAGCGAGGCTCTGAGTAGACCTCTGCTTCGATATGTTAACAATTTTTAAGTTTTTAAGTTATCGTACATAATGACTTGATCTAAAATGAACCAAGCACTGCATATGGGCTTGACTTTTGTAGCCTCAGTGATAAAAAATTTGGGCTCAGCGGGCAAGCGGTTGCACAATCTGTTTCTATGCTGTTCTTAGAGGTTCTGTCTGACTTTCAAAGGGAATTCAGGGGCCGATTGGCCAAGTTATGACCTCAAACTGACTGAAGCTAAGTAGATCGCACCCAGTACGGCCCCTCGTTGACCCCGATCATGGCTGGTGGATTCATGATTGTAGCTTTTGGTGACGTCACCGACGTGGCCAGGTGATACGTTCTGTTCGACAAGGCTCCAAAGGCACTTTTTTGTCCAGGCCAACGAGTACGCTTAGAAGAACTTACTCTGACAAGGTAGAAGAATAACTCCGGGAACCGGATTAGCTCCAGACCGGCACCCACTAGAGCCGCAGTGATGATGTAGTTGACGAAGAACGCCCCTGAGTCAGGGAGGAAGACGCACTCCCACCGGTACGTCTCGTTCGTATTGGGGACGAAGACAAATTTGAAGATGGCGTCCGCTGTGGTGAAGCCAAACGTGGGCAACAAAACCACCATGAACAGCAGGAACCTGTCAGGACAGCAACAATTAAGTGGGGTGTGATCTGTAGGAACGCGCCGAAACTCACCAAAAAGTCTTCTTCATGATGTTGTGGTTCTCCTCCGACCTGGTCCAGTGACCTGTACGCATGAAAGTCCGTATTGACAAGCAGGTGATAGTTGCACAATCTCAGGAAAGTTCGCAGGCACACCTAAAAATCTGTCGCTCCACGCGACCAGCAGCGGTAGCAAGGCTGTGACTCCCCACAAGGTGAGGGTGGGCAAGAAGTCAACGATTGCCGGCGGCAGGTGGAAGACTTCCGACCCTAAAGTGGTGACGAGGAAGTCGGTCTGCGAGATGATGTACTCGGGTGTGGTTAGGAAGAACAGGATGAGGAAGAGCACTGCGTTGATGAGCAACTTCTTGATGAGAAGGAAGCGGGACTCCATAGATAGGTTCTCCCAGTAGATATCGTCGGGTGTCGCTGCGAAGGTCACCTGTGCATGGCCAATACAAATGAACATTGCGACGTTGTCGTATCTCTTCGTCTTTTTTGAACTTGCCTTCCATTTGTGCACTTTTAGCAGACTCGAATTCGCTGACTTCGGCAGGACAGACTTGCGATACCAGGGGCTGTGGCGGAAGGAGTCGTAGACCACCTTGGCCATGTTCACCGATCTACATTCATTGGCGATGAGGTTGAGCACCAAATTTTGCCTGACTTCCTAGAGCAGATTTGAGTACCTGAAGCTGACGAAAGCGATGCCCAACGGAGCATTCAAAGCGGCCTCCTTCTCTTTTCGAAAGTCCTCTCTTAATTTCGATTCCAACTCCGTGTAGTACTCGAGCCCCTCCACTCTGAGGACAAAGACGTTTTTGTACCGATTGGCGCATAAGTCTAGTTCATACGGGCTGCTCTCGCACCTGTCCACACAACAGCAGCAGCATGAACAACACCTGCTGCAAGTGACAGGATGCACCCAAAAGGGTCGGTTTCCGTCACTCAGGTAGTCCTCGGTGTAGGCCTTCCCCATGGATGCCTTCTCCAACTCAGAATCGACCTCGAGCAGTTTCTTTACGTTGTACGCGAAATGAATGTAGTTGACCTGGGCACCAGGAACATGAACCGCGGTGTGGTTTAAGATAAAGAGGTGGAAAAAACAGCACTCACTTTAACCCCCTCTGCCTCATATGCCTCCTCGAAATGTTGCTTCAGGTGATCAGAATGGCAAAGATAACGAGGAATATTCTCGATCATGATGGCCTTTCTAAGGTCAAGGTCGATTTCCTGCAATAGGTCATCATCATGTTGTAGACAAAACCTGGACATCATAGTCGCGACGTCAAGCCTCGCCTGAAATTCCACCCCGACCGAGAACCGCCGCATGACCAGAATAGCCAAAGGGAGGAAGAAGAAGGCGAGGGCAACGTGAGCCCAGAGGAACTCGGAGTTCGGAGCTAGGTTCACCAGGGTAGTGTGCTCGAAGGACGTCTCGTCCCCTTGAAGAGTGCCCTGTGTCACTTAGAGTGTTAAAATTTGTCTTAGCAGTATAACTTCAGCTCTCTTACCTGAAAGTTGAGCGGCAGGATGATGCAGATGGAAAGCACGACGACCACGCACAGGTAGGCGAGGACGTGGCGTTGAAACCTTAAAAGTAGTCACTTTATTCGTTGTTCTACGCTACGATCCACATCCCTGCTGCCTTCCAGGGAATGCGTCAGTACGTGCAATATTTGTAAATAATATTGACGTGTTCACATGTCCCTGAACCAGATCACATACCTCGGGGGGTGTCAGAACTCGAAGAGCTTTATGAAAGCCGCAATAGGAGATCACTCACCTGAGGTACTGCAGAGCGTCGTTCCCACACCTCTCCTCAATATCGGCGTCGGTCATGGTGAAGATGGACTTAAACCAATCCCAGAAGGTGGGTGCGTTGGTCAGCGTGTGCTGGCGTACCAATTTCCTTCGGCTTCGCGTTGAACTGCGGACATCTTCGTTTGGCTCAGGCACGGCATTAGAGATCTCGTCCTCTTTTTTGTGGCCATCCTTGCGGTCCTCCGGTACGACGCCTCCGACGGCACCTCTGTAGCCGTCATAATCGACTTCATCAACCTTCACTTCTATCCCTTCAGCATCTTGACCTATACGAGGGTGGTGTTACCGTTCAGCATAACTTGCCATGCCTGAGTGAATCTTCCTTACCTCCCCCTGTTCCCGTTCTGTCTGTGGTCATTCTCTCTACAGTGTTGGTGACCACGTTGGCCGTGAACGAGAAGAACGTGTGCGTCCATTTCTCGACGTCGTTCTTCTTTACGATCTTGTTGATGACCTTCCAAGCCGATTTGCGCAAGATCAAGAAGAACTAAGCAACAAAATGCAAAGATATCAATATCATACTCACTGCTTGTGTACAACATAACATTGGAATGCGCTGACTCTTAATAAGTGGTGTCCCGTTCAACAGTTGACGTTGACATCGGTGTTCACCTAGAATACCCGGGGGTGATGTCAATATTCGGTGTTGGAAAACAGGAGAAGTAACCTTAGAACTGAACTTTGACTGGGTTTTTTTTCATGTTATTATTCGGAGAGACCCAGAGGTGACACATTGGAAGTCTCAAGTCCTCATATTGCACATCTTGGTCACCCAACCTCGTTGCTGCCACATGTCCTCTCCCTCACCCTGTTGCGCTTCTTTACTCAGGTCATCAGTAGGATCCTCAAATAAATCGACTCGCAACACCGAGCGTTTTCTGCATGCTCAGTGTCAATGAGAGTGCAACGCACGTTCCTATCATGCACAAGTCTTGTCCTTGTGCAGTCCTTCTTGTATGCAATTGTTAAGCGCATATTTACACTCACCAGAATGAGAATTGATAGTCCTATGACGTTGGTGAGCAGATTCTGTGGAATTCCTCCGTAAGGGTTCTTGATCTCAATGGGGCCAGACTTGTTGTTCCTGTTGTAGAGGGCGCACTGTTCGTCGAAGGAGTCGTTGCCGGAAGCCATGACTCAATGCACACTCAGGCTAAATGGAAAAGCAAAGCAAGCTCGAGCCAGTTCCTATTTGTGATGCAAACAGCGTCTTTTTTTATAATAATGATTATGATAAGGGAGCTTGCGGTGAGTGACGCAGGGATCGAAAAAGTCCTACTCCAACACATGTGTCCATTAGAGCGGCGTGGAAAAAAAAAGAAATCTACCGACCGTACAGTTGAGCGAATACCTGAAATACAGTACTGGAGACACACTCATGACAATAGTTGTCAGAAACGCGTATTAATACGGTTGTCCTGCTGTTAGCGCCCCTGCTGTTACTGTGGGTGCCCAAGGTGAACACTCACAGCAGCAACACTTACCCATGACTACTATTGTCAGTCGCAATGATGGTTCCATTGTCTTGCCCAGATAGCACTCGGAGTAGCGTTGCTGTCTACGGCCGCAAGATGGCAGCTACTACTGGCGTCGGACACTGGCACTGCAGTAGCAACCCTGACGTCCGTTCTGATCACTACAATTTAAATGACCAAAAAGGGGCACGATCGAGAGCTTGAGATATCTAAAGCTTGTCCTCACTTGCTAGGGATGTTCGAGCAATGGTGGCCCTTGTAACAGCATTGTAACGCATACGCGGGTGATCTCATTTAACCAAACACATTTAAAGTATGGCAAACATTTAGAGGCCATCATTTAGGTTAAAGGAGGTTACCGTGAGGACTAAAGTGTCAATATTTCAAAAGGTTTCACCCTATTCATACTTTCTTGCCTTCTTCACAAAGTTGGGGGGAAAATGCAGGTTCTTCTCTAAAAAGATCACTTCTATATGGCGGTAGGGGGTACCTAAACAACTACAGGATAAGGGGGTTGTCTCGAATTCCGACCAACCTCTCGCGCATAAGTCCTACTGCATGTCTGGACTGCACTGTTTTATGGTCGCAGACAAAAAGAGAAGACAATGCTAAAAGCAGTCCTAAACGTAAGATCTCCAAACTATAAAAGAGCTAAAAAAAAGAAGTTATGTTATCTTACGTCAAAATGTCCATTTTGCATTCATTTCACCACATTATGGGAACTGCAGTTTTGCAATCAACGTGACGATCGGAGCAACCGAGTCTTGAATGACGTTGGGAGCGACCGGCGCAAGATCAGAGCGACCGGAGCCATCAAAGTGACGAACAAGGACAATATGGCTCAATCTGCTGAAGAGATAATTGGCGATTAAGGGCCTCCACAGTGAAGACAAAGGTATGATCAATGGAGGAATGCGTGAAAATGAACACAATGGCCTCCATAAAATTGTATGTTCTTTTCTAGACCTCCTTAGCATTAGCAAAATGGACAATCTGACGTCAAACACGGTCCTTGCATTTGGCAAGAGGTATTTTCCGAACACTCGGTCTCCGCAGCCGTCATCGCTGCCCTCGTTCCCCAGGCAGCAACACTTTCAAGCTGCAGAGACCAACTGCTCGCAAAGTGCTACTTTGCCATGCATCGCCTAAAGCACTATTACTCATGTCATGTTATTTTTACTCGTTATGTTATTATTACTTATGTTCTTGAACTGCAATAAATACTTACGCCACTGTCGCTCTAAAAATACTTTGCAGTGTGTATGCAGTGCACAGGTAGATGCACTGCAGCACACGGGCCTCAACCACGGCCTTCATATCAAGTACTTTCATAGGCGTCACTGATTGTGTCCACCGCAAGAATATCTGCCAACAAATTTCTTTAACGAAACTTTAACTCTTATTCTTGTGCAGTCCTTCTTTTTGGTACACAATCGTCACGCTGGTGATTAAGTCTTTATCCATCATTTTCTCTGATCACACGTTACAAAAGAGCTTAATAAAGGACATGTTTAGGCTGTAAAGCTGCCAAGATTTAAATGCTTGCTGTATGTAAAATGCATAGTGAAAAAAAAAGACTGATGACACATTAGAGCGTCATTAATGTCACACACGTTAGAAAACTTTGACAAGTGGTAGGAAAGGACACTGGGCAATAACTTACCGAAGCTCTTGGACGCTGTGACTTCCGCCCTGTGGAGAGCGGCACGCCTGACTCACTCCTTACTCTCACGCTGAACTATGCAACCTCGTGCAAAAAGTCAGCACTGCAGGTGATGAAAATTTATCTTGTGACACATATTTTGTATGTACAGTGGACCTCATCCCTCCTCTGTCACACGTGCGCGCCGGGAAACACTTGTGTCGATCGCACAACAAATGTCGCAAAATGTGTTTTCAACTAGCAACTCGAGGTGGCCAAACGACGACCGGCCCCTTGTCGGCCAGTTCAAGGGTGTCCTTGCCCCTCCTCTCGCCAGGAGGACGTCCTCCATCCGCTGGCCTCGACGACGTCCTCGTCGGCTCTTATCTGGCCCGCGAACGACGCAAAAAAGAATTACCAGGACGGAAGGAACGGGGAGAAGGGGAGGATGAATCAATCGTTATCACAAGGTTCGCATTTCACCCGAGCCGACGGAAGCAACAGCCGCGTTCGTCGGGAACGGGTGCAGCGACGTCTCCCAGGAGAAGAGATCGACGGATTTCCAATTCAAACAGACTCAAGCAGTTGCGGACTTTGTTGACGTTCTACTGACTGCGCAGGAGACGAGCCAAGAAACAGCACGTAAAACAGCTGATGTCAACCTTTTGTGCGTGAACATCACGAATGCATTTTAGACATCACTAGGGATGTTTGCGAGTCGAATTCGGCATCCGAGACTACAAATGCCAGCCGAGCTCGGCTCGAGCCACATCTAACCGGCGTCTCATACTGTAATGTAGAGTTGGGAAGCAGTGGGAACCTTTGGCTGGACTGCTAAACATTTACACTTAAGAACAGGTTTGCTTCTCCGTGAGTGCCTCAGGTTTGCTAAACTTCTGAGGGATTTGCTATTGTCCTGCTCGATTTATCTGGCCCAGGCTGAAAGTTTCATCTCTAGTCGTGGCGTGATTGGCTTGAACTCGAACCGACACCGGCTTGCGCACACCACCAACCCACAACCCCCAAAAATTAGATCTTGCGCCAACCCGCGATTTGTGTCCGAACCCGACCTTTTGCTGTGTCGGCATGTGGCATGGTATGCTCACTATGTTGGTATCCACCATGAACTCCCGAATTTTGTGCGACAAAATGTGTATTTTCGACGTGATTTTTTTTTTTGTGTGGAATGTTGTCGGGACATTTTCCGCCGATTCCATTTATCTCCATTTATTGACTGTTGACAGCTTGGTCGCGCTCGGTCTCATTGAAGAAACAGTTGATTGGTCATTCCTGGCCGAGGTGACGACGCTTGTCTAACTGGACACCTTTTGGACGCGCGTACATGGGAAAAGGGACGTTTCAGCACCTGAGAGCTGGCACCATGCGTAGGAAAGTCATGTTCTCGAGCATGGAGGGAAACGTGTGAGTCCTTTTTTTCTGCAGAAGCCTGTTTGTGACAGTCCTTGGGAGAGGACCAAGTCCGGGCGAGGACCAAGAGGAAGTCCTCTTGCAAGATCACACTGAACTGGTCAACACTCAATGTCAAGTAGGTGGTCCGGCGACATCTGCACTGTCTTCCCCTGCGTTGGTTGGTTGGCATCTGCCTCGCCCACGCATTTCAGGAGTATTTTGGCGCGTCCCTGTAGGATCAAGTGTTGCTCAGATCACATTCAACAAGTTACCCTTACTAGAGGGGTGAGGGAAAAGGGGTGTGTCTGTGAAAAGAGGTGTGTCTGCCATGCCCTCAGGTTGGTGTCGTTGCGAGCTGATTCTGTATCGGAATTTTTGCACGGCTTGAGTGTGCAGAGTGGTCTGGTTTGTAGCCCCAGTGATAAATTCTATCTAAAAGGCTCCCTTCTTGCTCGACTGATTTACTTGAGCTCTTCAAGTCCGCTGCATTATCATCCCATCTCTCTCCGGGCCAAGAATGCGTCCTTCAAGATCTCTCTCACCCGTCTGGTCAGTAGGACACGGCTGGAATGTTCAGGTTGACGACGATGACGTGCTTGTACGAGCAGCAGATCAGCAAAGACGCCAGAGACGGAGGGAGGATAAAAAAAGACAATGAAGGCAATCCGTCTTGGCCCAGGCTGCTGAACCACCCTGTGGCAGCAGCAGCAGCACGTGCATTCCACCAAAACACCCCCAAGACCCCAAAGAGACGTTGGAAGTGCACCAAAAGAGGAACCAGAAGAATGGGCGAAAACAAATAAACTCCATTGCTGGATCTTTTCCAATAATAATTGGAAAAACCTTGATCCTTTTTCTCACTTGGCCGCATTTCCAGCGAGCTGCGTTCTTGTGGCGCTCCCGCTGCTCTACATAGTACCGAAAATGCTGGTCCTCAGCGCACCAAAGCGCTCGTTCGAGGGGACTCAAAAGGAGAGATTTTCACGTTGCATTCCTGGGACCAACTGATAAGTGCAGCAGGGGCGGCAGCGTCTGCGACGGCGGCACCGGCTGGAGCAGCAGCAGCATCGGTCCTTTGTGAGGGCATCATTTCACCTGGGGAAGGAGGAGGAGGAGAGCAATAAGTTCCCCATGGGGGTGACGTCACAGGAGGTGGAGTGGTGGAGAGAGGATGGAATGGAGGGAAGCCGAGAGACGCTGCTGCTCGTGGAATGTGACGCACACACATAAACCCCCTGGAGCCCCTCAAACTTTGGGTAGCGTGGAGGAATTTAGCTTGAGTCTGGCCAACATGAGCGTGCTCGTGTTGTTGGTGTGTGTGTGTGTGTGTGCTGATCCAGGGTCAGGCTTGGTCGTAGTTCAAGCTGCATCAGCGTACATCATATAAACAATAGACTTGTATCATTGTTTGACATTCTCGTGCTGCATGCGGGTGCGGCACAGTGACAGCTGGAGCCCGGGTTGGAGTTCCAGCCGGTCCTGGAGCCGGAGTTTCCGCCGGCGCTTCTGGGGCCCCCGGTTTTTACAACCATCCCCTCTCGTCTCCACTCCTCTTTCTCTCCATTCCACGTCCAAGTAGAACGAAAGGCATTCCTCTTCTTTCTTTCTTTCTTCTTCCCCCCGCAGGTAACGACCAACGCCGGCTGCGATTGGAATTCCGACTGGCGGACGCGGAGGCGAACGCCGTTGGGGTTTTGCTGTCGTCCAACGTGCACGAGCACACGCTCACTCACGTTACGCGCGCTCTCGCCATTCCTCGGACCCGCGGTGGTGATGAGTAGTGAGTGTTGTTCAGTTTCTTGGAATCGGTGCCGGTGATGACATCACGGAGATCTTCGTGACGACGTTCAACAGTGACGAAATCGACACGCCGGCGTCACTCTTGAGTTGGACACTCCGCAGAGAAGACGTGCCCGAAGAAGTTGGAGAAGTAAAACATTCTTAGGCATCTCTGTGTGTGCGTGCGTGCGTGCGTGCGTGCCTGCGTGCGTGTGTTTTGCCGGCGTTGGCCTCCGTCGTCTTCTCCTTCTACGACGACGCAGACGCCCAAAACCACACGCATATTTTGTACCTGCGTGTGCGCGCCCCAGGCGAAGCCAACCCACGGGAGGAGATTCGAATCTTGACCGTTGCTTGCAGGCAGATTTCTGGGCAGGAATCGGTCCTGCCCAAAAGCAAGCACTTGGGCACCCCTAGTAGGTGCTGCCCGCATTCCTGGTGTTTTGCTACCTGCCTCAAGAAGAAGGAGCGGGAAGATTAAGAAGGGAGCTGCAATAACAACGCGTGCATAGCAATGTTGGCTTGAAGCGACTTCGTTGCTTCAGACGTCGCTCTCCTCAAGGAAGAAACCACCATGCTGAAGTTTGCTCGAAGTCGCTCGAGCTCCAGCGATCGCTCTTCGTTCGGCAAGAGCGTGGCCGCGGCCGCGGCCGCTGCTTCTGCTCAGGGGCAGTCGGTAAACCTCCAGAAGACGGTCACCGGCAAGTTGTTCTGCTCGGAAGAGGCGCCAATCACGACGACTCCCAAGTCCACGAGTCGGTCTTCGTCGCTGGAACGACCAAGAAGCCGTCGACAGTTGTCGTTCGAGCGAGATCTGACTCCGCGAGAGCTGCGACTACGCCGGCGGTTGCCAACGATGAGGACTGTGGCGCCACCTTCGTCATCGTCTTCTCCGTCGTCGTCGACTTCATCGTCACCACCTCCCTTGCCGCCTCCAATGAAACTTACCAACGTCAAGTTGCCCATGCCTTCCCCGACGCTGTCTGACTCCTCGTCGACGTCCTCGTCGGATTATGAACAACTTTCGTCAGGGAAACTTTGTCGGAGACAACAACAGCAGGCGACGCTTGCACCGTTGACCCCGACGCTGGAGAAGCTGGCCGCCTCTGCCGTCTCGGGAAAGTCCCGAAGCTGTGCTGCGTCACCCCCACCTCCGAGGCCAAAGTCTGTGCTCAAGCGCGGTAACCGCTACTACGACTTTCACCGCGACGTGGAGAGGCTGGTGGCCAAGCTGGACCTGCCTATCTTGGACACGTCGTCAGAGAGCGGCTACGGGAGTGACGGCGGTGGCAGCGGCTCTCAACAGGCCGCGGTTGCTTCCACCGGCAGTACTTCACCTCCGCCACTTCCTCGTCGCCAGCGGAAGCGGAGGGTGCGCTTCGACTCGTACGTGTTGCTACTGCAAGGCCTCCGCGAGCGATGCCTCGACACAGTCTGCCGCCACGTGAGCGAAGTCTGCTCTGCCGCCCTTGCCACCGACGAGGTCGTCACGGGCTTCCTCTGCGCTGTGGCCGAGGGCAGACACGACATGGTTCAGGTCCTCCTCGACGCCGGGGTCGATGCCAATGCCGGAAGCGGAGCTACGGGTGGTTCCGCCGGGTTGACGCCTCTCCACGTGGCCGCCGCCGTCAATTCCCTGCCCACCGTAGAACTCCTTTTGGCCCGTGGCGCTACGGTGTTTGCGCGGGCGCACTCGTCCGGGCGGACGCCGGCGCAGATGGCGGCGTCGCCCGCCTGCCACGCCTACCTGCGCTGCATGGAGGAGTGCCTGGGCGTGGCCAACAGCGGCCGAGTCTTCGCCGCCGCCTCGTACCGCACCTGCCGACCCGATGAGCTCTGCCTTTCACCCGGAGACCGACTGACGGTCCTCCGAAGAGGAGACTACCCAGACAGTGCCTGGTGGTGGTGCCAGACTGACAGCGAGAGAGCCAGCGACCAACCCCGTGAGGGCTACGTCCTCAAAGACCTTCTGTGCCTGCATAAACGTACTTAGCTATTGACGACTTACGTCTGAAATGACATCATGTCACTTACAGCACGATCATGATGGAATGTGCCAAAATCCAGTTGCCACATCTACTGCCATCAGAATCTCTGACACCAACATTGTGATGACTGTTCAAAATTTTTTTTGTTTTCTGTTTTGCTCAGCTGTATTTCTCCCAAACATATCATGATGACAAATATATATTATTATAGATTTTTTTAACCTGTGTACAGGACGATGTTACTGCATTTCGTTTCTTTGAATCATTACTCTGCAGTACGGCAGCACTAATAGAAATAGAGCCTTCGAGAGGGGAAGAGACAGAAAGAAAGGATGCAATTATAGAAGATGTTGCATTTGTGCAGTTCAGCCTTTCGGAAGTGTCGATCTCCTCAATTTTTCGCAGGATTCCATTGGTCATTGTTGCACATGCAAAAAAGTTGGCTGCAGACGAAGTGAAATTGGTACGGCCATAGAAATCGTTATTCGATGTGTGTATGCGTGTATGGGTGACCGAATGAGTGCGTGAGTGTGTACACTTATGCATAAATACGTACAATTTGATGGTGACTTCTTTTAGAGTCGCTGATGGATAAGACAGAGTTTTTTTGCCTAGGCATATATGTACATGATAGAAATCAATGCCCTAATCAGGGAACAACAGACGCTGCAGGTACAAAAATGACTCTTTTCTTCAAAAACCCTGGTTCGGCATACATATAGTAGTAATATAGAAGGGTCCTAGTACACATTCAAGGATGACGCTCCCAAAGAAGTACAAGCGTACGCCGTTGGACCAAAATCTGTAGATGACTTCTTTCCCATTGAAGTGTTTCATTGACTATAAAACATGCATTCTTTCATGTGATGTCAGATTCTTTGGGCAACAACTGACCTTCTCCACCAGACATTTAGTGATCAACAGCAACTGTTTTTTAACTGTAGAAAAACATGCATTTCAGTAGCTCATTGTCAGAGTCGCAGGTTCTTCTGCCACTTCAAGTCGAAGCAGCTGACGCCAGAAGGCAGAACATATCTGGCTAACAGATCATCCGATGGACTCACATGTAAACACCAATGTTAGGCTCTTGACTACCATAGTCATTTATAAATATACCCAATGCCACAGAAGAGTCTTTAGCCCAGCCTCAATTGCAGATACTTCTGAGATGCCAACTTGCTGCACTGCAGTCTGCAGCCATCATTGTTCAATGCGTGAAATGCTTCATCTACAGACTTTGGCCCAACGGCGTAGCTTGTGCACGGGGTGGACTCGGGAGATTTACAATGCTGTCTGTCTTCCACCTGAGGAGTCGCAGATCTCCTTGGTCCACTCTGTCCGTACGATCGTTATTATTGTATGCATAGCAAGTGACAGACACAGAACTAGCTTGATCCTTTGAGAGGTCTTCTTTCTTGACGGCGTAACCTTCTCTAACTCGTTCCACAAGAGAGATCACATCATTTTCATCACTTTTAGGTGAAGAACTGATATTTTGGCCGGGATGGGAGAAAAGACGTGATATGTGATTTTTTTCTCCCAGCCTTTCTTTGTTTTAGTCTGTCGGGGTCAACGTTTTTTTTTTTTGAAAATGAATAAAAGTTTCACCCTACTCACGATCGGCTGGTAAGATGGACGCACTCAAAATACACAAAGCTTTACCAATTGTCGCTGTCTTCGCTTGTCCTCCTCTAGCGTGCCAAATTCATTGCATCACTTCTGTCTTGCAACCCTGAAATGATGTCAAAGTTAGCAGAGTCACAGTCAAGTCAGTCCAAGTCAGAACAGGCTAAAATTCAGATTTGGACTTCCAACAGCCAAGGTTCGGACATTACAGCGGCTCGCGATAGATGACGAGCCTTTGGGGATCCGAATCCGGGCCTGCTCGAGCTGGTCTTGTTCTGCCTGGGGCATGACAGAATGATTCAAACTCCTAGTGGACTTGATCCACCCTCTGGCCTAATCATGATAAGGTCATCATTGCACACCTTATGTGATCAACGTATCATCGTACAGGGTGACCGATATTTAGCTTCCTATCGACACATCAGATGACGGTGTCAGCAAAACGATGCACAGAAATAGAACAAGTACAACATAAGGTCACATAAAAAGAAGGAACTTTCTTGACTTGACATACTGTATCGCGAGATTTCACTCATGAAAAAGGTTATTTATTTAAGGTCCGCCGTTCTGAACACTGTCCGAAAGACTCACAGGAGCTGAATGAGGGCCTGCATCACTGTGAGTTTAAAGCATTCATATAAGAAGCGTCAGCAGGAGAAACCAGAGATTAAAAACTTCACTCGTGCAGACTTTTTCAAATAGTTCACTCAGAGAAACTTGTTTCAAAGTCATTTAAAAATGTGTCAGAACTGGCAACTACTTCAATTAAGTGATAAACCCTTCATTACATACTCTTTCTACTGACTACTTACTGCTTCACTGACAAATGAGAGAGCAACTGATTCTCCTCTATGTCTCTCAACCTCCTCCATTTCATCAATGTTTTTCACCACTTTTCAAGACTGAAGGTATTTTCACTCACACTCCAGCCCGCGTCGCCAGTCCTATAAGAAACAAAGTCAAGCACAGCTCTCTGAGGGAAGCTAAAATTAAACCACCCCGTAGTTTCGTTCGAGCCAACCCATCCAGGGCAACGCCGGGTACTTTCGTGTAGCTTTCTTAGACGCTTTTGGCTCTAGGCATGGGAGGATTGGCAAAATCCTCTCATGATCCACTCTAATGCTGCTTAAATAATGCCCCTCTACAGTCAAACCTCGATATAACAGATTTTACGGGCAGAAGCAACATTTCTGGTTTGTCGAAACTGGAGCACAAATGTTCCAAAATTTTGTAACTCTGTGACATCCATGATCTACAGGAGATCATCTGTGATCCATCAGTGGGCCGTGACTGACATTGATAATAGTTGAAGTGCTTCATACTGCAACCGTCCGGCAAGATCTAAGGAATCCCAGGATTAGTACGGTTTTTCGTCCCTCACGTGAGTGCATGTGAATCTCATGGGTGAAGTCCCGCATATGCATAATATTGGTGATACTGTGGCGTTCAGATTTCTTCACTATCAGCAGCCGACCTTGACTACATAATAGGTATTGTGCCTTAAGCGAGTGCAGTTGTATTTCTTTAACTGTCAGTCTGCGAAGCAGAATTGACCATTTTTAGTGACCATAGCTAAGCATTTTTTTGGAAATATTTTTTCGTGTCATAAGTTGGAACTTGTACACATGAGTAATCCCCCGAGAGTTCAGCAGTTCAGTTCTTCGTCCCTTGTGTGCTTGAATCTCAAGGGTGATGTCCTGGATATCTTGCTTTTAGACCAATGTGCAGCAGCAGAACAGGAGTACGTACGGTGAATGCTGCTTTTAAGGGATTCAGGACTAGGATAGTTTTTTCTAAGCAGGTGAAGGGGTTTATAAGTAGTATCCACTGTTTTACTGTACAGCTGCTCCTGCGTATTGGTCCAAGAGGCAAGATGTCCCCACACCAGACTTTCAGCTTCTCCGCCACGCGGTAGGAGGCAGGGTAGGACACCAGGACAATTGTGGTGTCAGTGTTTGGCCTATGGGGGAAAGCAATTCAAAGCTTTTCCTCATAAGGCGGATGGCAGCAAAATGCTTTGCACTGAAGAGAACCACAAAGGTGTCGAACGAGATCAATGACATGGAGCTCTTTCAGCTGCACCATGACCTGTTCGACGTTGCTTGTTCAAAAGGAGGAGTGTTGCTCTAGTTTCCGCGTCATTTCTCATCTTTCTTGACGTGGGTCATGATCATGATCATCATTCAATCACGAGCCATCATGACATGACTGTGGAGCAGGGGAGAAAATAGCAAAGAGCACCATCTAGTGGTGACTTCTATCATTTCACCGCCAGGAGGGAGATTTGCTTTTTGTGGACAGACTGTCTCCTGTCCTCCTGAGTTGGAGGCAACTCCAAAAAGCATTTACCCGGTGTGAGCAATGGAGGGTGCTTTTTTGCATGCTCTCTGTAACTAGATCTCCAATGTGTCAGCTACATCGTCTTGTCGAATTAGCGTAGCCGTGGAGGTTGCGTGTTCCGCCGAGGCAAGACAGGCAGTCCTCGTGGTCCTTCAGTTGCTTCTCAGCTGTTGTTTTTAAGCATTCCATTCATACCCACTGACTGGACTCAGAATGGGTAAAAGAGGGACGAGAAGGAACAGTAGCTGTTTTCGCTGATCACGCAACCTCTCCGGTTACACTTATCAGACAAGACGGTGCAGCAATTATGGAGGGTACACTGACTGGAACACTGGAGCTCGCCGGAAGAAGCCGTTTGTCCCCAGTGAATCAGATGTACTGATCATGCTATCAGGCATAAGGCCCCCCCTAAAACATGAACAGGTCAGGACAGATTCATTGAACATTCCTGTGTGTTCCTTAGGCTCAGCAGGTACGTAATGTTACAACGTCCTGTATGAAACTGAGGCGTCGACGGAGATTTTGTCTCGCCACCAAACGTTTCTGGCCTTTAGACTGTCTTTTGTTTGCTCGTTCGTAAGATTATCAAAAAAAGGGCCCAGATGGAGAATTCTTTTTCTGCCGGGCTCTCCTGACAACCAAGAGTAGCTGTTGAGAACAACAGAGTTGGGAATATTGTGACGCAATCTGCTGATGACTCAACTGTTTTCTGATCTTGTCTCATTAGTGACCGACAGATGTAGCTATTTAGCCTTGGGCACGAGCTCAGGTGACCTTTTTGAGGCAGATCGAGTTTTCTCAATATAACTTCAAAGAGAATCGTGTCCGGGGAGGTGGGAAATAATTGTTCTTCACACCAGTCATCGCTGTGCAGAAGAAACCTACGATTGCCAAGCAAACTCCGCTACCGGCAAATTCAGGCGATTACGCAAGGATGAGACGAAAAACTCATTTTCTCATACGTACTCAGGCTGTCGTGGCCACCGCAGTAGTACATTCATTAAGAAAAAGACTTCATAACTTTTTGTGTGCTAGGTGATGAAGCTTTGGAGCTCCACCCTGGGAAATAACATTTCCGTTACGTTTGAAGTATATGTGCAAGTCCACCGTGTATACAAGTAACGACCTTGGAACATTCGCCCAGGTAGTAAAATCATGCAAAGAGACATCAAAGTGCTTCTAGTTGGCTTGCAGAATAAAAAATGCCCATTTGGTATTGCATAAACAGCATTCATAACACTGCAAGTCCAAGTCATGTCACGGTTTTGACAGGGAGGAGAGTGGCTGCTAGGAAAGCACTACGGAAATATGACTTCTTGACTATGCTTGAGAGGTGGCAAAGTGCAAATCTCTAGTTGAGTCAGGATGTCTTTGGTGCTGAGATCAGCAAACTGCCACCTTTGCAGACGCTTGTGTACGTGCATCGTTTTTTTAAAAGGAAAACCATGAATGCTGCACTCGAATAAAATGAATCAGATTTTTGGCTCAGACAGGTTTTTGAACTGCAACTGATGAAAGGACTGAGACACACCAAGACTGTGGCTGGGAACCCAGACGCATTGACGATGCTGTAACAGCGATCAGGTGAAGAGTTCAACTAAAAAGTCATTTTGGTCAGTGTCACTGGGACCGTCCTGTCGGTCACAGGTGCAAGGCAGGTAAGGTCTCCTTCAGCATTGGCAATATCAATCAAGGACTGGAAGTGCTAACATGTGGGTAGAATCGATGCAACTTTAGATCGTTAGAAACTGACTTAATATTTTTTCAAATAAATATTACTTTTCTAATGAAAATACTTATTTGTTTTGAACTTTTGGGCGTGAATCTGATCTGAATCCGATTAAAGTCGAACCCGATCTGAATCTTTTTGGAGAGGGAACTTAAGGGGTTGCCAAACGAGATGTAGATGAAGTTCAGTTTTGGCACGACAACATTGACATCTCCTCTCAAAAGGTGTCACCATTACTTCAGGACCTTGAGAGATGTGTCTTTGCCAAGTCTGCCCACAGCCACTGCTGCCTGCTGCCCTCCTCACTGCCGCTGGAGCGAAATTCAAATGGCTAGCGATTTGCGCGATCATCATAAGATTTGAGTTCATGACTTTTGAATATACGCTTTGCTAAATCCTTAAATCTTGGAGGAACCTTGCAATGATTCGAATCGTACCTGGTATCAGTATTTATCAAAATGGAGATAAACTGTTCCCCGTTATGGTCTTCGAAATCTGGATATGGTGTTGCTTTTCCCTCCTGGTTTCCTAAACAGCCTTCAGTTTTGTCTTTCCGCCACTCTAAGTCAAACCTCAAATTCCCTGAAATAATGTTGCTGTCTCGTTGTGTCGAACTATTAGACTTGGGCTCTGTCACAACATTCAGTAGGACTCCGACTATCATCATCTTTATGAGACTTCGTTGCTCTGCGCAAGGCCTTCGTACTGATTAACTTACAGGCTTATGCAGCCCTCAAATGAGAGACTGAAGCCCTCAGAAATGCAGCAGTTTCCAGGACTGACATTTTAAAATTACTTGTAATCATTTTCTAAGTGACCTACTTTACTTTAAGTTCGCAAGAGTAAAGTTTTGAGTCTCCCCTTTCACCCCAATCTGTTTTGTCAAGCCTTTGACTGCATGTATCTCTAGAAAAGTGAGGGGTTTCAGGCTTTATCTTCGACCATATGAAGACTTTTCCTGGTGGTGGCGAGCTTCATTGGGTTGATATCCTCCTCGACGGCGGCTTGCAGGATCTCCACGGGTGACAAATCTGGACTACTCCCTGTCCATGTGCTCCAAAAGCAGTCCCAGCACCACCTTGAAGAATGGTCTTGGACATGTCAGGTAGAAATCTCATTCTTAGAACTGACGACCCCTTTTCTTCAGTCCTCTGCACTGCAGTAAGCAGAAACTCCCCAGGGTCTTCTCCACAAAGTTCTTGGCTGTCACTGTCTGCCCCTCCTCATTGAAGTGAAGTCCGCTCTGCTGTAACGATGCCTCGCACTCGACGACGGAAGGAGGCCCAGATGTCCACGATGGGACCCATGGACATGTTGGTCGTGTGCTCCTCAATGCTGGCTTTTAGAGAGCTGATATTTCTTCGATGACAGGTGCTGCCAAAATGCTTCTGAATGACACCACATACACTGTGATCCATGGGATTGAGTGATGGTGACCGCATGCTGGAATTCCAGAAGTTTCATTAGCGAACCTCTGGACTTTACGTGTTGTGTGGGATCGAGTCCCGTCCTCGGCAAAGACACATTTTCCCCATGGGGTAGGTCCTCTTCGACCGTGGAAGGACCTTCTTTTGACAGCAGGGTGTAGTGTCCGTCGTCGTCCCCATTGCTCTTAAGAAGAAGGATGGCGTCATCTTGTGGCCGCCAGAGGTCACAATCCATCCCAGCATGATCGCCTGCGGAGGGTTGGTGCGTCGTTAGGGAGGAGGAACATGTCCTTGTCCCTCTGCCTCACAGCCGTCATTCTGATCCACGGTGAAGACTTTCTCAGCTGAGAATCTCTTCACCAGCCAAGATGATGCTTGAGCAAGGTGATGATCTTTCAGCATCGCTCTGGATTCCTCTCCTTCATCTTATTTTGCCTTTTCTCATGCATACGATTGCACTTACTCTTTTCGAAGCTATAAAATGTCGCCCTAGCAATAGTTACTAACTGCACAGTTTTTGTTTACGTAGTTACGTTAAACATTCGATTAAAACATTGATGATAGTTGGACCCCTATCCGGTTGAAGCGGACCGTGTGCACAGATGAATTCAATGGAAATGAGCTCATGCAGGCTGGTCCAGGTCGTTCCCCAAAATAACCAAAAAATGGTGACGGCTGAAGCCCCCTCTGTCATCTAATCCCTTGTATAATAACTTTTGGGTGTAGACGTCCCGACCCAAGGACTACTGAACTGAATGCGTCCGTCTATACTGCACCTGTTGCTTTCCAGTGTAAAGCTCCTTGAATGACTTGAGTTCTTCGATGAGTGCTTTGTTCTGATTCTCGAGCACAGCTACTCGATTCTCCAAGCACTTGATGTACTCCTTCTTCTTCCTTCGGCACTCCCTGGCGGCCTCCCTGAAAGACAAAGCGTCCATGGTGTAGTACGGTAAGAACAGGAGTGCCAACGTAAAGGGTTGGAGGTGAGGAGGCTGCCGTGGAGGTCTAACCTGTTCTTCATGAGCCTCATCTCTCTCTTTCTGCTGTTGTCTTCGTGGCCGCCACCCCCGCCGCCGCCGCCGCCGCTGGCAGCGGCTGCGGCGTGAAGTCCTAGGCCTTGTTGCAGCATCGCTGCGGAGGGATGAGGATGGCCGCTGTTGGAGCCACTCCCGCCCGCGCCTGCGACGGCCGTCGCCGCGACTGCCGCGTGTTGTCCAGGATGATGGTGCTGCTGCGGCGGTGTGTGGCCGTTTTGACCACCTAGCGAAGTCGGCAAGAAGAAGTGGCCGCCGTCCTTGAAGTGTTCACCGAGCGTTAAGTTCACGTCGGCGCAGTCGCATCCTTGTACAACATGGGTCTGACTCACTTGGGTGTATTGGACTATGGGTGTTCTGCCATGTTGTTGCTGCTGTTGGCCCATGGCCGCGAAGTGCTGGTGGATGGAGCTGTTGGCCGCGGAAGTGAGTGTGGTCAGGCCGTTGCTGGAGCCGCTGGCAGGTAGGACTGGAGCAAGAAGATAATGAATGAATGACGTGTTCGAATGTTTCATTACTATCTTTCTTCTTCTTCTTCTTACCTCGACTAGGCTGATAAATTGTAGAGGATTGGGTGGAAGCGCTGGGAGCCTGCAGGCTCAGGTCTTCACTGGTGCTGGACTCACTCCCTGAGACATCTCCGCCGCCCCTTTTATCCTCTGCAAGCATATGTGAAATTACAATAACAAACCAAACGAAAATCACACATTCAACAACAGCGAGAACAACGGAAACAACAACAACAGCAACCACTTTTCAGCAGCCTTACCATTGCTAGCGCTGCTCTGAGGTTTCTTAAACTCCATGAAGTGCCTGCGCGTTTTTGCTCAGGCAGGAGACGTCGGCGCAATTAATTAGCGACGCGTAATAAGTGATGACCACACACTTAATATTGCAGTGAGCCTTAATGACGAGGGCAAAACCGAAACAAAGTTGTGACGTGGCCAAGACTACGTAGTTATTACGTCGACGGACAGGGAGGGATGGGGGGGGGGGTCGAATAGGCATGTCGGATTGGATGCTGCAAAATTTTCTGATAAGTGATAACGGGGGCAGACTTGAAGCGCCAGTTTGAGAGAGATAAAGCTCCTTCCTTGCTGGTGCAAGCAATTTACTTACGGTCTTCATTCAAGGCTCTCTGTGCTACTCGAAGCCTTCGTCAAAAGTCATTGTGCAGCTTAGTGCGTACATGGCAGTTTGCGATGGGGCTTTGTAAGGACGGTACAGGGGAGAAGGGAGGGATGAACCTCAAGACAAGAGTGTTTGCAAGTCATTTATTGCTGAAGTTCGCGAATGTCAACCTGTGCACATGAAGAACACTTCAGATAGACATTTGAGACGCCCCCCCCACGCCCCCCCCCCACGCCCCCGCCCTCAGCATTGCCTACGTACCTGCTATCATTTCCTTTGAAGATTTCTCTTCTCCTACGTCAGTTCCAATCTTTTGGTGAATGGCAGAGGCTTTCTTCAGACTGCTTTTGGTCAGCTGAAAAGTGCGATAACAAGGTACGTACGTCGGGACCCTGGTAGTACATGTGATGCTACACTTTGCACCACTCACTCACTGTGTTGCTGCACAGCTACAGAACACTGGCACATCGTACGTGGACGTCCACGTCATGTACGCGCACACCCACGCGCGGACCCACGCACTCTCGCCACCATGTTACTCTCCTCCTCTTCCTTTTTTATGAGCAGTTCCTTCAAGTGTACACCTACCTACGTGCTCTGCTCTCTTCCACGTACTGCACTACATGGACGTAGCCTCCACTCTCTGACTCATAATTCGTTCTGCTCCTACTACAAACTCACCTCGATGGGTTGTTCTTCAAGAGAAGTTTCTTCTTCACCGAAGTTCTTTTTGTTGTTTAAAAATTCCGACGGTGGGCTGCTCTTTCTAGCTGTGGGATTGAGTATGAGGCTCCTGCCACCGGCAACATCCACACCAGACATTGTAACATACAAGCATTGAGCCCTGAGAAAATGATGAACAAAACTTTGATCCTGTTGTCGCAAAGTTCGCGGGGGCCATGGTTTTTTGTGCTTTTTCCCATCCAAGGCTGGGAGACGCAACTCCATTTGAAGACATTTCCTTGAAATCTGAATTCGCTTTGTCTGACCAAAAGTGACGGCGTGGCCAGGGACGTCCTGACCGCCTACACGCCGCACGTGTTGACGTGCGTACGTACAAAGGAGTTCACCCAGCTCAAGTGCAAAGAATTTGCTGACCCAGGTTGAAGCACAGGCCAAAAAAAAAAAAAATGCAATTTAGGAACGTTTCCAGAAGTTGCTTACCATAATGTTAACTCCAATCTCTGCTGTTTCTTGCACGTATGCAATGTTATGTGTTTTTGTTACTGTACACGTAGCAGCAGCAGAAGTGTGAGTAGTTTGTGTTGGCTTTTCTCGGAGGCCGAACTGAACACGAAAGCAGGGGAGGAGGCCGAGCAGGCAAAGGAGACGAGCAGCAGTCCGGAGACAAATGTGTCCCCCTTCTTTTTTCCAGAGATTAAAACAAAAAAAAAGCACCTCTGCGTTGATCTTTGTTGTCTCTGAGTCTCCCGAACGCTTTATGCCAACTTGGCTGGTGGCGTCACGACACCCACACTTACCAATACTGAGAAGAGAAGGTTTTTTCTTAAGGCCGCCGCCGACAGCCGCCGCTGCCTGTTCTCTTTTCCCCCTCGCACTAATATTCAGGACGTGCAAGCGGAGTGATTACGTCAAAACGTTGCGTTCGACTGCCTGTGGGGGGAGGGGGGGGGGAGATAGACCTACGTCAGTAAGGCCTAGCCCCCGATGTCGTCATCCAGAGAGCTGGCGAGCCAGCCAGCGAGCGCTAGCAGAGAGAGAGAGAAAGAGCAAGCGAAAAAATAAGACACCGTGAGTCACGAGAAGAGAAAGGAGGAACGTCAAACGCTGGGCACAAGAAGGAGGACGTGGACTACACGACGGCGCCAGCCACCAAGCCACGGATACTGGACATGCTGAAGATGGGAGACCTGGACCAAAAAAAGACCAATCAATAGCGAACATATTTGTCACACATACTTTACAGCCCAGAGAGAAAGAGAGAGCGCCAGAGAGAAAAGGCACGCAAGTGAAAATCAGTTCGTATACCCTGAGTGTGCTCTCGCTCTCTCCTCATTGCGCGCGTACACTTGTTCCTTGCGTGCCATTACTGCTTTGCTGCGTATTAGTCGTGTACTCAACGGTACTGTACGTACGGCCGCACAGCCACGCTCGCGTTGGACGCGCGCTCAGCGATAGCAGAGGCCTGGGCGGCCCCCTCCGACATTTAGCAGCTCGACTGCACGTAGTACAAGTTCTTGGTAAGTAGCTGCTGGACAAAGCATGCCTACTTGCACACATTTTTCTAGTCACTGCACTGTTTGTGCTGACGTCCTCGCTGGCGAGGCAAAAGCGGGGTACACTAACAAAGGGGGGGGGGGTGAAGACTTGCTCACACGACAGAGGACACACGGATGTCCGTGTGTCTCTTGCTAAGTTGGACAGACGCAGATGTGCAAAGAGACATTCTGCTATCATATCAGTACGACCTTTGCTCTCTCCTTCATTGATATCTTATCATGGAGTCAAAAAAAGGATGTTTTCGTCCTCTTCATCTCGTCCGTCCTCGCTCGCTTCTTCCTCTTTCATAACAGCAACAAGTGTGTCCTTCAGGCCTGAGACATTGAGGAAAAACCATGTCAATGCTTATGCTGGCAAGGAGAAAGCAGGGTTTTTTTTAGTTCATCGAGCACTTATTCGACGACGACGGCGGCGGCGGCGGAGACGTCGAGTTTGATATCGGTCATGCAGTCCTGTGACGAACGAGAGGAAGAAGGAAAACACGCGGGAGGATGGAGGATGGAGGATAGACACAGACACGATTCTCAACGATAGCCTCTGGGACAGGAAGCAGAAGCTTTCCACATCGAACTTGCGTCGACCACCGCCAGATGGCGCTGGCGTCGGTCGAGTGCCGACTCCGACGTTAGCGCCATCTGACTTCCGTCTCCGAAACCTCTCAGGTGACAGACGGCGTTGGCGGTGACTGCGGCGGCCGAATCGTCTGTTCTGTCCTCCTCCTTCTACCTCTCTCCCCACTTGGCCAGCGAGCCCGCACTTTCCGCTCTCTCCCCACCCCCCGTCGACGGCTGCCTCGTACAGCCTCGTCCGACCGCCTTAGCAGCCGCCGTCGGCCGCCACCGCCCATAGCAGATGGCGTTGCTCTCTCTGCAGTGGCCGCTGCCGCATGCTTCATCCCGACCGCCGCCTCCGCCACCGCCGCCACGCCACAGTCGCAAGTGTAGCGGCAGCATGGCGGCGAAGGAGAAATGAAGGGAACAGATGAGGTACAAGATGTTGGAGCCAGCGACGAGATGGACCGTGGAGATGGCCGCAATCGAGCTGAGCGAGTCGTTGTTGCCGGCGTCCTCGTAGAATAGAGCAGTCGACGAGGAATTTCTTCCCCACTGGCTGTCATCTGTCATGTCCGCCCAGCTTCTTCTTCTTCTTCTTCTTCTTCCTCCTCCTCCTCCTCCTCCTCCCTTCTCTCCAGCTCACTTAGCAGCAGCAGCAGTAACAGCACCAGCAGCGACGACTACGGCGACGGCAGCGGCAGCTCTTCACCTTCTGTCTGTCTGTCTCTCGTCTTGTGCGTGCGTGTGCCTGGCTGCTGGCTGCGTGCGTGGTGTGCGTGTGGTTGGTTGGCGGAGTGCGTGTCGGGCTCGACCCTCGCCATCGGGGACGACCACGACGGCGGCGTCATGAGCGGCGGAGGCGGCGGCTACATCGCCGTGGCCGAGGATGAGGGCGAGGAGCCGATCGAGCTGCCCTCGGAGGACGATGGCACCTTGCTCCTCACCACCCTGGCGGCGCAGTTCCCGGGGGCTTGTGGACTCAAGTTTAGAAACCCCGAGACCAGAGCCTGGCGAGGAGTGCGGTTGGCGGAGGGCAGGCTGTATCCTCCCATTCCCGTGGCGGCTGGAGGGGCGGGCGGGACCTCCGATGGCGGTGCCGGCTCCGGCGGAGGCGGAGCTGCAGGCGGAGGGGGCGCCGGATGGGGGTCTCATATCTATGTATCAGTCCTACCAAAAGGTGAGCTGCCCCAAGGGACTGGCTCTTGGAGACCATGGGTCACACAATCGACCAGTACATGAGCCGTGGTGTATCTCTGTGCTGCGTGTGTAAACACTGTACTTCTAATTCCAGCGGACAAACGCAAATCAGACGACCATCAGGAGAGCTCCACGGCCAAGAACAAAAAGGTTGAGAGGAACAAATGCTCGGACTTGATCGTGTTGGGCCTCCCTTGGAAAACCACGGAACCAGAGCTGAGAGACTACTTTGAGCCCTTCGGCGAGGTCCTCATGGCTCAGGTTGGTACCCTCCCCCTCCCCCCCTCTCCTGCCACTTCACCCAGTATTTAACATCTGTGATCATCGTTAGGTTAAGAAAGACGTCAAGACTGGTCAGTCCAAGGGGTTCGGCTTCATCCGATTCGCCAGCTACGAGTCACAGATGAGGGTGTTGGCGCAGAGACACATGATCGATGGGCGGTGGTGCGACGTCAAGATACCAAACTCAAAGGTGAGCTTCGAAACTCTACATTAAGCGTGTGTGATCGTCATGACCAAGAAGTAGGTCCAGTGATGAGTGTGTGATTAATTCATTCACCGCAAACTTTCCTATCGTCTTCTCTTAAAGGAGGGTCAAGTACAGCAAGTTCCCTGCAAGGTGTTCGTTGGCCGCTGCACCGAAGACATGAACGCTGATGACTTGCGGGATTACTTTTCCAAGTTCGGAGAGGTGACGGACGTCTTCATCCCCAAGCCCTTCAGAGCGTTTGCCTTCATCACCTTTCTGGATCCCGAGGTCGCACAGGTGAGCGAGGAGAGAGAAGTTTAGCAGCAGTTCGATGACGCTTTCTTTCTTTCCACTCCAGGGTCTCTGTGGAGAGGACCACATAGTAAAGGGTGTCTCCGTTCACGTGTCCAACGCTGCTCCCAAGACTGATCCGTCTCGGGTGCCCGGACTCCAGGGAGGACACTACCCCATGCACGCAGCGAGCAAGCGCGGAGACAAGCCGCCCTCCAGCTTCGGCCAGCCCCCGTATGGACAGGGAGGCGCCGCCGCCGGGGGAATGCATGGTCTGGCTGGTGGTGGTGCAGGTGCGGCTGGGTGGACGCAGCCGGGAGCTAGTCGCGCCTCCATGGAAATGCCCAACATCCAGGCATTGGGTCTAAGCAACAGCGCGGCTGGAGCTGGCGGCGGTGGACAATCCGCGGCCGCCGGCAATAATCCGCTGGCCGGTATGGCCGGTATGAACATCGGTGCTCTGCCCATGAACCCGGCGCTGGTGGCGGCTGCGCTCAACCAAGCAAGCTGGGGACTGATTGGGAACTTGCAGGGGAATCAGAGCGCGGCCGCGGCCGCCGCTGCAGCCGGCGCTGGCGCCGGAGGCACACCGGACCAACAGCACCCGCCCTTTCCGACTCCAACCTCTTTCTCTACACCTGGCGTGACGTCGGCCGCCGGTAACAGCATCACCATGACCTCTGGCGGCGGAGGGGGTAATGCTGCGGCGGCTGGCGGCGGCATTTTGACAGGCTGGGGTGCCGCCACCGGCCATGGGGGGGATCAGGGGATGCCGGCGGCTACCCCTCCTGGCACGGTGACGCCCCAGCACCACCCGGCGGCGACCGGCGCCTGGCCAAGTCAGCAGAAGCGGAACGACGGCAGCGGCGGAGCTGGAGGGGGCGGACAGGGCGGTGCTGGCGGCGGCAGCGGGCCTGCCTGGAAGTCCTATGGAGACATGTCCTAGGATGGGTCAGCCCCGTCTAGCCGCGTTGCAGTAGGACTGAATATTAAGTTATGTTGACGCAAGAAACATATATCCAAGAAGAATTTATGACAAGAGAACTCAGGTACTGCAACTGTCACTACGTTTACAGTAGTAACCTTTTAGCTAAGCAAAGATAAGTGTCGTCGTCTCTCGGTCCAAGTCCAAAGATGCCAGAGGAGACGAGTCCAGAATTTTAAGAAAAGAAAAAAGGGCAGAAAATGAGACGAGAATGAAGAATGATTGCATTGAAAGTAAGGAGGAAGAAGACAAAAGCAACCGCGGAGATACATTCTTGAAAGAAACCCTCGCCAGTCAAGCTGCAGCGGAGATTTTTTTTTTAGTGAGCGACTCCTGATATGATGGAAAGTGTGATGATGTTTGCCAAGAACATCGGAAGAAGAAAGAGTGCTTGATGTGACGATGGACAAGAATATTACTCATATTGTTACTTCTCCTCTGAAAACTTGGATTTTTGGCCGAGAGTTCGTCTGATGGACGCACTTCCTTTTCTTCTTCCTCTACTACTTCTTCTTTTACTTCTTCTACTACTACTACTACTACTTCGTCGTCGTCAAAATGTTTTATGTGTTGTCTCCCCCTTTTTGCTACTTGTCTCCAACCCTTTCCTTTCCGCGTGTTTTTACTCCATTAACCCTTTCTTCAATGAGATTTTATGACTTATTGCTGTCACGATCAATGTCACTTATATCTGATTTCCTCCGTGGATCAGCCCCAAGTCCACCTCCACCCCCAACCCCCAACCCCCCCAACCCGCTTAAAAAGAAAAAACAAAAAAAAGCCACGTATTTTTAGGAATAATGAGTTTGATTGCATATTGCGAAAAAAAAAGCTTGGTGTGAGTGTGTCCTGTGTCTCACTATGATTAAGGGTCTGAGCGGCGCGACCCACGGACAACCGTTTTTGTCGATGATGTTCATCACAAAAGCCTGCACGTTGGATCGCGTCCATTAAAGCTAATGCTGCTATTGCTATTGAATTGGTGTTTACGCATGCATATATTTAGAATGTACAAGAAAAAGGAAGAAGAAGGCTTTAAAAACCTTATGTAGACATAAGGCAGAAAGCTGCAAAACCAGAATGAAAAACACGTAAAAATGGGAGCTTGACTTGTGCTGGATGATGTTCGTCTGTCTGTGCTGTAAAGATGGCGGTTACTAGATGGCGAGGCATGTGAGTCGTTTTGAAGAAATTTGAGCAAAGGAGAAAATTGGAGATCGATTGAAAGGCTGAGCTTGAAAGAAGAAAGAGATAGAGTCCCACCCACCCCTAACCCTGAAGTCCCACCACCACCAAAACCAAAAATCCCCCCCCCCCCCACCCCCCACTTATCCTGAAGGATGGGCACATTGCTCGTCCGCACCGATTCAACGCAGTCGATGTCCTTACGAAGTGTGGAAACTCTGTCGACCAATTGGGCCTCGATGAATTGGGCCTCCCTTCCCCAGCCACCACCACCATCTCCCCTACCTACCCGAACTGTTTGCCTGAAACTTTGATGAGCTTTTATGATTTGTTGAGAATGTTCGAAAATCAGTGCAAAAAAATAAGGAAATCTCTGCAAACAGAAGACCGAGAGCTGGAGAATGAAGAAGGAAGAATGTGAACGAAGGGAAGAGAGACACTGATACTGTGATGATGTCAATTGATAGTTCTCTATCTTCCAAGTGCACAAAAAACAGCAGTCAGTAGGATGGTGGTAACTTGAGCAGGAGGAGGACTAGAGAGGAAGAAGAAGCCTACCCCAGCTATTTTGTAAGGTTTTAATTTCCAGAATGTTCTTGCAAATTACCCTCAAGAGCTCTAACGACAAAAAAAGTTTCGCAAACCATAAGAAAGAAAGAAAAAAAAGCCTGCCCTGTGATATTCCAACTGAAAGCAGTCAAGATGCATCCGGTGTGTAACAGCAAAGAAGAGTAACAGCTGACATCAAAAAGAAACAAGATGTGGTGTAAGATTAAAAGAAACCCCTGCCACAGACTTAAACATAACACACACATGCACACACACACAGACAGAGATTTTTGGGTGTCCAAACGACGAAAATTGTATAACTCAGCACCATGGGTTTGGCGTTCAGTGTCATCCAAAGGTCTCTTTTTGGTCCACATGATGTATTTTTGACTGTTGGAGCCTCCATTATTGTCAGCATTAACTTTGAAAATGATGGAAGAAGAAATATATATGAGCGCTATTCTCCCGAAAAGAACGGTGGTCTTTCATTAATGTGAGACCCTCGGGCTCGGTATCCCTTCTCGTCGGCCACGTACTCGACGGTGTAGATCTGAAAGGAGTCGTCAGACAGAGCCGTGGAACACTCAGTTGCTGCTTTCACACCGCTCACCTGGCCATCCGGGCCTTTGTAGGAGAACGATCCTTCCTGGACCAGAACCGGATTCTTGACTCCGGGATGGTTTTTCAGATAGCCTTCCTCCTTCCGGCTAGATCCGTTGTCTGTGGAGTACCTACAAGTGGAGGAGAAGGCTGGCTCAAGTCACCTGCAATGCGTAATCTGGGCTAAGAGCCTACAACTTTGGGGGGATGATACTTACTGGAAGTGATATTTGCGCTCTCTCTTCAGTGAAGCCTTGCTACTTTGACGAGGAGGCCTTCGCACTTCAGCTGCAGGCGAAACGTTTCGTCGTGTCTCTTGCTGGTGTACTTCGTCTTCCTGCTCGACCTGCTGCCGCTGATCTGGTACCTGATGTTCTTCCACCTGCGGCTCCTGGTGGCCATGCTGTTGCAGTAGTTCCTGCTTGACCTCCTCCTTCCCTTGTGCCTCGTCGTCTTCCGGTCGGTCATCATCCAGCGACTGTTGCGGTATTGGCTGTACTCGTTGACTCAGCACATGACGTCGCTCCTGAGACTTTTCAGTGGGACTTGGGACAAATTTGGCGGCTTTAGGAGTGGTCTTCCTAAGAGGCAACCTAGCAGGAATTAGACGATGGTACTTCCTCTTGAAGTACGAGTACTTCTTGGCCTCGTCGTCAACCTTGCTCGGTTCTGCCTTCAGCTTGTACTTGTACACCTTTCTCTTCTCCCTCTCTTGCCCTGTCTCGTCGCCTTTCTCGCCCGCCTCCGAGTCGTCTTTGGAAGCTTCTTGCTTGGCCAACTGTGTCGAGAAGCTGAGCACTTTGAGATGCGGCCTTACTGCCGAAGACGAAGGCTCGATGACCAGGGGGACGGTAAATGCAGAGTCGGCTTCGTCGTCATCAATAAGTCCTGCCTGTCCAAGGACCCTTTGCTGGACTGATGTGCTGTCCTGGGATAATGGTTGCCCCTGCTGAAAGCCCCAGGCATTCAAGAGCTGCAACAACGAGGAAGTTCGTATGCATACACAGCTCAGGTACAAAGTTTGAAGGGAGGAAAACCTCTTTGTTCTCTTCTAAAACACTCAGTTATACCCAAACCGAGTAAAATAGTATTCATAATAAAAATAAAACAACTTTGAAGCAGGGAGAAGTTTTTTTTTTCTTTTCTCCAAGCCTTATGCAAAGTCTGGACCTCAACGGTGTCCATATGATGTTACTTCTACAGCGTGAAGTGCAAAGATCTCACCAAAATGAGACCGATCTTTTCCACCGTCTTCATGGCGCGAGCTCGCTTGTGCAAGTGACAACCATCGGACAAGAGACTCGAGCCTAAATATGAGAGAAAAATGGCGTGCACACACACACAAAAAAAAAAAACAGGGAAAAAAAGGGAGAACAGAGCAACCAACCCGCTCGTGTTGCGCGACGTCATCTGTCCAGTCCGAGTCCGCGTCCGAGCGCGCGGGCCAGAAGTGCATCTCGAGCCCCTCCACAAGGGGGATGAATCCCACCTCCCCCGACAAGTCGGAAGCGTCGGTTCTGGCTCGTGTATGACTGATTTCTATTCTGTCATCGATCATGCATCAACGCTAATGTCATATAGAACAAAATCCTGGCTCTTCCGTCGAAAATGTCACGTCTCATTGCTTGTGCAACGAGTCACACTTTTGTTTGCACAAGCGCAGCACACACAGATGCAGAGGAGAAGTGGGGGTCTTCTTGGAGGAGATTCGGTGGTCCACGATAAACAGTACAGAAAGTACAGGACGCGATTCATTTAGATTCAGTCGGGGTTCTTTAGCTGTCGTAGGTCAATCGGACCCGAAGTCCGCATTTAGAGGCTGCATCAGCCAGATGGAATTTTGACGAACAGCAATGAAGCGTCAGCTTTTTCTTTGCTGTCTAGGGGTTCATCAGCATTGAGACTGTCAAGGTCAAACTCGTGTGCGACGCTGGGTACATCTTTAGCCAAGCCAGTGTGCGAGAGTTCGTTTGACATGTCCAACTGCAGCAAGTCCACCTTCCAGAGTTGTTCCAGACGTCTTGGACTCGTCTCCTAGGATGCAGCACATCAATCGCCCAGATACATACGGTGTTGAGGACGCCAATTTGCGTGAACTTGAGGAATCAAGACCTCTGTTTTTCCTCTGCTATGCACAGAAATGCTCACGAGCGAGCCTGGGAGTGTAATTACATCACTTTTTTCCCATATTTTCCCTGTGCACTACTTATCTCAAGCCTATGCGTAAAGATGTTGCTGCCCCAGATCAGTAGGCTGAAAGAGGCGCGGGATCGGCAACTTTTTGGACGTGAGATTCGACACCTTGGAGGAGAATTTTGATAACAGACACATCAGCTATCCTTGGTAGCCAATTTTTGAAGTCTTTGAAGTTTTTTGAACTCTTTTTCAAGGCGCTTCAATTGACCTTGGCTTCTCAACCTCTCCAGCATGCACCCACTGTTTCCCTCCAGCCCAAAAGTCCTCAACAGGTCTGCACAGTGGGCAGTCCGGATGCTTGCGGTCCTCAGAACATAGACCGTAGTTAGAACATAGGTCTTGAGATCGTCGTTAAAACGTAGGTCATAGCATAAAACATAGTGCAAAAGCTCCGTGCACGTCAATGTCCGAACATGCGGATGGTAGATTGAAACTGGATCCAGATTAAGGTCATCCAAGGGTTTGTTCAGAGCCCGAAGGTTGCGGCAATTGCGTCCCGTCAGAAAAATTGGCAATTTCACCTGATCAAGACCAAAGAACGCGCCGAAAATGTCAAGAGCGCTTTTCTCCTCAAGCAATAGAAGTTGCGGTCTGATGAGATTGAAGAAGTGTGAGTAGCGGTCACGCCAGAATGCATACAAGACCGCATCAGTCACTTTCACGTGCTTGCTATGTAAGTAACACACTTTTTGGTCGAGTCAGGATTTGAGTGTTGATCACATAGACGTTATGACATTTCCAATAAAAATCACACTTTTTGCCAGTTTCCACCCAAAGCATAAAGCACCGTTGCAAGACATTTTTGCAAAGAAGTCAGTTACGGAAGATTGCTTGACAAAAAAGGTGCTTTTCTAGCAGACTGCTTATGCCACTGCAGTCGTGGGTGTCGTTAAGTGCAGTTGGCATGGACGTAGTATAAGAAGTCTGTGACAAAGGCAATTTTTTGGACGAACTCTGTGACTCTTGTACGTAGCTGTTTTTTTTTTTTACTTTAACACCAGCATTTATTGGCAGCCTCGCTTATACCGCTCCATCGTTCGCACCGTCACGACCGTCCTGTTGCGGGACCAAATCGACCTGAACGGGGTGAAAGACATGAAAAAAACCTTGCCAGAAGAAGGTTAATCCACTGATGCTGACACCCTTGGGACCAGGAGGAATTGTGGGTGTATCCGAAGTGCTCGAATATGTGAAGAATTTTAAGTGGTTTAACAGAATTCTTTTTCTGTGTGTTGTTCGTCTTGAAGGTACAGTTTGATCATTCTCAGTGAAAATTAAATGCTAAATTATGGAGAAATAGTTCGGTTAGGCAAAATTTATGTCTAATGTCAAATTATCTGCTATGTCGGCAGAAGTGACTCTCATTTTTCATCCCCTAAAATGCAAAATTGCCAGCACAACCAGGGAAAATGTCAGTATGGCGGAAAGAACCCAATTTAATACAGATGTGCTCTACTGTCGAGTAAAAACTAGTTTGGCAATGAGGAGTCACACGAAATCTTTTAGAAATCTATATCAGCAAAGCATTCTTAAATTATGCCTCCCTGGCATTGCTGCCTGCCAGAAAGTACAGTATTTCAGCTCTTCAGACCAGTAATTTTGAAAATGTTTGAATGTCGTCCACCAGAGTTATTTGTCCACATGTAGTGCAGAACAAGGGTAAGTAATGCAGAAGTGTGTGTAATATGAGTGTTTTCTTTCACTTTACTATCCAATTTAAGCTCAGCCGGGGTCATGATAGTATTTTCGCCAATGATGGCTGCCTAAAGCCTTAATGCTGACACGTTATCCTAGCACGAGTCTTTCCTCCAGCACCGTCAAGAATCGATCTCAATTCATCAGTCAGCATGACAATAGCAAAAATCGGTCTTCAGATTGCTGGCAGTCATTGTTGCTAGTGCATGGCCTGCAGCATAGCCTTGACAGCAGCCTTCACCTCAGTGGATTGTTGACTGTCGGAGGCGTGGAACATCTTGTGGCCTTGGATTTCCTTGATGGCCGCTTCGGTCCTTGCTCGTCCTCGTTCGTTGCGAGTGGGCTTCGGGCCATGGCACACTTCGGACGACTCCTTCTCAAGGTGCACACAGAAGACTTGTACCGTCCCTTAGACACTCATGTCTTACATTGTGTATAGCCTTCAGTGTCCATGGAAGGTGGGCAACACATATAATGCCAGCGCAGAGTGTGATTGCTATGTCTGACTGCGTCTCCCACCTCTGGACTAATGGACCCAAACTTTCCACCCACAACACACACTCACGACCGCTCTCCAGGTCCTCATGCTTGGCGCTGTCCATGCACTCCATGTAGTCCTTGCGATCGACACCCCAATTCATTTCGTTCTTACTGTTGATCAACCTCACCCATCTCTCTTAAAAGTAGTTTTTTTCGCCGTGGATCTGGAAGCACGTTTACCAGAGGTTGAGGCTGAGCCTAGGAAGTTTGGTTGCTGAAACAATTGACTGTGCTCCTACTTAGTAATGTGCATAGCTCACTCAAAGATATTGCCACATTGGAGTGTTGCAAGAGGGGCACCATCTGTGCCAGCGGTGCCGTGAGAAGCTTGGACTTGAAATTTTATTACTGAAACTGGGCCTGCTAAACATTTCTGCAAAACATGACATTTTTGATGTGTCAGGCGAATTTCAGACTTTATTTAGTACCATCCCAAATTTAAGTGAAAACATCATAAGTTGCCCAAAAGGAAGGGTGGGAAAGTGGCTAAAACAACCACCAGGAATGCAGCAGTGGTGGAGTTGTGGCTGGCACATCTCTGGGTGAGAGGTTCAGTGGCAGGCACTCAAAAAAAGTCAACTGGACACTGCATCAGCCTGCATCTTACTATGAAAAGTCCACTTCATGAAATGACCTCAAAAAAAGAATCAAACAGTGGAGGATCTTTGGGACCATGCACCCAGCAGGGAAATCTGTCCCAAGGGCACTCCCAGCCCCCGCAGTGCAACAGTTTGGTCCCGACCCTGTTCCACCTCTCTTTAGTGAGCAATTCAGTCACTGGAAACCAGGTTCCGGTACGAGAAGAGCCATCATGCGCCCAGGCTATCTGGAGAACCTGTGCCATGCATTACTGACACTTCCTCTCAGCTCAGTGGAGGCAGAGAGGAGCTTCAGCTGGGCTGGACTAAGAACTCGGCCAAGTGATAACTGACATGCTCTTTTTCTCCGTTTCTCACCTGCTCGAAGGAAAATACAAACAAATCTTGAGGATCCATCCCACACATACATGTAATTGTCCTTTCACTGATCAGGAGAGTGGCGGGCAAGGACGTCAGGTTGGAGTTGTATGGACCCTCCGTGTGATTTTGCACCTCTCAGCTAGCCCAGCCACGTCCACTTGCACCAGAGTAGTGCAAGGTGCCGATCGCAGAAGTCAGGCAACACTGCCGTGATCACAGAGGTCGGGAACACCGCCTGGACTTCCACAGCAGCTGTCCACCAGGCAGCCTCCAACTTGGGAAAGCGCAGCCAGCTTGGGCTGGAGAAGGAAGGTTCCATGGACGAGCGGGTGGGACACTCCAAACCACCAGTACCGGCAACTCTTGGTTGATAGCCTTTCCGAACACTCTTGGGGTTTGGTCGGGTGATTCTGAGAATCACTGGTAGAACTAATGGGGATAACAAATACAGATGGTCAAAGTCAGTTTTGTGAAGCATCTCACTTACGGGCCACTGCTGCATCCCGACAAGTCCCCCGTGACCACGCTCACTAGGTTGGACATTGGGTGGGGTCAGTCGTCCAGATCGAGGTAAAAGCGGGTCTTCCTCCACAAACCAGCATGGTCTCTAAAAAAGGAAATGTATACATACTCTACGTATGTTTCAAAAGTTTATGCAGAAAGTGACCTTTTGTAGCTTGGAAACGGCGAGGCCTAGAAGGGAGATTAAAGCAGCATTAGCAAGGGCGAGATCGCAATGTTTCAAGTGTGCCTTTAGTTTTTTTTTAAATCAGTTTCTCTTAGCGCTTTTTACAGAAACTTCAAATGTCATTTTTCAGCAATCACAGAAATTTAAGCAATGACCATGTTCTTATGTGACAGAGGGTTGCATTAGCAACCTGCTCTTGGCCAAGTCTATGACACTCCGCATCTCCTCCTCAGCCGTGAATATGATGGTGGGTCTGTTGTGTTGCAATTGCCGGTTTGCAGGAAAGCGACCACCACTGCTCCAGTCGTCATTTTTCCGTCTTCAGTGGAATTTGAATTTTGCGCGGGAAAATGGTGTCAAAGCGAAAATCCACAAAAGCAGGCAAAACACTCCAATGGTGGCAGTCGGAAGAGAAAAAGTACAAAAGACCTCATAGGCTCGCTCCGAAATGCTGGTGGTTTTTCGCAACTTGCCCAAATGTCCTTCATTTTCAAGGTGGGTTGCAAATCTTCTGGATTGACCGACGGGCACATCCGGTGACTCCTGACGCGGTCTTATCAATCGCAGTTATCAGTTCGTTCTTCCGTGGCTCATTCACAACTCTGATCCCGACGCAGCTGAACCTCCACTTTGAGCAATGAGTAGATCTACAACATCAAACGCTGCCAAATGATAATACATAAAAAAGTAAACAACTTTTGGAAGTAATGAAAGTTTGGCAAAAGTTGTGCGGTCTTTTGTTTGCTGTGACTCTGCTCGTCCCCCTGCTACAAAAACTTGTCAGCTCTTACTGCAATAACGAAGATTACTACTGGAGACTTTCCTACGATCAGGAATTAGCCATCCAAGGATTTCTTCAAGGTAAGTTTTTTGAGGTTCTTAGATGATAGTTTCTCTATTTTTTGTATGGCTCAATCGTCTTGAAAAAATAGGCAAAAATGTCGACCTCCTTGTTGGGTCTTCTTGTTTCCATGACTGCCAGCTCAACATGTCTTGCTTCAACGAGGACAACAACTGGTACCCAGACGGAAAGTTTTGTCCTCAGGAATTCCGGACAGTTTCCACGGCAGGGACGAAGTTCGTCGTGATCCTGGTCGGCGACTCCAGGATCAGACAGCTGTTTGCCGGAGTTGCCCAGGCACTCCTCGGTCTGGGAGGCTCAGTTTTAAGGTATTTTTTGCAATGGGGACATGCACAAAACCTGACCCTGCACGTTGAATTTCATGCAGATCAGAAGCTGGAGGCGTTGACGGGTCGGAATATCCATTTCCAGTGCAAAAGCTGAGACTGCCCAACCTGCGGGTGGAGGGCGGACTCCAGGCAGACTTTGCCTTCAAGACGTCCTCCAGGATGAGCCAGGATAGTCTGACTTTGATCTCGACATCCTTGTTATCTACAAAGTGGAACATTTTAGATCTGGGACGTGAGATTCTTGTGGAATCCAATGCTGGAGAATTCCCGGGTGGTCCAGGATAGACTAGAAACTGTCTTAAGAAAGGAAAAGTCCAAGCACAGCTCTGTGAGACCATCCTTTTTTTGTTTTGGTTATCATCAACCTTTTCTAGTCGAAAGAATGTAGGCATTCGTGGTCTTTGGCTCCGGACTCTGGTACCTAGCAGCTCATGAAGGACAACAGAGCTATCAGGGTAGATACCGAGAATGCCTTGGCCAATTTGCAGCGTTTCTGCAGGAAAAAATGGATGAGGGGGTAAATAAAAAGAAACCAAGCGTTGTAACTTCACATCCAAATTGGCAAATTGCAGGACCTGCAAGGCTCGGTGTTCGTTCTGCAGACGACATCGGCCAACTATTACCACGGTCTCTACGACGCTGAGGACGTCCACGGCATCAACAACTTCGCCATCGAGACCTTGGAATCGGCAGCCAGATCAATCACAGTTTGGAACTCGCATCTCAGGTCTAAAATCACAAAATGAAGTGTTCCTTCTGGGTGAGATAACTGGTCGTTTTTAGATTGCAGAATGACTACTTGAGGATCTGTCACGCGTACAACATCCCTGACGACTTCTTGGGCGAGTGGCTTTGCTCCAACGCCAACCATTCTGGCTTTGTAGTTGTCTCACACTGGGCCAGGCTATTAATGCACTGGATGAATGCTAAAAGTGCGAAATGAAACAAAAAATGCATAATTGTCTAATTTGATAGTGGATTCCAATGTGCTGTGTACAGTATTGGTCATCTAAGTCTGGGTGCAGAACCCTCCAAAGGTGACACCAGTGTGCCCTCATCAAGTCTGTGGCCATGACGGGGTTCAGGTCCACTCAGAACTACAGGGGTAGACATTAGGTAGACACGGCCACGCCAACTAGAAGGTCGTGATGGCGTCAGCCGAGGTTTTTACTGTATCAACATCCTCACTTAGGTGTTCTTAGGACTCTTACCCATTGTTGTTCTTTAAAGAATGGGGAGCTACAACAGCTGCCCAAGACACCTATTCCAGTGTCGACATGCAGAAGTGGGTGTACCCAAACTCTGTAATGGATAATTGTGTGTAAGTAGAAATTTCCTCAGCATCAACGGTAGCTGGCCAGCTGCAATATTAAATTTTCATGCATTTTTTATTTTGGTCACCGTACAACGTTATCCACATGTAGCACATATATAATCCAACATAAAAAGCGCTGAGTCCCGTCTATCTCGACAGGTGCAAAGATTTGGATCGCTTCCTGATTGGCTGAGACATTGACGAACTTTAGCGCTCTTCTGAGCGCCGATGTGGAACAATCTTAGTCTAGATGTCTTTTGGCAGACAGACGACAAAGAGTTTGTGAAGAAAACTTCCTAAGACTTTATGCTTCTTCACTTATTGAAACGATAAAAGTAAAAAACATAAATTGAAAAGTGTACGCGAGACACTTTTGCGGCATTCTTGTCTTTCTTATCACTTCAGTCACATACAGTGCTGGCCATAATGATAGCCGCAGCAGAAAAATGGGCAGTTCTGTGAGTACACTCAAGATTGTGGGCTGCCTCTTGCTGAGATTGTGGCACACCTCCAATGAGTGATAATGAGCACTGAAAGTCCTA
>JAAUXU010044105.1_pt1 | contig 39571 bp, 35 predicted proteins | sample 7278151 | NCBI WGS metagenome assembly JAAUXU01 (sample SAMN14350113, study PRJNA611818) | marine sediment metagenome | isolation source: surface marine sediment (1.8m) | place: French Polynesia: Moorea | collected 2018-08 | reverse complement strand
CTGTAGTACTAGTGTGCACGTAGAGGTGATGACTACATAACCGTGTACAAGCGTGTAAGACAAGCGGCCATGTGTATGTACATTTTGTACATGCTTGCCTTTAGAACGATTACATCATCAGTTAAGAAGAAGGTGGGGATGAAGGAAAAAAGGACCTGCGCGACACGTTATCTTACTATGCAAATGTACGAACACCTCGGGGAGAAGCAGCAGTCCGTCAAAGCGTTCTGGAGAAGTTTTCCTGCTACCAAAGCCCAATTTTTTCCTCGTCGTCTTCGTCTTCTGAGAAAGATCACTGGTGTCCATCCCGTGATTGTGTGCACGCACTTGTACACACACTCACACGGGCCCGTCTCACTACCTCAGCCGGTCAGTTGTTCACGCGTATAATTTCGCCGTCAATTTCGACGTTATCATTTCCTAGACGGTCGTCGTGGCCTCAACTCACCTAATGATCATTTCCCTTCTTCCAGGACTGAGTACCGACAGGCCATGATGAGCATGAGCCCGACGCTCGTTGAGACGGTCGCCATCGACTATGAGGACTTCAACGAGTCTTTCCTCACTTGCGGGACCTGCTTATGTGAGTTATCATCGTTCATACTCGGATGTTTCGAGTGCGACGTGGTCAACGACCTGGGTCTCGTGTGATGTCGACGTTGTACTGTACGTGTTGTGGCGACATGCGACATCTTTGCTTTTGTTTTTGGGAAGACGCGGAAACCCTCGAAACAAACCCCGAAAAAAATAGCTTAATAAGACAAAGAACACGTTTTCGCTGAGTGCAGTTGCACGGGTATGTGTTGTCATACTCCTCACTCACGTCCTGACACAGCAGACTTGTGTTACCCCCCCCCCCTGTGCGTGTACGGTAGAGCGAAGAAGAGTGAATATGACTGGGCTGCAGTGTGGGTGAACTTTTGCCTGAGACAGGCTGTGGCACAAGGAAAGAAAGAAAAAGCCAGGCCAGTCTGTGGCCACTGACAACGAATTGAGCAAAAAGTGAGAGCGTGATCGTTGCAAAAATTTGCTTCACTCCAGCTAAAATCGTTCTCTTTTCTTCTCCTTCTGCGCCCACACAACTTCCCTCTGATTGATGTCGATTTGAGTAGTGAATGGCAGGAAGACAGGTGAGTCCTGCACTGCTGTTAATCCACCATCCGATTACGAGACTTTCGTTGGCCTCATTCTCACTATTGGACCTAATTTTTTTTTGCACAGACGCCAATTCGTTTTTTCGGGTTTTGTAGGGTCTTTCGAGCGTTTCTCAGTTACGTTATATGAGCCGAGAAGCAGCACATAGGTGTGTTCCCACTTATCCTGTACGCACACGGTAGCCTTGTTTTCGCGCTACAGCTACTACTTCTACTTGTCATTGTTGTGCGTTTACATGATGACGATATGCAATAAGTTCACGGCTGAAGCTGTAGCCTTGTGTACAGATATCGTACTTGCAGATCTGTTCGTTCGTAATTACTTGCGTATCTTCTGTGTGTGCGATGTAACCTTATGTATCTACGTATATACATAGCATATACATGTATGTACGTGGAGTACACGTATAAGGTATAGGCACTTCTTTTTCTGTCGACACTTTGTCATCTAGCACTCGGCATGTGACATGTGTTGGTACAGAGTGTTTGACAGCTCCTCTCGGTGCGCTCTAAGATGCGTTACCCAGCAGTATAGCTAATATTCTTTTCACCACACTTTGAGAGTGGAGTGGAGTGACAGCGATACTGTTTGCACATTCAACACGTACGAGCTGCATACTTATGCATTGAGTACGTTCTTGGAGGAGTGGGTAGCACTCAAGTCGATTGAGCTATCTTCAATTCGCCTCTTTTTGTCTTAAATGCAGGCATGTACGACGGCGGTGAGCACACGCCCAAGCTGCTGCCCTGCTCACACACGGTGTGCCTCCAGTGTCTGGACAGGATCGTGGCCACATTTGCCAGGGATACTGGACAGTTCAGGTATTATCGCCCCCTGCCCAACCCCCGGGGAGTTGCATCTCTCCTGAATGCAAAGATGAAGAATTGATCACACGTTTTATTTCTCCGGTCTCAACAGATGTCCCATATGCCGCGAACTGATCACGATCCCTCGAGGTGGCGTCCAGGCCCTGCCACCTTCGTTCCTCGTCAACCAGTTGCTGGATCTCATGGCCAGGCAGAGAAGGGAGGTCATACCAAAGTGCTCCACTCATCACAATCAGGTCGGTATTCTCTTCTCTGGGTCCGTATGCATAACACATGTCCATAGCACGTCAAACCAATACTTACTCACGTACATGTATACGTGTAGGGCGGCGACAGAGTTACAAATGAAGATAAATGCAGCCTAGGGTATCTCAGCGTCATCTAATCGACTAAACGATCTTTCTGAAAACACTATTTCTTTTCCAACAAAAAGTCCTAACCAAAAAGAGGCGCCGCCGTTCGTTGCTCATTCGTCTGCGTGCTACCAAATGAAGCTGTTGAAATCCTGCTATCTCACGAAGATACGAAATTTCGACGAAGATTGACATCTTCATCTCATTAGGAACTTCTTTTCTGCGAGACCTGCGACACCGTATTTTGCACTCTCTGCACCGGCGGGAGCCACAAGCCCGGAGACTCTTCGAATAACAGCAGCAACGTGGACGGCAAGTCCAGCCCCTCACACATGGCCAACACCAGCAATGTGGATCATACGGTCATACCCTTCTCCATCGCCATCAAGCGTATGTCGGAGATCCTCATTTACAAGGCCAATGAATGCAGGGCAAAGGTAGGGATGCGACTGAGATGCCGACGACACAATTGAGTTTGATTGGGACGAGTGTAGCATTGGGATGTACGTACTATGTTACTGCAAGCACAAATTGCTGCACAGAGCAGGTACAGGAATACACGCACTGCCTTTGCGCATTCGTATTTGCACCTAACAACACTGTTTGCTGTATTGGTGTTAGGAGTGATTCTTTCTAATAGGGATCACTCCAATAAGGAAGGGAAGGTCCGAAGAAGTGACATCCCCCTCTTTGAAACCATACTAGAGAGATTTATAGAGGATTAGCGTCAACTGAAGAAGGTGGGATGGAGGAAGATTATGGATGTACTTATGTACGTACTTCCAGTGCGTTCCTACGTAGTGCTTTAAACTCCGAATAGACCCGCATTCTCGGGGCTTCTGTGTTTGACGGTTAGAGAGAGGCGGGATTGCACGGATTTTTGTGATCGGCATTCCTTCCACTTGAGGCGGTTGGATGGTCCTGGCCTGCCTGCGGTTGTCAGTTATATAATACTGCTGCTTTAGCGTGATGGCGGCGGCCTTTTTTTTGGCCCGGACTCTGTCGAATCTCCCACACTAATGATATCTCAGCAGGCAAGAGTGCAAAAACCCCGCTGGCAACGGATGACAAGACAGGAAAAGGGGGCTTCAGAGAAGAAGGCGAGTGAGCAAATTTATTTGCCCGTCGCCGTCATCGCTCTTTGTGGTTTTTTTCCTCTAAAGATGGATCAGGGGAGGTAACTTTTTAAAAGAAAACGGGGGTCCGGGCAAGCGTTCCTTTCCGTGCCAATTTTTATGTAGCGTGAGCTCTCGCCCGGAGGCCGCTGCCGGGGCTCGCATGTGAGACATCGTTATTATCGTCTTTAGAGCTTGAATGATTTGGAGAGGAGGAAAACCTCCAATTCAGCATGCGTGGAACTGACCGCAGCAGCCCTGGCCTTTGAAGAGTCACTCTGATTACCTAATCACTACCATTGTGTGCACGTTTTTTGCCATCTGAGGGGGGCCAAGCACAAGTAGGATGATGACTTTGGCACGATGCAGCTAATAAAGTGAAGATGGAGGCGGAGGAGAAGAGAGGAGACGAGAAAAAAAGGAAATGTTGCTCAAGAGAGAAATTTGCAAATTACTTTATGGCCTCTGTATCGCCGAGTGCTTATTTTACAGACCATAGACGTGATTTTTTTGATGTCATGATATCGCTGTGAAGTGGCCTCTTTTTTTGCTGCTTTTTCTTCCTCCCCTCTGCACTATGAACTAGAAGAAAATGCAGAGTTCAGCACTTTTCTTTCTTTCTCTCGTAAACTGCTCTTCTTGGCTCCGTTGTTCTGATAGTTTAGCAATTCAGAGACGCTTCACTGATTTAATGTCCTCTTCGTACAACTTCTTTTTCCCCCCTCCTTCAAGATAGAGAAGATCTTCTTTATATCGGCCCACGCAGCACCTCTTAAAAGAGCTTGGGGAAAGAAATGAAGTCGATTTGAAGGACTCCCACGGCGCGTAGATTGTGAGTCTTAGATAATTGTGACCGTCGATGTAGGTGAAAGTCTGGGCTAGCAAATCGGCTTGATGGACTGCATGGAGACTGCTTGGGATTTGCAAAGCGACTTGGGGACTGCTATGAATGCGTGACTGGATGTGCGTCTCGATGGCAACAGCTTGACCTTACCTTGTAATCACTTTCTACTCCAATATAGCTCAACGCGGCAAGTGACATCGTGAATGAGGAGATCCACCGTCTGGAGCACAACGCAGATGCTGCGTTTGAGCGCGTGAATGCACGGTTCCAGACCGTAGTGGACGACGTGGAGAAAGCGAGACAAGAGGTTCTTGCGGAAGTCAGGAGGACCAGGGACGAAAAGAAGAAGGTCCTGGAGGAACAGCTGCAGATCATACAGGCAGAGAAGGGCAAAGTCGACACAGACGTTAAGGTACGGCGGTACTCATTTCGTCTATTCATCAATGCAGCTGCATGTGCATTCTGCATTTATGACACGAAGCTTAAATAAGACATCTTTATGTGTCTTAAGTTGATATTTCATGGCATAATTCCTTTTGTAGACCGTCCAGCACCAGGTGGAGGTGCGCAACATCACAAAAAAGATATCCGACCTGAACTGCAAGCTTGACACTGTGTCCACGCTGTCCGAACCGCGCGAGAACTTCTACATAGAATACACTTCCAATGCTGCAGCCGACGACGAGGCCCCCACTCGCCGACTGCTGACGGAGCGCTTGGCGTCTCTGGGCTCCGTCAAGACGTCCACCACCTTCCCTCCTCTCTGCACGTGTACCATGGATACCGCGATCACACACCTCGAGATGTCAGCGCGCGTATGTGCAGTCGATTATCGTGGCCACCCGCAGACGCGGGGGGGAGATCCAGTTACTGCAGAAGTTCTCGACGATACCGGGTCGCAGATACCAGCGGTCATCAACGATAGAGATGACGGTTCTTACGAGATCAAGTTCACCCCCAGAAGACAGGGCACGTTCTGTCTTAAGGTCCTGGTGTTCGGGCGTCCGATTAGGGACTGCCCCCTCTTCTTCGATGTGACAGATCACAACCCTCCGAGCGTCTCGTTCGGTTGTCGCGGTACCAAGGACAAAGGCTTTGTCCAGCCCTGCAATGTCGCCGTGGCTAGCGCCGACGACGCTGTCTACGTCGTCGACACTGGTAACTCCCGCATCAAGAAACTGACACGCAACCTTGACTTCGACGGGCACTTGACGAACGAGTGCCTAGAGGGTCGAAGCGCCACTGGCATCTGCGCAGGTCCTCCTGATAAAGACACTCTCGTTGTCATCAACTGGCGCACCAAGACAGTGGCCGAGATCTCTGCCCTCGACGGCTCTACCGTCAATTCGTTCACCCACGAGGATTTCCGCGAGCCCATCGACGTCGCGCTGGACTCTGCCACGGGCGACATCCTGGTTGCAGACAATGGCCTAGGGGCACTCCTCGTTTTCTCGACCGAGGGAGAGCTAAAGCGCACTATCCCTGGCCCAGACGGCCTAAGGAAAAAGGATCACCAGCCTGTAAACGAGAAGCGCAAGTTTAAAGATCTCTCAGCGGTTGCAGTGGCTCCAACTGGAGAGTATTTGGCCGCCGACGGCGTTATTCACGTGTTCTCCCCCTTGGGAGAGAAGCAGAGGGAGATCTCCGTGCCCGGGGTGGGAGGAACGAGTTCTGCTGCAAAGGGAAGGTTCGGCGGGCTGGCCTGTGACGCCAATGGATTCTTGCTCGCCACGCACTCGGTCAAGAAGCAGTCTTTCATCCAGGTAAAATATCCGTTATTTGGAGAGCTGATGATAACAGTCGCTTACGAGGTTAAGCACAGCTCTCCAGCAAAGAAGTGCCTCAGGGTGACGACACTCATTGACAAAAGTTGCACCCTTTGTTTTAGGTGTTCAAGTATGACAGCGGCGAGCTGTACTCCAGCATTGACTCGCACGGTTGCAAAATGAAGCGGCCGACCGGACTGGCTGTGATGACCAAGGAGAGGCAGTTAGTGCTCGTAGACATTGGATTCGACTGCGTCAGGAAGTATCGATACTTCTAGAACAAATAATCAAGGCTCTAAGAAGACTATGTTAGTTTTTCATACTTGCTCTTCTCTTTAAGGACGATGCATAAAGATGCAGGGTTCCCCTCGCTCACAGAGAGACACGAGATCGCGTTAAGCTTATGTTATTACGCTACTATTGCATAACACGAGTAACTTAAAAAGTTTTCAGTATGCCAAGGCGATGTGAGACGAAGTACTTATTGTTTTCCACATCTGACCCACTTTTTAGTAGACTAGTTTAGATCATTAGTGCACACTAACGTCTTTTTCTTTGTCTTGCGGGAAAAAAAGCGGTGCACATGTGCAGAGCGAGAGAATGAAGCCTTCTTTTCACGTTCTTTTTCCGTGCCAAAGACTTGAGTTGTGGAATACTTGATAGGAAATAGTTGCTAAAGTTGAAAAGTTTTAGTAGTGGTGTCCACTCGTTTTTAGTGAGTTACAAGGAAGAGAGAAACAGGACAAATTTTTCTGCCCGTGGGCACGATCAGATGAAACACTGTACTTAGTATGCGTATTTTAGAGAAGGGCTCTAGATCTAGTCTTCATAAATTGTATTGCTGGAGCGCGAGTGAAATGTATGTAATAGATGATGTGAGAATAAACTACGTATTATTATTTCAGCACATTACGCAGCACTCATTTTCGCAGTGTTTACAGTGCTGCACAAAACTTCAGAATCACACTACAAACCAATGTCTTCCACTATTGATCATGAGAGTCTCCCAGCAAGAACTTGAGGCTTTTTAAGGTTTTGTGCTTTCACTCGATAAAACTTCAAACATTATGATTCTACGCGATTCTTTCGATGCGCAAAATCAGATTCAACTGTAAAGTCCCTTGGCATTTGCCTCACCATCACTGCGTTGCACGCGCGTCAACTCAGCCCCATAGCGTTTTATTAACTAATAGTAACTTTTGGCATGATTCCAAAGTTTTGTGCAGCATTGCACGTATGCTAAGACACTAACTATGTGGTTGAGTCTCAAGACAGGTTTCCTTTTTTTAAGTGACTCACGGTGTGAGTCATGGACATATCTGATGTACGATGTAGGTAAGAGAGGCCAGAGAAGTCAACCTGGTGGAGGACCAAAGGGGAGGCGGTCGAGGACGTGACAGCGAACGAGGTGGGGGAGAAAGCAGTGTCAAAAGCAAGCTAGGAGCAAAGTGGTGAAAATGAAGGAGGTATCGGACCACCAATTTTTTTACTCGCCTGGTTGATTATCTCGCTAGTTTCCTTTGGAAGGGTTTCTTGCAGGTATTAGGTATCTTAAGAATACCTCTAAGAATTCCTCCCCTTCTCATCCAGCGCCCAAGAAAACCAGGTCACTTGCGTTACTTTAGTTCTTTGTCTCGCAGACAAAACTGTTCGAACAAATGTATGCATATTATTACTGTGCTAAGCATGAGCATCATTAACCTTTTATGAGCTACATCGGGAATTAAAATCCCTTAGCGACAACATTGTTCATTGCCAGGTCACAACTGCAGTGGATTCCGAGTAGGTAAAACTTCTTGTCCAGTGGATTCTGCGGAGGAGGTTGCGTAACCGGCAAGCCAAAAAAACCCTCACCCTTCCGGACAGGGACGAGAACACCTTGTGTAGGATGTTGTATTTGTAAATGGTTTAAGGAAAACTGAGGACCAAGGACTCGTTTCTTGAGGTACCCTCAGCACGCGTAGCCAAGCGCTTATTTACCACTGCATTCTTAGGTTGTTTTTCAGACGGATTCCCTATGCTTGCATTATAATTGCCAGGGATCGCCGACTATTTTCTTCTCCCTTCCATCAGCCACCAAAGTACACCTTAAAACGTGTCTAAGGATCACTTTGAGACTAGCGAAATTGGTCGTTATAACAAAGCTTCTGATCCTTGCATCCGCCAATGCTAACACGGTTAATTTATGAAGGTTGAGGAGAAAATGATCCTCTTAGGCGTGAGGTCCTAATACGGTGCAGTCGACCTTCAAGAAAACAAACTTCGCTATAACGGATACCGTCAGAATAACGAATTTTAGGGTGTGGACTGATGCAGAACCAACACCGAGCATGACCTCCGATACAACGAAGCACTTTCGGAATAGCCGATTTTTCCCTACCGACAAAGAAAGTCGCCATCCTGCAGACCGACGGTATATCCGTCTTACTGTGTAGGTGGGACTCGCTCGTCAATTGTCCTGCAGCTGCATCTTAGCGTATATGACTTTCAAGTACATACGCAATGAGGGATACCAAAGAAATGAAGACCCAGCAGTCAAATTCTCCCCTTTTGTTAATTTTGGCTATCGGGCACCACTAACCAGAATTTGGAATTTGGAACCTATGACTAACTTACAACATGAGAATATAATGAGTTGGGACGGTTACCAGTCATACTGGTGATTGAGATCGGAAAGTTATGTTAATTTTTCATTGATTTAAGTCATATTTATGTGGCTTTCTCGCCGATCAATGTAACAAAACCCAGAATCCTATAGCGTTTCAGCCATCCTCGCCAAAACTGCAGGGTCTCATCCCATGGTGCGCACATGTACGTGCTTATGCGGCACATTAGTACTTTTCAACGCGGGTAAGCATTATTCTATCCCATAAGGATAAGACACTTACACTGTACAGTCCAGGTCACAAGTAGATTCACACAGATTGCCCGTATTGTCTACCAAATTGATCATGTTGGGCCTTAAGATCAATGGATTGGTATGAAACTCAAGAATGTTTTTGACAAAAGTCAGTACAATAGAATTGTTATTCTATTGACCCCTGGGCGGAAGGAATTTTTGTAGTCATTAAGCTTCACAATTCCCTTGATGTGACGTGGAACGCTTTTGTCCGGGACTGTACAGTCCTTGGCGTAAAGATTAGCCATGGAAATGACTACACCTCATGCGCTACACTGGGACATAATCTTTACGCCAAGGACTATACATGCATCTACGCACATAAAGGTAAGAGCAAGCACGGGAGGGGGCCGATACAAGGAAGGGTATTAAGATATTTTGTCAGAAACTTTACTTACGCCTCAACTATGATTTGATCCTACGTTACATATCTATGGACGTACACCGCTTTTGGTCTACGGACTTCCATAAGATGCTGAGGTGCTATGCTTGTGTATATTTTATACAGTTACTTCAGGTCTTGTATTATACACCAGGACCTTTGAAATCCGGCCTCATCACGGACAAGAGTGGGCCCACTGCTGATTGGTTAATGCCTCATCACGGACAAGAGCTGCCAAGCAATGTTGCTCTAGGAATCATTTCACGCACTGTTTTACTTGGGAAATGGATGCCAAAGCTGTTAATCGGGGAACTCTTTCGACTCACGTCTGTCTGTGATAAGTCCTTACGTCAAAGGCCCCTGCAAACACCAACACTCAAAACAAAAGCAAGCGACGATGTGATCGTCTTGTCGATCAAATCCTCTGTACCTTAGTGAGGACTTGGCTAAAAGGAATATTGACGTAAAGTCACTGGAAGTGATGGAAGCGTCATGTGTTGCAACAGTGTTGTACCGTGTACACCAATGCTATGTGTATATTGACCTAGACCAAAATTTTAACTGCCTGCGGCGTGCTATATTTGTTGCAAGACTCCATTTGAGGATATTTCAGTCAAATAAAATGTGCAGTGCAGCAGTTCAGCATCTAGAAAGTGACCAACCAGGTCCACATCGAACTTGAAAATGCCGACCGACCATTCTTATGTAGAAAACTTTGAGGGTCACAGCGGGAACCCGAAAACTGATTATTTCTTCGTTTCATCTGACTAGAATGTCTTGAATTGGAGTCTTGCACCAAATATAGCTCGCAGCAAGAAATGAAAATTTTTGGTGTAGCCTAATAATATATATGTATATGTGTGTGTTTGTGCGTGCTTGATGCTTTGTGTGATGTCACCACATAACTTTGTTTTGAATGCGAACCGATGAGGTCACATCCTGCACGCAAAATACGATAATTTTGGTTAGTTCAATTCTTGTGGGCCCATTTAAGCATTGACAGATGATTGTACTTGATGCTGCAGCTCCTGCTTTTCATTAGGATACTGAAGTTCCTGCTGCTGCTGTTGTTGGTTGTACTTGCTGTTTTTGTTCTTCGGCGGGTAGACGATGTTCTTGCGACACTCCAAGGCCCACTGGTAGCCCAGCTCTATGCGACGGTCTCGTCCCTGGACCAAGGCCTTCACCTGCAACTTCTTGCGCTACAGTCATTGGACCAGACCTTCAAAAGAAATGCTACAGACCTCTGAGGACTGAACAATGAGGCCGTGGTTATCCTTTATTTTTTGAATCGTGCTCTTGATGTCGTCCATTCGGATCCCACGGCTGCAGTCGTCAATAAGGATGGTCCGGAAGCCCAATTCTTGGGCGTGTAGGGCAGTGGCGCCTGTAGGTAGTATATATACATACTTGTACTGCATCCGCGTCGCAGTGTGACATTGAACGAAAAGTGCAAAATATGGCAGTTTTTAATACATGTTACTACTTCGGAAGGTACATACTGCACATGTAGCATTTTTTCAAGCTCGTGCAACGAAGAGTAGTTACTTCTATGGGTACTACTTTTAAACTTGAAGCCGTTTTACCTACGCAGACGTCGTATGCGATGCCGCATACAAAGACATCAGTTACATGCGCAACCCGGAGGCTGCGGGACAGAGAGTCAATTTCCTTGGGGTCTCTCTCAAGGAAGGCCGAATAAGATTCAGTGAACGAACGGTCGCCTTTCCGAACAATCAGACTGCCGGGAGGCACCTGCAAGGGAGCACCAGTGCGAGTGTGCAAGCTGAAAAGAGCTAGGGTTGCATCGAATTCATTGTTAGCGTTATGAGCGGTTTAGGATACAGGCACATTGCTGCTTTAAGCAGTGCAAAGTCTACTACTATGCCGAGAAGGACTAGGGGATGGTTACAAGGGTGGAATGGATGTAACACGACAGCCTTAATTTAGTGCATCACAAGCTATGGCAAAGTCATTCAAGCAACTAGAGCTTTTTGTGATTGAGAAGCAAAGAGCGATAACATGTATTCAGATTAATTCACTCATTTCTGCTGCTCGACTTCCACTTATTTTTATGCGTTTGGACGCAGGTGGCTTCCCAATGAGTGGTACAAATGTTGCGTAAAAGCAATGCTTACTTATGCCAGAATAACAGCGAACAATGGATGTAATGATCACTGCATGTCACATGGATCAAGTCCAGGGCCCCAAAGTTATCCCCTATAATAGAGTGGACGCAGGGTGTAACGTTCAGACGGACGCAATGATTAAAAAGTTGCTCCAACTAGTGATCGTTGCATCCTTCGTCCACTGTATTGAAACTACGAAGATCGAGTTGCTGTGAATATAAAAAGTTTAATTTTGACAGTTTTGCCCATGTCATCAGCCTTTGCTTTCTTTGGTACAAAAAAGCAGCAGAAACAGAAGACAAACTCAAACTGATCGTATTTGATGTCTTAGGCGACATTTCAGATGGTTGACATAAAGCTCTTTTAGAAATAGCCAAAATGTGTGTTGCTAAGCCACTTTCAACATAAGATATCAGTATTTGGCAGTCACTCGCCTCGAAACATGCCAAAAGTCAGTGAAATCCGAGCAGAAGAAATGGGTAGAAAAAAGCTCGATACCCAATTGTTGTGGTTCTCTTGGTAAGCGCAGTATATCTTCTTTTAGACAACTGATGCAAATGTCTCTAAATGCTCAATAGCATTTAAGACGCAGTGCCTCAACTAAATCGAGTTAGTGCTCCTACTTGTAATACGTCTACCATCCGCTAATCTACAGACCGACGCAGACGTCGTAAGCGATTCCGCAGACGAAGCAGTCAGTGATTCCGTGCGCTTTGAGCACTGACTCCATCTCGGTATGGCCAAGTTTCTTATTGTCAAAGAAGGCGGAGTAGGAGTCGATGTTTGACTTGTAACCCTTGTGAATCATCACCCCGTCGGGAACAACCTATGGTTTCAGGCAGAAATGGTACATAACGCACACCACTGTGAAACGCATAATCAGGGGACTTTTTGTCATTACGGTATGCACTAAGAACGTCCTCATACCGAACTTGTGTGACTCCTTTCTGTTCACCTTGAGATCCTTGTGCAATTCCGCTCCCCACGAGTTCTGGACGCAGTGCCTGGGCCACAGAATCTGCTCAGTCATGGGAGGACCCTCAAACACAACCTTGTCCATCTCTTTAGCCTTCGAAGGATCTTGAATCTGTTGACAAGTGTGAATCATCGTATCCTCTAATGTTCAAGAAAGCAAGCACGTTGAAGACTGAGTGAATGACTCACCGGACTAGATTCATGTAGCTTCCTCTTGCCCACGTTGTCGACGAACGAGAGGTGATCTGACGGATGCCAGTCCAAGCTATACGCAGTGAGGTTGAATGGTACAGACTCAATCAATTTGTTGATGGGAGCCACCACCTTAAAGATAGAGAGAAACAGCTCCATCTATCCATTGTGCTGTAAATTAATACATCTCTCAGTATTGTGACTCATTCAGCTGTGCGCTGGCGTTGGCGTGCCAGAATCGCTTACTTCGTTGTATCGTGCCTAAGGTCGTCCAAAATACCCTGATGCTCCAACAGCCCGAGAGAGGTAATTGATCAAGCAGTTATATAGAAGAGTAACCGAGGTTTTTACTGCCGGGGCAAACATGCATTATGAAAAGGCGACAGAAGATTAATTCTTCCTTGTATGTCACTGTTCCCACAAAGTGAAGTAGCACGCGTATGTGTGTCGGAGTGTGCAAACACCGAAGGTTCAGTACTTGAAGCAATGTAGAAGCAGGACGGAAGGGACAAGTCGTCTTTGCAGAGAGACGACGACAGTACTTCCGTGATGTAAAGCTTGTGCATTCGGTACGCATGGAATACGTGCACGTACGCAGGTACAACTACGTACCAGTACTTCAAAACGGTCGTGCACAAGCAATCAAGGCTCCGCGTCCTTGAAAGTGATTGTGCCTGCCCGTCTGCCCGCCTGCCCGCCAACCTGCATCTACCTAGGTGCCATAGTCATAAGACATTTCAGTTTAAGGCTTTTACAGCGGGCACTGCAAACACACCGACTTTAGTTGGTAAGAGCTGCACAATTTTTCTTTGGAAGGTGAACGCTTGCGTGACAATAGCAAAGGATGGTAATAACCCCCAATTTCCACCTCGAGCCTGGAATTAGAGGAAAGGAGAGGTGATCTTTCGAGGCAATTTGGGCCGTAGTGATCGAAAAATGAAAGGTCTGCGACACATTAGGAGTAGAAGAGGTGCAAGAAGAAAACAGAACAAACCCATACGAGTGCCTAAGGTACAGCACAGAAGTTTGTACTGCAGACAGGCCTTTCCTTCTCTCCTCGAAACTTTCCAAGGGTAAAGAAAAAACTCGGTTTTTACAGTTTGATCGATGAGCAAGTCCTGTGTCAGAGAGACAACAAATATTTCGACGAAAGTCATCAATGCCACCTCACACAATGTTGAAAGAAAAAAGTTCTTCAATGCCCGCTACTGTTCGTTTTGTCATGCGAAAAGGGACGGTTGTATGGGAGGTGGGCCCACTTTTATTACTCCTCAGACTGTTAACGTCACGGAGAACAAAAGAAGGGGGTTGACACGAAATCAACGGGAAATCCAGTTAGTTCTGGCAGCACAATCGTGACCTTGTGTGCAATTGGTTGGATCTGGTGTGGTGCATAAGGCCAGAGAGCGCCAGCCAGCCTGTCTCTTTACACGCAACAAATGGGCTTGCTTAATTTCTACACAGTCGCGCTCTCCAAAATGACTCTTGGTCACTGACTTCAGCATCATATGCGACCTGATGTTATGTTGTGATCCAACAGATTGTGATGTTGCAGCTGACTCATCGTGGGAGCCGCAAGAGGAAACACTTCTGAACTAATCCTAGGGGGACAAGTGGAGGAAAATGTCAACATATCGTCCTCATGCTGTGGTTGCTGGTCCTTCGTGGCATCTTCCAATTTGTGAGGCACATATTTCAATTCTTACTTTGATTTTTCCCCAAAGGGTGAAATTCTTTTTTGACTTGCACAATGCCCTGCCATACCCTAACGCTGCACAAACTCTGGCACGTAAATTGGTATGAGCACGCAAGTATCACGAATCTCGTCTTTTGAGCGTGATTTCTTGACAGAACTTTCGTATAGTTTGCGAAGAAAAAAAAAACTTTTCTCAGATAGATTCACGCAAGACGCCACAACGACATTCTCCCAACAGAAAAGAGTTGAAGGTGCGTGCTTTGTAAGAACGTACTCTGAGCACGCACCAAGTCTGGTCGTCTAGTCAACCTTCCTTACGTCATCTCTTGCCGCTTAAAAAAAGTCATATTATGGACATCATGAATCTCCTAAGGATAGGTGTACTCGTGGAGTGCTCAATTACTCTACGGCCGTCACGGTCTGCAGAGCCCGTGCAGCTGTGCAGTAAAGTTACGTCTTACAGAATACCAAAACATCGATTAGTTTCTTTTCCCCTTGTCAACAGGACCGTTTTCACCGTTCTGCCGTACTTGGGTAACAGATCCTCCTGTTAATGAAAGTGCAAGTTTCGCAGGGCAAAGCAGCAAGACGGATAACTGCAGCACTGACTCGCCGGAGGCACGAAGCACAAAAAAGTCACTCAAGCAAATGAAATGTTGGGACCTTGAGCTGCGTCTAAAAATAGCCTTGACCGGGCTGCATAACTTGGCAATACCACGAAACGCACAACCTCGGTTCTCACCTCTTCTCCATTGTGTGCCGCTGGACACCTTGATATGGAGAGACTGCCCGATATGAAGTCGTTCTGCACGTCGACCACGACCAGCGCGCTCACGGGACGAACTATCTGTTTGCAATATAATAATATTATATAAATTATATTAGTTGTTGTCCCTTGCGCTGGTATGCAAACGTGCTCCAGCGGAAAAGTTCTTTACCTTTTTTATCCACTGGTTCCAGCAAAAGGCAAACTCCTGCTTGCTCATGCTTCCATCCTGCGTGTTAAAAACTAGTCTAAGGTCTCAATTAAGAAAGGAGAGACTCTTAGCATTCAAGGTCTTTGTACTCGGTGAAAACAGAGACAAGAAAGTTATGCCATGCAAATCTGAAAGTCTCTTACGCACATTGTAACTTCACATAGTAACTGTCTTACCCCGCTTTGATTGAAGATCATGAAGAGCTCATTGCTCAGGTACTGGTCGACGGGGTACGGCTTGCCCTTCTCGTTCCGAAAGAGAGCCTTCAGCAGCGCCGTGAACTCGTTGACATTCAGGGAGTTGTCCCTAACAGAATCAGTACTATTATCTATAGAAGGAAACACTGCTGATACCAACACTTACTCATCCTTGTCAAAGGTCTTGAAGCAGGCGTCCATGACGGCTTCTATGCGTAACACAGCTTTCTCGACCTTGCGTATCTGGCTGTTTTCCGAGCAAGACTGCGGCCAGACCTTTCCCAGAGAGACCCCTTCGACTTGTGGTCTGGGCGGGCTCTCCCCTCACAGCCTTCATAAGCGTACGCTCGTTCCAAATGAGTGTGTACGCAATCACTCATCCCAGGGGGCTTTTCTTACGCAAGTCATTCTGCGAGTGTCTCAGTGTTGCCACATCGCAGCCTGTCACTTGGCGTGAGCAGCAGGCTGAAATTATGTCAAGTGCCAACGTACAGTGTGTGTGCGTATCTTGTGTCCTCCATGCGTGCTTGCACGTGTGCTATGTGTTACAGACAGTTCAGTCACATCGTAGGATCCGGCAGTATCCATACACCGTACGCAGTCTCTGTAGAAGAGGAGAAAATCATTAGCGTGTTATTGTGGACGTTTTTTCCTAGGTGTGACATGCGCTTCCAGATAAATAAGAGTAATGAGAGCGAGACGTTATGATGGCAGATGATAGCCCTGGCAAAGCTTCCTTCGTCATCTTTTTGCTCAGCTTTCTCCCAATATAACAGACGATGGACATCGTCAGAGTAAAATTTCGTGCTCAGAAGACAAACAGTCTTTGTTGGCCTTTCTTCATTCCTTCTCCCAGGACCCAGCGAAATATCTGAGTGATTTTACAACGCGTGACGGCCACTTTAAGGACATTAGTACTACAGACAACGTTAAGCTAGGGCAGACGACTGACAAATACTCACATATTCGGGTAATGTTTTATTGTTCTGACCTTTAGGTCTCGAAAGTGCAAAGTATCCAGAAAACATGCAACTCATCCCCCAGTTTAAAACACATGAGATTGCTGCACGCTCATCGAGCAACGAGTGGAGCTTCTCCATGTTGGCTTGGACACCCAGACAAGTGTACGTACTTGCATGCCAGCATACCAAATGTGCACGCAGCTCAAGACAAAGCCCACAATGCGAGCAAGGAGGGGATGTGGGAAACAAAGAAAAAGACATTCTCTCTAGAGCAACAGCGCGGGAGGGAACAAGAATGCAACGTTGACCGACCCTCGAGACTTTAGCGCACGTTCTTCAGGCGTCCGCGGCTCAAGGAGCGAGAAAGCGGAGAAACAACAGTCATTAGAGAATGTAACTAGATTTGACAGATGAGTATTCCTCAACGAGGGTTTTTTTCTACTCCGCAGGACATTGGATCCTACAGAGTTCGACCGACGAATTCGAGCAAACTTCAACTTCATTCAAATCCAGAACGAGTGTCAGGGGTGACAAATGTTTGCTGTCAAGTCGAACTGGTAGCCCAACACTGCTGTTCACTCGATTTAGCCAACCTTGGCGCTCATGGCGACCACGATCCTGCCCATGATTGAATAGTTAGAAGATGTTGGCCGCCTCCGTGGGCTTGAGCTTTGTCCACTTCTAGATGATGGGACATGTCACGGCATTGATGCTGTAGTGATGGGTTCTTCAGACCTCTCTCAAAGGGTGTTTTTGATTGCGACGTTGCAAAAGTTTCTCAAGGGGGCACCCACAAGTATGATGCATCGAGATTCGAATCTTTCAGTAAGTTTGGGAGAGGCAGAAAGGATGCCAATACATGTGCTGGACTCGCAAGCCTAATCCAAGACAATCACTCTCGCCTGGGGCCAGAAAAAACAGACCTGAACCAATAATGTACGAATTATGCTGCCTCTGCCGCTTCTGTTGCTTCTGCCATGCCCCCTCCCTTTTGTTGAGCTGGGTCAGTCATGCCCTACCTACTTTTGCAGAGCTAGCTGTGCCTTGTGCAAAACCAGGCCAGGAGCCATGCACATGGGTGTGCATGGCTGAGTGTGTGTTCATCCCCTCTTTGGCTAGACTCAGGCAAAGAAGCAACAGAAGAAGAGATATTGAAAATAAAGAGAAACAAAATGAAGAGAGAGAAATGATTTAGTTGCAAGAGAATCCTTACAATGGTGGCAGCATCTTAAGTGATCAGCTATTTAACGAATTTTAGAAGTATAGCAGTGCTGCAGGACCCGGAGAAGTGCCTAGAGGTGCAATTAATGAATTTTATAAGTGTTGAAGATATTCTAGAAGTGTTAAACGAGGTTTAGTAGTGCTGCAGGACCCAGAGAAGTGCCCAGAGTGCAATTAATGAATGTGCTTCTGATGAGGAAATGACAAGAAGTCCTGAGAGGCATCGAGACAGTGGTGTCTAAGGTCTTAGGTCCACTGTAGATCCCAACAGTTTAGACAGGGGCAGTGGAAGTTCTGTCTCTTCAGTTGTCATGCCAACCAACCCTCCTGCCCCTCCAGCTCCTCAGGCTAGTTTGAATGCCAATTAGTTGGCTGTCCTGGGTGAGTTTTCCAGTAAGGACATGGAGGACATTGAAAACTTTTGCCAGCAAGTGGAACATTGCAAAGAAGCTTTCGGGTGGTCCCAAAATGCCACCTCCCCAATGGTGCAGACCAAGCTCACGGGAGAGCCAGCACAGCCTTATTAAGATGGCACCCAATGATGATGCCTTGGAGAAGTGGGAAGTTTGGGACCAAGGCGCTATTGTCCCAGGCAAGGGTCTTAAGTATTTTCTCCTCCAACAATTTTGAGAGGGGATGAATGAGAAGAGTGCAGTTGCCACTGTTGCCAACTTAAGACAAAGTGTCCACAACTCAGTTGACGCGTTCTATGACTGTGGGGTCCTTGCCGTGGACTGTAAAAACTTTTGTACCCTGGATCATCAAAAGGATATGGAAGAGTATAAAGTCCAGCTTTGCATAGACAAGTACACCTTCATTGTGGCAGGTTTCAACAAGGATATCAGGAAATTAGTCCTGGGAGTGCCCAACCCACCAACCGAACTCATGGGACTCCATGCTGCTGCCTGCAATGCAGAGAGTGAACTCAAGAAGAGCATACCCTCTTCGAGTGTCCATGAGACCTCTCAGGAAAATGTAGAGGCCCCGTCCACCCCAGCAACAACTTCGCCTAATGTGGATTTGACTGAATTAAAGACTGCCTTAGTAGCAGCCATTAAAGGCACAGTCCAAAGGACCTAAACAAAACTGGTCATTTGTTGGCACTGTAACAAAGTGGGTCATATGAGTTACCAGTGCTGGGTCCCACCCATGTCATTTTGTGGGCAACCCATGGGCCAAGGACACGGTTGCCCCCATGGACGTGAATGAGGACAAGGCTACTGGGCTCCCCAGTTTAGAGGCAGTGGTCACCAGCAACGCAGGTTTTCCCAATTGAGTCATGATCTGACACCATCTACATGGGACCAGCCAGAGCATTACACTTATGAGGACCCCAGCCACCACCACTCTGAAGATTGGTCCTTTTACCCAAACAAGTATTGAGGGTGCCAGCCTCTCCCCTACAGTGACTCATCCGGCACCATCAGCTCAGGTCAATATGATTAACAGTTTAGGAAAAACAACTCCAAGTAAACATCCCGTATTGCATGTTAACACAAGCTTGTGTACGAATTGCCCTACCCTCATTGACACAGGTGCAGAGGTTTCTGCTATCTCTAATAAAATGTTCTTCTCCCTCTCCTCATGCCCCCATCCATCTCACTAATCTTAATCTAAAATTGGCCTCTGGGACTCCTTTGATAGTGTCTGGTCTCGCTCACTTGCCCATAGAATCAGGAAAAAGGAAGCTCAACAATAATTCTTTCTATGTTCTCCAAAATCTACAAAGTCCAGGCATCTTAGGCATGGATTTTTTGTCGACCTACGGACTTCTCATCAACAGTGTGAATAACACCCTCTCTTGGGTGGACTCATCCGTGCCATCCACAAAAACCATTAAAGTGTTCACCAAAACTGACCTCATGATACCACCCCAGACAGAGAAGTTCGTCAAGGCGGAGCTCTCCCGCCCTCTACCCCACACCTCTCCAGGGGTCTGGGTATTTACACCGTAAACCTTACCCACAGTCCCCAATGCTCATGTGGGCTTCATGGCACCAGCAGATACAACTTTTCACTTACCCTCCACCAACCCAGTCAATTTCCCTATCACAACTGACTGCCACACCAAAATCAGTACCTTGGAACTGTGCCAAATGGGCACCATCAATGTTCTTCTACCTGAATGCTTGCCCAACGCTGTACCTTGACTCCCTAATCTTCAACATCTTCCTGCTTCATTCTGGTCCAAATATGCAGAGTTATCGAGTCAGTACCCCACAGTATCATCCTACTTTTGCAGAGCTGGCTCTGCCCTGTGCAAAACCAGGTCAGGAGCCATGCACACTCTTGTGCATCTATATCATCGTGTGTGCTCATTCCCTCTTTGGCTACACTCAGGCAAAGACTCAGGCAAAGAAGCAACAGAGAAGAGATATTGAAAATAAAGAGAACAAAACGAAGTGAGAGAATTGATTTAGCTGGAAGAGAATCCTTACAATGACAACATTCGAATTGTAAGGTTCTGTTTGCACAATCGAAGATGACCCAGCTTAAACTGCAAAGTATCACGTGTTCAATAGTACTTCGACCTCTGATGCTGTGATACTCAAAGTATCAAGCGGGTCATATTTTGGATGACACAAGATACTCAAAAAAAGATCGAGATTCGGTATCGCGCATGGACATGTATCAAGACACTGCAATGAGCAACTATTGGCCAATTTCCCCACCCACGGAACCACCGTGTCCTTCAACACATTAATGTATGCACAACAACTTCTTTTTCTTCCTTGCTGAAGAAGTGCGCAGGCATGCATGACCTTTCCGATTGATTCCATGAAACTTGGGGTTATGACTGAGACTTGAGACTCGCTTTTAAGGACAGGAAGAATGTCAGACTTCTTGCTAGAAATATGAATGTATGGTTCTTGGAGAGGCGCAGCCTGAGGTCACAGCCTTCACAGCCTCTGTGGTCGTCCTCAGACTCACTCCCCCGTTCTTGGCGAGCATCGTTGATGATGTGGCCACATTTGCTACGATTAACTTTTTGTCACACACCTGGAAAAGTGGGCATCTTCCTGTGGGCATCCTCCTGGACCTTTCTCTGGGTGTTACCCTCGGTTTGAAAGCATCCTACGCCCCGTAGATGGTGTTTTTGTGGGAAACAGAGAGCCTTCACAATGCCCTCGACCATGTGGGCCACTAGCAATTGCCATCCTCCTTGCTCAGTCCATTTTAGCTTTCTGACATCGAATTGCGATCAGAGCTTAAAATACAATCCCAGCCTTGCACTATGCTTGAATTTGACATTCTCCTGGTCGTTGCAATTACTACTGATTCAGACGAAGTTTACGCCAACTTATCTGCCGAACACTGCAATCTTGGTGAGTGACAATACTTGAAGAGATGACGCTTTGATGGTAGGATCCTATACGTGGGATCGCCATGACGTGTTCAAGTACACTAGACGATGTACTCGAAGGGACATTTTCCGATAAAGTTGCACTTCTTTCTACCAAAAAGCAATGAATAGAAAATGTCGTGGTATTTTCTGTATTCTGCAATGCCTCGTGCAAGGTGATGCTTTCATTAAAGAATGATACAGGGTGCGCTTGTTGAATCAATCACGTCGGACGGGCACAAAACCAAAAAAGAATTGTACCAAATTGGCCCAACACCACATTTGTGCTGATAGAAAAAAGGGTTTGTTTGTACCTTTTATTGGCACAGGCTCCTACTTGATACCCCCTCCCATCAACATCAACCATTAGCTTGATCCTCTTCTGAAAACTCCGGCAGACCTCGATGATATAGTTGGCGGTAATGTTGGACCAGGCGCATTCTTCATGGTGAGGATGTGTGGTGCAGAATCTTTACCAGCCACATAGTCCCAAAAGGCATAGCCAAGTGATTCACTATCCGGGGATGAAAGTGGTCAGTCCTCCTTCCTCCAAAAGCTCCAGTGTTGAAGAAGTCCTCCTTTTTCTACACTGTAGGGGTAGAGTCAGTTCTATGGGAGGTTGTACTGTCCAGCTGCTAAGCCCTAGGGGATGGTGCATAATTCGTGCCAACCTGACCTGACCTGGCTGTGCAAGTCCTCCCTCACCACTTAATACACTGTATGATAGGGGAACTCAAAGTCACTTTTCTCTCTCTCATGATCTGCCTAGAGTTGTTCCTGATAGACTGCAACAATGGCACATGAGTTCTGGCATTCTTTCTAGACAGTCTATCTCTTGGGTCTGTCTCATCTGAGGTATTATGGAGAATGAAGGCCAGTCTGGCACTAGATATTGGCCAGGCTGACCCCCGGGCATAAAAGGAACCATATCATCTCACACCCGGACTCCCCTATCATGGCATCTCGGTGCCATCTCTTGGCATAAACTTGCGGTTCCTCCTCTAATTGAAATCCGAATGAATCGGCCTTCTTTCAACATTTTTGAACAGACTTGACGATAACTCAATTAACGGAGGTAGTTTTCATCGATCGATTTAGCAAGCTCACCCTGTATTGCTGTGAGTATAGTGGCAGTTTCGTTTCACTAGTTGACTTCTTTCATCTTGATCGTGCAGCGGATGCTCTTTTGATGTTTGTACTGCTTGGACAGCAAGCTCTAGATGCTGTCGATATACGTCCTCTGGTGGCTAGAGCTACTTATGTCACCAGTGCATCACAAAGGGCATACATGGCGCCGTCTCATTTGAGTTGCATCGTCTAGAGCAGCTCTGCGTCCTTGAGCATTTGAACAAGGGGGGGCACAATCTTTCGGGCAAAAACGCCCACGTACGTCGAGCTCGGAAAAATTGGGAATTACATCAACAAAAAGTTATACATATTATTGCATGAAGATGCATGTTCTAATAATTTTCATTTGTTTTGTAGGTCAACACGAAGTGAATTGGGTCACAATCAGAAGAAATGAAGACGTTTGGTTCCATGGATCCTCAGATGTCACTAGGGTCAAGCAATATAACCTGATGCAATTATCCTTTTACCCCAACTGAGGAGCGTGGATCTTCGCAGAAAGTGTTTAATTCTCTTGATCTTTGCTTGTGGAGGAGATGCTGAAGCAGCGCTTTCCAAAATCACTCGTACAAGTATGTACAGGGGAGGATCATAGAACATTCCTCAAATAGGATGAAGTTTGCTGTACGTGTGCAAGAGTTTCCAAAATGCTTGAGAAATTTTTAGCTGTGAATGGCAGCTATATCGGATGCTATGTTAATACATATTTAATGAAAAGTGTGTTTGTCAGCTTTGAAATATGGTGTCAACAAATGAGTGAGCCCTAAAACAGGCGTCTTAACCACTTACAGTTCGTTGTGATCATCCTGCATACAGCACTACAATCTGGACTGACCACCGTCACAGTCTGACAAAGAAGAACTCGCAAACGATCATTGTGGCTCACTTTTGTTATGCTTGCACGTCGAAGTCAAACAAAACAATGCTGTTCTTTGTCCAGTCGTCTTCTGTAAACTGCACGTATTGTACTTAAGGTTAATTGAACATTTTTTTGCATGCACAAAAAACTATGTTTTGAGGTGAGGTTTGAATAAATATGCCCCAGCTCCAGTTATCACATAAGCGACGTGCACAATAAGTGTTGAGCTATGCAATGCAGGTGCAGTGCAGTACTTAGAACGTGTGTGCATATACTCATGCGGCAGCACTGTAGGGTTTTGGCTTTCTTCCGTCCAAGTGATGGCGCGTGCGTACGGGCTTAGCGAATAGTTTGCCCGAGAAGTAGTACGAGTACATGAAAACGATGGGAGAATTCTAAAAGACGACAAGGAACACATTGCTTTCTAGTGAGGGAGTAAAAAAGAATACGCGCAAAGTTGGCAAAAGTGACGGCTTTAAGAAGTATGAGGAGGAAGACAAGATTCGCCTCTACAAGGTGAGCAACGGGCGCGGAGACTGGTGTGTTTTTCCCTCCATCCGTCGTCGTTCAATTTCCATTTGTAAAAATCACATCATCGTCGTGCTGAAGAGAGAAAATTATTTTGAGAAGGCGAAAGACATGTTCTCCACGCTGAAGAAGAAATACTTCTCGCGGAAGAGGTCGATTGCAGCAGTAGCAGACGATGCTGATGGAAACCTTAGTGACTTTGATTCCTCATCCCTGGGGAACGGGGAGGACGACGAGGTCGGTGAGGACCACGACTTGGAAGGACCCACACTGATAGCTGTGGACGATGGCAAAGGAGGATTTAAGCACGTCCGCGTCTCTCGACCGCCAGATGCTCAGTCAGAAAAATCTGCTGCTCCTGGTGTTTCCAACACCCAGGAGACTCAGCCAAAAGAGCCTCCCAACATTGCAACTCTCCTCACAAAGGAGCTCATGGGCAAGCACATCCTCCACCTGGAGAGTGACGTCGAGAAACTGAAAAAAAGGATCGTGTCCAAGCGAGGGGTCGTTCATGTGGGCAGGACCCACCTCGAGCGTAAGCAGAGGAGGAAATATCTCGCGGACATCTTCAGCACCATGCTGGACATGCAGTGGCGATACGTGCTACTTGTCTTTACACTCAGGTTGGTGCCAACTTGTCTACGGACGTACAGTACGATACAACAGTGCATATTCTGGTACCGACAGGGTGCGCGCTACATTGCGACACCCGGCTCCCACCTCTGAATCCCTGGGATTGGGATGGAAATGTCGCGACGTACCCTGTACATGCAATGAGTGTCTGTATTAGAAGAGCACTGGCAGAAAGTAGTTGTGACAAAGCTATTCGGTACTTAGGCATATATGTACTTTGTTTATATCGCACCATGTACCACAAGTACGTGTGTTCAGTATGGTCTATATTGCAATGGAAAAAGTAAAGCAATGAGGTGCGAAGACATCAGATGTTGCCAGAACCAGACCTATGGACTGAGACATTTCGCCACCTTCGCCCGATGGATTGGAGGCTTTTAGGTCCGCCTGCGGGCGTAAGAGACCGAGCCGACCCCGAGAGCGAAGGTGGCGTAAAAACATAAATACGCGACCGAGTCTATTTTCATCATTCGGCGGGACTTATTTATTAACCCATACGATAAAATCCATGCATATTTGATTTTTTATGGATTTTGCACCCACCTTGTCCATTTAGTGCAATCGGCTCGGCTACGCAATCACGTTCGAAACCACTGCTCTTCCTTCGTTTGATTGACTGCTGAACTGGTACTGGTCTGAACTGTGCGGAAGTTTCAGCCTGGACGCAACACTTCAACTGCCGTATAACATAATAATTTATCTACATACATGAAGCACATAGTAGAGTACAGTACCGAAAAGTACAGACGGACGTTAGTACTTTGTCCAAATAATTTTGTCACAGCTATTTTTTGCCAACTGTTTTGATACTTTTTTACTGTTGACATTTTTCATGTTTTTCTCAGATATTTTGAGATGAGCAACGAAGAATTTCTTTTGAATACTTTTTGCTTGTTTCAAACCATGAACTGACTTACAGTAGCATTTTTATCCAACCATCCGAATAATTTTGCCACTTACAACGCACCGGGCTTGATGCTCTGAATGTGCTTTTCAGTGCAAAGTCACTTATCATTGCGCACCTAGAGTGTGAGTCAGAAAAAGTTGCAACGTCAGGCAGAGCAAGAAGCAACTTTAATTTACTCCGATGATCTTGGAGTGACGACGCGAGCTTTGTGTTTGCGCGATTTTTGTCCTAACGGCGATCAGCGCTGCAAATAACCGGTCATTCTTTCCACTCAGATCCAGACGTGTAGTGAACAAAGTACTTGTATAGATAATATTTACTCAAGAAAGAGTTTTGTCTGTGCCAGCAAGTCCTTCGAAAAGGCAAGTGGCGTCTTCAAAGGACGGAGCACTTTCTTGTCACTCATAATGCAGATACGAATCAGCATGCATAAGAAGCATAATCATTTGTTTTTTCTTCAGCTTCTTTCTCAGCTGGCTGGCTTTTGCTGGAGTGTGGTACCTCATCTTCCTCGTCCACACTGATTTAGAGCCAGGTACGTGAGCTCCAGGGCTTACATCTATATTGCACGGTGTTTGAACGGTGGCATCGTGTTCTGCAGATCACTTGCCGGACAAGCAAGCCGAATCCGGCTGGCAGCCATGCGTCGTCGAGATCTACAACTTCGCATCCTGTTTTCTCTTCAGCATTGAGACCCAGCACACCATCGGTTATGGGTCGAGACACACCACTGAGGCATGCCCCGTCGCCATCTTTGTCATGAGCTTCCAGAGCGTCATAGGGATCATGATCCAAGCATGCATGGTGAGAACCGTGAGCACAATCGCTTTGCTCAATCGCTGAAACAACTTGTTTCAGGTGGGCACCATCTTCGCCAAGCTGTCTCGGCCAAAGCGTCGAGCCGAGACGCTTCTCTTCAGCAAGAACGCGGTGGTGTGTCAGCGCGATGGCCACTTGTGTCTGTGCTTCCGAGTGGGGAACATGCGCTCCTCGCACCTGGTCGAGTGTCACGCTCGCGCTATCCTCGTCAGTAAAAAGGTCACTGAAGAAGGTGAGATCATTCCGTACTATCAGACCGAGCTGGCCGTGGGCACGGACCTGGAAGGCAGCGAAGATCGCCTTTTCTTTATCTGGCCTGCAACCATAGTGCACAAGATTGACGAAGAAAGTCCTTTCTATCACATGTCAGCCAGAGACTTCCTCACTCGTCGCTACGAACTCATTGTCGTGCTGGAGAGCATCGTGGAGCCGACGGGGATGACCATTCAGGCCAGAACCTCTTACCTACCCAACGAGATCTTGTGGGGCTACCGATTTGTCAATGTGCTCAACTATAAGCGTAGGGATGGAGAATACAAGGTGGACTATGGTGCGTTCAACACGTTATTCCCGGTGAGGACGCCAACGGGGTCGGCCAAGAGCTTGAGAGAGAAGAAAGAGCAGCAGAAATCAGATCAGAGGGAAGAAGCGACAGATATCACCCACTCGCAGTCTTCCACCGTTCTTTCTCCGGGATCATCTGTGGTAGCCGAGCGAATGACGATGCAGGAGAATCACCTCAGTCTACCCTGCTTGCCTCAAGTCGTCGTCATCGGCAGTGAAGGCGAAACCAAGTGAAAATCTCGGCTGTAATAACGTGCAGCGTGCATCTTTGCTCAAGATTTGTTTGGTTGTGAGATCATTGAGTGTTTTCGACTGACTTAGGGAAATTTAATGTTTGCATCGGTTGCTACAGTTTTTGCACTGTGTTGGATGAAGTTATTTGTACAGGATTACGAGTTTTACCCTGAATCACAGCGACTTTGTGTCTCCAGAACTCCGTCTGCATTGTGTGGGACCAATCGATGAAGGATTCTAGCGTCGACTACCGTATAACGGCGGCAGGCGCAATCGAGGCACAACTAGACACATTATAATAGCGTTTGCCGAATTTGTGGCGAAATATGTTCTCGACTTGCGAAAGTTCTGTTTCGTCTCTCTGGACATCACATTGATGATCTCCAAGCTTCTCCGGAGTCTCTGCACTGTAGACGAAACGCTCATGGCAGAATTACTTCATACAGTAGTTCAGTAAAATTTCATATGCATGATGATGTTGGGAGCAAGTGCATCATACATGCGTGAGTTGAATATCAGACATGAAGTTTCGGGCATTATTAACTGAAATGCCACAATTAAGACGCATTGGACATGTACATTCTAGCCAAAACAACCTTACTTTGTTTTCTTCACAGAAATCTCGAATACCAGTTCGAATTCAAGGCACCATAAAATAGTCAACTTTTTCAAGCTCCGCTATAAAGGGTGAGAAATTCAAATTGAGACCACGAAATGACGGCAAAAACACCATCGAGAACATCCCCAGGTGGATCATTGGAGGATCAACTGACATGTCAACTTGGCTCAGAAAGTTACAACAGTCAAGGTAGTGACAAATAAGTACATCATCCAGGGAAAACCTTAACCTCATCTGAATCCTCCAGTCATGTACGAGAGGCCAAGGGTGTGCGAAGCCTGAAATCTTGATCAAGGAGAACATTTAAAGCTGGGACAGTGGCTGTTTGGACAAGTTTAAAGGATATTTACAAAGACGCTCCAATTTATCGAATTTTTTGTCCAGTGTCGCTACCTCCTTATTATGAACTACGGAAATTTCAGCTTTAGAAATTATGTTCACCTACATGATAACCTGCTGTTGTTACTGTGAACTTTTTACTGTCTCCCAAAAAGCTCGTTTGAATGAGACTCTGCCGTACGCTGACCATAGCTATTCTTTTTCAATGAAATTTTAAATGGTATTTTTCCTAGTTTCTGAAAAAACAGGTTTTTTCCAATTTCCAAGGTCTCGGGTCAAGTCTTGTGACGGATCACCAATCAGTTTATTTTCTTCTCTCTATCGTTACTTCTGCACTCCACACGTAGTGGAAGTACAGTGTGAACCGCGAGAGAATGTCCGATGGACACAGGGTAAAAGAGATTGAGAGGTGACAGGGAGGTCAGAAAAAGGGGAGGGATTATGGAAAATGTGGTCAGGTCGCATGAGGTGTCAGAAGAAAGCATGGAGGAGTGACATGAAGAAGGCGTCAAGAGTTCTTTCACTCACCCAGCAGCTTATGTACATGTTGGAGACGCATGCATCACACTCGCACATTCGAGTATTCACTGCACGCATCCAGCATAACGTGTCAATTCATAGCACATGATTATGCTGTTTGCCGTACGCCACATTAGCGCTAAGCTTCGCTTCCTTGCCCTAGGACGTGCCACAGTACTTAGAGGAGGTGGCGTCATCAATCTTATCTTGCCCACATGCTGTTCTGTGCAACTGTACGTACCTACGTGTATGTAGAAACTTAGTACAGCAGCAGTTGCTCGGCCCACTAAGGGCGGCAATTTTTGGCAGGCTTCGCTGCTACTATAGTAGAAGTTAGTCTCAAACTGGCTTTGTCCTGAACCCACAACATCGTATTCTCGTCCTCAAATGCGTCGCAATGACCCAACAAAGTCGATCGATTCATCAGTGAAGCTTGTTAGGATTCGAGAATAACTTCGTAACTGTTGCAGTGCTACAGTAAATCAAGTCACTGAGGTCAGATCATTGAGCTGTACGAGTGTCCTCCGTCCTTATCTACATGCAAAGGCCACAAAGACTAACGTTGTACCTACACTCAATACAGGACAGTGCGAAACTGAAGAGCAACAGGCACATAGCCATCAGCCAAGTGGGGTAAACCAATATGAGGAGGCTGTTGAAGTTCATCCTGAATCTGAGAATTCATCTGGACATTGTGACTACTGACGTTATCACAGAGATCATCTTCCGATACCTGTTGGAGATTCATTGGTACACGCCGAGAGCATTGCCACTATTAGCGTTACTATAATCTACTTGTACCACGCCTCAGCAGAATCATCAACATGTAAAAATAGATCATTACTATACTATTTTGTAGTTCACATGTGAAATTTTGGTAGTGCATGTAGACATTGAGTTGGGGATTTGACATAGCGCACCCTAGATAGGCATCTACGTATATGGTATTCAGCTATTCTTTTTTGCCCACTTATCCAGCTCCATTGAGATCAACTTAGTGTCCAGACGCCTTGGCAAGGACATGGAATAATTTCAATGCCTCACACGACAACGATGTTTACCTTGTAACTATTATTGAGATTAGATTTGTTTCAACATCACCATGAGCTCCAACTCTACGCACAGCTTTCATTCGCCCTAAGCGTGTCCGACAGTCTGTGCAACATTAGTCCTCACTGCGCAACCTACAAGGAAATGAAATAGGTGAGCTCTGACACTAGCACACTCGTAGGTTTCTTACCTCTCAGGCTCTTCCACACAGACTCGCCCATCTCAGTCTCTTAGGAGAACACTTTTGAACACTTCGCACTCGTCCCGAGGTCACCTAATCATGACCACCCAGAGTAACCTGATCAACTGACTCTGGGGTGAATTTAGGCCTCGAATTTGGAGGGGGCAGCCTTATCGACATAACTACACAGTAACCCACAACCCCAATCCCCCAGCCTGCGCTCCCGTGACTTCTTGTGCAGCAACAAACAAAAACACGACAATTAATTGTACAATACAGTGGACTCGACCTTTAAGAGCTTCGAATATAAGAGCACAAGTATAAGAGCATAATTTTTGGAAAAGCAAATTATTCAACTTTTCATGTGAGCTGAATTCTTCCCAGATGTATAGGAGAAAGTCCTCCGCATGCTGGAGCAGTTTTGTCTTGCTCTTGCCCGTAATGACTGTGGCTGTACGATTGGTAGGGAGCAACTCATTGTTAAAGAGAGGCCTTCAAACTCGCAAGGTCTTCAACGTTTCAAAGTCCATGTGTTTGGAAAGACGAGGGAAGAGTCCAAGCCTTTGGAGCAGCTCACGCTTGATAAATTCGTCTGAAGCCTGTGGTATAGCTTAGTGAAAAAAAGGGATATTGAAATTGGTTTTCCGATTCTACTAGTGATGTGGTCCTCTCCTCAGTAACTTCGATTAAACGGGTAAGCAGTTTGTGGGGCGTGCCTCAGTCTCGGTGTAAGGGGGTCCCCTAATAAGCAGAGTCCACTGTGGTTGAGATTTTTAGCATTTGTTGCTTAAGGGGCCACTGCCTCTATGCTACACCAAGTACCTGACTGTGCTCTCAGCAGAAAAGAGGCCACCAAGCCGAGGTAAATGGTGCAGCAGCAATGCAGCAACCATAGTGTCTTCTTTGTCCGTCGCATCCTTGCGTTCTGCGTGTAGAATTGTGCTGTCGGCAATCTGCTCTTTGTAGCATCAAACTTACCCATTGACACGGGAGGGAACGATGTAATCGCCATCCAGTTGAACGGCGTTCAGCAATCTCTTCAACCACCTCTTGAACAAATCTGATGGAGCATCTCCCGGAACCACTGCTTGATAGGATTCTTGAAGCGGGGAGGAGAGAAGGCCTTGTCTCATTACGCTCCCTCAAGAGCATGGTGGACCTCCGCAGCAATTTTGCCAGCTCTGTAAGGTGTCTTGAAAAGGCACTGCTGGGTTTGTTGTAGTGACAATGCCTAGTAACAAAGGTTAGGCCAATTCCCCGCCCTGCTCGCAAGATTTCACCGGTAACAATTGAATCAGAATAAATGGAAGCAGGTTCAATGGAGCATTCATGGGTAGGCCCTCGTACTATATCCATTGCCCGACAGCATAGTAAATCCAGAAGATATACACCATTACGACGAAAATACGAAGCCTGAGAGGTGACGACACCCAAGGGGATTCCAGATACCAGTTCTACGAAGAGTCTGAGAATTTACGTTTCAATCCATTGAGCCTCCAATGTACCTATAGATACAACTGGCATTATTAATCAATAATAAGATTACAAGCTCAGTCAGCCCAATAAAACATAGCTTTAACAATGTTACTGCCAGTTTACAGTGACATGATGAACATATATAGCTCTCACCTCACAGCCATCCCAGTTGGCAGGCCAACTCGCTTCATAGTCTGCTTCTGAATCCTGTAAAGAAATGACTGATGAGGAGACTGTTATCATACCTGCCAAAGCGGCCTTCCACAGGCATCCAAAACGCCTTCACTGTAGCCCACAAATAGTGGACACCATCAGAGCAACTGAGGTCCCTTAACTTAATACCTAGAGCTGATTCAAAACAAAACCTTAAATGTGGGGTACTCAAGCTTTGTATCATTTGATCAGCCTCTTCACATATGATGCACAAGGATCTATGCAGATCCACTGAAGTCAAATTTCTAATAATTAATTTGGTGATAATGGATGATGCCGTGTGAAAGAGGGGGGATTGAAGGTGGCCATAAAACATGCACTTGGCTGCAAATGTGGCTCTATACTAATCCCTCAATGCGTGGAAGGTGGCTGCAGAGAGTAATCAGATCATGAGTCTGAGCATAGAGGCGTTCCAGGATAAGCCCTTCATTCTGGGTGGGGTTGCACCAGGTTGGCTAAGGTAACAAGAGGTGACTTTAGACAGACCAATATTGACAAGCCCAGGAGTACGACAGACAAGGAATGCTCATGTCTAGTACCGTAAATGCACCTTAAGGCAGAGGAGAGGAGCCAGGGAAGTAGAAAAGACTTTAGACGCAAAGGGGTCTGCAGCAAAAAAAAATGCAAGATGGGCATGAATGTGTGAGTCCAAGGCAGAAATGGGACGGGGGATGGAAGGCGTGGAAGGCTTTGCTCTTCTGCTGCCTCCATTATCCAGCTTTAGTCACGAGGCCGTAGCTGTCACAGCAGGTGAGGAAGAAAAGGGGTCGGAATGTTTGGCAGCTTCGAGGTCTTCAGCCCCATACATACTTAACTCAAATTCCAATTTTGGAATGAACACCCCACCCCACCTCTTGACACAAGCCACTACTCCAAGGGTGCCATTGAGAGAGCTGGGTGCCTCCCAGTGGGATCACTGAAGGTTACCAGCGTGGAAGCAAATAAAACTCCAGACGCAAGTGGAAACAACTGAGAAACAAGGTAAGGTCCGTCCACAGACCAAGGGAAGACTGATCATAGCTTGCCTGCCCGGGCAAAGCTAGACGTGAGGAGCCACGGGAATACACACAGCTGAAAAGCTCATGCGAGGCAGCTCTGCGATCCAGAATTCAGCTGTCGTTTTTTGTCCCGCATGCACAGGACATCACAGAGGTACTAGACTATCAGGAGCAGCGGAAAAACGTGAGGGGGTCCCAATGTTACAATGAGGGGTTGCTTTTGCCTGACTTGTATTGCAGGTAACTTAAACACGCGTATCTGTTGTGCGCAATTATTGACCAGACTGGCTCACAAAATGCCACGATCTCGTGATGGAGCATCTGTGTGTCATCTCTCTATCTTTCTCTTGCCGTCACCGAACAGCTGACTTCTGGGTTGCGTTGAGGATCCTACGGCCATCGGCAGCCTCGTTGCTGGCCCGTTCTGCCCTAAGCTTGCATCTGCATGCCAGCTATACAATTTGGCGTGAAAAACGCAGCTGATGTCATGGATGGAAGAAAGTAGAACCTGACGTTTTCAGTCCGACACGCTCACGAAATTTCTTCCACAGTCTACGATTCACCAAGAAGGAAATGTTGATGCTTTCTGTACAGGGGTTTTCTCAGATCGCTTGTCTAGAAGAAATTGTACTGACATCGCCGCTTAAATAAATGGGCATCACGTCGACATTTACGCATGCGATGTAATGCAAATTTTCCATTGAAAGAGGTCTATGACTGTTTTGCTCCTTTGAGCACTCTACGTACCCGTGTCTCCTGCTGGTCGATGTCTGTCTGCGGTCCGGGCTGGACTCTCCTTGCTCTTTCCTCTCGCCGGCACCGTCTTCTACAACAGAGCAGGGAACGAGTCTAGGCTCGGAGCAATTTTTGAAGGCTTGGTTGGGCCCGGCTCGAGCTCGACACTGCAGGCTTGAGGCTCGCCGGAAACCTTTTTTTTTCTGTTTCAGCTCTTATAAGAACGATGCCAGGAAGCGAAGGGAAACCAGCAGCAAAAGAGTCAACTGTAGCTCTCGCGGATAAGCTTGACCAATACAAAAGGTTAGCCCCCTAGTCTCGCCCTGGAAAAAGCTCGAGTCTTGCTCAGCTCGATGAACGCAGGCTCGAGGCCCGACGCGGCTCGCAAAGGCAAGGATCCCAAGTGGAGCTCGTCTCAACTCTATTCTACATAGTAAGCAGCTGGTAACCTTGGTCATCCTACGTCCTTCCATTGCTCTGTGGACTGTGGCCGTGAAGATATTGGAATGGTGTCCAAGCTTAAGGGAGACTGCGCTTCGTGTTCACTCATATGAGTGACAACTTCTAAGTGTGTTTTTTTTTGGATAGAAAATCTCTAAGCTTTTGAAGCAACTTTTATTTGTCATGTCGGCTGATCTTTTACACAAGGCATGTCACTATCACTTGAACAGAGTTATCCTGCAAAATACCTTCACTGTCGTGTGTGAGAGATCAAGTGCATAAGGAGCATAGAGTATTTTTCATCCCCTATGAAGCATGAGCATGTCCTAAAATGATGCCTTTGTGTATGATCTTGTAAGACATCTCTCGTCAAGTGTTTGTGCTTCGTGTTGAAAATCAGCTGACTTGAAGGAAATAGAAATTGTTTCGAAAGGGTTAGAGATTCACAGCCAGAGGTTGCCTGCGAGTAAAAGAAGACGTGTCGTTTAAGCCTTGACACCACTCGTCCTGAGGAAGCGCTCAATCTCTGCCTTGAGCAAGCACTCTTTCCTTTTTTTGCCTATACAGCCCCTTATAACGCAGCCCACAGACTGCTTAAACTTGGCATTTGGACAGAGAGACAAGCAAAAAGATGAAGGGAGAATAACATAATTAGCATTTATTGCTGTTATCATTATAGTATTTGCTTGAAGAGTACGTTTTGAATAAAATTTTTGACAAATCATGAGTTCATGGTTGAAATCCTACCTTTCGATTTATATTTTAGTTTCAAGCATACACCAGTCTCGTGAATTGAAAATACAGTCTGCATGATGCATTATTGCATCGAGAAACATGAAAAAAATGCTATCTACCCACAACTTTTAAAATTTCACCCCCAAAAAAGACGTGACAAGAATTTTGCCCACTGCCTACCTCGTTGTACTGCCTTTGGTTTTGGGCTTAAGTGAGGTAAAAGCAACCCCACGGAATGAAAGATCATAACAATAAGACCTAGGAATAACAAGTAAACTTGCATACTAAAACCTGCATACTAATTTAGGTGCTAACGTTAGTATGCTAACGTCGTAGCAAAAAGAACAGGAACCTACTTAATTGTTCCAGAAATGCGGACAAGTTATGTGCTGCCTTCCCGAAGGTCAGCCTTGAAAATTAGCTAAGCAAAATTTCTTCTTTCCAGTGAATATTTGAGTGCTCCAAGATTTCTTAGTCCTGCTTCTGCATGGTTGCCAGACGGGGAGTTCCAAAGTAACAAAACACAGAAGGATATTTAGGTGACTGGGAAGAAAATAACAAACATGCTTGAAAAGAGGTCTGCCTCTTTCTACATATGCACAGAAAATTTGTTGCTTATTCTTTCTACTTGTGGCGCCCCCTGTCGGGGTGAACCACACGATGGGAATTAACGCTCCTACCTTGTCAAATATCCTGTGCTATCATACTGGCTTTTTCCTTTGAGGCAGCTGTGGAGAGTGGGCATTTCAGCTGTCGTGCCCTTGCTCTCTTACCCGACCTCTGTGACTGTCGTAGCCAACAGAACATGTACAATGCAGCAGTGGGACTGCCTTGCGTCTGTGACTTCTGACGGCTTCAAGGCGTGTCTAGCTTTCTCTCGCCAGAAGGCCAGAAACGTGAGAAGCACTCAGGTTTCGAGCAGAATGGAAAAGCCACAATCACATTACGCAATTAATCAGGCTAATTCAGAATTGTTGAGGAATATTGGTTATCTCACGTGCCGCATTTAGGGTAGCGCCATAGATGCTTCGTAATTTTGTCAAGAATTTAGTCATGAGCAAGATTGGAGCTTTTTTTATTCCTCTAGAAATAATTTTGAGGTTATTCTTCTGACCAAAACAGACTTCTTTTGGCTTCGTATAGGCCTCCGCCAGCCTCTTGACCGACATTTGAGAATTTTTCCGATTGCGTAAAACAAATCTCAAAACATTGAAAATCTGGTATTTTTCCAAAAAGGACTACTTTAAAAATCTCAAAACAATGAAGAACTGGTATTTTTCCAAAAAGGACTACTTTAAAAATCTCAAAACCTTCTTTCTTTGATTGGTGTCATGAGTATCTTGGACGATTCCATGCTGGTCGATGATGACAGCAACTAACTTGCATTTTTGTTGAACAGGCGCATGGAAGCGCCATGAAATCTAAAGCATCCTAGCTGAAGTTACGAAGGACCAACTTACTTAATTTAAAAGGCATTCATTCAATTAAAAGGCTTTCAAGGCAAAGGTATGAGTAAGAAGACCTCAAACCCGCAAACAGATACGATGAAGAAGTACAGTAATTGTCGCACCATAAAGCACATCGGATTACAGGGTGCAATATCAACTAATATATAACTATCAATTGTAACATTAAAAACCAGTCAGAGCCTCGCAAGACCTCAATGTATACCTAATATCCCACTGTCACAGGGCACAAGTTGATGCAGATCTCTCAGTAGCCTGTTTCTGGGCTTCATTGTGGTGCCTACAAAGAAAGAGAAGATGCATCGGTAGTCCTTAGCACGGTGTGGACAGCTCCATCTGAGGGGTCATTCGAAAAAAATATACTTCTCTACACATCTCAAAAAGAATTTGCGACATCAATTTGAAATTTTTGGCATCAGAAGTACTTAATCAATAACTTCAATGTTTGATCCATGAGCCATTGACATCCATGACTACCTCCAAGCGGTGGCAGAAGGACCAGCAGTAGGCTTTGATGATTGTGGGCAAGATAGGCAGCCCACTCCTCCTTCATTGTAGACTTGAGGGTTTTCCAAATGGGGGTAACATTTACCCTAGACTTAAAAAAACTACCTCCACCTAAAAGAATAGGCACGATTCAGATCCGGCGTTGATGGTGGCCACATGTCCTTGAAACAGTAAAAACTTGTCATTGCAGACCTTCTCGACCTTGACAGCAGTGGGTAGAGGGTCACTGTCTTGTTGCGTTTCTTATTCTTTAAGAACAGGAGATCAGCAGCATGGAATTGCCGTTGCATGCGATAATAGATGTTCCCAAGCACCATCACTTGCTTTGGACACTTGCTGGACAGTGACGATGCTCCACATCGTCACTGTCCAGCCAAAGATCATTGCAGCGGCTGTGGAATTGGTCAAGCGTGAAGATCTTCGTGTCGGAGAAGATCTTGACAGTGGACGTAGGGCGGACTTTTATCCGGAACTCATGCAGCACTCGAACCGCTGGTCGTTGATGGCTCTTTGAAGAGCTTGCGCTTCTTGCAAACAAAGCTCTTGTAGCCCTTCTCTATGAGGATCCTTCTGATTGTGTCATACGTGACACCGAGCGCCATGTGATGCTTCAGGATTTCGTGCGGGCGATGCCGTGAATAATCTTCTTGAAGTTCTCACTTATTAGGGGAAGGCAAATCCAGCAGGCTTCGTCTTGTGTTCCTTGCTGCCCCTTTTGGTGGGGGCAATGGCCGTAGGGACACTGACGATCTTGGCGATCGCCTTGTTCCAAAGCCGACATCTTAAGTATTTTTGTGCGCTCATTTTTCGATCGATTTCGAATCGTTTGCAATGGCGGATACGAAAGCTGCAAGTCAGCAGATTGGATTCATGTTCATGAAGCATCTGGCTGCATTGAGAAATTGCATTAATTTCATTCTTCTTGACTCCTCAAATTCCATCCATCGCGCATGTTCTACACATGCTGCGCTCGTAGTATGTCCGCCTTCTATGTCCCACAAAAGATGCTATATATGCTATAAAATATATCCACTCAGGGACCGAATGAAAAACTCATTAGCATGTGGTCTCAGTAAGACCAAGCATGATCTTCAAAAGCTCCTTCCCTGGTGGGAACCACTTACGTTCAAGACTGCAGGAATGCGTCGATGTGACGTTACGTACGTAGCCAATAAGGGCCGGAAAACGCCTCACCTACTGGAAGTCTCTGCAACAGACTTGCTATTACTGCGCTGTGCAGTAGGCAGGGCCCACTAACATATTACAGTAGACTCGTTGAATCTCGTCGCACCTTCCACGATCTTGGTGCTGTTATTTCATTCTGAGGAAATGATTGCTTCAATCAATGAAATGAAGGCCACCAATTCCTAAATATGTATTCATTCATATTAAAAAAAGGGGCTTTATGTGATTTGTGATGGATGAGGACTTTGCTGAGAAGTCATTGGTGTGGCGACAGGACAGCACGCAAGGCAGTGGTGGTCCGGAAGTTGTGTGGCCAGACTTGACAACTTCTGGCCCAGGACCATATGGTCACGCCGCGGTCCAGGCCTAAATCCATAAGATTCCTGCATGCATCAACAGCGCCGTGGAGAGGGAGGCCTGTCGCACCTTCCACACTGTCGATGGCTCTCTGAAGACTGCGGTCGGTCGAGGAGCACTCTGCCTCTATGTCCTCCAGGTACATCAGGAGGATCTCAAATTTTGCTCAAATGTTGTCCTCACATTGAGGAAGTGATCACAGCAGGTGGCTCATATATTAATAGTCATACTCATACATAAGTGATCATGCATTATGATGGTAATGTTCTAGTGTACGAGTTACTCACATTCAACTAGTCTTGTCTGCATTGATCCCGATGCACCTTGACCCACTCAAAGCAATGTTCAGATTTCATCTGCGCACCCTGAAGGACCTCGACCTTGTCAGCTATGTCGATCGACACCAAACACTTGACTAAGTCGAAGTTTGTTGACCACTGGGGACATGGGGAGGTGAAAAAAAGAGAGATTTTAGTTTAAACCGAACCAAGAAATGAGTAAATAGTGTCGGTGTCTGTGAGGTCAGAACTCTTTGCTCAGTGCTTTGCAATGATTCAGTGCTCTTTGAAGAACACCAAAAAAGAGGCATCTCAGGCACTTAAAGCACTTGATTTGCAATGAGCAACTGACGGCAAAATGGTGACTATCATTTGGGCTCACCTCAGATTAGTTGGACTGCGCGCTGGACAATTTTTATGCAATAAAAATGGGTAAGCAGAGTTGATAAAGTCGATATTTGTTGACCATTTGGAGTGACAAAGTCGAGGTTCTACTGTATTGAGACCATCATTGCGTGAACGAACTCGTGCTCCTCACATAACGTGAGAGTCGAACAAGCCAACATCCAAACCTCTGCTCCCCGCATAAAATAGAGCGAGATTGTAAGGCAAGGACAGTAGCACCATTATTTTCCGGTAACAGTGCAGGGCATAAAATAAGAGGGTGATGACCCGATACGCTGGCATTTTGAAGTTACTATATCAAACAACATTCCCCCAAGTAAATATCTCAATCAAAGACATGAACTTGAATAAGTTTGATAGGTCTCGATAAATCCAATCCTTGCTTTTGGCGAGCATCGGAGCCCCGAAGTATATACCCATATACATACCGGTACTATGAAAGGGTACATAAGTTCCTTGGTATTGTACGCCTACGAGAGGTTCTTAGGAACGGATGACTGTGAGAGGTCTGGCGGAATACTGAAGAATCTTCCGCGTCTTTATGTGCTGTTTTACCGACTGCATCTGAATCGGCTTGACAGTCGCTAGGGTCATATCTCGCTCATTTTTGCACGAACTCCTGAGGTTAGGGCAACAATTGATCAAAACTTCATTACAGAATGCAGTTCTTGACGAGGTTTTGGCAACCAATTTGTCAACAAGAAAAATGTGAATCAAGAAATAGAGTGCTGTGCACGCTACTTCAGCGAGGTGGCAAGAGATGGAGGTGAATTAGTTGCTCTGCACCTGTGCCCCGTGTTCCAACAGGGCACTGCTTTGCACAAACGTATGCGTACTGATCACCTTCCAGGCGCCGACTTACTGTAAGTCACTGACTTTGCATGAGTCAGTGCTTCCAGGCTGATGCAGCCCTCAACTGAGCATATTCCCTTACGCAGAGAGGTTGATATGCGAAATATCAAGGAGTTGGCAGTAGTGACTTTATAAGAGACATTTTACTCACTCCATACAATTCTTCTTTGTGTGATTCATTGAAGAAGTTCACACTAGTGAAGTTTTCAGTCTCTACTTTTACTTCAATTTGTTTTTCATGTCTGAAACTACTTTCCAGTGCACTCACCATCATTGGTATCTGCAGCGTGCTGCTACGTGTACATGTATACGGTCATGGGCATTAGGAAGCAGACACTGTAATAGTGCCTAGACTAAGTAAAGGCTTCCTTGTTGCTGTTGCCCAGGCCAGGACACACCCAAGGTACACGTCCTCATTTCGCTGTATATAAACACTCTGTGCACAATACATTTTATCCTCAGTCTGAACTCAGACTTCGCGGTCTCAATATCCTGACGCCTCACCCAGCG
>JAAUXU010132970.1_pt1 | contig 39578 bp, 53 predicted proteins | sample 7278151 | NCBI WGS metagenome assembly JAAUXU01 (sample SAMN14350113, study PRJNA611818) | marine sediment metagenome | isolation source: surface marine sediment (1.8m) | place: French Polynesia: Moorea | collected 2018-08 | reverse complement strand
GTTTGTTTGTTTGTTACTGGGGTCCCCAGCATGGGATTGAGGCCCATGCTAGGGAGAGGAGTAACCCTGGGATGGGTCTTTTCCTTCCCCCATTAGTCACAAACATCTGAGCGTTTAGCAGACCGTACCCACTATATAATGGTGATAGTTGAGGTACTTATGACCCGTGAGGGCCTGAAGTACAATACTAAGGGTAGGACGATTCAGGCGAGCTGCAGTCTATCAGTGCAGGAATCTGGTAGGTTCTGAAGGACCACCGGTTTGAGGCCGTCAGGGCCTGCAGCATTATGGCTGCCCAGGCTGGCTAACACCTCCTGAATTTTTGCTGCCAAAGCATAGTCAATCACCCCAAGAGCACCACCAAATGCACCATAATATGTGTTTTCCCTCCCCTCACCCACCTTAGCGATGTTGCCTGGGAAATGAACATTCAACAGGTGGTCCTCTGTGTCCTCAGGGCCATCAATTGAAGCATCGGAGAGGAGATTTTTGATGCTTTTGTTTTCCCTGCCCTGCACATGGTTATTGAGCTCTGATATTGCTTTGGAGTCCTGTGGACTCTCCGTAAAGAGCTTCCAGGACGCCGGCTTGGCCCTCCTTAGGGAAGTAATTTTGGAACTTCGTATATACAAACGGCCGCATTGAAGAACCGCCCTTAAAAGAGAGGTGGCCTTGAATAAGAGTCGCCCATCCAAGGCACAACTCAGGGTGGAAGGCAGCAATCTGCGGATTAACCGTCTGTTCACTCTGGGTCTGAGTTACTGAAAGTCTCTCTGATGAGCTCCTGGAAGAAGAGGATGGTGATGATGGCCATGGCGGTGACAGACAATGCTGATGACGACGACCTCCACCTTGATGATATGATGGATCAGTGTAGGAACAACCAAACCAATCGAGTACGTCATGAAAATTTTCCTTAAAAGAAACGATCGCCGAAGTTCCTCTGGAAGAGTTGCTTCAGGGCACATTGGCAGGAGTGTCGAAAATATTTCTGGTGTCGACAGAGCAGTAAGAGTCACCCTGGACTAAGAGCCACATCCAGAGGTGGAGGGAGCCGCGACTCTTAAGTGCGACATTAGGGTGGCCCCGAAACTGGACTATCGGGTCGTGTCAATACTGAAAAAAAGAGTCAAAAAGCGGTGTCAAAACTAGGAAAATGTAGTTCCACTAGACGGACACGCAATATTTAGTTAATATCTGTAAATATACGCTCATGTTGGACCAACATCTTTAGATGACCCATTTTTTTCCATATTGAACAGTGATGGCTGCAGAGCGAGTGGGAGTCTCATAATTATCTGCAGTTGAGGCTTGCCTAGACTCTTCTCTGGCTTTAGGTATACTTGCAAATGATACTCAAGTCCCTAAGATTGATGTTTGCGTGTGAGTTCATCAGACGATTCGATTGCAAGGTATGTTAAGCATTCTGGCATCAGCTGCTTTGACATGAAGTTTCATAGGAATCTGACCCTGATGTAACAAAATATATAACAAGTTATCTTTGATTATTTAATGTGTTAAGCAAGTCGTTAAGCAAGTCTGTTGTTTCTAAAAGAATCTGCCATCACATGAAACAATGGGAAATGCGTCATCTACAGATTTTATAGTTTATGACGGTGTGTGGACAAAAGTGTCCCCGTCGAATGTGACACTCGTGCTGCTGCACTGACTGGTGGTACCATAGTTTGACCGTTCTGACCCAGGATCGAAGTGAAAGTGGTTGGTATCTCCAGTTAAAGCTTTAACCAGGGGACAGCACAACTTCAAGACTTGCAAGTCCTTCTTGCGAGCTCACAACTTTTGCCGAAAATCCTCTCAGATGTAAATCTCGACGTAGCCACCTCTGTTGACATAAGAGGGCACCAGGGATGCCAACGAAGTGAGTGCTGTCGATCTCTTGTACATACATGCAGTTTGCTACGTTGTAATTGATATTGTGCATCGTTGTGCTGGCCGTGGAGTGCAATGTGCTATTGCACTTGTCCTTGGCACACAGCTACTCATAGGACCGAAGCTTTCGGTCTGTGATACGTTAATACTCTTCACCATGTGACAGAGGCCCGATGAGGCCCGAGGCAGTTGTTTCATGCAAAGGACACTTCCAGCTTTCAAAAACTTGGCATCGAATTTTCCCCTCGGTTCAGAGGGGAGCCTCAGCTTTCCATAGAGAGGTGAACCACTTATGAAACTCAGTCCAGTCAAAGGCTATGAATGACTGAGTGGCAAAGACCAAGGGCATCATCTCGGCCGCTACGTTGTCTGTTCTTTAAAGTGGCTGTTGCGTCAAAAGATTTGGGGACAGGCGCGTGCTGAAAGCTGGAGGTATCCTTGCATGCATGAAATAATGCCCTGTCAGTGCTAAGTGCTGTCCTATTGACTGTAGTCATGTTTCTGCATCTAACAAAGAATCTTGTAGTCTCATTAAGGCCACACAGACTTGCATTAAGATAGGTAGAATTCTCTTACTGTTCCATTTCATTGTGGCTGGCGTCATTTCGGAAAAACAATTCCATCTTCATCTTCCACCCATTTTTCTTGTTCAGGGCTCAAAAGTCACGAGACTTTGCTGTCTTTCGCTCGGATGAAAGAGCTCTGGTAAGGTAGAGAAACCCAAGGAAGCTTCAATTCTTTTCCAAACGGTTTTAAAAGGAACAGGCTACTATTGAACACTAGTGCTATATTGGCCCAAGTAAAGTTCCTACTAAGAATCTCCTGGCCCGATCTCCTCAGCGTGGCCGTGAAGAGATCCTGTGAGACGATGAAAGATCTCAACGAGGCGCCTGGATCGGATGAGAATCGACGGTGTACAAATTTCAGCAGAGAAATCAACTCGGGGTTGATGTGCAAGGACACGATTTCTTTGACCGCGTGCGCCCTCTTTCCTCCCTAGGGGGCAGCTGTGCGATACATTGAAAAACTGTTTTGCTAATGTTGAAGGTATAAAAATATTTTTTTCATTTACACAAATTGTCCATATTTTGCCTCAAGATAGGTTGAATGATTATTTTCATTACTTCGTCATCGAAGAGTGAAGTGTGCTTGTATTTTACCTTAGACGTCTTAGAGTCAGTGTTTGTCTCGCCGAGTCCAACCCACGCGAGGGCTACACTTGACGCCAGTCCTTTGTTCAGTAGTCACGCTGCGGCAGATAAGTACAGGTCTCCGGTGGTTTAACAACGCTCTTGTCATGGAGGACGACTGCACGTGGACGGGGAGGAACTACTTCGACCAGCTGCCCGATGAGGTCGTCATAGAGATATTTGCACACGTCGACGTTCAGTCGACCGCCTCCAACGTCGCGCTTGTCTGCAAAAGGTTGGCCAACAACACGTTATTCGTCCACGACTAAATCTTGTTCAATCGTTTTTTGTTCTCCATTAGATTCTACTCATTGGTCTCTGATCCTGCTCTCTGGACTAACTTGAAACTTCGTCCCCCCTCCGGCGGCTGTCATTGCTGCCAGGCGATCCCTAGTTGGCCCTGGTCACTGGCACCAAGCAAGGTTGCGAGGTACGCCAAGAGGTTGGACTTGGGTAGACTTTACGTGGGCCCTGACTTTCTCTTCAATGTCGCCAATCATTGTCAACAGCTGGAAAGCTTCACCAGCTTGTGGTCCGAGAACTGGAAGAACGAAAACGCAAACTACTTCATCCAGCAGCGTTCTCGCGGCCTCAAGGAACTCCATCTTGAGTGTGACGCTGGAGTGGACGACCTCTTCTTCAAGAATCTCAGCATTTGCCAGAAACTGCAGTCACTGCAGCTGGAGGGAGAGTTTCTCATAACCAATGAGGGCTTCGAAGCCATCCTTAAGTTGGAAAACCTTGAGACGTTAAAGATATCCTTTGTCCCTAACTGTTTCACGCACTTTGACCATGCTCCATGGGATTATGCGCACCCGTGGTCCCTCCGGAACGCTCACAATTTAAAGTTTTTGTGTCTTCACTTTTCACCTGTAAAGGAACAAGACTGTACGAGGCAGATTCTCACTGCCATCTCCTGTTTCCCCAGGCTGTTGACGCTGACGCTTTCCGAGTATCTTTCACCCGTGGTCAACAAGAGATCTTTCTGGTCAGAGTTGATGGGGAAGCAAAGCTACATCAAACTCAAGTGTCCTCTGCTAACTGAAGTTGCGATCTACAACAGAAACGATCCAGGAATACCCCGCAAAAACCCCCTCAAGATGTGGCGTTTATCTCATCACTAGGGTTTTTCTCTTTTCTTGCCCAAAAGTAGCGAAGAGTTGCAATACAAATTAGCGTACATGCTTATAAAGCAGCTCTGTGTTGTATATCAGCGTCATGTGGTTCCACATATGACTTTCTGTCAGAGAAGGATAGCAGACCTTTAAACACACTTTAAAAGCCTTGTAATGAATCACTGGGTGCATTCCTAAAGGAAGCAACAGACACTGGGTTACCAGACCCATTTTTCTTCGAAATCTCCCCCATCCAAGTCAATCACTGCGAAGATGTGGTTGTCTTTTTGCTATGGTTTTGCGACAGTCACTGATGTAGATAGTGCGTCGAAACTGGAGGTCGTTGCTTGGCCAGACAGACCAGACTGGGATCACTCCAATACAATACTAATGGAACATGGTCAAAATTACAGTGAATTCTGCACAAGCTGCCACGAAGGCCCAAAAGAAACCACCTTTATGTAATTGTACCTTTTTTACATACATTCCTACTCGTACAGACAGCTGAGGTCAAAAGTTTGCATAAGGTTGGGAGAGGAAACCAACTTTGCTTTTGCTTTTCACTGTTATTTAACGCCTGCTAATGATTCTTCACTTGTTCTCTCACGCTATAAAGTTGTGCTGTGATTGGCTGAACCGAGCATCATTGTGCGGAGCAGCGAACAAAAAGGTCGTCCCTCCAGGGGATGCAAACTTTTGATTCCAACTGAAAGTTAAGAGTGCTGGCAACGGACCAAACGTGTACTACTCACACTCAAAATAAAGAATTTGCCAACCAGAACTTGTAGTTTTGTTGTCATTGAGCTGTGTGACAAGCAATGTCAAAAATCTTTTTGGCCGAAGGCCCTGACGAGGAGGTGCCGCATCTCCATGCTCGTACATTTCATCTTGGGCATACCACAAATACACTTCATAACTGCATACAGAAGACATTTTCCTCGACTCACGCTACTGGAGCAGTATTGCATTATGTAACGTGTACTTACAGTGTGTGCAATAAACGGTCAATTTCCCCTCTCCACGTGTCAGCAAATTCCGGCTACACTACATGGCAAAGGACACTGCCGACTTTGCTGCCACTGCCACTGCCCCGCAACCCCCCTCCCCCCTTCATAGACGCGAGGAAGACTGACACCGACATGCATAAGGAAGCGGCCTCGACCGGCCATTCCGTCGCTGGACTCTTCCTCCAAGGACCTGATGTGAGGAACGATCCTCTAATGAGAGATGCCGGCGGCGGCGAGGTTTGCCATCGTGAAGCTGGCCGCCCAAACGGAAACTGGCGTGAGGAAAAACTCAGCTGCAAAGCGTTGCCTTCAACAACAGTTTGTATACCCATTTACGTCAAGTTTCTGCCACTCTTCGAAGGCCTATTTGGAATCCCCACAATTTAAGTACCACTGAGACACCTCAGGAAGGTATGAAGACAGATTGGGAAAGATCAAGGGAGAGGCTGAATGCAAAAGGGAGGCCCGGGTGACCACCGAGGTCGATGAGGACAGGGCAAAATTATGCTCAAGTTACTCACTGAAACAAAAACCGCGGAAACTTCAGACCACGTAATGTTAGTGGTTCCGAATCCACGCGTTTATTAATACAGCATTCTCACGTCACCTTCCATCAAGATTTTTTCATAAAAGTTATGGAACATTTACTTGTCGCTGCCTCCTTTCTTCCTTCTCTCCTTGGCTTGCTTGAGGTACTCCTTGAGCTTGTCCCTCAGGGCCCCGGCGTCCTTGGAGGAGGAAGACTTTTTCTTCTCCTCTACCTTCTTAAGGTTTTTCTTGCTCTTCTCAGCAGTCTTGGGATTCTGCTTGGTTGGCAAGGTCTTCTTCTTCTTCCTCACTCTGACCTCTTCTTCACTGTCGCTGCTTGAAGAGCTGCTTGTGTCACTGCTTGAGTCACTGCTTGAGGAGGCACTTGAGTCGGACGCAGAAGACGAGCTCGAATCTTCAGAGGAGGACGAAGAGGTCGAGCTGGATGATGAAGAGGAGCTTTCGTCGTCACTGATCTTCTCCTTCTTGATCTTAATGGGGTTTCTCTTCACTGGAGGAGCCTTTTTCTTCTTCCTGGACACATCGTCTCTCCTGCAACAACAACAAAAATTGGCTTTAGTAGTGTGATGACAGTTGCATCATTATCTAGCCACCGGGTTTTTTTTAGGAGAAAACTATAAAAATAAATGCTCTGAGAATGCTGATCCCAGAAGCAGATGGATTATTTCACACCGTACCTGCGAGCCAGCGCTTTTCTCTGCTCTTCTTCTCTTCTTTCCTCTTCTTGCTGCTTCATCTCTCTTCGACGACGCTCCCGCTCGCGTTCCCGTTCTCGTTCTCGGTCTCGCTCGCGCTCTCGGTCACGCTCGCGTTCTCGCTCGCGCTCCCGCTCGCGCTCCCGTTCGCGATCGCGGTCACGGTCTCGGTCGCGATGTCGCTGAAGGTCGAGTTGACGCCGTTCAAGATGGTCTCGGAACTCGGCGACAGGAGACTTTCTTCTTTCTTCCTTCTTCACGGGCCTCTGGACGCGGCTGGCAACATATTTGTTGCCCCCTCCACTCGTTCGGCGAATTCTTCTCTCTTCTTGTTCTTCCTCTTCTTCCTCTTCCTCTTCTTCTTCCTCCTCTTCCTCCATATCTTCTTCCTCTTCGCCATCCGATTTCGCCGACACCTGGATGAACGATGGATAAAACATAGAGTTTTGGCAATGACAATGTGAGGGATGGTGTCATCTTTCACCTGAATGACCATGTTGGCCGCGTGCCTCCCGTCCAATTCCCCCCTGAGGTCCTCTCCGGTGTCTCTCTCCAGGCTGTCTCCGGAGTCATTCGCGATGTCGCCCAACCGACTTAAGACGGACCGACGACCATGGAAGCGATCATGCAGTCTCTTTGAGGCTTTAGAACCTTCCGCATCATCGACCCTGATCGTCATCCTCAGATCTTCCTCCTTCTCCATTGCTTCATCTTCTTCTTCCTCAAAGATCTCGACCCTGGAAAACAATTCAGAGTCAAGAGATAAATATTTTTCTCAAAACGTTTAAAAGTACTTATGTAAATCGCCACATGATACCTTGTGTTGTTTTCCACTCTTCGCTTGAGTGGCTTCATCAGTCTGTTGCCCACCGGCTTCTTCTGGACCTCGTCCGCTACCATCGACATCCGCGGTCGCTTCAACTTCTTCTTCCAGTCACAAGAGTTGTCCGAGTCGTCGCTGATAGCGACTCCGATAGGCGACGTCTCCCTACGCGAGGTCTTATGCAACGTCGCAGAAATGGGGTCCATGCGCTCCCCGTCATCTTCGGGCTAAAACAAGTGTAAAAGCCCCTAAATTTATAAATGCCACCATGTATGAAAGGCCCTGAGTGTACAAGGCATTTTGTAAAAATACGAATGCTCAGTTATCTCTTATTACATGTTAAAAAATGACGTAATAGTTACGTCGTATTCTTCAACTCATACTTTTTAATTATTTTTGTACAGTCGGCACCGCTTGTAATGACATGGATAAAGTAGCCAACCACTTAGAGTGGAAAAACTTTTCAGATCCCAAAATTTCGGTTAAAAAAAGCTTTTGGATAAGTGGCACTTGCACTGCTGAGAATGGCCTTGTGGAACCTTGGAGAAGAGCCAAAAGCAACCAGAAGAATTAGGGAATAGAGATTTTTCAATGTTAAGTAGAAGTACAGCAGATATTCAAGAAGGTCAACACAACACTTTAGTGCACATCTAAGTATAATGGAGCTTCGGTCTGTCTGTCTGCTGTTCGTCACTGCCCAGGTCTCAGAAACTGCTGGACGGATCTTGACCGAACTTTTAGCCTCACTGGGCGAAACTAGTTTATGATTTCCCTTCAATTTTCTTTTATAGAAAAACTGATTGGCTTATTAAATAAACTCGAGTTTTTTACTAATAAATCAATTTTCTTATAGAATACAAATATGATCAGGTCCCCGAGTTTGCATAATAAAAATTCCTTCTTAGCTGGCTTGAATTGGAATTGAAGAGCCCACAGGGAGCTTTTATGTCTAGTATGTTCTAATCTTGAGAGGTAAAAATGCATCAATTGCTCATCATTTGAAATAGTCTTTCCTCTCCAACCTTTTCCCCTCTATCTCGGGTCTCTTTAAAGATCTTTTCATGTAGAAATGTGGTTTTAGTTGTTTTGTGGTGAGTGTGCATCTACCCGTCCATTTCTGAGCAAGTCAAAACTGCACAGACCCTCTGGATTCCGTTAGACCCTGCTGGTGATGCTGATCAGATACAGTGGCAGTTTTGCCCGCCACCGTAACCGGTGCCGACTGCATATCCTAACGTTTTAAACTGTTTTTACTTCAAAAAAATCCTCCATTTTGCATGGCACAAACTAGAAATAGTTGACATTTTGTTCCACACACATGGAGTGCGTGCAACATCAAATTTCAGGTATGTGCAATAATTTGGTCAAATGTCTGCAATTTTGCTCAGTGTAGACAGTTCGCAAGGGCTGACTAATCCGGAGGATTCATCAGGGAATCACATTTTGTACCTCTGGTGCATCCCAATCCAGCTTTTTGGGTCCGAGTCTGGAGCGAAGTCTGGATTCGACCGAGATCCCTCTAGTCTGAGCAAACATCCTGAGATCGTCAGCGAAGTCTCGCGGTTGTGGCCTACGTTGGAATTGGTGAAAAAAGTTGACTAAAAGAACGGATTTTGGTCATTTGGTCCCCATCCCCGCGTGCCAAAAACAAGTGAGAAAGAGACGTCCTAACGTGATGTAACCTAACCCTCCCTCACAGCTTTGTGAAAGACGCAAAACTTTTGCTGCAGCCGGAAGCCGGTTCTGTAGAGCTTCTCTTACTTCCCATGCCTCCAGGATGACAATGTTCCGTTGGAGAAGAGCTCTCGCATTTAGAACTACTTTTTCATCTGCTACGGACAAGAACATCAAGTGTGGGTCCTGGTCTAAAGGATCTTTAATGGTATCTACAAAGGCATACTCTTACGCGTACCTCACCACTCAGCAGATTACCAGGACCCCACAGACTAAGGCCAATGGCCTAGATCATGGCTTAATAGGATAAAAACAGGCGTTGGTGTAGAGCAAGTGCTAAGCTCAAAAATGGAGGGGTAAATACCAGCCTCAAGCGTTGAACACTACACAGGAAAAAATATCTGTTGAACGATTGCCTCAACAAATGAAAAGCTGCGTAGTGGGCCTTTTGGGGCAAAGAAGATGGGGGATTACACGATGGAAAGTCTCATTTTCTTCACACTTTCAGACACCATCTCTAAGAACTGGATCGTCTCTGTATTACAACACCAGTAAAAATGATGAAAGAAACTAACTTTGCTGTCCAGTCTTTGGCAATCCCTCCCCATGGGTTTTTTCCCACCGGCCCTGAATACTTCTTCTGCCTCTCCTGGAACTCGTGCTGCTCTTGGTCAAACTGGATTGCCTCGTGCAGACGACGCTTGCGAGTGCTCGACATCACACCGCCTCTCTCGCCTGGCAGAAGAACAAGGGGATCATGGGTTATCGTAAAATGTCCAACTTTAACTCTGTCTATGCAAAAGTTATGGGATGATAGTCAAAATCTGTTTGGAGACTCACGCCTGACGAGCAGCACATTGTTACGCTGTGACCAAAATTGCCCAATAAACAGAGAACTCACGGAGTTTCCTATTCCTGAGGTCGAGCTCGTCGCTATGCAGTAACTCCTGGACCTCCACGCTCTCTGGCTTATCCGAGGCCATGGCTATTCTCATCAGGACCAGGTCGAACTTCTTGTTTGGTTTACCAACGCGCCACGTACCAAAAGGAAGCGGTTCTTTCCAGACCTCGTCCAGATAAATTGGCGAATCTTCATCAAACTGAAAGAATAGGTTGCATGAGTCAAAAATCTGCACAGTCGTTTCCAATGGGACATGGTATTCGGCGCAGGCACAGGTATAAAATCTTGGCCTTCGACCAGTGCAGACACTCTGTTACGCACCCTTTCAGCAAGTTGCTCTTTGGTCAATATGGCCGGTGGTTTCTCTACCTCATCGTCCTCACCGGCCACCCTCTCATTGACCTCCATGGCTTCCTCCTCTTGCCTGGAGGCGAGACGCTTGCTGAGGCCCAAAATGGTCTTTGCGGCCGAGAAGGGCAGCGCCCACACCACATTGGCCGCATCGGACGATAATTGCTCAAATGAAACAGGATTGAAGGAACTGAAGTAGTCCTGGAGATCGTTGATCCTGGAGGAGGAGAGCATGAACCGTCATTATAATCTAAGCCCGAGCTAGGCTGAGCTGAGACTAAATTAGAAACACAATTGACCATGAATTATTAAGCCCCTTGCCACGGTCCTGCAAAGAATAGCCATTGATTTACCCAAGTCTTGATCCACCCAGCACTCTAACGTGGACGACCTCGAGCCTGAACTTGGCCACTCCGGAAGAGGGGTCTTTTTGCTCTTCCCGTGAGATCCCGAAGCTGTCGTAGAGCTTGACAACTTCATCGTACTCGATGTCGTTTGCAGGCAAGTTGAATCTCTTTGCTCTGGCCGATAACTTCTCCGTAACTTCGCGGTCCAGCCCCGAGGAGACTAGGCCGCCGGCGTCCACGCAACGGATTAGATCCTGGATCAATCATAACTAATCAATCATAACATGAAGCGACCAAACATAACTAAATTGCACACAAATCTGCTGTGTCGCTTAGCGACTCAGGAGTCGCTTAGAATAAGCTTCTCACTTCTCTGTGCTTAAAAATCCAGACAACTTCTGGCCATTATAAAGTTCCTAAGGAGAAATTGCCTTTAAACAAATAGTAAAGCAGCTCTAGACAACGATGCGGTTCCAAATGCGACTCAAGATACAGGAAAAGTTAGCTAGTTCCAATTTCACACATTTTGTGAATTTTTAGATTTAGCTGAGAAGGCAAAATTTCGGCCGAATTTGCTGGTTTCTGTTTTTCTTTTGTTTCCTCACCGGCAAATCTCTGGATTGATTGGCGAAGGTGACCTTGATCTCGTCTCCGTTGTTCTTGCCTAATGCTTCTTTCTGTTCGCCCCTAATCGCCGAGACTTCTTCGCCCTGGTCGGACAGCTCACCCTCCTCCATGTCATTGTTGTCGGACATCTTAAGCAAGATCCAGAAGTCGTTAGCGTCGCTCAGATCTAGAGGAAGCTTATGCAGCAGCTGCCAAATGAGTTAGGGTTACCATTCTGATTGTGTTGACTGGATTGCGCTCAAGGCGAACCGAGCAACTTGTCAGGGTTGTCAGATCAATGGATGAGCCAAGCTCAAGCCGGAGCTTCATGATCAAAGCCCTGCTCCTGCTCCCTTTGAGCGCCCTGGGCTGAAGTCTTGGACTGAAGCATGATCTGATTTTTGACAAATTATGACAAAATGTACCTCCAACAGTGATATCAGTGTGATGTTAACGTAAAATGAAGTACTTTTTTAATCGTACTTTCCAAAAGGGTTGCAGGCTCGCAAATGTAGTACAGAGAAGAGATTTCTGGAGCTGCGGATGCTTGTCCAAGAAGCCTCATTTAAAAAATTATTTACCAAAGAGGACCTTCTGAACGAAAGACTAGCAGATAGCTTCTGTTTGTCGTCGTGAAAGATTCTGCCTTATTAAGGGAAACTTTTTTTTAAAAAAAGTTCACCCTGTTGTGTCATAAAAGTTGTCAGGTTTTAACACACATTCAAAGTACCGGTATGTAAAGGGACTTCTGATTTATGTGACTGAAACATAAAACGTAATTTTGAATCTGAAGCGAAAAGAATCTGTCATAAATTCCCAGTTCTGACTAAAAATCAATCACCTCATGTGGGAGGTGTAGTTAAAACAATAGTTGATTCATGTTCCACTTTAAATCAAGCCCCACATAGACATAAATATTTCAGGTGCAGTTTCTAAATTTGCATCAAATCAGATCACCTCATTGGATAATCTAGGTCACCAGATCCATCACAGCCTGCTCAAGAAGACTTGAGTCCTACGACAATGGTTTCTCCGAACGTAAGAGGTTCATAGCTGCTAAAACGTCCTAAGGCGCAACTTTTCAATGCCTCTGTTAAATGAATGATCATAACATCTCCAACGAGTACAACACAGTAAAAGTGCAATACGTCGAGCAGCTCAATTTTGTCTGCTGCTGAAACGCACCTTCGGCCGCCAGCTGTGAACTCTACTTTGACCTGGGCAGGCACGTCACCTCGGTGCCTGTTCGTCTAAGGTCCGAGGTGGCAACGCTTTGTGCCGGCACAAAACAAGACTGGAGCAAACGAGCAATGAACCCGGAGTCCAACGGCAGCGGGCAGTACGCCTTCTGCTTCCCCGCCGCTGCGGCCGCCGCAACTCCGGCCGACATTGTAAAGTTTCTAAATCTCCACTGTGAGACTGACGAGGACGACGGTGACCGGAGGGAATCGCGGAGTCCGGACTTCAGCCTGGGCTCGTCCGTCGTATCCTGGGAGGATGGGTGCACACAGGAGCTGCTCGGGGCCGTCGAAAACTTGGAGGACGCTACTAGAGACCAGGTACTAACATCTTCAGTATCGGGGATTCCTCAACCAAAAGTTGTCCTGTACAGTAAGGTACTTCCCGGTACCTTCGTCGGAAGCAGCGAAGTGATACTGATATCATTCTCAACATGTCCTTTAATGGCTACTTTTTGTTTCTGTGCCCTTTGCAGGATCAGGTCCAAAAGCATTTGTTAGCAGAGACGACGCATGAAAGCGCCTTCTCGACGTCCGAGGGGTTGGCTGCAAGCGTCAGACCTCTGATGGATGTCACTGATGAAGCCCCGCCGTCCAAAGTGGCCAGAATCGACAGCAACGTGGCGCTAGATGGTTTCGCTACAGCCAAGGGTGATCCTGTCGTCGGTGTGTCAGATGCTGCTTTGAGCAGAGCAAGAAAGCTCTGGGATGAGTGTAAAGAAGACAAATCCAATCTTCCCAAAGGTGATCATCCAACCACGGGATTTTCTACTGCGAGTGGAAATCCTGTCCGAATCTCTGACGCTTCCCTAGCGAAGGCCAGAAAACTCTGGGAAGAGTCCAAGGAGGAAGCTTGCGAGGATGACGTCCAGGCGCGAGAAATCACCTCTTCCAGTCCTCTACGAGATGCCACTAATGCTGAAGCTCCGCTACCCAAACCGTTAGGAATCAGTAACAAACCTGGGCTCGTAGGATTTGCTACAGCCAAGGGCAATCCTGTAGGTGTGTCAGACGCTGCTTTGAGTAGAGCAAGGAAGCTCTGGGATGAATGTAAAGAAGACAAATCCAATGTAGCCAAAGTCAATCTTCCCACTTCTGGATTTGCTACTGCTAGTGGAAATCCTGTCTGCATCTCTGATGATGCCCTGGCGAGGGCCAGAAAACTCTGGGAAGAGTCCAAGGAGGAAACATCCAAGGATAACATCCAGCAGCCGGAAATCTCCCGTTCCGGGACACCACGTGATCCCACCAATATAAGAGTACCACCCTCCAAAGTGGCCAGAATTAACAACAACACTGGACCTCATGAGTTTGCTACTGCCAAGGGTGATCCTGTGTGTGTTTCACATGCTGCTTTGAACAAAGCAAGAAAGCTATGGGATGATTGCAAAGAAGACAATACCGGTCTTCCTGAGGACAGTCATGCAAATCCTGGATTCACTTCTGCTGGTGGGGATTCTTCCCGCGTCCCTGATGATGCTTCAACAAAGTCGAGAAAACTCTGGGAAGAGCCCAAGGAAGAAACCGATGAAGAGTCGTCGAGCAATGTATTCAAAGCGCCGCTACCTCTACCCCCTCCAGTCAAAACTGCTTTGCGGCCGCGTCTGCGCGGTGCGAATCTACCATTCAAGCCTCCCTCGCGCCAAGCGCCAAAACCGCCAGCATCTCTGGCGTCCACCGAAGAAAGTCAGGAATTTGAGGCAGAGGTCGGTCAGTGGATGGAAGAGATAGAGTCCAAATTAGTGTAAGAGAAATATATATATATGTACTTCTTTATAAAATTACATTGAGACCTTATGTCACCTTGGACAAAATGACGAATCTGTCAAGTCCTCTGTGGTCCTTGTGGAATCCTTCCACTTTCACCTTCAAATCTTTATCTCGGGCCAGCAGACCGGGCAGCACTTGTCGATGACTGGGATCTATTTCTATGAAGATTTTGCCGCCAGCTGCCAACTTGTCAGAGGATGCGAGTTTCAGGAGAGATCGGATGACTTCGAGACCGTCGACGCCTCCATCTAAGGCCCTCAGATCCTCGTAGGCAGAGATCTCTGGCTGCAACCTGGAGAGGTCCTTTGTTGGGACGTACGGAGGGTTACTCACGATCACATCGAACATCTCGTTGACTTCGCTGAGAGTGCCGTCCCCTTTAAGCTTGTCGTTGACGACTTTCAGTTTCTCCAAAAGGCCCAAGTTGGAGGCGTTTTCGGCGGTAAGGGCACAGGCGTTGCAACTTTGGTCGACTGCCATCAATCGTAGGTCAGGCCTCTCGTGCAAGAGGGAGAGGGCAATCGCACCGCAGCCGCAGCCGACCTCCAAGACCTTGACGTTGAAACAAATCTCAGTTGACGACGGTACCTTTATTACGGGGACATCGGTGAGGCCAGCTGATTGTTATGCATGAAATTTGGCGCAATGATAGAGGCAAGGTCCCAAAGGCCGGTTGTAAGGAAAGATCTTCCCGTCATCCATGAGATAGTCTTTGCCGTGGTCTTTTGGGGCTAAAGTTGGAAAGGCCCTATACGTTCTGGAGGCGGGTTGGCAAGACCACGTACGCAGCCTAATCTTTCCTTCAAAAATTTGATAAAAGTTACCTTTTTCCCTTCTTTGACATGATCTAGGACGAACTGGACGAGTTGCTCGGTTTCCGGACGTGGGATGAAGACCGGGGGTCGCACCTGGAGGGTCAAGTGCCTGAAGTCCCAGTCACCTACGATGAATTGAACTGGCATCCGTGACAGACGACAGCGACTCCAACGCTCCAACGTCGACACCTGCGCGGCAGTGAGCACCTTTTCCTCGACCAGACAGGAGCGCTTGGGCTGGAAAGATCTCTCGTTGGTTGGTTCCGACTGAAAGGATAATGCAAGGCGACTCAAGAAATCGTCCGACGACCAGTCCCTGAAGACTCCTCTTTATCCTGACACGTGCTGTCACTGGTCTCATGTAACTCCCCTTGTCCCACTCTGTGCACCCGACCCTTTGAACGCTCGCTCATCTTCATCTCCATGTCCACGTCTTTGCAGGACCATCGTCTCCTTCGGATGTTGGTGCAAACACACTATACTTCTTACCTGCTTAAGTGTATGTCCTTGCTGCAGGTTCTGTGTCGTGGAGTCTCTCTCGATGGCCGCAGCCACCAAGTGTTTGGCCGAGAGCTCCGCCTCCGGGATGAATTCGGCCTCGAACCGCGACTTCAGGGTCTCGATGGCCTCGGAGACTGTGGAGAAGAACGAGGACGGACAATTGGGTCTTCGAGACCGCAGGAGACGCATGATGATCAAGACCAGTTTCAGGCTCCCCAAAATTGTTCCTGCAAAATGCGCTTTGCTCGCAAAATGAGCGCACTTTTTCCAATGCCTAAAGGAGGTCTCAGGCGCTAACTTTTTCAACAACTTCACCACATTGTTTCGTTATTCCTCTGGCCTGTGACCATCTTTTTTCTCTGTGGAAGCCGCCAAAAAGTTCGAGAAGAGCTGTGAAGTAAAACATCGGTCACCGGGGAAATATACATACATACAGTCGGGAATGTACGATTAATAATCTAGATCTGTTAAATCGAGATTTTACTGCACCTTTTTGGGGGAGAAGTTATCTAAAGGAAGTATGAATTGCATGCATCCAGTCCTCTTCTGGTCACGTTGTCATGACTGTCATGAAAGTTATCATATTGACCAAACATTTCATTCTGGGTGAGGAAAATCTCTCATGATGGCGGCAAACAGCAAGAAACGGAGCACTGCCAGGGATGATGGGAATAGCACGGTGGAATCCATGCGACAGGACTTGGACACAGAGCAGAAGGCCAAGGACACAATTGAGTTGAGCAACATGGAGTTAGAGAGCAGTGTGCGCTCCATGGAGGCCAACGTGCTGAGCTTGGAGGCTGGCAACATAGTTGATGCTGCTGATACCGATTCAGATGAGCGGCAAAAGTATGAGAATCAGAGGCAACTCAATGTGCAGTTGCAAGAACAGAAACGCTGGCTAGAACATGAGTTGGAGCAGGTTAGTGTCAATGAACAGGCTGTGGATGGTAACCACCCTGTGTGAGCATATCATAATTTTTGCTTGTTCTTGATGGAACTACAGTGTGATGTCATTGAAGCTAATGCTTTCTAAATATAGATCAAGCAAAAAATTCAGAGCGAGAAACAACATCCTCTGCCAGATCCCTTTTCATTAGACTGGGACAATCTCTCTGAGACTGAGCTGAAGCGCTTGGTTGGACAGCTGGAGAAGACTAGGAGTGATCTGCGCTCAGACCTCAGGGAGATGGAGTTTCGCCTGGACAAGGAAGGACGTGAATTCCACCATCATGATGACTTTTTCCGGATGTACCAGGCAGAGATCAAGAACCTGGATCGCATCCTTGACTCCCTGGTGCGCAATGGCGTCATTCCTGCAGGGCTGCACCTTCCACCAGCAGTGCTTTCTCAGGTTCTTCCTCCTGTCCTAACAGTACAGTATGTCCCAAAATCAGTAGCAACATCAGGAACTTCCATGACATATGGTGAAGAAATTCACTGCATTCAGACATTTCCTAGAAACCATCTTGACTTTTTCTCCCTTCACTGCATCGCAGCTTCATTGCAGGGCTTTTCTGCCCACTATTCTTTCATGGCAGTGTCTCGCACACCCACAGCATTAGGCCATGGGCACAATAGGGGAGTGTCTGTGTTAACAAAATATACATCATCTCTCTCCAATACATCAGTCAGTTATGTTAAAGTGCCTCACTTTGGTTGCAGAGCAGCTCCCAGGGAAATTCATTCCCTAGCACTGGTGGGGTGCCTACCCCAGCCCACAGTGGTGGTGTCAACAACATGAGGAAGTCTTCAGGCTTGTCCCCACCTCTGTCTCCTCGGAAAGGATATCCAGGCACTCCTTCTTCCTCCTCCTCACCACCCAATAGGAAGAAGGCCCATGGGCTGTCCCCATTGGGAAATGCAACAGATCAGAAATTGGGTTCCCAGAGGAGACCTGCGCAAGTAAATGTGGAATCTGCTTGCTGAGCCACATAAATACTCTTTTTTTGTTTCTCATGCAGGTGAGGCAGTTGCCCAAGCTCAAGAGAGGGGACAGCCCAACCAAGGAGAAAAAACAGAAGGCTAAGGCCACTGTGGCAGCTTCCACTACTGCAATCCAAGGAAAGCAAGAAGGGAAGAAAAACACTTCAGGGATGACTGCAGAATTTTTAGATACAGTTGATGAGGACCTGGAACATTAGGGCAACTTCCAAGTTTACACTTAGCTTCATGCTCATTTTTTCCCTCCCCTGTTTCAAGGACACCAGAACGCAGTATTGAAAAAGTCTGAATTTTCAGTACTTTAAACCTTAGGCCAATGAAGAAAACATCCACTGGCATTTTTGCTTACACACTTCTCTCTCAAAGCAGCCAAGAGAAATCTTCAGCTGCTTTTGAAACACCCATTTAGCAAATTTACATTGCAGAGCTGCTTCATTGCTAGGGCCCCTTTTGCACTCTGTACCCATAAAGATCTATGGTAGAATCGTAACAAAATCGCAGCCCCAATCGATCACGTCTAGGCGTACATAGCTCTAAAATGAGAGAAGTATGCCTGTTGCACGGACATTTCAACAATATCTTTTAAGTGACCGTCAAGAGTTCATATGAGCAAAGTTTTGAATCTCAACTTTCACCCCAATTTGTTAATCATTCCTTCAACTGATTAAAATTGTTGTAAAAAAGTAGAATTCCAGGTATCAGAATAGCTTCGCACAGTCTTTAGAAATAAAGAGTATATCAATGTTTTGCGAGCAAAGTTTCATGTGAGTTGAGTACAGAGTTTCCACTTGCTGCTGAAGTTAATCTCAACGCCTTTTAACTCGTTTCATAAATCACATAGCAGGGAGAGGAGAGGAAGCAGTGAGAGAAGCAAATATCGATAGGAGGCTACATGTGGCCCATGGGTTTGATTTATTGGAGTGTAAAAATCTGTTCATCTGGATTGGTTTGGCTCTCTTGGGCTATAAAGAGATGCATCACTTGCTCGACACCTGGGGTAGAACCTGAGCCAAGCGCGCTTGTCCAGACTGTTCAGCAACTACCACAGGGAGAGGCTGCCATGTAAGTGCTAAATTATGATGCACAGTTGAACAGTGTCGCTTTCCTATGTACAACATCTCTGTAAAAGAATTTGGGCTCCTTGATTCTAGTCTCTATGATGACACCCTAGTCCTCCATGGCAGGGCGCCCTAGAATGGAAAATTATCAACAGTTGAGTTCGTGCACAACATGACGGGGAACACTTGGGTCTTCAGTGTCTTGGCCGCAGTTTTTCCTGGAATTGCCGATGAATGATGAGGAGCTTCCAGCCTGCTGGCGTCTGGTACTTCTCTATCCGTAGCAGAACTTGATCAGGAAGGGGTCACGAAACCTGGACCTGCGGCCAGAAAGATCAGTCAGAGTCTCGCCCATGAAATGTCACACGTCAACATCTGGCCAACCTTCGTCCAACAGTGGTCTCCGTGTCATCGCACAATCTGCATAATTGCACGGTTGCAATTTTAACTCAGCAGCTGAACAACACACATAGAGTTAAGTCTCTGATGAAAATGCGGCCACATTGATCTTTCTCAGGTTAAACCTTATTTAATAGTTCCACATGACACGCATGTGTCATGTGGAACTATTGTATTCATGTGGAACACAACATATAGTTATGATGCATGTTTATGTAATAAGCAATCAACATAATTTCTGTTAAGTTGCTCTTTTCCAAATTTTTATGGAGCCAAACGAATCATGAATGGGCTCTAATCATTTTAGAAAATTTTGTGACTGAGAGGAGTGTTGAGCAAGTCACTAATGTAGCTGCTACACTAACAATTCTGTTACTTTCAGAATGACTATATCTTGGATCAGTATCGACAGTTTGAGGATGAAAAGTACTATGGCACGTATTTTGGGGTGTCTGCTAGCCCCATGCTCTTCATAAAGGACCCTGAGTTGCTCAGGCACATCTTGGTCAAGGACTTCAACAATTTTGTTGACAGGAACTCTGTTATCGAGTTTTCTGGGGGAACAGCAAAGACAGACATTGCCTGGAAGAAACAATTGGTCAATCTCAAGGGTGAAGAGTGGAAAGAGACAAGGCAAGTCCCCAGAGAAGTCTCTGGATGATTTTTTCAGTGATGAAGATGTCTTTTAGAGCCACCTTTTCTCCCATCTTCACATTTGGAAAGCTAAAGGTAATGGTTAAATTCATAAACTTGGTGAGTCACCAGCTGGTTGGAGAAGTGGCAGAAGCTGCCAAGACAGGCAATCCGGTTGACATGAAGAATCTCTGTGGAAAGTACAGCATGGACACAATTGCATCATGTGCCTTTGGAGTGAATGCCGGATCTTTTGATAGAAAGGAGACGACATTTGTGGACAATGCCAGAGGCGTATTTTCCAGGTTGAGAGATGGATGGATGTGGTCATCACTTCTTGCAGTCACATTTTTCTTTTTAGGACCTTGGAGGATGCTGCTATGTTCTTCCTCTACTCTTGTCCGGGCGTCAAACAGTTCATCAATATGACTAAAATACCTGTATTTAAGCCCAAGGAGACCGAATTCTTCTGGAATGTCATTTCTTCAACAATTCGACACAGGATAAATTCAAAAACAAGGTGACACAATCAATCATGTGCATGAACATACTTTGAAATTCAGCTGATTACTTGAAAGCCACAGTCCTTGACATGATTGCTCTCCTTAACAGGCGAAATGATCTCATAGATTTGATGATCCAAGCCATGCAGGAAGACTTGAGTCATGAAGTCCATGCTAATGAGCATGCTGATGACCAATTTGAGACAGATTCAGCAATGGACCACAAATCTACCAAGAAAGACGTGGATGAAGAAGTAGTCACTGCCACTGCAATGATCATGCTAATTGCTGGTTACGACACAACAGCAACTACCATGTCTTATCTGTGCTATGAGTTGGCACTCAATCAGGAGATTCAGGCAAAGCTTATTGCAGAGGTTGATGAAGCCTTTGATAAGTGTCATGATGAAAACCTTGACTACAAAACTGTTCAAAACTTGCCCTACCTTGACATGGTAATTACTGAGACACTCAGACTTCACAGCCCTGCTGGTTTTGTAATCAGGGCTGTTGCAAATGATTATACTTTGCCAGGGACCAATGTAACACTGAAGAAAGGACATGAAGTTGACATACCTATCTGTGGCATTCACATGGATGAGAAGTACTATCCTAATCCCCACTTATTCAATCCAGAGAACTTCAGCAAGGAGAACATGGCCCAGAGGAATCCCTATACCTTCTTAGCCTTTGGCCAAGGCCCAAGATCATGCATTGGCATGAGATTTGCTATTCTTGAATTAAAAATTGGTATCGTCTCTATGCTGAAAAATCACCGCTTGGTCAAGTGCAGTAAGACTCCCATGACATTAAGTAAAGATCCATCAGCAATTCTGGGGGTTGCACTTGAGAGACTCTATGTTCAACCTGAGAAACGAAAGTGAAAAGTGTACTGAACATGCAGGAATGGTCCAAGAGTTTTGAAATATACATGCGTGTTGCTACCATAGTTAAGGATGCGTTCTCAAGCTTGTCCAGTCTTCAACAGGTCATTGGGGATCTGTTGTCACATGGACATGAGCTGAAAGTGCTATCATTTTGCCCTGCACCGATCATAGATGACAGATCATGTAGAATGTGTTTTAGATCCTCTGACATGACATGGGTCGAACTAAAGGATAGGGATGCGAATAAAAAAATTGTCAGTTCAGAGTCAGTTCTCTTGTCCGATTCGCTTAGCTCAGCCTTACCGGGATCCCGAAATTTCAGGCTCGTGGTGTCACTGCTGATGACAAAAGTTAGTCATCCATCAATACAAAAGACGAACTGCTGCGGCAACGGTTTGAACAGGAGTTACGTCACTCTTTTCCATGTTTTTGTGGAGCCACACCGCTCATGAATCGGCTCGGCTCATTTTGGAAAATTTTGGGAGCCAGCTCGGGACCCGGATCCGTAAGATAGCTAGGCATCCCTCCCCCACGTTTCCATCGGGGGGGCAGAAAGATGAAATCCTAAATTCTGTTCCGTTAGGTGGCGGTAAATTCGCGATAGCACAATCAGCTAAGCTACGTTGCTTTCCCAACGAAAAGACAACATAAGGCGACCATGACTGCACGACAGCGGCGCGGCCAAGAGAGGTCCGCCGGGTCGTCCGGGTCCACCGACGGCGGCAAGAACAAAAAGACGGACTCGGGACCTTTTTCCGGGAGATTTAATCCCACGTGAGTATTCTTTGATCACAATGGTTTGTGCGTTCTGCCGTCCTCGTCACAACTAACTCGGACGGGACCATTTAAAGCCGCAGACTATATATAATCCTGCACTTTAAGATTCGGCCGTCCCGAGAACACTGCTGACAGCACCGCGCTGCCCCATCAGACCTGGGCCCGCTTGGTCATGGTCGCCGGCGTCCTTGCCGTGGTCTACTTCTCTGGGTCCACGAACCCGTCCAGCAGAACCTTCATGGCCAAAAGAGACGAGTTCATCAAGGACAAGCGATACCAGAACCTCCTCTGCGCGCCGTCGTACAAGAGAGAAATCAAGGAATTAGGCAATGAGAGTAGGAGAAAACTATGCGTCATCCTAATTTCGCGGCGATTTTTGTGCCAGATTTGTCCCCAAAAATCATTGTTTTGGAGATGCTCCATAGCCCTTGAGCGAGCCAGTTGTAGAATTGAGAGACTTTCAGGAATAGAAATGCTTTTCCTAATCACCAAGACACTTGCAAGCTTTTACGAATCCAGAGGTTATGGAAAGTCCATTTGTTGTAAGGGAAGATATTGTGCTGGTCGTGGTTCCCAAGTTCGCTCACGTATGTTACTCGCCACGTATGTGCTGAGCTTGCTGAATTGATGATTTACAGGGTGTCTACCCGTTAAGTGTGGCCGAGTGGTCTGGGACAATGTGGTCCAGACTGACGAGGCCGCAGACTTGCTCAAGGTGGCCAAGAAGGGTTTCTCGAAGGGAGGCTCCGCTGGTGGAGCCTCCATCCTTGACCTGCACAGCGGCGCGATGTCACAAGGGACAAAATTTATCGACGTCTACAAGGTCCATCCACATCTTTTCACTGAAGAGGACTTTGACCTCTACAGGTATGAAAAGAGATTAATGTAATAATAACAACCTTGAGATATTATTTTATGAAATAACCCAGTTTATGAGATAGACATTGCTCGAGTACCTCAAGATTTCTGGTACTAAATAAGGTCCCATAAAGGAGCTCTAAAGTGCTGCTAAAAGCATGTATGATATTGTGCAGACTGTGTTGTAAAAGGTAACATCAGTAATTAACCCTTTCCAGGCGCGTGAAGGACAAAGTGAAGCAAGCTGTGGCTTCGCACTTCGGTCTCGACCCTGCCAGTCTCTACCTTGCTCACCCGACCTTCTTCTCCCGTTTGACCTCCGTGCAGGCGCAGACTGCGCACGATGAGTATTGGCACGTGCACGTGGACAAGGAGACTTACGAAAACTTCCACTATACCTCACTACTCTACCTCACAGACGGAGGAGGAGTGGACTTTAAAGGCGGAGAGTTCGTATTCGTTGACGGCAACGACAGAATGAACAGGCAAGTGAACGAGGGACAGATGGACCCGTACATGACCACAGTTATACACATACAGTTCTTGCATAGACGAAAATATACCGTATATAGTAGGTCGGGCTGGAAGCCACCGTTTATGAACTCGCACAGAATTAACTCATTCTTTCCCCGTTTCGTAGGACGATCGAACCTCGTCTGGGGAGGGTTTCCGCCTTCACCTCCGGGGTGGAGAACAAGCACCACGTGGAAAAAGTCACCGAAGGCACGAGGTTTGCGCTCACCTTCGGCTTCACCTGCGATAAATCGTAAGTTCAACTTAAAACATGAAGAAGAGAAGCGAACTCTGTTCTTCTTTGCTCTCTATCTCTCTATAGGAAAGAAATCCCTGATCCAGGCCGGCGTCTCCGATCAGGGGAAAAAGGAGCACCTTGACGTTGATCTCTTGACTTTCTCTATTGACTTCAGCACATTCCTTGTATTTGTTTGAAAGCAGCGATCTCATTGCATGCTTTAGGACCGGTTATTTTAATATCTTTTTAATAAAATATTCTCTCGAAATTTACTGATTAAAGCATTCACGCACGCGTCCTCAGAGTAGGGAATAGAAGGTAACAATAAGTAGTTAAACGCCCCAAGGTTCCCATAATGAATGTTGAGATTCACACCTTTTCTCCTTTGTCTCCATCATTGTTCATGGTGTTTCCACGTCTACATTCTTGTCAACGGAAGCCCGGGGAGCCGAACTGGACGTGTACAGCGTACCCGACTGGAAAAAGGACTTGAAAGCCTCCAACAGGGCCCAATTGTGCATGTCCATGCAACAGCGCATCGGCGGGTCGTCAGTGCGAGGCAAACAAATAAAAGAAAACCGGAGTCAACAGAAATGAGGAAATGCTGGGCTTGACATGCGTACAGTGAAGTGTCACACGTACAGCAGGGGTTGGTTGTTGGCCAGCAGCGTCTGCATGGGAACAACGCAAATCTGGTTGCATTCAGGTATTGTCGGTGCAAAAGCCCCCTCGTTAAGAAAGGCTGTTGTCCAATAGGCACACACAAAGGTTGACAGAGATTTTTAGCAAGAGTCACTCTTGAGAGGGAGCAGCGCAGCAAGGTTTTGGGGCAGTGCACCGTAAGGATCACTTCGGGACCTCTGATAAAGATCCTTTACTGCGTTTGATCCTTGTTTTCTCTAGTGCTAAAGAACTAAAGTACAGCTGAGGTAACCTAGAATCCCGTGAGGACAAAGAACAAAGTTCAAAAGACAAACTCTGATGAATGCACCTTTAGCATAAATTTCCTTTTTTAAGTTTAACTTATTCTTTCTAAGAGAACTTTTTGTGTTAACTCCAGCAACATGGTCAAATTTTTGACCTGAGTACCACGCTTCACTCCCATCTTCACTCCCAGTGAAGTCATTGCAGAGTGCATTTTAGGCAAAACTCTTATAAGATTGTTAGTTGATCTGGAGCAAGACCGGATTTTTAGGGTTGCCACAAATCTCCCCAGTTTCAACTTTCGCCTTACTTTCTGTCAATTTCTATCCTTAACCCGGTCTCGTTTAATCCTTGCCCAATCAGTATATTGATCCGCTTGATTGTGACTGTATGACAGAATTATTCATGTCAGAGCACACGAAAGGGCGAACGCTTAGGCGGGATCGCATAAGACTGAAGGATCAGATTACAAAGACAAGACTTTCACTTATCACTTGGTGTGTGACTGTAGGCAAATAATGTGACTTTGGCAATTTTTGTAAGACCAAGCATAAGTAGAAGTGCAATACAGGTGACATAGAATGTGCGTTGCTGGCAAGGATTCTCAAATTAAACAATTTTTCAAACTCCCCACAAAAAAGTTTCCGTAAGTACGACACAAGATTGCTGCTAACAAGATTGCCAACCTGCCCAATGAGGGGCAGGTTAGCAATCATCATAGATGTAATATTCTCAGTGTGATAAGAACTGCGTGGACTCCGCCAACGCTTCGACCCCGATGACGAACAACCTTTTTTCGTACTTCACATGTGCGCACGCAGCGCGAATGATTGAGAGAAACCCCTGGACTTTGATCAGGTCCGTGAAGTTACTACCGTCTTTGCACTGCTACTCGCATGTACGAGTGTGCATATTGGTAGGACGGAAAAACAGCGCGCCTCCTCCGAAAGTACGGACGTACGTGCCATCAAGTCGTTGCTATCCTTTCGTAGAAAATGACATTTTACCACTCCTCAGACAGCGCAGTATAAAGAAAAAACAGGTTTGTTCGAGTTCTGCGAGAGCCAGTGAGGTGAGGAAGGACGCAGGAGCGATCTCATCCCAGACCCTCAGTCTGTGAGTTGGCCTCGAAGCCAACAGGTGCAGGACAGAGTGGGCAAATAGACACAACTTGTGATCCCATCAGCATATTGAGGCAGAAAAGAGTCGTGGAGGAGGCGGACACGCCGAGCACTGAGACCATAAGTCATGTAAGTCGCCGTATTTCACTGCGAGTGCACATGTGCAAGAACTCCTGCCATGATCGTGCTCATGTTGGCTCTGGCTGACGTGCAAGTGGCAGAGACGGGAGGAGAAGAGGTTCAGCCAAGAGATGCTTGCCACAGAAGCTGCCACGCATTGCACACGGGTCGTGAACGCACACCAAGCCCATTTCTTGGTCGTTTATGATCTGGTCAGACTTGTTTTCCTCCGCCATTCAGCCCTATGGGAGACTTCGTAGAGCAACAAACATTGTACAATAGTATAGAGCGGTCTCTGTGTCTGATGCATAACGAATGTAGTGAGCAATGTTTGCAGCAAGCAAACAAAGGTCCAAGGGTTGCTGTTCGGATGCTTCAAGCTACCGGAGGGTTTTTTTTATTCACACTGTTCATTGACGGTGCAAAGCAATTTATCCTGACGCAGGCAATGGGAAATGCAGTACTAAGGAGGACGGCGGCGGTTGGTTCGGTGTCACCGTCCACCTTCACTGGCGTTAGGACGGACCCGACGGGAGAGGCAGTGGACGAATCCCGCCCAGTCAAAGACGGGCGCCATCTCGGCGCTTCGAGTTGACTTTCCCGCCCAAACGGGTTCGGACGAACGTGCTTCCGCTTTCCGACCCGAGACCGGTGATATGTACCGGAGAAGGGAGATGTAGCAGGCGTTCGCGCCGTTTGAAAGTAGCTCGGAAAGTCAATAGTTGCGAAAGCTGGTGAAACATACAACATGCATTGCACGATGCTTTGCGCGGTGCTTTGCACAGTGCATGCGTTTCGGACTCCACTGCCTCACTGGTCGGAGAAGAGGACAAAGCCTGCCTGGCCTCCACCATATTGCTCGTTCACATCAGCGACGTGCAGTCCACCAGCGCTTTGCTCCATTTGGGGCTCACTGGCAGTTGACTTTGCGGTCCACTTTCTCTCGGCTTGAGTGGAAAGCATCAACTTGTTCTCCTCCGTTTTCCTTGGGTCGAGACACTCGCACGTTGACTTCCTGAAGAAGCAGGAGAAGAAAGCCAGCAGAGTCTGCGTCGCTGACGCTCCTTGTGTTCGGTCTGAGCAGGGCCGGGAGCAAACACGCAAGGACGGAAAAAGGAGGACAGACGCGAAGGCCCACCCACCCACCCTGCGAGCCCAGCCTTGCTGTGGTCCTCTCTTCTCAGTTAGTCGCAAAAGTACGTACGCTACTTAGTATCATACAAGTCCGTGACCGAGGAGACTGGAGAAGGAGCTCCTGATTTCGTTGTCGTCGTCGGTGACGACTTCTGCCCGACCAGAGATCGTGGTTGCTGACCAGTGCGAGTCGAGTCCTCTCATTGCATTGGCTCATGCAAGTTTCTTACATTGTGGAGGTGCTGCCGATTGATATGTAGATACATTATACTTTGCACACAGTTGTTGCCTTTGTCATGGCGCATCTGCACGCCGCCAAGTCCTTGTTGGCACGGAGGTCCCTCTCTGGACTCCCTGGCACGCTCCCACCAGCCTCAAGTCGTTTTGTCGGAGCTGCCACCCTCCCCGTGCAGACAAGGCTCTACACGTCCAAAGCCGAGACGAAAGAAAAGATACCGCCAGTCGTGAAGCCTATCAAGACCATTCTTGTGGCCAACAGGGGTAAGTCCACGGTTGGTCAAGAAAGTGCACCCGGAAGTTACTGGTGTTCACCCTCTAGGTGAGATCGCTCTGCGTATCTTTCGCGCTTGCACCGAGCTCGGCATCCGGTCAGCAGGAATCTACTCCCGAGAGGACTCCGGCCAAATTCACCGGATCAAAGCGGACGTCTCGTTCCCCCTGGACAAGCACAAGGGGCCCGTACAGGCGTATCTGGACATTGATCGCATCATCAAGTTGGCGAAGGTAAGACGGGGGGTTCTTTCGGGCAAACATAACCGTGCTGTATGTGTTGGACCTGTTCTCAAAATTGACCGGATTCAAGCGAACATATTATTACGTATCTTTGCATACTACTATGCACTACAATGTATGCATCCTTTCGTTCAGAAATTTTAAGGGCATTCCATCTTAGGAAGTGGATGTGGACGCCATCCATCCAGGCTATGGCTTCTTATCTGAGCGAGCTGACTTTGCCGGCGCATGCGCCAAGGCCGGTATTGCGTTCATCGGACCGCCGGCCGACGTCATGGCCAGGATGGGTGACAAGGTGGCGGCGAGACAGACTGCGATCGCTGCCGGACTCCCCGTCATTCCAGGCACAGACGGTGCTCTCACTAATGCCAAGGCATGTGGTTCAGTATCAGACTGTGTTTGACGCGGTGGTCATTGCTAAGCAGGCCTATCTATCTTCTTAGGAAGCGAAGGAATTCTGCGAGAAGAACGGGACGCCGGTCATATTCAAGGCAGCATACGGCGGTGGTGGACGAGGCATGAGGGTCGTTACCAGTCTCGATCAAGTGGAGGATCAAGTATGTCTTATACGTAAAAGAGAGAGAACTCTTCATGACATGCTCAAAGTACCGTTAGTGCATAGCTCACCTTATCTGCTAATTTGGCATTGACTTACGTTTTAGTTTCAACGGGCCCACTCCGAAGCTATCTCGGCCTTTGGCAACGGGGAGATCTTCATCGAGCGCTTTGTGCAGAATCCTCGCCACATTGAAGTTCAGGTTATCGGCGATCACGCCGGGAACGTCGTGCACTTCTTCGAGAGAGACTGTTCAGTTCAAAGGAGACATCAAAAGGTGATTCAATGCACCACCAAGTGCAGTTGAGATATGAAAGTAGCTTAAAATGCAAATGTTTCCACTTGCATAGGTGGTTGAACTTGCCCCGGCCCCCAACCTACCGACGGAGATTCGCGACAAAATGCTTCGGGACGCCATCCACCTGTGCAAGTTCGTGGGCTATTCCAATGCCGGCACGGTTGAGTTCTTATACGAACCAGCAACGGGTCAGCACTTCTTCATGGAGGTCAATGCCAGGCTCCAGGTCGAGCACACTGTCACTGAAGAGATTACTGGGTAAGAGCACGTCTTCAAAGACAGTGACAAAACTGAATTGATGCTATTAAATAGTTTGTTCTTTCTTCAGCGTGGATCTGGTGCATACTCAGATCAAAGTGGCAGAGGGGAAGACCCTCCCGGACTTGGGACTGCAGCAGGAAAACATACAGTCTTCTGGATACGCTCTGCAGTGCAGGTAAGCTGTCGAAAATCGCCACCCTGTCACGCTCAAGCTACTGCTAGTGATTTCCCGTCCTTACAGATTGACCACCGAGGACGCCAGCAATCACTTTGCTCCGGACTTCGGTGTTATTGACGTATTTAGGCCAGCAGAAGGCTTCGGAATCCGATGCGACAGCGGGAACGCCTTTGTGGGCGCACACGTCACGCCCTACTATGACTCGCTTCTAGTCAAAGTGATCGCCAAAGCCCACAGCCTCGAGAACACCATCTTAAAAATGAGGAGGGCCCTGAAGGAATTCCGGATCAGAGGAGTCAAGGTAAAGAGTGTCATGCTGTTCATCGACGGCGGAGTTATTGTTGTTGCTTTTTTCCTTAGACGAACATCCCATTCCTCCTCAACGTGGTGGAGCATCCGGATTTCACCAATGCGCGCACCAACACCCGGTTCATTGATGACAACCCCTCTTTGTTTGAGCTGCCTCCGTCGCGAAACCGCGCCCAGAAGTTGATCACTTACATGGCTAACACCATGGTGAACGGTCCAAGCACGACCTTCATGACGAAGCAGTTGCCCTCCGAGTGGGAGGTCAAGGTGCCAGAGACAGATCCAGGTACGCCATGCCACCAAGATTTCCCCTTATCTGTCACCTCATGAAAAAGTCAATGAAAAACTATGACCACGTTATGATATGACATATTGAATGAGTAACATTGCTAACATATTTCTTATCATCCCTTTTCTCTACATACAACCCGGAAGAACCCGACATTCCTCACAAGAGTGAGTAGTATGCACAGTGTGACAGTTTCACCTCGCTGCACTTGGTTTTTATACAGGCCTATTTGTAGAAAGTTAGGCAGGAGTTAGATTTATAAGACACCAAATTTAAAAAAAAATGGGGAAAAAAGCAATGTCACAGAAAGTGTTCCGAAAAAAATTGAAAAGTCAATTAACTCTTTCGGAGTTCTGCTATGACAACGAAGGCCTCCCATGATGCTCATTCTTGTCTTGCTTCTGTCCGGTTCATTTTTTCTTCCAAAAGGTGCACAACGCAGGTTGATAATGCTTGCTTATTGTTGCTTAAGTGGAGATCCAATGATGATGGCTTTAAAGACAATGGTGCTAATTAAGCAAGGAAACATGAGTGGAAACATGCCAAAAAAATTTATACGTAATAATTAATTCTAGGCAGCATAATAAGGCCTTTAAGTCGGTCTAAATTTCTACCAATGGCCCTGTACGCGTGAGTGGTCCATGAGTATCACGATCATTTAAAGAACAACTTGTGTCACAAATTATGCCAACTGTACATAACATCGGGTGCATAATTAACATGCTTCGTGATGAAGGATGGTGTGCACCAAGATGGTCTACTTGTGCACGGGCTCTATCGTGAATGGAGTCCGTGCCACCTTGCCAAGGAAAGACACTGTGGATCAGAAAGTACTGTCATATAGGGCAAAATGGAAGAGAACGTCAAACTAATTTATTCCTACCCTGAACCGGAGGCTTTTGAGCCTGGTCCTGAGGCTTTTGAGCCTGGTCCTGCTAGGAAGTAGCTGTTTGGGGCACAACAAGACTCCATCTCGGTGCTCATCAAATGGTGCAAAAAACTTTCAAATTATGAGTACAAACAAATTCTCATTGTTCCCTCCACCATTTCAGACACTCCTCATCCTCGAGGCTTGAGAAACGTTCTGTTGGAGGGCGGACCCGATGCCTTCGTGAAAGCCGTGCTGGAGCAGAAGGACCTGTTGGTCACTGATACCACCATGAGGGATGCGCACCAATCTCTGCTAGCGACAAGAGTTCGAACCTACGACTTGTTACAAGTAAGGAGAACAACTTAGTACATACTTTCAGCGAGTTGCGATCTTACGATCGCAATTCTTTCTTGCAGATCGCCCCCTATGCCGCCGACAACCTGAACAGTGTGTACTCGCTGGAGAACTGGGGCGGGGCCACTTTCGACGTGGCCATGAGATTTTTGCATGAGTGTCCCTGGGAGAGGCTGCAAGACATGAGAAAGCTGATCCCCAACATACCATTCCAGATGCTGCTCAGGGGAGCAAACACCGTAGGGTACACTTCATACCCGGATAATGTGCTTTTTCGGTGTGTACACTTCATTCTTCAAATTGGAAGCGGTTTCGCAGTCACTATCACCGTTGTTGCCAGGTTCTGCGAGATGGCCTTTAAGAATGGCATGGACATCTTCCGTGTGTTTGATTCTCTAAACTACTTGCCCAATATCCTGCTGGGCATGGAGGCTGCGAGGAAGGCCGGCGGAGTGGTTGAGGGCACCATGGCTTACTCTGGAGACGTCGCTAACAAATCACTCACGAAGTACACGCTCGACTACTACTTGGGGCTCAGCAATGAGCTCGTGGCCGGAGGGGCGCATGTGCTCTGCCTCAAGGTAGATTTGCTTTGCGTAGATTTGTTGACTGTGCAAATTGCTCGACCGCGCTATTACAGGACATGGCTGGCATCCTGACCCCCGCGTCAGCTACCATTTTGGTTGATGCAGTCAAGCAGCGGCATCCTGATGTACCCCTTCACATTCACACCCATGATACCGCCGGCTTTGGCGTCGCTTCAATGATGGCTTGCGCCGCTGCAGGTGCAGATGTTGTCGATGTTGCTACAGACTCACTGTCCGGAATGACGTCGCAACCTAGCATGGGAGCACTTGTAGCGGCCCAAATGGGAACTGAGAGACCGGTGCACGGTGAGTATTCACGAAAGCAATTATATGGAGTTGCGGCATGGTATCTATTATAGGTTTGAATGCCGAAAAACTTGCCCCCTATGACGAGTACTGGCAGGCCACTCGCTTCAAGTACGCTCCCTTCGAGTGTACCGAGACTCTCAAGGCTGGCAACTCCGACGTCATCCTTCACCAGATTCCTGGCGGTCAATACACTAATCTGCAGTTCCAAGCCTACTACCTGGGACAGGCGGACAAATTTTCTGATATCAAAAGGGCATATAAAGAGGCCAACGAAATCTTGGGTGACATCATCAAGGTAAAACCTCGATACCCTCTTGTGGAGTTTATAAGCGCACGATACTCGATTGTGTAATCCGCGGCTTACATGTAGGCAGCAACGCTATTCGGCATTCTCTTTCTAGGTCACCCCATCTTCAAAAGTCGTTGGAGACTTCGCCAACTGGATGGTGAAGGAAGGCCTTTCCAAGGAGGAAGTGCTGGCGCAGGCGGATACCATCAATCCCCCTGTGTCAGTCATCGAGTTCCTGCAGGGGCAAATTGGGCAGCCGCATGGAGGATTTCCGGAGCCCTTCAGATCTCAAGTACCAAATTTCTGCATGTAAGCTTCCAAGACGATCCTGTCAGGAACCTTTCCCCTCAGGTTTTGAAGGACCGTCCACGCATTGACATTCGACCTGGAGAGGATCTTCCGTCTTGTGATTTTGACCAAATCAAGAAGGACTTGCACAACGAGTTTGGACGGTGGTACATCACGGACGAACATGTCATGAGTGCAGCGCTTTATCCAAAGGTAATGTGTCATTGTATGTAGTGCATACTGAACATATGTACTAGGAGTGCTTGTTCATGTGCGCCGCATTCAACTCTGGTGCGTGTGCAATACAGTAGGTGCTACTGTGCCCTGAATGTGGTCACATAACGTCATAATGCTTGGTGATGGATGTAGGTCACTCGTGATTTCCTGCACTTCCGCGACCGCTACGGCCCCGTGGATAAATTGGATACCCGCACGTTTTTGGTCGGTCCCACCAAGGGCAAGGAGATCAACTTGGAAATTGAGCCGGGCAAGAAACTTGATGTCACGTGCTTAACAGTCTCAGATGAGCTCACAAAGATGGGCGAGCGGGAACTTCAATTCCTGATGAACGGACAGCTCAGGTTGGTTGTCTTGTCTGTAATGCGTGCATGCTGGAGAACCGCTTTTGACACTTGATGGTGCTGTCTCTTTTCAGAACTGTCAAAGTTCGGGATAAGAGCATCCCCGATCCTGCCACTGCTCGTCCTCGTGCCGACAAGACCCGCCTTCAGGAAGTCTATGCACTGAACGGAGGTGACGTCATTGAGGTCAAGGTGCGTGCACTGTTCGGTTGCTTTATGGGCTGCCGCATACCAAACATTTACGTTTTATGTTTACTCCTAACAATTTTAACAGGTTAAACCTGGCGATGCTGTGACGAAAGAAACCGTAGTGGCGGTGATAACCAGCATGAAGATGGAGACCCAGCTGATATCCCGGATGATGGGCAAGGTGAAGGCCGTGAATGTCAAGCCTGGAGACACTGTCGCTGAAGGAGATCTCGTTGTAGAAATTGAATGAACTTCCTAGTTGTGACTGTGCATTTACGACACACAGTACTCTTATGATAATTTTACTGCACATAGCACCACCACATCATGCCAGTCCTACAAGCTGAAATTAAATGTTTAGCTGTACCTCTTATTCTGAGCTTCACTAAGCATAGCACAACGATTTATACCAAGCGACATTATTTACGCCAAGCACTGTATACTAGCGCTTTCGCGCTACCCACTTCAGTGGGTAGGAAGAGGGGCAAAGATATCAAGTGTTAAAAGGTATATGTGTATGGCAGGCAGACCTCACGCTCACCGTGCTGCCCCTCGCGCAAAAGCTGGATAGACAAGGAAATAAGGCTCTCGCGCATTATATATTAGACTAGTAGTGCAAGTGTCAGCACGTCAGTGTATCTGATGCTACTTCACCGCCACCACCCCAGCCCCCTCCCCCTTAAAACCACGCTAAAACGCATCTCTTTCACCTTTCCAAGCATCTCCATCCTTCCTACCTCTCTAATCACCACCTAATTTCCACTGAAAGCCCATCGTTTAAAAGATCAGTTTGGTCCATCACCTTGATTCTACGGGGTAAACAGAGTACATCAAGTGTACAAGACCAATTTGATCTGCCTGCTCATCAATGGATTAAGCGTCACCTTGATTTTATAGGGTATATAGAGTAAATCAAGCACACATGATCACTCTTGTCCACCCGCCAGACAGTGGAATGTTAAACAGGCATTTTTTCATCTTGATTTTAATGGGTATATAGCAATTGCCAATGAGGCAAGAGAGCAGAACACCAGCAGCAAAAGTTTGTGGCATGTACAGGGTAAATGTGTGATATAAAATAGACAGCATATATTTCTGTGTATTGGGTTCATTGTTGGTCGGACGAGCAGATTTCCCAGTACCTGTTCGATATGGACTGAATGTTCTTCTGTTCAAAGTGTCTGCCCATGTGAGGCAAAGCATATTTTGACTCTTTGGTCAGTTTCTCAGCCGCAGATTGTGAAGACGTGGGGAGACCGATGTTGAAGTCCCTCCCCTTTGGGTACTTTTGAAACACTCTGTGGTGCGCTCTGCACGTCCGCCTGTGCAATTAAAGTAGGTAGTCAACGATGAAGAAGACAGCGCACACACATTAAAGAATTCCCTGCAATGCTCTTCCTCTGCCTCATTACAGAATTCAACCAGTATGGGTGCCACGCAGGATGTGAATTTCATTTCTGCTGCGGTTGGATACGCATGAGTTAGTTCGTCTCGTAGGTATCCTTTTCTTTCAATCCAATGCACTCGACCTCCGTCCACTGTGACGAAGAGAACTGCACTGTTTATATCAATTCTGGCAAAGGATTATTCATCATGTCGACTCAAAACAATGGTTGTTACAACAACCCAAGGTAAGTGTCGAAGTATTGCGTTCAAAATTTTGGCTAAAATGTAATTTTTCTCAGAGCGAGGGATCCCCGCCTGTGTCAAGAGAAAACCAGCACCGGGGAGCTCTGCAAGAATTATGTTATGAACAAATGCAAGGGCAAATGCTATCCATGCGAATATCTGACCTGCGAGAAGCACAGCCGCTGGTTGGGAAACTATATGAAGACAACGTTCAAGTCGGACTAGGACTTCAAGAAAATCCGTACCCAAGGAAATATACAATTGGCACACAAATCCGAGCACTTTGTTCATGACCATGAAATAAGCTCAAAGAAATTATGGTTAAAATGACAATAATCGATGCAAGCTTCAAGCAAGCTTGAAATGAAGGCCTCGCTAATATGCTTACTTGGAGCAGACTCATCGATAACCAATTAATCCTCTTTGAGCGGAGTTGAATATTTGTGTTGTGCGCATTTGTATTGATTTCTACTGAACTCCGAGTTGCTTGCTCCAAGCTGCTTTGCCAAACTCCAAAACTTCAAGATGTGATCCTTGGTATAAGTGATGGTGCCATTTTCCTCTCTGACCTTTGCCATTGCCAATCTCTCAAGATCCCCAGGAACCAGGATCGGCAGGTTCTATGGGGGGGCTGAGATCTCAGGTGGTCCATCAACTCCTGAAGCCTCTTCGAGAGTCCAGACCCAAAGTGATCAGGGTTGACAACCACAAAGAATTGGTCATGGTCTCTGCTTTTAATCCATTCATACCAGTGTGGTTTTTGGTAAGCACAGCTGAACCCAGACATTATTCTACACAGGAGCTCAATACCCACAGCCAGTCCACAAGCCTCGTGGCTAGCATCAATCTCAGAACCTCGCAGGAGCTGAAGTCCCACACCAGGTTGTGAGCCAGCCACCAGGTCAGTCAGTTGTGGGACAGCCGTGAGGGTCAACCGACCATTTGTTTGATGGCAGATTGTGGCCCTTCATCTTCTGGATTTCCATCTTGCTAAATGCCACTGTCGACATGGTGATGTCTAACATAAAACTCTTACGGTCTTTGGCTGCTGGAGCTTCAATGGCCAGTGGGTTATTCCCCAACATTGGCTCACCATTAGACCACGTTAGAATTACGTACAGTATGATGGGAGAGGTGCCAGTGCTGCAAATGCCTCCCATGCCTTGTGCAGAGGCTGTGCAACATGAAGTAAAGTGAACCTTCCTTGTAATGACCATTCAAGATTGACATCAGATGTACCTACAGCCCTTTGCCGTTAACCTCTGTATCGCAATGTAATCTTGAATCTTTTGAAGAATGTCGACAAAGTAAAGCCATTTGTAGATTCATTATATCGAAGCTCTTCATTGAAATGTTGTATCATTGACCCATCTGGATGTGTATCATTGACGTGTTCCAAAGTGATTGGAAGTCTTGGCACATACTCATCCTCTCCACAGACCTTGGCCTTCTGAATTCCCAGGTCCATGCAAAACTCACCCACAACTCCAAGGGCGTGTCTGCCATCCACCCAGGCTGTGGCAGGTCCAGATCCCTCCAAGGCGGACCATAATGAGCACCTCTGAAAAGTCTGCAAGCACTCATATGTGCTCGCTTACCTAAAGCACAGCTGGAGAAGAATTTAAGTCCACCATCTTTGACTTGATGTCTCTGGTGTAAGTGTTGAGCTTATGGACCCTCAGATCAACCTCAGTGAGGTTGTCATTGTCCTCAGTGCTCTTCCCTACTGGACCTATTTTTTAAAAAAAGATATAACTTGACAAAATAACCATACTTTTACTTTATAATTACCTTACTGTCCATCATAGCTGCCGCTTAATGAACTCAGAGTTCAACTTCTTCAGTGCTGCAGAAACTGGTTTGTCTGCACGGCAGAGAAGCAGCAGCCAAATGCTGGAAGCCAAATGCTGGGAGCAGGACTGTCCCAAAAAACAGGAAGAAAAGGTCTATGCACTACGTAACGTCACACGCAAATGCTTCTAGAAACATGAATGGAATGAACTGGTCATATTTTTCCATTTTATTTAGCTTTGCATGCCGGGAATTAGCGTCCCGAATATGTATACTTTTAATTTTGGCTTTCTACTTCCCCCTTCCTCACATCACGTACGTAAGGTCCTTGTGTGGTCCACGAAACCTGCATATTGTACCTGCAGAGTCTCAAGAAGCTCCCACTCCTACTGAACTGTCGAGCAAGCATTCATACGCACGCACAGAACATATATGTTCCACATAACATAACAATCCCCAATTCGTGGGGTAGGAAGAGTAACAGAAATAGAAAGCGCTATGTGTTTGTCTGTCCGTCTGTTTGTTTCTCACCCCCCCCCCCCAAGCTTCACGCTCATCACGCATAAAAGCTGGTGAAGCCAGAAATCAGCCGCGGACGGACAGACTACATAAAGTCCTCGCGCTTTGTATGGAGTCCTGTATATTAGATATAAAGGAAAGGTATCTCTATCATCTCTAATGTACGTATTACATCACTTAGTTTCTACATCACTTAGTTTCTACATCACTTAGTTTCTAATGTCTCTTATTGGCGTCTGATCTGTACATCTTGTCACCCTTATACGTATTTCGTTCCATTGTGAACCGTTATAGGGAAGGTACCGATGTAGGGAAATCTATGACAAATGTCCATTAACCCCTACTTGTTTGGGTGTCTCTGAACAGTGCAGTAAACAGCTCATGCCTTAGGTATGACCATTCAGCATGGCAAATAGCAAAATTGTAGACAGATTGGGGGAAAAGTTTCAGCCGCTTTCGAATGAGAACCCCTCTTGAAAAAAAAGACCCCCTTCAAGGGTTCTTGTGTTTTGTTAGAGCCGCGGTTCTTAATGCCGAGATTATAGCACGCAACACAGGGGTCTTAAGCTCTTGAAATTAAACTAGGGCCGTTTTGGCATGCTAAACTTATTTTGTGACTGCCACTTAAAAAACAACTTGCGCAAAGCATTCGCTTTTTCTCCCGAATCATTTCAACAGTGATTTAGAAAGGTAATGTCCCTAGTCTCCTGAAGTTCTTCACTGTCCCAATTCACTTGGTGCTCATTTTGCGGACAAATGAGGAACATTTTAGCTGAACAGTTTTGGCACGTTCGCATCTTTGAACTTTTTTGCACTCAAATTCTGGAAAATGACATGGGACATCTGTGGTGCGGTAGCAGAACTCATCGGTCAATGTGCTGCAATTGAGTGACTGCCTCATTCCTTGAGTTCTCTGAATTTCTTTGTGTGGGGATGCACAACGCATAAGATGGCACAAATACAAATGGAGCCCCCCAACAACACCATAGGAGCTCACAGACTGTGAGAGCATCAGTGAGGAAATTGATCAACAAATCGATCAAATGAGCAAAACTTTGCATAGAAATGAGAGGCAGCCACTTCATTGGTCAGCCCTCTGTGATCAAATGTCCATCAACTATCTGTAACAGGAGACCAAGTGGATACAGTTTGGTGCTGTAACTTTAAAGATAGAGGAGGTATCACCTTTCACACTTTCTCTGAAACACACTGTACTTGAACTGTGGCATTTTTCAAGGTTGTCAGCCTACTGTTGGTTCATACTTAGTTTTGGCCGGAATAAGTTAAATTTACCGTTATACACTAACAACACTTCGGCACCCTGACATTTTCAGTTTCTCCACGCTGAAATTGTGGAAATGAAATGGGACATCTGTGACATGAATGGAACCGACCAGGATGGACATTCTGGACGCTGAAAGTTAAAATTGTTTCTCACATTTCTTTTATAATTAATTAACGGTCACATGAACTCGCATAAGTCAAGCTGCTGCTTCTCCCGAAAGTCTTTACATACGTTATTGCAAAGTCTTCTCCAGAGGAGTAATGTAAGCTCAAAGTTTGACCCATATTAGGTTTAGTTACAGTACGTAAGCAAATCTATGCAATAGCTTTTCTATAAAGTGCGTGCGCTCTTGATGTAGAGGTTTGCCAGCCCGATTCAACTCGACCGACTGCGTCAAGGATCTAAGAGTGTGGTCGAATCGGCTCGATCCTGCCCCTGACTCCAGGCTCGCCCTCCCCTCCTCGAGAAGTTGATCACAAATAGGGATGCTTTCGGGCCTGACTCTTTTCTAACGCGTCGGTATGTGAAGCCTTGTCAACTTTATAAACTTTTTAATTTAAATAGAGTCTGATTTCGATTCCAAATTTAGGTGCTCGGGCTGTGCAAAAACTTCACTCGGGCCGGGCTCGTTGCCTACCCGGAGCCCCGAGAAAAAGGCAGAGGAAAGGCTAAGGCAAGCATGATAGCAGCAGCTGACTTGATAGACGACAACGACGTAAAAGCTCTCGGAGACCAGGACTGCAGAGGTGATCATCATGGTTCGCAAGGTGAGGAAAGGGCACGAACAGGCACAGATTCGCCATCTTCTATTCACCGATTTGACCCAAATTTGCTGCAAATTCGCCAAAGATCTCGTTTTGCGCGGGCAAAAGAAGGGGGCTTCTTGAGTTCATGGTGCCAGGCACGCGCTCGCGGGCAGGCGGGCCCGGGCGCGCCCTTCTTGTACATGCAGTAGGAGGTGACTTTGTTGCTCGGTGTGACAAAATTCCCCTGCTGCTGCTGTGGCCCAGTGAATGCAGCCGCCGCCGCGGCAGACTCCAAATAAGCTGAATTTCCTCCCACTTTTCTCGTTGATGATGGCGCTCTACGACGTCCCGCCCACCGACCAAGGAGTAAAAAAGGTACTCGAGCAGTCTGGGGCCTTTATGTGCCCGTGACCTTGGCGTCAGTCCAGCGATGACAGAGAGGTTTTCTTTGCACAAGTGTCCAAGACTCTGATCTTGCTCCCATTGCTGCTTCTTGCTGACGTCATCGTGGATGTCGTTGGTGAAGGCGATCTTGATTCACGTCTTTAACGAGTGAGACACCCCCTGACGACTCGGTTCTTTTCCAGGTTCACGCCCTCTACGACTTCGAGGGCCAGCCTGGGACTGAGGAGCTGTCGATCCGATGCGGCGAAGTCCTCACGGTCACAAATACAAACATCGGGGAGGGCTGGTGGGAAGGCCAAAACGCCAGCGGTCAGTCAGGACTCTTCCCGGAGGCTTACGTTGAGGCAAGACTTTTAACCCAACACAGTTCGGGGGGGGGGGGGGAAAATTATTTCAACGAGTCACGATTAGCACTTGTCGGGGGGGTGGTCTGCAGTGGTGAACTTTGCGGGGGGTAATATTGAGGGTTTATTGACACAACACAAACATTACAATTTTTCTGCGTAAACT
>JAAUXU010056724.1_pt1 | contig 39581 bp, 37 predicted proteins | sample 7278151 | NCBI WGS metagenome assembly JAAUXU01 (sample SAMN14350113, study PRJNA611818) | marine sediment metagenome | isolation source: surface marine sediment (1.8m) | place: French Polynesia: Moorea | collected 2018-08 | reverse complement strand
TTTTTTGGGGGGGGGGGGGGGGGGGGCCGCCCGGGAGAGGATGCAGCCCTTGATTTCTTGATTTATTGCAGCCACATCAAGCGCATACACTGCTTTTTCCCTCTGCTGATCTGCATAATGTGAGCAGAATTCTGCGCAGACAGAGAGTGAGAGAGCTGTGATTAACCACCCCCTGGGGGAAGGGGGCGGAGGGCGGGTCAGGAGAGAATGAAAAAAAATGCCCGGAGACCCCGCCTAAACGTTGATAAAGCGGCAACAAGGATCTGTCAGCCAATAGCGAGTGGAATAAGATTAAGCAGCCTCATCGTCGTCGTGGGGATGAAGAAGTAGAAGCTAGGAGTAACTGCGCATTCCTCCTGCCTGTGGCTGGCCTGCGCGCACATGAGAGAAGCGATGCTGCTGTCACACGAGAGAGAAGTGACAAAAGAAGCAACTTTGTGGTTGTTGCCAAGAAGAAGAAAACCACAAAAGACAGGCAGAGGTGAAAATCTCAGGGAAGGATATTCGGGCGAGGAGGAGGTGAAGAAGAAGGCAAATCATGACTTCACCATAGCCTGCTTTTAACCCTTTTTTTTTCGGGGGGGGGGGGGGGGGGGGGGGCGGTGGGAATACCAGAGGAGAGGCAGAGCGAAGGTGTCCGCGTCTGCATACGAACTGGTCCAGGTCCTGGATCTGGCCCGGGTCCTGGATCTGGCCCGGGTTCTGGATCTGGCCAGGGTCCTGGATCCAGTCCATCTCTGTCTGTCAAAAGCAAAGTGCCTGATTCTTTTTTTTTCTCCCTGACTTTTCGAAGCAAGAAAAACATCCACAGCTTGACTTCGTCCCGTTCACTGATGAATTCTTCCTTTATCTTCTTGCTCAAGTGATTTCCCCTTGTTAAAAAAAAAGTCAAGTTAATTACACGTTCCAAAAAGCCTTTCCAATTGCTATAACTGAGCTTTATTTTGAGCCGCAAACAAGCTTTTCGGGGGGTTCCAAATGAGCTTTTTCTCTTTTTTATAGCCACAACCTGGGCTCGGGTCAGGTTCTTAAAAACCTCGGGCTTGGCCCAGCTCGAGTTGACAGGTGGGAGCAACGTGAAGGCAATATTACTTTTCCCCAGTGTTGTCAACAAAAACTCTCAGCAAGAAAGACTAAACTGAAAGAAAGTTTTTCCATTCAAAATTTAGCATGTGGGCGCAGTTTTCCATGGCCATCAGAATGGGGAGCAAGAGTTTCTACTCCTCCATCTCTGTGAATGAGTCGTCAGCCGTCTTCTCGCACCTAAATAAAAGTCCCCCCCTTTTTTAGGCCTCAGCCTTTTCCAATTTCTGTCAGCAAACGAAATGAAGGAAGAACGAGTTTCTCCCTCTAAAAAAAAGTTCTCTTCGGAGCAAATATTGGCTACCAACGTTCTTCCAATGTAAGGGGGAAGGCAGAATTTCCTCACTTTCAGGATACGGGCTTGATCAGTGACAGGACTGATGAATCAGTCCGGAATCTCCGGACTTGGGGGAGTCCTTGGACTGTCTGACTTCTACCTGGTCGCACATCTTTGTACTCATTGATAAAAGTCGAGCTCACCTTGCGTAGGAGAGACCGAGACAGAGAGACAGAGAGAAAGAGAGTCAAGAGGTGGTGCCAAGCAGATCTTCGACAGTCACATCAGTTCACTTCATCGTATGCTTTGTTTGGCCAAGTCCGGACATCAAAGAAAACTGCTGGCGGGGGCGGCGGACGTAGGAGGTCTAACCCTTTTCCGCCTCTTCATCTCCACTTCTCCTGCTTCCTCTCCTCCTCCTCCTCCGTCTCCTCCTTCTTCCTCTTCTTCTTTTGCGAAAGATCAACAGTATGCGAAAGTTTGCACGCGGCAACTGCTTCTCTGCTCTCCACAGTTCTCTCTCTGCTTTTCTTCTCTCTCCTCCTCCTCGTCGTCGTCGTCAGCAAGAAGGAGGGGGCGAGAAGGACGTGCGTGTGGGGAGAGGGGGGGGAATCGGCGAAAAACCTCGTCGGCGCCACCGTCGACGTGGGCAAAGCTGTGAGGGGCGGCCGAAGAATGGCCTTTTTGAGTCCCGTGCATGCTCTCTCTCTCTCTCTCTCCCTCGGCTGCCCTGGGACCCTCCTCATCGCAGTCAAAGTGCATGACTGCCGCTCACTATTGCATGCACCGCCTACAAGTCAGCCCGACCAAGGCTGCAACACCACAACATTGTCAGCGGCACGCCATGCGCATAAAACCAAGTGGATTAATATACCGTACAAGCCTCCTCCTTGCCGGCGTACGCAAGCAGTTGGTCCTGCTGGAAGAAGAACAAGTTGCTCAAGCCCATGGGCGGAACGACAACCGGGCCAAATGCGAACTGGCACGTGCGCGTACGCATGGGAGGCAGCCGAGCCCACGTTGACATGGAAGGACTTATTTAGCAATGTTTTCCGACACAAAGGAGACAGTGAAATGCCATGAGGTTCAATGTAGCAAGAACAAAAGCTCTTGTCCTTGATTGACGAACCTGCCAAGCACAGGTGGTGCTCGTCCTTGGCAATTATCACGCACTGCAGTGCAAAAAAGGATAATTGTGGGCGTTTTAGGTCAATGACTCTAGGTTAAGGACAGGTGTGCGTAGTACAGCAGACTCGTCCATTGGTCTCTATGTATAGATCTAGAGGCTCGTATGTACATTCATCTCTTCGGGGTCCATCTGGCACGTCCGTGTAGGCTTTGAATGCCCAAAACAAGTGCTCGGTACCTCTGCCAACCAAAAGTCGTCGCGGCAGAAATAGCTGTTGTTTTGTAGCTACTTTTTGGTTAAACCTTAGGCATGGAGCGCACGCAAAGTTCATAAAAAAGCGGACCCCACGAACGAGCGTGTTTGTTGCCTACCCCGGGATGTCCCCACAAGTTCTACCCCGTCCTATTTGGCGCACACGGCGGCGTCGACCGCGTCGACGGCGCTCACGTGTCCGCGGGCGCGCGCATTTTTGGTCACAGCCGCTACGTGCAACCTTTTATGCCCCCTCTTCTCCCATCCCGCTCTCAGGTGACTGACACGATTTGCCTGTAGTCGCCGCAGCCGCCGCAGCCGCCGCAGCCGCGGCTGCCGCAGTTGCTGCCCCTGGCATACACAGTTATCCTGTAGGACGTTTATTCCTCCCTGCGTGTGTGTGTCTCTCTCTTCTCCTTAGCGCACCCAGGACAGACAGACGGACTTCCTTTGTACCTGTAACCAACCAAAATCCCAGCTGAAACTCGGGGAAACACAGGAGGTTCTTGTATAGAGAGGTTGATTCAGCTCCTCCAGTGATCCGCGGATTCTCGTCAAGACAGAGAAATAACAGACCGGATTAACTCTTTCTAGTCATGCTAGAAAAAGTGGTGCAGAAGAAGTACTCGCCAGGCTCCCTCTTGTAACTCTGTTGAAGGACAGAGCTTGTGGGGGAGACATCTTCTTGAGGGCCCCATCTGACCTCCGGAGGCAGCCCAGCTGTTACCGCGCTCATCCTTCATCCTCCCACCCATAAGGTACGAATTCGGGTCAGCCAATGTCTGGCAGACGATGGTGCTGTTGCATCTGCTCGAAGATGCGTCGTCAAGGATGTCATTTCTCTCTATGCAGAGAGAGGCCTTCAACATCAGGAAGGAACTGAGGGATTTCATTTTTGTTAAAGCAAATTCTCTATTAGTCCGCCCACATCCGGTATTTGGCCAGAAATAGCGTGTGTGACAAACAAAAAGACGCTGCAAGTTGTCACTTTTTGCCCGAGTATTATAGAAACAAAGATCTTGGCGTGAGTGTGCGGAAAATCGATATACGCGCTGCTGCTGCTGCTAACCTCACTGGAGGCGGCGGCGTCCGGGGGCAGCGTCCACCCAGCTAAGTAGAAAGGCGCGCTGAGCGTGTGCGCGCTCGTGTGTGTGTGCAACTGCAGTTGCTGGTGGGAAGACTACAGAGTATGTACTGTTATGCTTCTTAGAGGAGAGTCTTTTTTTTCTTCTCTGTCCAGGCCCTAACTCTTCTTGTATGTCTCATCCCTGAGAAGTGCAACGTGAATACGTACAAGTGTAATAATCTCTAGCCTTCGAGAGATAATCAGTAGCAGTGCTTGTAGCCTTCTGAAAGGGGAGGGACGACGAGGAGGCCCACAAGTGTGCCCTTATCGCAGTTGTCTCCTCCTTAAAGCAGCGATGGCTCCCACTGAAGGCCCAGACATGGCCCAGCTGGCGGTAGAACAGCCTCAGGGGGTCGAGGAAGAAGTGTTCGTACCAACGGGGGAGCTCGCCAGGATAGCCAAGGAGGAGCTTGGAGAAGATCATCAGGTGAGAGATAATGCGTGACGGGCCGGATCTAGAGTCTGGCCGGGGCCAAACAGGTCCTGCCTGGTGGGGATGCTCTTCAGGGGCTGCGCAGAGAATTAGGCCAACATGCCTGTGATGACCTTGTTCTAGGGGGGGGAGACGTTCAGGGGAAGGAGAGAATCTTTCCTGTTTGGCCTATTTACGTCGGGCTGCAGCCAGTATTGTTGCGTAATAAGTGGACGTCGAAATTTCAGTGCTGTGTCCAGCAAATTTTGACGTGTTTTTGCAGATGAGCAATGTGAAAAGCCGAAAATACCCTTTTTTGGCCTAAAGTCGCCACCTAAAATTCCAAGGTGCTGGTGCAGCCCCTGGCGAGACGCGTGGGGCTTTTTCTGATTAATCCTTTTTTTTTTTGACTTGGCTATGACGGATGATCCGCGCTCAATAGTGACGCCAACATTGCATTGCACCATTTTTTTTCTCCTTTTGCAGACCCGTGAGTATTGTCTTCATGAGCTCAGGACATGGCTGGAATCACGACCACATCTGGCAAACTGCAGAACCGACCGCAGATTTCTACTGAGGTGAGACGACGTGAAGTAAATTTAAACGTTGTTGCGTGAAGAAGGAAAGAAAAACCCTCATTCGACTGTTAAGGTTCTTGCGGTCCCAAAAGTTCGACCTGGCCAAGACCAAAAAGGTGTTGGTCCGCTACCTGAGGATGAGGGTCGAGTCGCCAGAGTGGTTCATGAACCTTGACCCCACCACGGAGAACTTCCAAGAGCTGGTGAGTGTCAACTCTGCCAGGACACTTTACGCCAAGGTCGTTGAGGAGAGTCTTCTCTCACTGAGCAACTTGCCAAGACCAGTGTTTGGAGCCTTAATCTCCGCTGACATTTTGCGCCTAAAAGAATTTTTTAAGGCAAAAGTGTGTTTATTGACACCGGAACAGAACGTGCGACGCATAAATCAACTATTTTCTTTATAGACCAAGCTGACACAGAAACTGTGTGAAGTATATGTTTGCATTGTGCCCATATTTAACAGGAGTTGCTGTGCAGTCTCACGTATAGGGTGAGTTGGCAACAACGCCTGTAAAAGGTCGACGATTATCTGTGGGACGCCAGTTATCACTCGATGAACGTCACGGGCGTCCAGCAAATACCCATTGTCAATGATTTCGTTTACTTAGGTAAACGGCTGCTTCATCTTTGTACTGCCTGAACGCGATGCCCACGGTCGGAGAGTCATAGTCAACATGGGCACGAGGTAAAAAAAAAAAAAAGAAAAGAAAACCCTAACATTTGCGCGATGGAACCCGAAATCCTTGCTTTGTTGATGCTGTTCATGGAAGTATTATGTTCATAACTGTGTCAGGTTCGACCTGGACCGCCACAACAACTCCGACATCATGAAGGTGATGGTGGCCACGGCGGAGACGCTTCTGGAGGACGAGGAGAATCAAATAAGAGGGTTCACGTCAGTCATTTTTTGCAGAGGTGAGTTGGTGATGTGACTTACTGAGCCTAAGAAATGTTACGAGGTCGAGTTCGCACGTCACTCAGCTGTTCTTAAATTTTAGGACAAGTATGAAACTGCGCAACATTTTGCAACTTCCGCAAGGGCCTCCTACAGCTTTCATAAAGGCTGCAAAACTTGGAGTGCTCCAACATCCTAATGCACTGTTTTACATAATAATGAATTTAAGACATTAACCTCTCATGGTTACTGTGCAAGAACGAAAGTTGGTGGAAAGGTACGTTACTTAATAATAATTAACGGCTGTTCAGACGGAAAGTCAAAGGCCACAAGCAGAGGAGCAGAGTCTTAATTAGGCGTGACGCCTCTCTTACGCAAGCATTGGACCTCGGATTTTTCGGCGGAGATTTTGGAAAATTGCACGAGGAACTTTTGGCTTCATCTTTTATTGCAATGTTATCGTAACTTGACACTATCGGTTGCGCTTTTTTTCTTGATTTCTTATACGTTTTTATCAAATTTTTCTTCCCAAAAGGGAACATGTTTTAACTTAGTGTTACGCTTCCACCTAAAATTCCGTGGTCTACAGTGTGTATTGCAGTGATTCTACTGCAATATACATAATGCATGCATAGTGGCATTAATTCAGTTAAAGTTTTAAGTTGGCTTTTTTCCCAACTCCCCCCCCCCCCATTTCAAGCTGTTTAAAAATTGCGACAATTTATCGCCAACACACTGTATCAATTACATGCCTAGTGCACACAAGCTTGACGTAACTGTGTGTCGATACTTTCCAGGCATGTCCTTGGCCCACTGCAGCGTGTGGACCCCGAGCGAGGCCGCACGCCTCTTCTCGGTGTGCGAGAAGAACTTCGCCATGCGCCACAAAGACATCAGCATCATCGGCCTGCCCTTCTGCTTCTGGGCCGTGCTGGAGTTCCTCAAGCGCTTCCTCTCGCCCAAGATCAAGTCCAGGTTAGACGCTGGCTGCGACGAGTCCAAGTTGGTCAAGAAGGTTTGCCTTGAAGGCAGTGAGAAGCTGCTCCCTCCCGAGCTGGGAGGCTGCGGGCCGACCGCGGCCGAGATGGCAGCGCAGTGGCTGGAGGTGCTCAAGTCTAGCAAGTCTGCCCTGCTCGCCATGGACCTCATGACCGTGTCCGGCAACTTGTGCGAGGAAGAGACGACAATGACGTCAACCCCCACGACTCCGGATTTGAAGAAATCACCCTTCAAGAAGTCCGCCTCCTCAGCCTCTCTGTTCAGGTCGTCCTCGTCGTCCTCGATGAAGAAGTCAGAATCGTCCAGGAGCTTGTGGTCCTACATCCCCGGCATGTCCTAACAGGTATATGACGCAAGCAAGCAGAAGAACGAGGGCATTTTCTTTAAAACTCGAGCAAGTCAGAGCGACGGGTGTTTTTTAGACAACTCCTCTTATGCAGCACGATAGTTACCCTACACATATGCGTGGTTCATGCAGCCTTTGTATATCTACTGTGTAAATTATGACACTCTGCATTAGTATGAGTCACTGCTTGGTCTCAGCCAACTTTTGTACACAAACAAATATGACAGAGGATGAAGACAACCTGGATGAGAGAGATTCTTTTCATGACAAGTTTTTTTCCTCTTTTGCATGGCTGTGTATCTTGTATAAGTATGAGTGTGCCTATACTTGTTGCCGCTGTATTTGACCTGTGATCACTGACGACAAAATCCAATTTGTATACGTTTTTTGCTATGACGACCCACAGGCATTTTATGACAAGATTATTATCAACATATAGACTGAGGAATAAACCCGAAGTACGAGTATCGAGGTCAAGATTCTTTCCAACAGGTCAAAGAAATAGCGAAGCTTTGCTACACCGATTAGGCGTGCCTTGTTTGACTTGGACCTGAATCAGATCGGGAGTAACCGACTTATATTCGCGTGCCATTTTTGCGGATTTGGAAATGAATGAAATATTGACTTCTGACCCGAATCCGCCAGGTAAGAGCTGTTTTAAACATTGAAGCCTGCAAAAACCTTGTTTATTTCACCCTTCTGAGCCCTAAAAAGTGTTAAGTTTGTCGTCTCCTTCTCGAGTAACGCGAGATCTACTTGAGTGAAACTTCCTACAAGTGCGAGAAGACTTCGGAGTCATCTTCCCCCGGTCGTTGGAACGGGTATCGAGGTTGCGTGACTCCCGCGCCCAAGCTTGCGCGTACGTCCGTACCAGAGGTCCGGGGATCACTGATCCGTACGCACAAGGGAGAGGAGCAACATTTTCGTGTCACGCACCCTCAAGTGCGGAACTCGACAGCTCCCCTTGATGTACGACTTGTCGTTTGAGACCCCCCCCCCAATTGTCTGCTGCTACTCTGGAATTGATCATTTACTTGTCATGGTAGGAAAAGTGAAGCAAAAATAACCGTGCACGTTTCAAGGCTAAAGCGCAGTCGTCCTGCAAATCCTTACGAAGGAGCTGTTCTAGGAAAAGAAGGTTTGAGGAAAAAAAAACAAAGTGAAAAGGATTCTCAGAGCCCCTGATTGGCTGGCATGAAAAATTGGAAATATGCATGCAAGAAGCCATAGACATACGAACTTTGGTACAATTTTACGCTCTGTACGTTCTTTGAACTACTACTACCGATATATGAGGGCTACATAGTACACCTATTGCCGAATTAGTGATGTAGGGCCAATTCGATTCGCCAATCCTCGAATCTTGGAAGTGACTCGATTCGCCAAGTCAATATTCGATTACTTCTTTCATGCGCCGACATCGCGGTCATGTGGGGCACGCGTGTCGATGTTGCTTGTTCACGAACAAGCACAAATATGGAGCTCCTGAAAAGATTTCGACATTAAAGACTGGGGAGGGGGAAGTGAATCTCAACGTGGTTTTAGCCTTGTGTAGGACTGGAGTTGATTTGGACATTAGAAGTCGATTTGCTAGGCCTTCGAATGGGTTCATGAGCTCAGGCAAAAATGAGGTCTGCCTACATCACTAGTTCACACTGTCACACTTTCTTGGGCTTCCACAATCATTATATGATGTGGAGCCAGGTCACTGCATCACGAATGCCTTGTTTATGTCGTATCAATCAATGTGTGATCACCAATATTGCTATGTTCACGTGGCGCAGAACTTGGACCACGGCGGCATGGACATCTTCTTTGCCTAATTCTTCCATTCTTGGTTTTTGATGGCCTCTTGTTGATGACAAGAGTAGTGGTGGGCCCGGCTCAAGCCCACTTTGTAAAATGCTGGGCCGGGCCATGACCCCGTCGGGTCCACTAAAAGTAAATCAAAATGCTTTTCCCTGATGCCAAACGTTGCCAAAGTCTACCAAGCATCATGTACTTGCAGGTCCTTATGTCTCAGTGATTCCTAATCTTTCTGCTCACCAAATAAACGCTCTGTGGTAGATCTGACCCGGTTCTGGTCAGTTTTGGAGGTTTTAGAGGGCGAACCGAAAAAAAATCGGTTCGCCCCCACCACTACTCCAGGCGGGGTTGCCACGTTCGAATCTTCAACGTCATATGACAACGACAAAACTTTGTGCTTCCATAGAAGAAGTTGCAGCATTACCGAGACAGCTTTGTTAGTACACGTGCACAAGTTTCAGTTTCTCTAGCCATATTGGAACGAGTATTGCAGATACAGGAGTGGAAACTTTCTTTTAACCACAAAAACACAATAATGTTTAATGACACTGTATTATTCGGGACTTAACATTCAGTATTGGCGACTTATACGAGTTGTTGTAGAAAGTGAAACTTCGCGACATAAATCAAACTGACAAACACATAAGTGACTGATCGATGACTCCGGATAGCATGTAAAAACTCCAACATGAAAGCAAAAAAGTAAAGAAATGAGTCACTCACGATCTTTAGGAGCTCTGATCAAAGAATAACTTTTTACATCGTCCGAAGCTGCTGCAGGAGCATTTTTCTGTCTTGACTTTCTCTCCCCCCCCCCTCAAAAAAGTGCTGACGTCACACAGCCCACGCGAGAAGAAATCACTGCACGTGAGTACATACGTACACAACGTCAGTGTGACTGCGCTGCCCATTGAAAGCTCCTCGTGAATGACTGTGTCCAGGGCCATTAATGCTCACGGTCTTTGAAAGTTGCACTCCGAAAGTCAAGTCCTGACAAGGAAAGGAAAGGTTTTGCAGTTGCAGAAAGATCTGGTCGGACGAAGCTCTCGAACGCGGTGATGACTTGCCCGCCAGCGAAAAAAAAAGCCACCTCTTCGTAGGTAACTTCGACGTTGGCAACAAGTCTTAAGCATCGGTTAGAGGAGAGAGAGCAAAAGAGGGGCAGAAAAAAACAGACAGAGACTCAAGTGTTTCGCGTTTGCACTGTCTGGGCCTCAAAAAATGCGCTCCTTCACCCATGTCCTGACAGGGGTGGCCGAATCTCGCTTACCAGACTGCACCTTAGACTGCACCTGTTAATGCCAATGCGTTTTCTTCGCAATTTTGGCATCCATCTGCATCAGATGCTGCAAAACATGATGAACAAGGTGACCGCACTCGAGGACACTCAGAGCCAGATGTCTGGGGTCGAGGCTGGAGGAAGTGGTCAAGTAATCGAGCACTCACTTCAAGTCATCCCCCCTGAAGGTGTGGAGAGCTTAAAAAAGTGTCTCCCAGCACAGAAAAGAAAAATTGACATTTCTTGACCAAGCCTGAGACCACACACCAGCCTTCCCAAAATGGGCTGCTCAGGGCAGTCATCCATGGCCTCAAGAGACCTCTACTCGTCCATGGTCCTCGGGCGCATGGAATTGTTCAACTTGCTCTCCATCTTCAACCCACGAAAGGCAGGGAGCGCAGAAGACAGTGACTTCGACTGTCGACAAGAAGGTGTCGTAGAGTTGTGGATTGACAACTCTGTCATGTTTCATGACTCACATTGTTTCATTCTTCAAGAGACAAAGAAAAAAACCCTTTTACGCAACGTAGCTGAGAGGAAGCGCACGCCTGAGGACTGCGGATACTCGGAGTCGACGCAGTAGCAGAAAAGCGGAAGTGAAAGCAGAGCTCTTAGGGACAAAAGAAAAACAAATAAGGGCTTGTTCGTCCAGGTCAGAGTAAAGGTACTGGAGAGCGGAGCTGCTACGTAAGATGGGGTCTAATTTCGAACTGTCTAACTCAGATGTCATCGTCCACGTCCGCGATCCGGCCGAGGCTCTCGGACAGCGTGACCTCCCCCAGCGGCTACTTAAAGGTGGGCGGCGGAGGAGGCAGCGGCAGCCTAGGCCGCTGCAGTGGGTCCCCCTTCGCCACTTCCGTGGCCAGCAGGGTTTATCATCATGCCCCAACAGCGACCTCGGTCGGCTTGGGGTCCTACCTGTATGACAGCAGCGTCCTGATGCCGACGCCGCCCAACCTGAGAGCCACACCCTTGTGGCACAATGTCCACCAGGTAGTTGGTAGACATTTGAAATGAACATGGAATGATCCTGCTGACGCTGAACATCGCGCGTTTTTCTTGTCCTCAGTCTGGCTCTCCCGAGGTGACGGCCTTTGACATCAACGACCGCGGCAATCGGGTGTATCTCAAGTTCGACCCGTCGGTGCCCACCAGGTTTCCCGTCAAGGAGACCAGGTTCTACAAGCCCAAGATTGAGCTGGAGAGGAACAAGATCGTGGAGTACGGAGGAGGAGCATCTGGCAGGGAGCTGTAGAAATGATCAGTAGTGGACAACACACGTAGCACCAATGGAGCAACGAAAAACAAGAGTCACATATCAGTACTACAAAGTATCCTAAGAGTATATTTTTCTCTCAAAAAAAGCCAAACTCTGACAATAAAGACGTCTCACAGTACGGTATGCATGGACGCGCACTCGCAAAGGTACACAGACACCCCGGTGGGGATCTTTGCGACGTCCTCCATCACTCCCTCCCCCGTCCTGCAACCATTTGTCTGCATGGAGAACGCGTTCAGCCAGTGCACGAATATGCACTCTGTCACACTCTTCTTCCTTCACCAACTCACTCAGCCAAGTGTAGGGAAAAAAATCCATAGCGTTTGTCGCTTTCCATCATCTCGACGAGGGATCAGAGAGGAGACAGACCTTACATTTACAACAACACCGTAGATCATCGCTCTCTTTCACAAGCCATTTTTTTCAGAGAGGAAAGTTTTTTTTCGCACAACTTGCTCGTGTGGAGCCGTTGTGCATTGCAATTGGGAAAGGTCCTCCCCAAAAGAAATATCTCACACCAGGGGGCGCAGATCAAGATTGGAAGAGCACCCCTGGTCTCTTTCTCTGCTCATAAAACGTCCCCCAAAAGAAGAACTTTCTCTTCTTTCCAAGATTTCGTCCTATTTTTTCCACTCGTCAGTTCTTATCTTTCCATTTCGCACACCCGTGCTGTACTCGTGTGTGGAAAGTTCATTTCGGGCTGACGACGAGATGCTTTGGGCCGGTCTTTTCTTTCTTTGTCAATACAAATCTGTCTCCTTCACTGTTATTAACGCCGCTGTTATTGCCGTGGCCCTGACGCCTCAGCTGGCGCGAGGATAGCAAGAGCTCTTGCTCGACGCCGACGCCGACGCCGACGCCGACGCCGCCAGGGTGTCCCAAGTGCCCGGAGGCAAGTGCAACTTCGCCCAGTTCTTCGCTTGAGGGCCTCAAGTTCCTCATCATTTGCCTGCCGCCTCCATTTTTCAAAATGGGCTTGGGCTGTTGCTGTTGTTGTTGTTGTTGCTGCTGCTGCTGCTGCGGCGGCGGCGGCGGCGGCTGCGGAGGCGGCGGTAGCGGTAGCGGTAGCGTTTGCTGTTGCTGCGGGGGCTTTTTGCAGTCGACCGGCTCTCGGGCACCACTCTGACATCCACTGGTAGGCGTCCCGCTTCCGCCGAACCGGGCCTCCAACTCTAAGATGGCCGTCTTGATCTCCTCGAGGTCTCTGCGGAGATTGGCCTGTCTCATGGTCTCGCACGCCTCGCGCATGCGAGCGAGCTCCGATTTCATCTCGGCGTAGTTGTACCGGTTGCGATCGTAGCTGTCCGGGGCGGTCAAGTCGTGCGGGGTCGTGGCCACGGTGCTGTAGTAATACCGGTGTCTCCGTCTGCTCGCTCTGCCCGGAAGAGAATTTTGTCTGAACACCTCAGCGGAAGCAGCAGCGGCGGCTACGGCGGCGGCACCAGCAGCAGGAAGACGTCGGCGGCCACCGCGGCTGCCGCCGCCGCCATCACTCATTAACAGGACGTTGGCCCGCTGGTGCTGCAATACTCGATACTGCCTCAGCACGTCTTCTGTCCACAAGTGATTCTGCTCGTGATGAAGCAAATAATACTTGCTGCTTTCTTCGTCCTCCGGAGTCATTGTTGTTGTCGTCCCTGCTGCTGCGAGGCCTGTTGCTAGGCCCAGGGGGGACTCCTCCGCCTCCATGTGTCTCTTGTGGCACGTGTGCGCCAGGGGCTTTGTGCTTGGCAACAGAGGCGAGAATTTTTTGTCAGTGCTGCTGAAGCGGACCCGACGGCCATTTTCTTGACGTCGACTTCCTTGTCTGGCCCGTCTCCACTGTGATCTTCCTCCGCTGCCTCTGCCGCCGTCACCGCCGCCACCGCCAGACAAAGCCACTTCGTCTGCGTCCTCCAGTCCTCGAGCAAACGACACCAGCGGGTCTGAGGGCGATCGTAATCGCATCTGAGGAGGTAGGAAATCTTCAACGTCTTCTGCTTCCTGAGCCACATAATACGCTTTCCTAAAGAGACTCTCTTCTCCTCCTGCGAAGCTGAGTGGCCTCAAATTGAATCGGACTCGATTAGAGGTGCCTGATTCTTCATCCTCGCGGCTGCGTTGGAGGTCGTCGTCCATGATTCCACGCTGTGGAGAGCCTTGGGCGACTCGCTGAGGTATAATCTGCTGCTGCTGCTGTTGCTGCTGCTCCTGATGGGCCCTCAAACCGTTCAAAGGTCTCACTACGGAGACTTTCTTGCTGCCGCCGCTGTTTTCCTCCACCGTCGACGTACCAGCGCCCCTTGAGGCAGCGGAAGTGGAGGAAAAAAGTTGCTTTTTTGGCTCGTTGGCTCTGGCTTCTTGGAGGGCGACGGTGGGGAGTGATTTGTAGCTCGCCACTTCTACCCTCTTCTTGACTTTTTCTTCTCCAAAGTTTCTCTGGCGCAAAGCGGCGCTGTTGCCATCCTCAGATGACGGAGGAGGGGGGCGTGGATGTGGGGGGGCGGCGGCAGCGGCGGCAGCGGCGGCGACGGCCGACAAGGACATGGAGGGGTCGACACTCGCCGTCTTTAGCGATGGCGGCGGCGATTTAGACGCGCTAAATGCAGCGTTAACTCGCGCTTGGGTCTCCCGGAGCACTCGCATGGGCGGTGGCTTCTGTCTGATGCTGTAGACGCAGCAGACGAAGAAGAGCGTGCCGAAGATGACGGCGCAACCGCCGAACGCAGCCGTCACGTACACGCGACTTTGAAGCTGGGCGCCGCTGCCACCTGCGCCGCCGCCGCCGCCGCTGCTGCCGCCGTCGCTGCCGCCGTCAACGATTCGACGCTTCTGCAGGGTCGTCGTCACCGGCTTCGCCGCCATCGTCAGCCGCACGCTGCGGCGAGCCACTCCTCCTCGATTGGCTGCCTTGCACGTGTACTCGCCGCCGTGGCTGTCCGGATCGGCGTCAGTGACGACAAGGTGACTCGTGCGGTTTCCGGCTTCGTCTTCGTCCTGGATCAACTCGCGCTCCATGATGTGAAAAGCCGCGAAGCCTATGCTGCTCAGTGATCCGTTGATGATGCGCTGACCCTGCCACGACCACTGGATGGTCGGGATCGGGTCGCCGCCTGCTACACAGAATAGTGTCACGTTTCTCTTCCGCTGCTGTTCTTGCTCTTGGAGCAGCTCACTGTCACTGTGGTCATCTTCAATGGGCCCCGCCATCAACACTCTAGGCGGGCAGGCAAACTCTGCCGCCTCCAACTCGTCCCAAGTGCGGTGGCGAAGTCTCGGCGGCGAGGAACAAGCTGGAGGGGTGTCCGACGGGACGTTGGCACTGAGCAAGAACGTTTTGAGCGGCCTCAGGGCGCAGTCGCACACGAACGGGTTGCGCTGGAGATCGACGCCGCTCAGTCGACGCAGGGGCCGCAGCGGCAACGGCGACAGCACCGAGAGACGGTTGGAGTCCAGCCTCAGCCACTGCAGGGACCTTTCCAGGCCTTTGAAGGCCTCGTCGGACAAGCTCTCGATCTGACAGCTGCTTAGTTCGAGCCTTATTAAGTGGCGCAGCGAAGCAAAAGCACCAGCGCCTACTCTCTGTAGTGCGTTTCCAGACAATTTGAGCTCCATTAGTTGTGGTAACGTTGCCAGAGCTCTAGAGGGCACTTCTTTCAGCTTGTTCCTGCTCAAGTCGAGCTCGACAAGATTGGTGAGGCCACTGAACGTGTCCTTGTCGACGTCGACGAGGCCGCAGCCGCCGAGCATGATGACCTGCAGGTTGAGGAGGTTGGCCTTGGAGAAGAGGTCGGGCTCAAGGAAAGACACAGAGTTGTCGGTGAAATGTAGAACCTGCAGTGGGGAGAAAACAAGGAATAATGTAACATTACGTCCGTCAGTCTGTGCAGAGCACACTGATCGCGGAGCCAGAGATGCAGTGCATTCGTACGCATATGCAGTCGACGTGCCATTTTGGCACTCGTCTCGCCAGCGCTCCAACTGTGCCCAAATCGAGGTTCGTCCAAAAGTGAAGCTTGCAAAATAAACTGCTGTACTCATCCCACTTCAGTGCTGCAAAAGCCAGTACAGTCGATGACACTTGTGAAGGTCACTTGGGTGCACAGCATTTTGACTGTTTTATCCGTCGTTACCCGGAAGAAAACAAAATAAGATGACCTTTTGGTTCGGTAAAGGCCATTTGGACTGATACGAGCTGTGACCTGCATAAGCGTCGTCCACTGCAGCAGTGGGAAATACATCCCAACAAATCTAAAGGCCAGGAAATTTGTCCCAAACTTGGTAAACGAACAAAACGTGTAAAGTGGATTTTTAATGAGTAAAAATATTGGTAAGGAGGACAATTTTTTTTGCAAAAATCTCGCTTCTTCTGCTAAAACTGAAATCGAAAATCGAATGTCGACTGCACGCAAGTAAAAGATCGCTTACAGTGCGAATGTTGCTGTGTTCTTTCTCTGTCTCATAAGACAACCCAATTTTTCTCTACCTAATGATAATAAGACACCACTAAAGATAATAAGAGGGAAACAACGACTCGAGACAGTTGAATAATGGTTGTTCTTGCTTTCATCTTATCATAGTTGTGAAGAAAAAAAAGTTGCCGCTTCCTCACCCAACTTTGCTCTCGTGCGCCAGCCCAGCGCACCTCTACTCTGCCCACTCGGAGCTCCCAGTTATGCGCATGTTTTCCGATAATTTGGTCCACAGAAAAAAATCGGTTTCGCACATGTTTACATTGTAGATGAGCTGCTACCCGCACGATAATTTTTCACATTTTTTTTCTCTGACCTGCGTTCCCACCCCGGGCTGCATCCTCGGGATCGCGTTGTACCCGGCCGAGGCGCAGTCCAACGTCTCCTTGCCCTTCTTCCACACGCACGAGCACCCAGGTGGACAAGACGGTGACGACGAGGAGAGCAGAGGAGGTGAGAGCAGAGCAAGGATGAGAACCAGAGACTCCACCATCATCAACGTGCTGCTGCAACAAGACCAACAGAGTAGAAGGGATTGTGTTCAGTAGTGCTGGTCGAATCATTCAAAGACGAATCCTGAGTGTGAACCGAATAGTGAGTCTTGCAAATCTGACTTCCATGTAAATCTTTAACATTTCTGAATATGGGTCTGATTCGAATCCGATTTATACCGAATAAACCAGTCAAATCTTTGTAAGTTGATGAACTAGCAGAAAAAGTCAAAGTTGAACCAGCCACTGGCACCTTGAGGGACGTTGCTCTGCCAAATCTGCCCCCAAGTCGCTGCTGCCATACTGCCTACCTACTGTACTCCTGGATGATCTCAATTGCCAGGTATTTTCGTGATCAGCAAAGGATTCGAATCCGTGACAATGCCACTCCCAATCTTGGACGTACCTACAAAGAAGTTCCCAATCTTATTCGAGTGACGATTCGAATCATAACCAGCCCTAGTATTCAGTGTGTGCTCATGCATATGCACTAGGCAGATGGCGCCCAAATCTTCCCTCATGAAACAACTATAGGGCGCTCACACCAGGATCTAACCGGGTGGGACCCAAGTTCCGCAGCTTCATCAATGATTTCGACTCTGTCGAGAAGAACTTCATGGCTGCCACGCCGTGGCATGTGTGACAGGACGAGATCTTTGGGATACTTGAGTTGTCACAAGTTGCCAGACTTTCTGCCCCACTTCCAACCCCACCCGGTATAACAGGGCTGACTCCCGTCAACGTTGCTGCAGGCAGAAGACTTTTGTCAGAAATGGTGTGATCAGAGCAAAGACCTCTGTGGAAACAGCCATGGCAATCGGTGAGCGCCCGTTTGATGCAGTCTTGTATACTGTGGCTGATCTTATCTAGTGAGACACACGCAAAGCATGTAGATAGATGCCTTTAGAGGCCGCACGCGAGGCTGAAGGAGGCCACAGCGAGTCCTAAAATGTCAGCCACATGTTAATTTAACGAGTTTTATGGTCATGCATACGTGAACATAATACCAAGGACAGTAAGTGATCTCATCTTGTGAAACATATGAAGCACATATGCAGAACGTTTTCATTCCACTGAGGAAGGCTGCATCGAGAAGTAAGAGATGTTGCTTCTTTTCAAGTACAATGAATACTGACGAGCAGTTGTTGCTTAAAAGATGGATTGCTTTTTCGTGCAAGGGGGGAGGGGGATGTACTGATCACATCAGCTGAAGTCAGTATAGTTTACAATCAATCCTCCCGAAAAAATAGTGCTACATTTTCATTTCTTCACTATATTTTCCGTTTTCAGTTTGGTGCCTTATGATACCATGCATGTACTTCTGCATGAGCTCCTGAAATTTTTCTACTGAAAAGCAACGATTTCGCTTTGAATCACAAATTGCCTGACCGTGACGTGGTCCATATTTTCGGTGAGTCTTTGACCTGTCCTCTGCCTTCCACTGTCCTCGGGCCTCCACCCCGGCCTCGGACTGGTCAAATCATCTCAACGAAGACTCGCTACGGACAGGCGATATATGGTTAATATACAGTATGCATGTGCCAAATAGGATTGATCAGCCCTTCACGAAGTTTCATTTCTCCTCGTCGAGGAGGGCCAGAGTGGCGTGTTTGGCCTGTAAAAGTGTGGATTTGTTGCTCGTCTTGGACATTTGGAGGTCGGCCCATTATTTGGCAATGCCAAACGTACATTGTAAATTACAATTTGTGATGTATAAGATGTAATCCTTTTAATGCTCTTCATAACTTTCAGTCTTGTTACAGCAAAAGGGTGAAAAAAGACCAGTCAATGGATTAAATTTATGGGGGAGCTTAACAAGGTCCATTGAGTGAAGAAAAAAGTCATGCAGGAGTTCCGGAGTCGACTGCCATTCTCTGTCACACAACACACTGTGATTTAAACGAAAAGTCTCCTACCAGGGTTTTGGCAACGCTGACGCCAAGACTCATCCCGTCGGATAGTTTTGGTGCCAAACCTGTCTCTGTGCACCTCCCCCTCGGAGAAATTAAGCCTGGTAAAGAGTGGACATACTTTACGGGACATACTGTATATTGCAATGTTAATGCTTTCTCGACAAAGCTGAGTCGACGAAAGTTCGAGTGTTTTCTGCAGCACGACGTTATGAGGAATATCGCCAACGTCTCTTCCTCTTCTCCTCCTTTTTAGCTATGTCATCAAATGGTTTCTTCATGTCACCCACCGATGAAGACGACCCCGAGAGAGGGAGAAAAAAAAGAAATGGCGCCATTAAGCACCATGGCCTTGCGCGGCCTTGCTCGGCCTTGCCCGGCCTTGCCCGGCCTTGCCCGGCCTTGCCCGGCCTTGTCTAAGGTACAGTGGCATCAAGAAACCATTTTTAGTACGGCGAAAGTGGGTCTGTGCTCGCTGTTCTGTAGCAAATGGAAAGCAAAGATGCCCGACGGAACAGAAAGAAAGAAGACCCTCGTTCTACTTCGCTTACAGATGCTGTGGATGCCTTTTACACTGCCACAGTTTTGCAGTACATACACGTATATGGATGGATGGATGGATGGATGGATGGGTGGATGGATGGATAGATGGATAGATGATGTACAGGGTGTCCTGGCGAGGTTGGACAGCTTTGAACACACAGCTGTTGGTTCTTCTCTCTTTTTTTCTTAGTGTCTACAAACTAATGGGTCTTGCTATGGTGTAGTGTTGTATTCGACTCAGTGACGGTTTTTTGGGGAGGGGGGATTCGGATACGATTTTTGCTCATTCGGAAATAAATCTCATGTTTCTCATCAGATGTGGCTGAAGGTTATTTCTGGCAAGAAATAATTTTAATGTTAGCTCTTTCCCATTGTGAACTTGCAATGAACGAAACTTTTTCCTTTTCCAAATCTCCTCTTGTAGCCGAGTCAACTGAAGTTGAGTCATTCGCCACGAGCTCCCAAATCGACTCGAGTTAGGGTCGTGATCGGAGAATTTGCATTCGAGATAGAGTCAATTTTTGGTGAGTTAATACAACATGATGTGAACGGTCTTCACGGTCTCAACGTGAAATCTTGATCACAAAATCCTATAATTTTGTAAAATGATGTGTGCACAGTTAAAAAATTGGTGGGAGAGACCTCAAACTGTCTATCAAGTTTCTTCCGGAGTTTTCTCGACATCCCCGGGTTTTCTCAGGGTCCCCAGATTTTTTGGGCTCAGCTCTCTCTCTCTCTGCCTTCATCACTCGAAGAAAATAACAACTTTCAACAGAGAAGTTTCGCAAATACCTTTCTAATTCTGCACCAACCGAACGAGTCATGCGAATCTGCGCCAACTGACGGCATGCTAAGCCTAAGCATGTGCAGATAGTGTGAGAAAAGAGCATTGGCCAGAGAAGCATCTGCAGCATCTCTTGAACACCCTGTATACCCATATGCAGAGAGAAAAGTCCGAATCCGCAGCGCACAAGTCATATCCAAGAGGGATGTTTCTCATTTCTGATAAATCCGAGAGCTGCCGCAGACTGAAATGATGATGTTCAGGCCGGGCCAGAACGCGGGGAAAGTGACTGACTGCGTCTTTGGAAGAGGCGAGCAAGCAAAAGTCGGGTGGAGAAAGTGTCGACATCCTCATTCTTCGCCTTTCAGCATAATTTTTCTTCTCGCATTGTTCCGATTCATTTTCATTGTCAAGCTCAGCAAAAGAGATGTGTATGAATGGAGTACAGAGAGAAGCATAAGAATCACAAATTCGTCCTCACAAACACATAAGGGATAGAGAAAGTTTCCATGCAAATTACGGCTCTCATTGATTTCCACAAAGACAAAGCCTATTGGACTTTGAGCGAAACTTTCCAACGACTGTCGGCTTATCGGGACTTCGTCCACCCCGCTGTACTCGATCCAGTTGGAGGCCCCTTTGAAAGGCACACACACGGGCGGGTGTCCCGCCAAGCAGTTGAGGAGGAAGAACCCAGGGTGGAAAGTCACAATCGCCTGCTTCGTTATTCACTCGTCTAACGTCAAGGTCGCGGAAAGGTTACGACATTAATGGCCCGGAAAAGAGGAAACTTTTTTTTTAGCCTTTGCCTCCGCCAGCGAGGAGTAGAAAGGAGGCATTCAACACCAGCCATTCCACAGCTCCATGGCCAGTTCATTACAGTGGTAACAGAATTTCGATCCGCTGGAGTCAAAGCTTCCACTGTGGCCTGAGTCTGAGTACATTTGACGCGCAGGGTTTCGTAAACGTTTGACACATATTTCAAAGAGTCACTGGCGAAGCCAACAAAGGCCCAAAGGCCAATTCTGTGGCCTTTTTTCTCCTTCTTCGGCACTCGTAAAAAGTCATTCTCTGGGTGGTAAACGGAGGGAAAGAAGCATTGGACGAAATTTCTCCTCTCTCTTGGTCGCTTTAAAAACTCGTTTAAAGAAAGTTCTCCCCCCGTCCTATAACAAAGGGGTTAAAACCCGGCCTGCCCCAACAGTAACGGATGCGAAGAACAAGACTTAAGCACGGGTTTCCTTTTTTTTGCTCTCGAAGAGAGAGAGAAAAAATGAAAACCACGTCCGAAGACGAAGGTTCTTATAGCACCAACTTCCTCTCTATTGATTCATCCAGCGAGACGATCGAGGACTCGATTATCATATCTGGCACCTAAGGTCCCGTACTTGTACAGGGGCTGGCAGAAGTTTGGTCACTTGACTGAGCTGAGGAATTCAGATCTATTCTTAAACGAAATGTTGACGGAGTCCAGCACGTCGGAGCCACCCACGCAGAGGATGAAGTTCTCCAAGACGTCATCCGGGTCGCGTTCAACGCTGTTCCCAACCGTCTTTTCGTAACTGCACGCCAAATGGGGGGGGGGCAAGGAAGATTAACCTTTGTGCTGCTTATAAATATCGATTAGGCTAGCTGAGTTTGGAATGTGGTAAAGACGTCATCAAATGGTTTTCTAAGAGAAATTTTTGGTTTCCCCTCTTCTTGTGATAAAGTTTTGCCGCCTAAGTTCATATTTGGAGGGCAGAGCTAAGGACACTTTGTTTTCAATTTCATTTGAATACACTCTAGCATCCGGAAAATAATTAAGCAGGTCTAATTTGACCTCATTTCATCTAACCAAACTCATAATTTGACTAGAATGTCTTCAGATGGAGTCTTGCAGCAAATACAGCATGAACTAACAAGTTATGTTTATGTTTTCAAACTTATGCCAGGCCCTGGATGGAAGTGCGGTGGCGGCCCAATCACATGAATGGATGGCCCAAATTGGTTAGCATTGGACCGAGCACAGTGTTTTTTCTCTCTTCTCCTATGCCAATGGACTCCTGTGGCGTGACCTCGAAAGCAAGAGGAGCTCCTCACACACGTTTTGTACGTACTGTTACTTCCCAGACTTCCTCTCAACGACAAGACACCTCTGTTGAAGAGCTGAGAATTTTTCTGCTATGGAATGGGAGGTAAAAGAAGAGATTTATCCTCTCATAAATCAGAAGACTCTCTTCTTCGCCCCCTTCTTCGTCCTCTTGAAGGCTGCAAACTTGGAGAGGATTTGTCTTCCGTTGCAAATCTTGAGGAGGGAGAACATGTGTAGCTACTTAAATCGCCGATGACCTTCGTGCAGCAGTTCTAAAGGTAGCTCTTAATAAATGCGTGGGGAGATAACAGGAGAAGAAATTATGCCAGGAGCAATTTTCACTGCGGGAAGTTGTGGGGGAAAGCAGGATGCGTTCGATCACGTGAAAGCATTGCCAGAGCCGTACGTAGCAGTAACTTGTTGCTACAGCACCTACTACGATTTTTATGAGAGAGAGAGAAAGGCTCTTCAGCTCCTCAGTTTATGCACACTTCAACGAAGAAATTGCCCAGAAGAGCCTCCACTTCGAACAAGAGGGCCTACTGGGGTGGGGGAGAAGGCCCTGGCTGGCATTCCGTTTACACAGACTCTGCTTATTGCCTACGAGGTTGAGGCCTCTCTCAATGTCATCGTCGACCTCGCCAGGCGCGATCACCACATACGCACGCAAAACACCAGTTCGTCGTCATGATGGCTGCACACAACACTCCCGTGGTGCCACTGGGGTGGGTCGTGGTTGCGGCCGAGACGGTGCGGTTGCAGCGCTTGGGTGAAGATCCACAGTCGGAGGATCCGGTACGAGTCCCATGAAGCACGACTTCGTGCAAGTCGTGCTTCGCCTGACGAAGGGAGAACTTCTGCTGGCAGTTGCAGTGTGGCTCAGAGAAACACACTTTACACTACGACCAGAGACCTCTTCTTTTTAGGCGCACAAACGTCTCACACTGTGCTACATTCACAGATTGTGTTAGCGTCAAGAGTGTTTGTGGCTCACACATTTGTATTTAAGGGTCTTTCATGTGTCAAGCGTGAAATGTACTCTAATTATACTTTACGTAAGGTTGCCCACTTTGCATTCATTTCATTCATGCTAGGCAAGGAACTATTTTTCCTGCCTTCTTATGTACTGAGAGCGGTGGCAAAGTCCAGATCAGGACTCTTGAGGCACTGCAAAAAATAATACAGAGACCAATATGTGGGACCTGCAGTAACATTTGGGCCTCGATAAAATTGTGCGTGCATAATGAATACAAAATGGACAATCCGACGTAAACAAGGCACGTGCATTTGACACATGGTGTTTTATGAACTCTCGGTCTCTACAGTCCTCATTGCTGCCCTTGTGTTTCAGGCAGCGACACTCTTGAACTGCTGAGACCGGGTGTTAGTAAACTGCAACTTTGCCAAGTGCACGTAATCTAGGGTCGTTACACTACGTTTGTAAGCGTTCAGGGCGTTTGCGGCTCTGAGTACCGCTGGCGTCATATGCAGAGATCCTTTGACGTGTAAAGTGGCCAGGGCGTTTGCGGCTTTGACTCAGTTTGCACAACATGCAGAGCGGTAAAGTGCCGGTTGTGGCCGTAAGCACGCTGTTCTCTTCAAGGATCTTTTTTGATGCAAAGTGTCCGTAGGGGTTGCAGCTCCAAACACTTGATGCTTCATCTGACAGAGCCTTGTCAGTGTCCAGTGTGATTGCGGCACTGATCACCTACATCCAGAGATCATCGTAGGTGTACGTTAGGGTGGGCCACTTGAGGCGAATTTGTTTTTTCCAAATGCGCACTCATCAGCAGTTGCGACTGATGTAGAAAGTCAGATCCCACCCAATCTGACTGACATTGGTCCACACAAAAAGGTGTTATAAGGCTGACAAGGTGTTGGATCTTATAAAAAAGTAGGCTAAAATTAAATTTCTCAAAAAAGTGTATTAGTATTTTTTGACCAAAAGGATCACATTTCACAATAAAAATTTCATATGTTGACAATAGCACGGACCCATGTTCTTTAGGACATGGGTCAACACCTTGTCAGCCTTGGAGCACCTTTTTGTGTGGATTAATCGCAGTCTAATGAATGAAATTAAAGTTCTATTATGAAAATGTGACCCTTCTGAGCAAAAAAGTATAAAGACACTATTTCCTAATTTTGAAGTAAGAGGGTACCTCATTTTTGGACATAAATTTACTACTTAAAGTATGCTGAATTTAAATTTCTGAAAAAAACACATTAGTCCGTTTTTGACCAGAAGGATCACATTTTATAATAAAATTTTCATATAGTGACAATAGCATTGACCCATGTCCCCCAGGAAGGTCCCCGGCTCCAACACCTTGTCAGCCTTGTAGCACCTCTTTGTGTGGACCAATGGCAGTCAGATTGGGTGGGATCTGACTTTCTACATCAGTCGCAACTGCTGATGAGTGTGCATTTTGAAAAAAACATTCGCCTCAAGGGGTCCACCCTAGTGTACAGGATCGAGGGATGTTGGTGTCCCTCAGCACACTTTGCACTACGTTCGATAATCTTTGTTCGTGCAAAGTGGGGTTAAATCCACACTGTATGCCAATGAGCATTCATGCATCCCTCCTGTCCTGGTGCAGTGTGCTGTCTACTGCTGTGAATGTGTGCGTACAAAGTACAAGTTACATCTCCCTGTTCGTGGTAAAAAAAGGGAACGTATATTATTGCACGCAAGATATATTATTCGTACCTACCTACGTCTTCTGCTTAATCAGGGATATAGCGTACATAGGAAAGAAGAGGACAATTTATCAAGGGGACTTGGTGGTGTCTTTTGGGGACTAGGACAACTGCTACCCCAGCTTTCTTCGAATTAGTAATCTTAGGCTGCTACCTTTAGATACCATTGTAATTGTCAGCCTTCCAGGTGGGACACCTGGTATGGATGGTGGGCCTTTATGTGTTGTTGTTGTTTGCTATGCCAAAGGACAGGTTGTAGGGCAGTGAAGGATGCCGTCAGGCCTCCAGGACGGAGGTCAGCAGCAATTTGTTGCACGTCAAGTGTGCAGCACTGACAGAGGACAAAGATGTACAAGTGGGTTGTTTTAGGTCACCTGGCTTTCTTGACGCTTCTCTACGTAAGCAATAACGCAGCGACGGAAGAAGAAGAAAAATGGCCACGTGGCGGTGCTGTCGTCCCTCCTCTCTGTCTCCCCCAAGAACAAAGTGCCCATGACCAATCAGGGGAGGGAGAGAACAGGCCCGAGAGAACGTGAGGAAGAGCAAATTGCGGCTGTGAGACAAGTTCTCCCTGTGCTGCTGCCCCTCCTGTCCCCACAGCCCGGCGATGGCGATGGTCATGGTGGCGAAGTGCATCACCATCTTACATTACCAAACGCTTATTCTCGGACAACAGACAAGGAAAGGCTCTTTTCCCATAGAGGGAAAGAGAGGGGGAAAAAGGGAGGGGGAAGCATTATTTCTTTCTCTGTCGACAGACCTTTCAGACATCTCACCGTCAAACTGTCCGGGATAAAGATTTGGGGCTTAAGATTTGTGGAGGGGTTGGCGCAGCTGGACTAGGACTTGTCACAGAAGATTGTTTCGCCGGGGTCACGTCACTTTAAGTCTTTCTTTCTTTCTTTCTTTCTTTCTTTCTTTCTTTCCCGGCGCAGTGACTTTTTCCGCCACCCCTGAGGGATCGTAATCACGGACCTTCTCACCAACTTTTCATTAAGGCATCACAACTTTCGGGAGGTCACTTAGCTGCCTTAAATCCATCACTGTTATGTCTTCATAAAAAGTTCAGTGGCCTTTGTGTAAGCTGCAGCAGGTTCTTGCGCAACTGTCAACTGTGCAACAGTCTGTTGCGCAGACTTTATAAGGTGAAACGATCCTTTGACTTCCACAGGGGGAGCATCATAAGGCTGGGAATCTATGCATGGTCCTGCCATCGGTGCATGACTTGGAAAGGAAATTTCGTCAGCTGCTTGCTCTTAACAGTAAGTAAAAAAGCAACAACAAATACACATTTGTTTAACTTCGACAGTAGAAGCCGTTTGGAAGAACAAGATCCGTTCCAGGCCAAAGCGTTGCTCATAAGGATTAACAGCATAAGAAACATAGCAGAGTAATCGTGTGCTCAGAGCCTCGAGGCGATGCTCATATAGTCATTATGCCTTAAGAGTGTAAGAAGTTGACGGTTTTACCTCCAGTTCTTTCGTCCAAACTCGTCTTACTCAAGTTGGGATTTTGAAATTCTCAAAATTACGCAGGTTTCTACCGTTGGTGATGCAATTTTGGATGAAAATTATTCTTTTAAGCGGGTTTGAGTGCTCTTACATGCGGGAAAAAATCATCACATAAAGTGCATTTCCAGAGAAATCTCTTCTCATGTGCGGATCGTTCTTACACCCGGTGTTCTTGTAAGAGGCTTCGACTGTGCTTTAATGAAATGGAGGAGTTAGCAAGACAAGGAGAATCAGTTTCACTCTGGTCTTACAGTAGAATAAGAACATACGGTATCTTTTTAAGATCTCTGTCGAACCAGCGGCACAGACACTTTTTTAAATCATGCTGTTTTAAGTCACTTACCTTACAAAGTTCACACAGGTGAAGTTGAAAATGTCTACCTTTTTATGAACTTTATTGCTTGTACTTTTTGCAAAAAGAGCAGTCACCCAGGTCCCCATTTAGCTCTAAGATAGTGCTTTTAAAAGTGCTCCGACTTGACACGTAAGGTTATGGTTAAAACGCTCTTACGAGAGTTCAGTTTAAGGCCTCTACTTTTTGTTTATGTCGCCCTACAAGCAAAATTATGTATTGCGTTCTCCTAAAGTGGAGTCTGCAGATTCCAGCCAACTTGTACAAAATTTTCCTGAGCTTTCCTAAAGTCTGGGCTGGCACTTTCACACTACTCAAGCAATACATGATGAAACCATATAGATGCACGTACGTGTGTGCTTCAGATCCTTAAAGTGGTTCACTCTCGCTTTTTTTTGCAGGTACTCCCAACTTGGAGGTAGTAATTACCAGTGTACCGGTACACGGGCCTCACAGGTTGGAAGGCATTGATTTAACACCATCCTCCGTACAGAGAACTGCGAGACTGACGTTCGTAATGTCCATATTGGCAAATTGGACAAAAAACCTTGGCGGAAAACGATCTGGGCTGCGAGGGCGGAATGTTGAATTTCTGGGAAGGTTCTATCAAGGCCCACCACTAACATCATTGCTGAATCAATGCCGCAGGAGAGCCTCGACAGTCACGTTGTTCATGGGGACAGAAAAGGAGCTCTTTAGGGCCATGAGGGGCTTCGGAGAATAAATCCGTACGCACCGTGCTCGCGTTGCAGTGACTGGCGAGGTCAGCACATGCAGCACTGCACGGACATGAGGCCACGCAAGGTGTTCAGTCTGATATCAGGTTAATGTGGCCTCCTCAACCTCACCCCAACTATCTGCTGCACCCATCCATCCATCGAAAATCAATCGTACTACGTGGCTGGGGAGGATCCGCCAATGTGATTAGTGCCCCTGAGAGGCCTCTTCTCTCGTGCATTGTAAGTGATTGCTGTCCCTAAAGGCGGAAAGAAAACACATTACACCCAAGACCAAACTTACAGAGAAGAATGCCAAAAGCTGGAGCCAGCTCGTTGGCTCCGGCGTCCAAGGGCAGCTTGAACAGCCTCCGTGACATGATGAAGACGTCGAAGCAATGGCAAAACAGCGCCATCTAGCGGTGACTCTGGTCAGAACGAGGCCGGTTGTGGACACAGGTCAAGGCGGCGTCCTCGGAAGGGTTTCTTTTTAACAGAAGCACTTCTTCTTCTGTCTGCAGTCAAAGGTAATTCACAGAAAATGTTGCTGACACCGGTGCTTTTTTTGGGCGATTTTTGCTCTACACCTCTAGATGACGATAAGGCTCACTCGTTTGCACTGGCCAAATCTTACTTTTTCCCTTAACATTCATGCGTTATTGATGGAGGAGGACGACGAGGAGATTCTTTTGAGTGACCACTCAGTCTCTCTCGCTCACTCCTTTTCCATTTGAAAGGGCTTCGCCAAGGACCAGCCCGACTGCACCCGGCGGAAGCAGAAACGAAAAGTGTTTTTCCACCAATATTTGTACTCCCCAGCGATGCTTTCAACTATTTTTCTTTTTGTAAATGCGTAAAGATATCATGGGAAAATGGTTTCACTTATGCACTCGGCACCAGAGCATTCATACTTGTCTCCACAGCGATGCACGCAAAGTGCGAGCGAACACTCATGTAAAGGCAGTTGGGAGCCGCAAACACTTTTGACACTGCCCCCTGGGGGATCTCTGAATGTAATGTAAAGTGTATTGAGAGCCATAAACACCCTCGACATCTAACGCTTGAAAGGACCTCTGAACGTAGTGTCGCAACCACACTTTGCACCTGTAGGATCCTTGAATACAACAGTGCGTGGAGAACGCCCTTGCAACTTTACACTTGCAAGGATCTCTCAATGAAGTGCGTTCAGTGCCACAATAGCCTTGACACCTCACACCAAAGGGGTTCTAGTATACAACAGGGTGTTAAGGAGTCACGAGACGCCCTTGACCCTTAGGAATGCGGCGTAAAGTGTGTTCGGGGCCACAAGCACTTTACACCTCACAATGTTGTGGAAAAGCGCGTTTGGAGCCGCAAACAACCCTCGACCCACACTACAGACCCTTTTAGGAGCCACACGGTGTAGGTGAGGGTTGCTTAGGGACTTTTCATGCCGGTGAAAACTTTGCAACCAGATTTGTCTCACGTTGGACAAGAAGTACTCGCCGAAGTCAGTCCAAAGAATCATTCTCCACAAAGGGGGTGAGGGCTGCCTTTGTGACGTTCATGAATGAGCGCGTGCACGTCAGTCAACGTCAGAGCAATTGACACTCGATACCGTGCACGTGCAGCAACGTGCGTGAAGCCTAAGCCAGTTATATTGAGTGCTTCACTTTGTGCCTTTTTTCGTATATACAAGTAGCACACACACGCGAGGGTCACTACCGAGTACTTCTTCTGCATGTCGTGCAACGTCGGTAACGTGTATCTGGCCAGAAAATCTTGTTTACCCCCCCTAACCCCCTGACTGCTAAGGTCGACTGCAGCAGGTCAAGAATGGCAAGGCTGCGCAGGACGCTACTGGCCTTTAATGAGTTTTCCGTACGCACCTCTCTTCAGGAGTTTGGCCTTTGTTTCTCCTCCTTCTTGACCTCATTGGCCACTTGTTTGCTAACTCGACGACCTTCTCAGTGCGGCCTTTTTCGACGGCAAAAGGGCCGAGGCGGGGTGCAAGTGCCAGGCCTCAGCGGCCACGACCATGTCTCTAACAGGAAAAATGGCTTCACTCGAAGTCGATCTCTCTCTTGTCTCTCTCCTCCCCGTTGGCGTTGGCGCATTTTTGTCGGGCCAACGAAAGCAGACTGAGAGCGGCAAAGTGGATTACGGCAAAGCGACCAAGGAAAGAAACTTTCTCTCTCTCTCTCTCTGTGTGTACTGAAGCGCGTGCTTACACACACGCGCGCACGCGCACGCGCACCTTCAGCCACATATTGGGCCTCATGCCGCGAGCAACCAGAGGAAATCGTCTTTGGCGGTCGACGCCATCCAGGGAGCCAACACCAATTAAGATCCTTAGGGCAACAACACCTCATGGACGGAGGAGAAGGAGGGGAGAAAAAAATACACGTGACTTTTTTCATTATATTGCTTCAGAAAGCAGTCGTTAAAAACTAGGACTGATCACAAGGGGCACAATGAGATGATCTTGATCGTACCGAATCATTACGCAATTATCCGTACTTTGATCCTTGCGAAGATCCTTGGGTTTTTTTTCTGCCTACTCAGCTGAGGCTCTTGAATTATTTAATCTTTTATGCTGTTGGACCCCCCGTCAATCAATCTTTGTCTCCCCCCAAAAGGCTTTGAGCCAGTGCAGACAACGCAGGACAGTAAAGGGCGTTACACGTAAATTGAGGCAGTCAAAAACTTCATCCAGATCAATATGGAGAGCACAATGGCTCGTCTTGGTGACTTTATGCACAACTCAAAGTAACTAAGGCAGTTAAAAGTGATATTCTTTGAAATTAAAAAGGGGAAAAAATTAAACTAAAGTGGAGTTTGGGGCGCCAAATTACTCGGATCTGCCAGGACCCCACCAGTGTCCTTCCCGTGACCTTTACGGGCAAAAAATTGGCCTCTTTAATGGTCGTCAGTGTTATTAGTAGCGAAGGCCGTGCGATGTCCTTCTTCAAAAAGGACGACAATGCGAATTACGAGGACAAAGACCTTAAGGTCTTCGAGGCAGTTGTCATCTAATGAATGAACTCTGTGGCCAATTGGACAAAGTACATCTTTCATTAGTACTCGGCATCTGCGCACAAGGCCAAGAAGGTGCAGAAGTGGTTGGCAAAGCACGCGCTGCACTTCCGGCCATTCAAGGCCGACTTGAGGCCGGGCGACGACTTCTTGTAGGGGAAGTTGGCTGAAGGTATGGTCTGTTCCAATCATCACAACGGTGCATAAGTTGGAAAGGCTTCCATCGTGGAGGAGACGGAGGCCTCGGACAATGTGGAGGGCGTGCAAGGCCTACAGGTGGAGGCCGCCGTCGTAGCTGAATAGGAGGGGGGAGGCAGTGATGAGTATTAAGACAGTGGGGGAAATCTACACTTGATGCTTTCTCAACTGATGAAAACTTTGTGACCTTCATTGAGAGCTGTTGAGCGCCACCATTGCGATCATCTATGATCACCTGTGCGATCAATTGACGACGACACCCGGTAGATCATGATGATTGAAGCAACACCACTTGAATGCCTTTGAGACCTCGGAATTTTGGGTGGAAATCTAGAAATAAGTTAGGACCTAACCTAAAATCCCCCGCTGGTGACCCAAAGACTTGACAAAAAAAATTGAGCAGACAATTGAAAAAGTCGAGATAGCAATTAAAATTGTCAGGAAAACAATAAAAAGGGCACTCAAAGGTGAAAAAGCATGGAAAATAGAACAATTAGCTTTGGTGACCTAAGTTGCAAAACCCCTCCTAAAGTTCCGAGCCCCACTTATCAGTACTTGTGTGTTAGCCATTTTCAATTTGCCACCAGAGAGGCTGCTTTTGTCACTAGGAACATCATTTCTCCACGTCGAACAAGCTTGGAAAGTCTCATTTCTGGTGCTTCTCCACAAAAGAGGATGATTAAGGAGTCCATAAAGGTAGGAAACAGCAAAAGAACCGTTCTTTTTCTGAGTTCCATTGGCGGAATCTTTGATTCTGGAAGTAATGGATAACCGAACAGGTTTCGGAGCTTCTCTTGCACTCACTCATTCAAAAAACAACGGTGGCTTGAGTCAAGAAGTTGAGCTGAGCCACCACCTTGTACGTGTTTGGGGTCCCCTCGGTGTTGAGGATACCTGGACATGACTCATTGTGGGCTTCACGCGCAAAATTTCAGCCTTAACGAGACCTCGGGATTGTAGGTGAAGAATTCAAGCTCATTGGATCGACGACAAAATTGCATTTTTCTCAACCTTTAATTCAAAATTCACAATCCCATCCCCCCCCCCGCGTCTGCCCCGAATATTCTGCACTATTTTCTCCGTTTTGTTGTCAAAATGTTGACCCCCAAAGTTTGGCAGTTCACACCAGAAACCCATTTCCTGTGTGTTCCACCTAAAATGCCGCCGTCCGCCCACAACTGTGAAGTTGGCGCACTTAAAAATGTCACACGCCGCTGTACACAATCATGTCCCTCCTACGTAGACAGCACAAAACGCTCTCTCGTACGTAACAGATACAAAGTTGTGGGCTCGAAGCTATGTGCAATAACTTGCATGTATCGATCCTGTTCCCACGCACCTGCCAACGCGCGTTGTGCGACAGCAACCTGAAGCTAAATACCTGGTAGATGCCAGGTGAGTCGATTGGTTAAAAAAATACCTTAATGAATCCCGACGATTAAAGTTTCAGCAAGATTTTATTTATGTGAAATAGCTGCTATTTCGAGCTTGACACGCGTAACATCCCATTTTCGGACACTGACTCTCTGTGTCGTAGTTAGTAGTGTGTTACGCGTTCTATGAAGCCCCTCTTTCATTAATTAAAGACATCATGGATTTTGGTAATTACCCTTCTTCTCGAGAGGTAGAGTAATTTAGGAGGGTAGGGTAATTAATAATTCTCATCCAATGTGTGACTCTAATTGAAAAAAATGACCTCTTTTTTTAAAAAAAAAAAATGAAATGAAAAGCGGGGAAATCGGTGAATTTGTTGGACTACCAGCTTAGTGCTATGCTTGTGAAACAAAAAGAGATGTGATACCATCGTCTCCGGTTGGAGTCATCATCTCGGGACCCTTGCTTCCCGACGAATATATATTCTTTAACTGACAATAACAATTGGCTTTTACACCCTAAGAGCTTCAATTACGTATCCTCAGTCCAAAAGCTCATACATTTTTGGCAGCATTCCTCTCTGAGTCAAACCATTAGAAAGTCAGCACACTGGTACCTTGGCGGATCAAGTTAGCCGCCAACAAATCACTGTATTAACAATTTAACTTACCACCAAATACCCAGAAAGGTGGTGGAAATTTTGATTTCCTGCACACAAGTTGGTGATTGTGAGCAGAGTTCAATAATGACTTTAGCTAATACGAATGCTTCTATTTGGTCTTTATGAAAACGAACACTAGCGAGATCGGATGAGGACAAAGTTGAAGGCTCTTGAAGTCGAAATCTGACCTGGCCTTTTGAGCTGTCTGAGATCAAACTCAACAGCTAATTCACACCGGATCGGACCGCTGGGCTCGAGATCTAGGGATGAAAATGAGTCGAGACCTTAAAAACTACCCAATTGAGCTGAATAAGACGACGAAACAGTTTAGGATAGTTGTTCTAAGTATAATTCTGGAATCAAAGGGTTAGGAAGAAAAGACATGCATTATACTACACATACTCATGACCGTCTTCGCATATTTTATAAAGTAAAGAAAAACAGGACTGGGAAGAGTGATGACTGTAACTAAACTTTGTTGATAAAGCAGAGACATAAGGAGACCCTACTTAGGAAGCTGCCCTAAGCTGCAAGGTGAGGACCTCCCCTGCCGGTTCAGCCCACTCTGCCAATTTGTTCTTTTACTCCAACGAACTTCAAAGCAGGAGTAAGTACGCAAATATAATGACTGGTGTCTTATCATTGTATGAAAATTTAAATTTATGAGAGGAGCTCTCTTTTGCAGGTCAGAAAACGATGATACGCTTTAAAACACCAACCACTGCCTTACAATAGCCATTTCTTAACTTCTTTATCGGAGTTGAGTAGCAACTCCCTAAGAGCAAATTAGTCATGTGGCACGTCCTTCTCTTCCAAGTGTCTTTTAAGGCCTTGTAAGATTTTGCAGAAATGATTGTCATCCAGCATTTCACACTTCACAATGATCCATATTTGCCCATTTGCCCATATAGCAGCTCAAGGGGGCTCCACAGCAGCTGCTGCAACTGTATGGCCCGCAAAAGATGATATGTGCATGGTCTGCTACTCTTTACGGCCCACTGCACCACCTTAACACACCAAACTCCACGATGCACAAATAATTGTACAAGGCAGGGAAAATTTGGAAAGTAGCAAAAAGCGGCATAAGACGACAAATATCCATCTGGGCCGAGCCCCCACTTCATCTCCTGGATTATGCAGCTCTCAAATCATGACCTCCAGCCAGAACTCAATAAGAATGGGAGGAAACTTGGGAAGGCCAGCATTTCATGGGACATCAAGCAATTTGAGCTGTATATTGAGATACACACCTCAAAAACACCGAAGGCTGGATATGGAATAGACTCACCCCACCCCGAAGTTTCACAGGTCGGGGCCGACCCACACCCATCACTACTTGCAGCTGTCGTTGGCCTGACCCGCCTGAAAGAGCCTCTACGGATACGAGCGGAGAAAAGAGAAGAAGCCGCTAGCGCCGACCGCAAGTGTCACACACCAGCAACAGCTGCGTCAGCTGCCACTGAGGCCTACTGCCGACCCGGGAAAAATGCCTTGGCTGTTTTCTCTGGCCCCGGGCATTGGCGAAATGTAAGAGTGAGGCTTCAAAATGCCTTAGCTGTGCTGTCAAAAGTTGCGAAGATTGCTCAAGGGGCAAGCACAAAGAGGTTGGTGAATGCCTACGTCAGACATTTATGCTCAAGTTATGTATATGGCAATGAAAGCCTCGCTCTCAGAATCATTCAAAAATATACATAAATGTTAAATTTACTGCTTAAATGCTCCGCAGTAGTCCAATGCTGTCACTTTGAAGCTAGAAGTTCCCCGTGCTTTATTTGGCGACAATCTCAGGTGAGTCGTACAGAACGTGGGTCCAGAGTGGATCCTCTATATGACGACAATTCTCCGTGTAGTGATCACTCTCCGGAACACAAAATTTTCACTTTGTCAGAGTGCTCAATTCTACGATTTAGTACGTACTCGATTTAACGATATATTTTTGAGCACTACAAAAAAGCTGCTGTCAGCAAAGATCCTTCCCAGAGAAAATCCATGAAGCTCTGAAGTTGATCTTGCCTTGTCGAGTTACGAGCGTCAAAAGTGCAGAGTTACATGATAGCCTTTTTAAGGAAAATCGTAGGTGCAGTGGATTCTTGAATTAACGGTGTAATTAATTTATGATGCGTCAACTTAAAAATATGGTTGAATCAAGTGTTGGGTGTGTACTGTACTAAAAACAAAAGGCTTCAAAAGTAGAGAAAACGTTGACAGAAAATACAGAAAAATGCCATTTCACGATCATCTTGGCCGTTTCTGCTTTGAAAGGTTGTTAATTTTCCACTCTTTAACGACATTCTCGATTTCACGATAGTTTTAGGGTGATTGACTGTATTATTAGCGGAAATATTGAATTTCAAAATCCATCTATAAAATCCTTTGCTAAAAATGATCGGTTACTGGGCAAACAAAGGCGGTTTATAGACGAATTTTGCCTGGCGTTTCCAATCATTCTGACTAGATTTTCTTGCAGTTCTCATACTTATGAGGCTTAAATCGCACTCAGTTTCGACAGAAAACAGTGAATCTTTATCTTCTTAAGCAGAAAAGATCGGCTTAGGACACCTTAGCTGTGATGCACGAATGAGGTAGCCAGTGACAGAGGGCGACAAATTCAGTTACGGACCCGCTTCATTGGTGAAGAAACTCTTTCCCGGACGCCCGCCAAATAAGCAGGTTCCACTGTATTTGCAGTAACTTTTGTAGTGGAGTTTCGAGAATGCCAATTTTGTGGCAACTCTTCTCTCACTCTCCTCTGACATAGAGGCATATGTTTTGTTAAGATCCTACGTTATAAAAGTGCCTCTGATTGAGATGAATTTTTTTTTGCTAATACTAGACACTGACCTCCGTTAGCTCCTAAAATGTCAGATCAATCAGAGACACTTTTATAACATAGGATTTTGAGAGTTACAAATTCAGACAGCTCTTTGTTCCGTGCTACTGTAGTAAAACTTGAAATCAAAAGCGCAGATGATAAACGACCTGTTAGGAAAAAGCTTTTTTACTAAAATTCTTTGTTTTGACCCTATGCCAAAAATCCAGGAAAAAAAATGTGAGTTTCCGGAAAAAGTACCTTTTCGAACTAGCCCAGTATGTATGAACTGGTGCTGCACAGTTGAAATAGCTTTTCTATTTAACCTTTCCGGGCAATGCAACGTTGGACTTCTATGACTGATGTAGTACTTGAACTCGTGTGAGACCGCACAGTCAAAGACACAGCTGACGTCTGATGTCTCGCAGTGCAAACTTCCCCAGCAAAAGGTGATCACGCACACCGAGGTCAGCATGAGTGTCGTCACCTTGGATTCATATGTATTTAACTCTTAAGAAATTACAATGATTAAACCGTCTGTTCGAACTCCTTGGCAACCGTGTACAAGCACAGTGTCCACCCTAGCAGCCCCAATGTGGTTCCAGAGCGTCGAGAAGATCTGGCAGCGTTAAAGCATGATGCTGGCACTGTCATAAATGAGAAGAATTAAGCAGTAGTCAGAATATGGTACTCGACAATCTCATGTCCACGGACTTCGACGTCGGATTTTATGATATACTCTCGGGTCTTTTTTCGTACGGGACCAGTATTTCAAAGGACTTGATGCCACATTTTTTCTTCATTGGCATGTCTTATTTAACGTGAGCCCAAAAATACGACACCACATTATGGTCTCCAGAGCCAGAAAATATTTCTTTTTTATTTTCGGGATAGAATAGTCTGCATTTCCCGCTTGGAGGGGGGGAGCAGTTTTCTACAAACAATGCACCATATATCCCGGTTTTGCGCACTGCTCTGTACAGAGCTGTACTGCTCCCTCCCGTTCCAGCTGTTGAAGAAAAACTAAGGTGTCAAATTACGAAGTTGCACGCGGTAAAGCAGGCCTTCAATGTCCTTGCTTGGTCCGAGTCAGTTTGACGTGTCCGAGGGCAGACATCGTCCGAGGGCATGGGGTCGGAGGGGGGGGGGGGACATCAGGCCAACGACATGTCAAGCGACGAAGATCAACGCAAAGAAAATTAAGCCCACACATATATATACTTAAGACGTTGAATTTTTGCTTTATTGCAACAATTTAGCTAGTTTGGAACTTTATGGGACAGATTCTCTACTTTTTTGGTCAGATTTTATTGTATTTGACAGGCTTTCCCCATTTTTACTGATCCTCATTGAAAAAGGGGAGGCAGCAAGATGAGTTGCAACCATGAAGGAAAAATCCAACATCAAATAACAAATTGGATCTCTGTGAACAGGCTTCATTGGCCCTGACAAAATGACATCGGAGATTAATTTGAAAGCTCGTTCAATAAAGCTCTGGTGTACCATTATAAAGGCAATTTTTGCGGGAAATATCTTATATTTCATAGACAGGGACCGTTTACAGACATAACCCCGTGGAACAATGAACAAAAAAGGTAACGATGAAGCATAGGAAAAATCTGGCGTCAAATTACCAATTGCACGGCTGTCATGTGCGCTACACTTTCCTCGTCGATTAAACCTGTCCTCGGCCTCTATGAACCTCGGGCCTTCGCCCTCTCTCGAACAACGTCGGGCCTTCGCCCTCTCTCGAACAACCTCGGACCTCGGAGAGGCCAAATCAGCTCAGTCAAAACTCAAGTCCTACAAATCGGACGTGCAATATGTATTTCATACCTGCGTACATCTGTCGACTCTGTGCCAACGTTAGTTCTGTACTTCGGGTCTCTACTTTTACTTTGGATTCAAGCTGTCGTCTAAAGCTATATACTTGAAAGAGGAGCAAAATTAACAGACGACGGAAGGTTGATAGAAGAGGTCACTAATATCGTTGTCAAGGTCATTGAAGAGGTCACAAGCCTCTAAGGGGCTTGATGAGGCCTTCAAAGGCCTCCGTGAGCTTGAAAAAAATCACGCATACAGTGAGACATAGGTCTGAAATACTTTAATGCTCAATATTGAGGAGTTCGTTGCTGCAAAGTTGTTTGATTGATGATGCAGTTGTAGCAGTTGGGAAATATATCCTCTCTCACTTCAGCAAACAAGTTATTGCAATAGTATTATTCATATTACACATTTCAGCATCGTGTTGGCTAGCAAAGCTTGGTAACCCTGAGGTTGACAATGCTATCCACTTTGACCGACTTGGTGCAGTCCATGCCGAGGCCAAGCAAGGCTGTGATCAATGGCTGAGGAGACAAGACGCAGTACTACAATTCATGTTTAAAGGTTTTCGAAGAAAAAAAGTTGCAATTTTCAGGCTCTTGGTTGAGTTTTTTTTCCATAAAAGGGTTCAAACTGAGAGTCAAAGCTCTACATTTCAGGGTCACCGCCAAGTAGGACTCTGTGGAATGTGTCTCATTCTTGTTTTGCCAGGAATTTATCTCATGATGAAGGAGAAAACTTTTCCAACAGCTTATGAAAATAACATTCGAGTGCAAACAAAATTTCTCGTTTATTATTCCTAAACTTTTCCTGCTTCCTAGGTGTTCTTAGACTTAAGTCCTCCACTTTCAGCGATTTCTTTGTTCTGTTCTCGCAGGACGTGGACGAGGAGCCTGAACATGTCCTTAAGCTCATTTGCTGCTACCAAAAGCTGCATCGTATCTGCCATTCGCGTGCAAACCAAAGCCTGATCACTCATCAAGTTCCCCTTGCTGCCTCCACTTAAACATTGCCACCAACTTGGGCAAACCAGGCCTCGAAATGCGACTTGAAGGACTTGCAAACAGCGATGTCGGTAAGCGCGGTTTTGGGGCGAGAATCAGTACAAGTAAGTCGACCACGGCTGCAACCACAAAGTGCGAGTACAAGTGAAGAGGGTTGCGGGTGATGGTACTTGTAAGTATAGGTAAGTGTCACGCACTGTACTTACCTCCTCGGAGAGGATTCAGGGGACAAGGCTCTTGTGGTAGGACCGACTTGGTGACGTCACATGTAACAGAAAAAAGTTATCTTGAGATGCTTGGATTCTACGTAAGCTTAATATTAGCATGACCAATGTGGTTTCTGTCTCGTGGTTGACTTATTGAGCTGCCACAACTCGTGTACGTGGAAGTCGGAAGTCGATATGGTGAATCTCGATATAACGGATAATCTACTGATGTATATTTGCTGCTCGCCACGAAATCTGTCATCTTGTGACTTCACTGAACTTCCAAACTTAAAAAAAGCATAGTAATAGAAAGTGTAGAAGGGTCCCACATAAGTTTAGACGTATGCAAATGTCTGGGGACCCAGCAAATCAACTTTCAAGAACCAGCTTTTCAATTTTGGTTGCTACAAACTGCACACACACAACTACAAGGTTCGTTTACATAATGCGTCCAATATGATTGAGTTTTTAAACGTTTTATTCAATGAGATGAAAGTATTGCTTACCAGCATAACCAGCCAATGACCAAGTTTGAATTAATTTCTGTAAAAATCACATTCCCAGTACTGACCAAATGAACGTGTTTCCAAACTTGTGCAGCACCCTGCAGGTTGAACTGGAGGAAGTCCTGCAAGTCCACTGACTTGCAGTAGCTGATCTGGTACTCGGACACGTTCGACGGCGGGCCAGTCCCACACTGGTCGACAACCACATCAATAACTGTGGGAGGAGAGGGCAGCGTGATAACATTTGTCTCTGTATCGACAAAAGCCAACAATAGGCAGTACTTACTCTGTTAATCCACGATGCTGGATTATTAACTGATGCTTGGGGAATATCATGCATTAGGGAATTTTTTAAGGTTGGCGGATAATATCGGGTAAAAAAAAAATCCAGCAGAGGCTCTCTGAGGAATTTAGATCCTCTAAAATTCGTCCAGACTTCTCACACAGGGGATGAGGTTTTACATTCAAGTATTAAGAGTTGGTGGACCATATTACATAAGTCTTACCATTTTTATTAAGCAGGGAGAGGGCTGAAAAGAAAAAAACCTCCTTGTTTCGTCCTCATCTGTGTGATCAAAGAGAGGCACTAACTGAAGTCCTTTTGAACTGGCTTTTCGAAAAGTCCGATTGCGTCTGTTGTCTTAGGGATGGTCAGGATGACTGACTGGCAGAAATTGACATCTGGGCAGTCTTTTTCTTTGTACTCGGTGCAACCCTCGGGAGAGCAGAAAAAGTCTCCAATTGATGCTTTTTGATTGCACTTGATGCCACGAGACGGTGGCAGCAGAAAAGTCAGCATGCCTGGAGTGGGAGAAATGCGCCAGGATCACATTGGGTTAGCTGGTCAACTGTGCCGAGGTCCAGGTCAAGTCTTATCACGGTGCCGAGACCAGATCAAGTCTTGTCATGGTGCCAAGACGAGATCAAGTCTTGTCAGTGCCGAGACCAGATCAAGTCTTGTCAGTGCCGAGACCAGATCAAGTCTTGTCAG